>Ga0224495_10002891_pt1 | contig 10868 bp, 10 predicted proteins | sample SF_Jul11_sed_USG_FD_168128 | JGI IMG/M metagenome (GOLD analysis project Ga0224495, IMG submission 168128) | Sediment microbial communities from San Francisco Bay, California, United States - SF_Jul11_sed_USGS_4_1 | ecosystem: Environmental > Aquatic > Marine > Sediment | place: USA: California...
AGCGCTGGTTCCGTCTCCCCCTGAAGCTGATGTTTCAGGTCGGGACTCGCCAGGAGGTGTATCCGGTGACGGTGGAGGGCGAGGTCTCCCGGTTTTTCTTCCGGCTGGGTTCCCGCCCCCGGATGGTATTGCTGGACCCGGACTTCGACTGCCCGGTAAAGAAACTGAGTTTTGACAAACCCCAGGACCTCCTGTTGCACGAACTGACGCAGGCCCCGGGAGTGGTTTCCCGCCTGGAGGCCGCCGAGCGTTTGGCGGAGAAACCGGACGCACGGGTGGTGGCGGCGTTGGGCAAGGCGCTCAAGCGGGAAAAATTCTGGGGAGTGCAGCAACGCATTGCGCGGGCTTTGGGCCGAATTGGCGGCGCCGCCGCACGGGAGGCGCTGTTGGACGGACTGCGCGTGCCGCATCCCAAAGCGCGCCGGGAGGTGGTTTCCGTGCTGGGCTGGTTCCGGGAAGACCCCCAGGTGGCTGCCGCATTATTGCGGCTGGTCAAGAAAGGGGATCCCTCCGGTTATGTGGAGGGAGAGGCCGCCCGGGCCTTGGGCCGTTGCCGCGCCCCCGGGGCCGCCGAAGCGCTCGCCGCCCTTTTGGATCGCGATGCGCACACCGATGCCATCCGGGTGGGGGTGTATGATGGGTTGGCGGAACTGGGGGATGAGGCGGTGCTGCCCCTGGTGTCTGAGGGCATGCGGCAGGGGTCGCCGCCCCTGGCCCGTGTGGCCGCCATTCGCGCCGCGGGAGAACTGGGCTGGCGGCATCTGCGGCTTCGCCCGAATCTGCTGGAAGCACTGGCCCAGGTGGCTGAAGTCCGGGACAACCCATCGGCATCCTTCCGGCCCAAGCTGGCGGCGATTCGCGCCCTGCAACGCATGGGTGATCTGGCCGGATTGCCCGTGCTGCGCCGCATTGTGGAAAACGAGACCGATGGGCGGGTGATTCGCCTGGCCAAGCTGGCCATCGAAGCCCTACGCCGCGCCGCCGACAAGCCCGCGGAATTGCACAGTCTGCGCACCGACCTGGATCTGGTGGGTAAGGAAAATAAAAGCCTGCGCGAACGCGTGGAAACCCTGGAGAAAACGAAGGGGCCGAAAACGCCCCTTCGCCCTGGCGGCTCGCGCCGGTCCGCCTCAGGGAAAAAGACCCCGCGCCGCCGTTGAGGCACCGCCTCCGAATTATCCAGGCGCTTTAGGATGCGGCTGGGGAATCACGCGGAACTCCGGGCCCAGCAATTCGATCCGATGATAGGCCGAGCGCCGCAGCGGCTTGGGCAGTTCGGTGGAGGAGGCGGAATTGACCACCGTCAACGGACCCGCGGTGTTCCCATTAGTTCTGGGAATGGTGGTGATCCAGTTGTGGTGGATGTGTCCATGCAGATACAGAGTGACTGGCCGGGATTCCAGCCATTGTTTGACCGGGGACGGATTGATCAAATCGTGGCTGGGCATGTAGTGAAAGGGCGGGGGAAAATACACCGGATAATGATTGGCTATAATCACCTTCGCCCCGGCCGGCAGGGTCGCAATCCACTCATCCGTGGCCTCCAGGGTTTCCGGGAGCACCTTGCCTGAGGCGGAAAACCAGCCGGCGGGCTGGACGCTGTCCCAACAGGCCAGCCACCAATGGGCCGTCAGTTGGCGTGTGACCAGACCGCGATTGGTGGAAAAGGGGCCAAAGGCCACCTCGAATGCGCTTTTTCCAGGGGCTTCGGGTACGTACCGGTCGTGATTTCCCGGCATCACAGTCACTCTGTCCCCTCCCCGCTTCAACACCGGTCCCAGCACCATTTTGACCAGATCGAATTCTTCCGGGAATGACAATTGGGTCAAATCCCCCGTGATAAGAAGATGATCCCAGGATTCCTGGGAAAGCGTCTCCACCAGCCGCAACGCCTGAGAAAGGGGATAGCTGCGCCCCCGGAATAGCAGCAGATTGATCCCCCCCAAAGCCCGCTTGGAAAAATACCGGAATGGGTTGCGGGGCAGCGTATGCAGGTGTAGGTCTGAAATATGCATCAATACAAAGGGTTTATTCTCCTTTTCGGCGTGGTTTTCGGTTGATTTTGAATCGCTCACGTCGGGGCCTTTCAATAGTGAATAGAGGGTCAGAAGATGGACTTCTGACGACCCCTTGGTGAAAGCCTGATCATCGGGTGCCGCACGTTCGTTACAGAATTACGGTCTGAACCCATGGAAACCGCGTTGGAAATCGCAGCCTATGCCCTGGCCATCACGTTTGGCCTGGGAATGCTGATGCTGTTGCTGCTGGTGAAGGATATCTTTTTTCACGGGCGGTTTCAGGTGCCGCGTCCCAATCCGCGCAAAGTGCCCACTACGGCGCTGGATGAAACGCGTGGATTGTTGTCCCGATTCAAGGCTCTCCTGGATCAGCCGGGGATCAACCGGGACGTCGTCCAATATGAAATCAGGCATCTTGAATACCGTCAGGGACAGCTTGATGAAAAAGCGTACAACGATCACGCCGAATACTTCAATGCCGTCCGGGCTTGGGAACGGGCCTGGCTCTCCCTAAAGGACCTGCATGAGGAGCTCCGGGGCATGTACTGGTGGGAGCGCCGGGGGCGAATGGGCGCCTATCGGCACTTGGTCACCGTACTGGAGCGGCGTCAGCAGGAGGTGGACGCGGAGTTGGCCCTGGCCGAAGTCCGTGACCGGCTGTCCTTGGAGGAATTATACACCCATGGGGTGCTGAAACCGGACCTTTTAAATCAATTGACGCAAGAGGCCCTCTCCCACCAGGGACAACCGAAGACTCCTGCTCAGACCGACGCCGCGCTGACCGCAGCGGCTTCAGGAGCGCGTCCCCGGGCAAAACCAGAACCGGCGCCGAAACCCCGTCCCACGACAACCGCTGCCGTAAACTCGGCTTCGTCACCACCAAAACCCCAACCACCGCCAAAACCCGTTTCCCCGGCAACACCACCCACCCGCGTGTTTGCCACACCGCTCACCCCTTCTCCCCTGGCGGATCAGGGCATCTTGCGGCAGGAGGATTTTCACATCCCCGGCCAATCCCTGAACGCCCGACGCTATCAAAGTGCGACCTTCACCCTGAAAGGGGTGCCCGGTGAGCGCCTGCAGAATGCCGATCTTTCACGAAGCAGTTTTGCGGGAGTGGTGTTTACCGGGGTGCATACCTATGAGCGCTGCCTGTTTCACTCCTGTGATTTGCGCCGAATGGAGTTGCGGGATGCGGGATGGCCCCATACCTTCCTTCAGTGCGATTTGAGGGGCGCGGCTTTGGGTCAGGGCCACCTGGCCCAGGTGGTGTTTCGGGAATGCGACCTTTCCGGGACCCAATGGCGCGGCGCCCGGCTGGACCGCGTGCGCTTTGACCAGTGCCGGATGGACGGTGTGCATTGGGACGGTGTGGACCTCTCCTCCGCAGTAATGTCCCTGGATATGCTGGCCACGGTGGATTTCACCGGAGTCGCCCGTTTGCCCCAGAACCACCCGCAGGCCCGCCCCCTGACATCGGCCGCGCCAAAACCGGCGCCCCAGGCTCCGGTGGAAGCCCCCGCACCACAGAATGCGCCTCAGGTCTCCGTGCCCGCAGGCGCAACCTCCGCCCCGGCGGAGCCCCTCCCCCCGTTGCAAGACGTCCCGGACTCCTCACTCCCTCCTCTGGAATCTTCGGACCCTTTGGAGCCTGAAAAACAGGATTGATCACCCCTCGTTAAACCGCGCCAGAAAGTCTCTCGAAAACGCCGCATAGCCGCCCTGGACAATGGCTCGCCGCGCCGCCCGCACGAGATCCAGATAAAACTGCAGATTGTGCAGGGTATTCAAACGCATCCCCAGAATTTCCCCATTGCGATACAGATGACTCAGGTAGGCCCTGGAGTATTGTCGGCAGGTGGCGCAGGCGCACTCGGGGTCCAGGGGTTCCGGGTCCTCCTTGAAGCGGGCCTGCTTGATATTCACCCGCCCTTGTCGGGTATACAGGGTGCCGGTGCGGGCATTGCGGGTAGGGAGCACGCAATCGAACATATCCACTCCCTGGCCGATGGCCGCAATCAGGTCCGCGGGCTCCCCCGCGCCCATGAGATAGCGCGGCTGACCGGCGGGGAGAAGGGGTGTGGTGGCGGCGACCGTTTCATACATGGCCTGAGCGGGCTCGCCCACACTCAGCCCCCCGAGGGCGTAGCCATCGAACCCAATCTCCAGCAGGGCCTCCGCGCTCTCCTGTCTCAACTGGGGCTGGGTCCCTCCCTGAATAATGCCAAACAGCGCGGCTTCCCCCGTGCGGGCGGTCTTGCAGCGGGCGGCCCAGCGCGTGGTGCGCTGCAAGGCTTCGCGCAACAGGGGCACCTCCGCGGGCAAGGATACCAGATGATCCAGACACATCATGATGTCCGATCCCAGCGCCTCCTGAATCGCCACCGCCTCCTCCGGTCCCAGGAAAAGCCGGGTGCCATCCAGATGGCTCTGAAAGTGCGCCCCTTCCTCCGTGACCTTATTGAGTTCGCCCAGGGAAAATACCTGAAACCCCCCGCTGTCCGTGAGGATGGGGCGGGGCCAGTTCATGAACCGGTGCAGACCGCCCAGACCTTTCACAACCTGCTCCCCCGGGCGCAGATGCAAATGATAGGTATTCCCCAGGATGATCTGGGCGCCGACGGATTCCAGTTCCTCCGGGGTCATGGCCTTCACGGTGCCCAGCGTGCCCACCGGCATGAAGATAGGCGTCTCGATAACACCCCGGGGCGTGTCAATTCGCCCCGCCCGGGCTGCGCCATCGGTGGCGAGCAAAGTAAAGGCGATCATGGGGACCCTGAGGCACCGCAGGATGGCCGCGCCGGCATCCTGAGCGGGGTTGGGGCGGAATCTGAATCGGTCACCCACGCCCCCTCCTCCTCGGGCCGCCAGCGGTAGCGCTGCAGGTTTACACGCCCGCCGGGCATGGGTACGCCTTCCTTGCGCAGCAAGCGCTGTTGCCGCGAATCCGGTCCCCCCGACCCGGCGCGGACGGAAACCCGGCCCTGGGCGTTAATGACCCGATGCCAGGGCAGCCTGGAACCGGCGGGCAGGCCCGCCAGCACCTGACCCACATGCCGGGCGCGCCGGGGATACCCCGCCAGCGCGGCAATCTGGCCATAGGTAGCCACGTGTCCTGCGGGAATCCGGGCCACCACATCCCTCACGCGGGTCGCGAACGCTTCCGGGGTGGGGTGAGGGTGTGGCATGTGCGTCCGTGGGAGGGCCGTGTTGTGGCAGTTCCCGGAGAAACGTACCGGGCCGGGTGGAAGGTCAAGCCAGGGCGGCGAAACCCCGGAGGATATCCGGGGCCTCAGCCCGATCCAACGTCATCATAAAGACCGCGGCGGATCGCGGCAAGCAGAAGCCAGGCGGGGCATCCGCGAACGTGCCGCCATGAGCGCCATGGCCGACAGCGGTCGCGGGATGGGAATCGGAACGGAGGCGGATCAAACGCGGGAGCCATTGCCGAAATGGGTCTCCCAGAAATGCGCCGCAACGAGCCTTCTGCACCACCCGCCGGCGCGGCCCCTCTTCCGGGTGCGTCTTAGAACGTAATCCCAATGGCCAGGCCAAGAATGGAGGCTCCAATGAACCCTGGCCGCACTCCCAGATCCACGTTGAAGCCGCTGCCCCACAGCCAGTGATACCCGGCCATCAAGGAGAGTCCGCCGTTATTGTATTTATCCTGGGCCTTGGTGGAGCAGGATCCCGTGTTCAGCACGGTTCGGGCGGAATTCAGCAAGCCCAGATACCAGGAGTCTTTGGGGCCCTTGAAAAAGAATCGCGCCCCAAAAAATGCATGATGGTAGGTTCCGCCGCAGTCCACCCCATTATCAATAATCGCCGTGTCCGGGTATTGGCCGTACATCAGCCCCACCTTGCTCAAGTGCAGTTCACCCTCCACCCCCCCGAAGTAGCGGATGGAAAAGGTGGGCCCACTCGCCCCCCAGGCAAAAACGGGGAGCAGGAGGAGTCCTCCCGTGATCAGAAACACCGGGATGCGCCGGCGCCATTGAACCCTTCGATTGTTCTGCATGAGACTGCCCTTTGTTGGATTTGGCCAGGAATGGATGTGCTCTGATAATCTACCGTAAAACACCAAGCTTGCCCTAGTGAAAAACATCGTTACCAAACCTCAATTTCCGCGAAACGCACTGGGCCGTCAATGGGCGCCACTCCCACGCCCTGGATCCTCCCCCACCTTCAGGACTGAAAAAGCGAACGGAGTTTGGGTCTCCCTCCGACCCTTCCCCCCGGTCCGAATGCTATGGCGACGAACTCATCCTGACCCGGCTCTGCCAAAGGAGGGGTTTGTTCCCTGCTTGTCTTGTGGAGCCAACGGGCTTGCCGACTGTCACACAGCGCTGGGATACTAGGCGACTGTAATTGTAAATAGCTGTTATTATTAATAATTTTGTTGATTTCTTCCTTTTTTGATTCTAGGATGGGTGACGCGATGTGAACCTGAACTCCGTCATCAGGGCGCCATGGACCCTACGTCCCGCCCGCAAGCACTGAAGGAAACTATGGCACTTACCCTATGGGCTCCCCTATTGGGAGGCGTATTGATCGGAGTGTCGGCTGGCGCCCTGTATCTCTTCGCTGGCCGCATTGCCGGAATCAGCAGCATTCTTGGCGAGGGCCTGCGGCTGGATGTGGGCGTTGCCGGTTGGCGCTGGGCGTTCCTGGCCGGATTGCTGGCCGGAGGCGCCGTGCTGCTGTGGATGGGCGGGGAGGCGCTGCCCGAAACCCTCACACAACCCTTACCCCTGCTGGGCGTGGCCGGACTGCTGGTGGGCTATGGCTCCCGCTTGGGGGGCGGTTGCACCAGTGGGCATGGGGTTTGCGGGCTGGCGCACCGTTCCGGCCGCGCCTTGGTCGGCACCCTGACCTTTATGGGGGTGGCCGTGGTCACGGTCTTTTTAACCCACCATCTGCTGGGAGGCTTGATCCCTTGAAACCCTTTGCCCTGCCTTTTATCTCCGGTCTGGTGTTCGCCCTGGGTCTGGGAATCTCCGGCATGACCCAACCCGTCAAGGTGCTCGGATTCCTGGATCTGGCCGGAAACTGGGATCCGAGTTTGGCCTTTGTCATGGCCGGGGCCGTGGGTGCCCATTGGCTGGTGCTGCGCCTCGGACGCCGATTTTTAACCGCCTCCGGAAGCCTGGAGGCCGCACCCGTCGTGGTGGCGGGCCCGGGCTGGGCGGGGGTGAAAATGGGGTTTCGCGATCACCGCCTGCTCCTCGGGAGCGCCCTCTTTGGAGCGGGTTGGGGATTGTCCGGTCTGTGCCCCGGTCCCGCCCTCGTTTCTTTGGTTACCGTGCGTGCCCCCCTGCTGGTGTTTGGAATCGCCATGGTGGGAGGGATGTTGCTTTATCGTTACGCTCCCTCCGGGTGGCACTGGCTGCGCACAGGAACCCCCAAACCCGCCTCCCAGCCCGCCCCGGTTCAAGACTGCGGCGCTGTATCCCGCTGAGGGTCCGCCTTGTGGCCCGCGCCCCCGCACGGTTTCGGAGTGTGCGTGAACCGCTGTGCAGGAAAGGCTGTGCAGGAAAGGCTGTGCAGGAAAGGCTGGGCCATGGGTTCCTCCCCCACTTGCTTCGGGAGGATGGGGAAAGCCCGGGGGGCAAGAAAGACGGATTGGCCTCAATAATACTCACCTTCGTATTCATCCAGGAATTCCGAAGAATGCTTGGGGCCTTCCTGCAGATTGATCAAGCCCCGGATCTGTTTATCATCGTGATTGACCATCGGCGCCTTGATCAATTTTCCTTCTTGGCGCGGGTCTATGTAATAGGAATTATGGTGCTCAGCCGCATCCGAATAGAATGCCTTCAGATTTCCCGTGTTCATGAAGTCCACCGCGCCGTTGCACAGACAAAAATATTCCCGGATACCCTGGGGAATGGTCAACTGTTTGTTTTCCATTCCCAGCGCGGTGGTTTCCCCGGGATGAAATATCTGCTGGAAAAACACCGTGCCTTTGATTCCCACCACGGCTGTGGGCAACTGCACCAGGTACAGATTCTTGGTGGGCATCACCGTTAACAGGGACCCCACAATAAGCCGGAACAACCCCGTGCGGTTTGATCCTATGTCCAATTCCAGGACGGTGTTGCCGTTGATGCGCATAATGGTGTTGTCGGACAGGGAGAGAATCAAACGCCCCCCCACCTCCACTTGAATCCGCTCACCCGATTCCACACGAGAGTTCTTGCGCAACACCCGTCCGGCGGCGCTGGCCTCACCGGCAATATCCTTCACCGTGCCAAACCCTCCGCGGGGTCGTTGACTGGCCAGTTGAGACCAATCCTGACCCGCGGTGCTGCGGGGCAGGCCCAGGGCGCCAAAGAGCGCTCCCAGGCTGCTCAGGGTCAGCAGCCGTTTTCCCTGCGCCAGAAAATACCGCCGGGAGATCCTGGGCCGCTTCGGTCCTGATTCTGCTTGGATGTGCATGGAATTATCCCTTTCTTTCCGCGCATGGAAAAACATCAGCGCCGCTATTTTCTTCACGCCACCGATGCGCAAACCCCCCGTTTCCGTACCTCCGACAGAGGAACGGTCTCAGGGGGATTTCCGAACAAAATTGGAGAGCCGGGCCAGTTCCTCGGGTTCCTGCAATCCATTGTACCTTTGACCATTGATGATCCAGGTGGGGAAGGAACTGATATTCTGGGTCAGGCAAATCGCCGCCCGTGGGGCGTTGGGTCCCTGGGGGCTGCATTCCACATAGGGCAGCCGAGACTTGGACGCGCCAAAGGCATCCTTTTGCTTGGTACAGACACCGCACCATTCCGCGCCATAGAATTTGGCTCCGGTATCACTCAAATGCACCGACAGTTCCCTCAAAAAAGGATCCTCCGGACCGGCGGAAGGTGAGAACACTCCGCTGTAATGGAGGTGCAGCAGCAGCACCAGCGCCACCGCTCCACCCAGGCTCTGCCCCACCCAGACAGACCAGGAGAACTCCGGTCCAAAGGCCGGGCGTTGCCAGAGGCTCACACCCAACAAGGCCACCATCAATCCCAAGGAGACCAGGCAGTACGGGCAGGCCGCTTCAATAACAACCAGGGAAATCAGGGTGAGATAGAGGCTGATCCCCACTCCCGCCAGTGAGATCAGCCAACAAGCCTGCCAGTGGAGGCCCGCACGCTTCACGCGCAGCGCCGTCCACGCCAGCGCGGTATAGGTCAGAAACCCCCAGAAGGCCATGGGCAGGCCCAGGAATCGCCCCCAGCGGCTGCTTTGCACCAGGTCACACGAACTCCCCTCGCCACAGGCCACCGGGGCGGTGCCCAGCCAGGAGGACAGCGTGAGGTAGCCTGCGAGCGCCATCCCCAATCCTGCCAGCACCAGCACGGGTATGTTGGGAAGTTTACGGTTGCGCTTGGGGTCCAACCCCTGAACGCGCTTGGCGGTGGCTGCTTTCGCCTCGGATTTGTTCTTGCGGCTCATGGGGGGAACTCCTGGAGTTCAAAAGAGTGGTGGAGAGGGTCATCCCCGACGTTGGGGGTTGGCTGAGGCGGCTTACCATCGCCTGCAAGGCGATATTCCAGGCGCTCCTGATCAAGTTTTCCGGAATCGTTCCGGAAAATAAGGCCGGAAATAGCCCATGCCCGTCCATACCGTCACCAGGGTGGCCGCCCACAACATCCATCGGCCCAGGGGTTCCAGCGGCACTCCCATCGGATTGACACTCATGATAAGCGTCCCTGTGGCCAGCATTTGCAGCGTGGTTTTCCACTTGGCGCCCCGAACCGAGGATAGCGCCACCCCATCCAGGGCGGCCACTTGGCGCAACGCCGATACGGCGAATTCCCGCATCAGCAATAAAATCGTAGGCACCGCCCCGGCATGGCCGGATTCCACCAGCATCACCAGACTGGCCGTCACCAGCATCTTATCGGCAATCGGATCCAGCAACCGCCCCAAATTGGTCACCTCGTTGCGAAACCGGGCCAGGTTGCCATCCACATAATCGGTGAATCCGGCAAAAATGAACACCAGCAACGCGACGGTATTGCCCCAGGGCTGATCGTAATACAGCAGCGCCATCAACACGGGCACCAAGAAGATCCGCAGAGATGTGATTTGATTCGGGGTTGTCCAACTTAGCCACTTGTAGCCCATATCACCACCCACTTGTGCTGCTTCGGTGCTACTTCCAGTCTGCCGAAACCCTGGTACGGGCTCCCCGGATTCCTGGGGACCCCCACGGGCCTGCCTGGTTCATTATCTCCTCCGGTAGAACCCCGCGCCTCTACGCTGACGACTCCGAAGGGCCAAACATTGCCTCCCTGGCAGCACTGTTTTAAGATAAACTTACTTCTTGGGTGCAAAGGGCACCACAGCGCTTTCCAACGGTTCCTTTCGCATGGCCTGTGGCACCAGGGTCGCGAAATGGAGTGGGCTGACACATTCCTATGTTCGCGGCTGAACGCCGGTGTGAACGCTAGTATAACGAGAAAGGGTTCCAGGCGCCAGATTGCGGGTTTTGACGTTTGAGAGACGATTCGACGCCTTCTCAGTCAATGCGCCTTTGCACGTTTAGGTTCAAGTTTAAATGACCGATAAGGGCCGGTATGACCTTCAACGGGCTTGAAACGCCCTAGACCTCGGTACTTGAAAAGCGAAACCCGAATTGTCGAGTCCCCCATGCCCGTCTCACTCCTGACCATCAATTACAAAACCACGCCCATAGAACTGAGGGAAAAGCTGGCGCTGTCCACCACGCACCTGCCTGAGTTCCTGCGGGAGGCCCGGATGGGAACGGGATTCAAGGAACTGATGGTGCTCTCCACCTGCAATCGGGTGGAGTATTACTTCGTGGATGGTCAGCCCGAAGCGGGGTTTGTCCGGCTGCTGGAG
>Ga0224495_10002892_pt1 | contig 10868 bp, 8 predicted proteins | sample SF_Jul11_sed_USG_FD_168128 | JGI IMG/M metagenome (GOLD analysis project Ga0224495, IMG submission 168128) | Sediment microbial communities from San Francisco Bay, California, United States - SF_Jul11_sed_USGS_4_1 | ecosystem: Environmental > Aquatic > Marine > Sediment | place: USA: California...
CGTGCATCACTATGGAAAGTTCGGTTTTGTTCTCATCCCTGAGGCCCAGATTCCGCTTCGCATGCTCCTTGCCTTTGCGGCTGCCATCTGGTCCATGACCGTCGTCGCCTCCTTAGCCTTCCTTTTTTCGGCCTTGGCGGAAAACTCCGTCGGCCCTATCATCGGTTCGATGGCAGTCGTCATTGCCTTTCTGGTTTTTGGAAATCTGCCGTTGGACTTTTTTCGAAATCTCAGCCCCTATCTCTTTACCACCTACATGAACCTCTGGCAGCGGTCTTTCGATATCCCAATCCCCTGGAGCAGCATTGCAAGATCAGCAATTATCCTTGGCCTTCACAACATCGGCTTATTTTTGATCGCCCTGATCCTTTACAGGAGAAAGGATATTAAGAGTTGAAAAAGATCTTCCCTTGGCTTTTCATTCTCTTTTGTGCGTCACCCGGTTGGATTCAGGCGGACGAGGGGGCGGTTCGAATTCTTGACGCCATCGAGAGGAAATATTCTGAGCTGAAGGATTACACAGCCGATGTCAATGTCCATTTCGACATGGAGACATTTAAAACTCCTGATATGCAGGCGAAACTCTATTTCAAGGCTCCGGACAAAATGAAAGTTGAATCGAAGGGCATCTTTTTCTTTCCGAGAGAAGGTGGATACTTCAATCCAGGCCTCTTCAAGAAGGACGGTTTTGAGGTCAGGATTCTTGAACCCGCAGCCGAAGGGAAGAGGGATTTAAAACTGAAAATCGTTCCCAAGAAGAAGGAGAAAATGGATCGGGAATTTATATTGTTCATTGATCGGAGGAAGAACCTCGTGAGGGAGATTCACATCTCACAGTTTGATGGGAGAGAGACCAAGGCAAGAATTGAATATGGAAGATATGGGTCTTTCGAACTTCCGAGATATATCCTCCTTGCCCTCGATTTTCCCTCCGCGGAGCCGAATGAAAAAAGGGGGTTTGGCCCCTTTGAACAGAAATCGGAGCGCGTTACAGGCACGATTGAGATTACCTATGCGAATTACAAGGTGAACACAGGGTTGAAGGATGAAATTTTCAACCCGAAGTGAACGTCTTGACCCCTCGTCCTAATCGGCGCTTGCCTTCACCCCGAGACTTCGGCTGAGGGGCTCGAGGTTCACCTTGAGCCGCGCTTCTCCACTTAGCCTTCAATGGCTGGCTTCACGCGGCCGAACGGGTGAATTTTCTTGTCTTCCCTGAGATGACCAATGTAATCTCCCCCTTGAGCGTCCGGTCCACAACCCGATTCAGGATTTGGCTTGCCTTTCCCCGGATGATTTCCTCATAAACCTTTGTTAGCTCCCGTGTAAGAACGGTCTCTCGATCGCCGAGGATTTCGAGGATGTCCCTTAAAGTTTCGGAGATCCGATGGGGAGATTCGTAAAAGACGAGCGTTTCCCGCGCATGTTCCAATTCTTTAAGAAGATCCTTCCTTTTTTTCGCTTTGTGAGGAAGAAACCCCTTAAAGAGAAAGGCATCCGTTGGAAGGCCGGAGACACTAAGGGCTGTGATCACCGCAGAAGAACCAGGGACGGGAATAATAGGAAGCTGGTTTTCAATGGCCAATGGGATGAGTCGAAATCCAGGGTCTGAAACACCCGGGGTCCCGGCGTCTGAAACAAGGGCAACCTTCTCTCCCTCTTTCAATTTTGCAAGAATGAATTCCCTTTTTCTTAACTCATTCCCCTCAAAATAACTGGTGAGAGAGGCCTGGATGCCGAAGTGCTTGAGCAACAGGCCAGTCCGTCGCGTATCCTCTGCCGCAATCAGGTCCACCTCCTTCAAGATGCGCAGGGCCCTTAAGGTGATGTCCTCCATATTCCCGATCGGGGTGGAGACGATGTAAAGTGTCCCCTTTTCAGGATTCAGATGAGAGTTGACCATCCGTTTACCCGCCTCTTCAGTCCGTTAAAATTAGATAAAAGCATATCACCGGATCAGGAAATGATCAAGGAGGGTACAAATTTGTAATGTAAGAACTAAGGAGCTCTAAGAAACTGCAGAAATCACTGGTGGGAGAGGGGCGACTTCAGCCTGCCTGCGCGAAGCCGCTTCGGCGAAGGCAGGTCGCCTTAAATAGGGAGGCCGAAGCCTCCCCTACCCACTTTATTCTTCAATACGTCTGGAATCGGTGTAATCGTTTCATAATCAATGTCATCAGAGGTTTCTCAAAAAAATATTGACAAATGGTGTCAAAAGCCGTAAAAAAAGAATTATATTGAAAAGTTATTTATAAGGAGTTTTATGCCTGGAGAGGTGTTTGGAGAGAAGAAGCCTCTTGATGTTGCCTCCGAAATGCCATCCGTTGAGGGCATCGAGACGGATGAAGAACTCCTTTTGGCCAGAGATTTAACCAGTTCCTTTATTAAGGCGATTAAGGCATTCCGATTTTATCCCCCTGATAATCCTGCCCTGAAGGGATTTCGTGACAACCTCCTGAAGAAATTTCAATTCTTTCTCCATAAATATAATATCTTCACCCTGCAAGTAGGGGAGTATGATTTTTCGTATAACGGGAAGGTTTTGTACGAAAACCGGGATGTAAAGGCCAGTTTGGCCTTCCTCTTTTACAAGGATGGATTGAGAGAACTGCGGTTTTTGAAGGGGTTGGAAGATGGGGAGATTGAGGGATTGCTTGACCTCATCAAACGGAGTGACAACATCAATGAATTGGAAGATGACCTCGTCACTCTGGTCTGGGAAAGAGATTTCTCTCATATCAACTATCTGGCCACCGATGAGTTTCTTGAGGAGAATCCCGTTCCTATCCCGGACAATGTTGATCAATTTAGGAAAAACCTGGTCGTCGCACCTCTTGCTCACAATGTGGCTGTGGACCTCTTTGAAGAGGATACGGAGGAAGGGATCGAGCTGGACCGGATCCTTTCCAAGCACATCGAAGAGCCCCTGCCGATTGTTTCAAACCGGGGGGTTTATCTTCTCACCCCGGAAGAAATGGAGGGGCTGAAAAAAGAAGTCGACTCAGAGACCCATGCCACGTTCGTCTTCAATGTGGTGGACATCCTGTTCGAGATCCTGGCTTTGGAAAAAGAGCAGGATTCTTATAAAGATGTCATCAACTATTTTAATAAAATACTAGATGCCTTTCTGACTCTGGGAGAGTTTCAGAAAGCCGGTGACCTGCTCAAACGCTTTTATATCATCCTCAAAACCTACCAACTGAACGAGTGGCAGAAAGAGATGGTCCAAAAATTCATTCTCGGTGCGGGTGAGAGCCAACGGGTCGAGCTCATCGGGAAAATCTTAGAAAGGGAGGAAGGGATCCGGTTGGAGGAGGTCAACAATTTCCTCGTCCTTCTCCAGCGGAACTCCGTCCAGCCCCTGATCAAACTACTGGGAGAGCTCAAGAATTCAAAGACCAGAAGGGTGGTCTGTGATTCTCTCTCCGAAATCGGGAAAAACGCTATTGAAATCATTGTTCCCTTTATTGATGATAAACGCTGGTATCTGGTGCGGAATATCGCCTATATCCTCGGCCGCATCGGAAAGGAGCAAGCATTTCCATACCTGCAGAAGTTATTCAATCATAATGAAATCCGGGTAAGAAGAGAAGCGATTCAGGCGTTGGGATTGATCGGGGGACCCAAGGCCGTGGGACTATTGATCCGGGCCCTGACCGATATCGATGCCCGTATTCGGGCCATGGCTGCCATCAATCTTGGAAAGATAGGAAAGACTTCGGGTCTGGCCTCGCTTTTAGAACTTATTCAGTCCAAGGACTTTTCCAAAAAGGACCCCACGGAGATCAAGGCCTTCTTTGACGCAATCGGGATGATAGGCTCCAATGAGGCCACCCCTGTGCTGCAGGAAATTCTGGAACGGAAGAGCCTCTTCGGGCGGGGAAAACCGGATGAGATGCGAAACGGTGCAGCCAATGCACTGGCCATGATAGGAAGCGCAGAGGCCAAAGCGATCCTGGAGGCCGGAAGGAATTCAAAAGACGAGTCCATTCGAAATGCCTGCGCCCAGGCCATGAGGGGCCAAGGCCTTTAGAGATTTTTGAAAAGGTCGATCAATCTTAAGAGAGCGTTAAGTCGTTTTTAAGAGTTCTCCTTTAAGGAGTTGGACGTCCCATGGTGGATAGAGGAAGGGAAGCAGTGAAGCCGGAAGCCCAGAGGGAAGAGAAACTTCCCACTGATCGGGATCATCTCCCTACCCAGGCGGGCGTCGAGTTGATCATCCGGTTCTATCGTCTTCTTAAGGGTGCCACCATTTATGACCGGAAAAACTTCGTCATCGATCGCCTCACCCAGGAGTGTCTCCAGCCCATCCACGATATCGTAAAGTCAGAAAAACAGCTTCTCCTGAAAATCGTGCGGGACAATCTATTCTTCAACAATATCCGCATCCAGATGAAGGCCGACAAGTACGCCATTCTCAGGGCCTTTTTACAGGAAATGAGAAAGCGGTGGATCGGAGAGCTGGAATTCATGGAAGGGGTCGGTGTGGAGGATCTGAAGGATTTTGTCTATCTCCTCATGGGACTGGAAGAGAAAGTGGAGAGCAATTATCTCTACATGAAGAAACAGTTGGAGACCCGAGGTCTCCGGGCGTTCAACGTGGGAAAGCTGGAGGCCTACAAGGATGAGGAGATCTATGTCGATTCCGAAGATCGGAAGCGATATTCAAAGGAAGTCTATTTTAAGTCGATCAATCTTGTCAAAGAGGTGATGGAAGGGGTCAAGAGCCAGAAGATGCTCAATACCCGAAAGGCCAAACGGCTGATGCAGAATGCCGTCAGCGCGATCATTCAGGACGAGTCGACGTTACTGGGCCTGGCCAACATCAAGAATTACGATGATTACACGTTCAACCACTCTGTCAATGTCGCCATTTATGCCATTGCTCTGGGGCAGAGGGCTGGAATTCCGAAAAAACACCTCTCCCATTTGGGGATGGCAGGGCTGTTCCATGACATTGGAAAGACACGCATTCCAAAAGAGATTCTGAATAAGAACGGGAAATTGACGGCAGAGGAATGGACCGTGATGCGGCTTCACGCGTTGGCCGGAACGGAAATCGTCATGAGTATGAAGGAGTGGGGGGAACTTTCCACGCGCCTGGTGGACGGCACCTTCGAGCACCACCTCAAATATGACCTGACGGGTTACCCGAGACTGACCCGTAAGAAGAAGGTCTCGCTCTTCGGTAGGATTATTGCCCTTGCCGATTTTTACGATGCCCTCGTTCGGCCAAGGGTCTATAATCGGTTTCCCTTCGTTTCGGAGAAGATCTTGGGATTCATGCTGGAGCGGAGCGGAAAGGATTTTGACCCGGCCCTGGTCAAGATTTTTGTGAACATGCTCGGGATCTTCCCTCTGGGGACCCTCGTCTTATTGAACACCAACGAAATGGGAATTGTCGTCCAGACGTCCGAGGATACTGAGTCGATCGATCGACCCAAGATCTGTCTCCTGTCTTACAGCGACGGAGATTATAAGAAGGGGGAGGTCGTGGATCTTAGAGAAGTCGATGAGGGGACTCGAGACTTCAGGCGGACGATTGTGAGGACCCTTGATCCGAATGAATACAATATTAATGTGGCCGAGTTTTTGATGTAGCTCCCTAATTCCCTCTCGTCCCCCTTTGGAAAGGGGGGTTGGGGGGAATCCGAAATCTATCTCTTTCTTTTCTTGGCTTCTCCCCACAAACGGTCCATTTCCAAGAGGTTGGATTCGTGGAGAGCCTTTCCCTTTTTTTGGAGAGATCTCTCGATATATTGGAAACGGAAGGTAAATTTCTCAATGGTCCTTCTCAAGGCTGCCTCGGGATCAATCTTCAAGAAGCGGGCGATATTTACAATGACAAAGAGGAGGTCTCCGATCTCTTCTCGGATTCTATTTCGTTTCTGCAGGGAGAGAGCTTCTCTCAATTCCCTCATTTCCTCATCCAGCTTCTTCAGGATCCCTTTTACATCCGGCCAATCGAACCCAACGCTTGAAGCTTTATCCGTCAAACGATAAGCCAGGGAGAGGGAAGAGAGGTCTTTGGGACCTATTCTTAGGATAGATTCTCTTTCTTTTTGGTGGGTTGTGCGAGTCCGAGTCCACTTCTTCCTTGTCTTCATCTTGGCCTCCGAGCCATTCCGAAGGGTTGATAAGTCCCTCTTTTTATGTTATTTGTATATCCTTAAAAATAAAGGATTTTCGAATTTTATTCAATCCGGAGAACCGTTTTCCGCACCGATAGAAAACAGAAAGGAAAAACCATGGATTATCGCGCCACATTGAACCTTCCCAAGACTGATTTTCCGATGAAGGCCAACCTGGCAAAGAGGGAGCCCGAGTTATTGAAGATGTGGGAAGAGAAGGCGATTTACCGTCAGTTGAGTCTGCAGGCAAAAGGCAAACCAAAGTACATCCTGCACGATGGGCCGCCCTATGCGAATGGCCACATCCACATCGGAACGGCTCTGAATAAGATTCTGAAAGATTTCATCGTAAAATCGAAATACATGGCAGGATTCGATAGTCACTATGTGCCGGGGTGGGACTGTCACGGGTTACCTGTGGAGCATGAGGTGGAAAAAAGCCTGGGCGCAAAGAAGGGAAAACTTTCCATCGTGGAGATTCGGAAACGATGCCGGGAATATGCGACGCAATTTATCGATATCCAGAGAGAGGAGTTTAAGCGCCTTGGCGTCTTTGGCGAATGGGAGAATCCGTACCTTACCATGAATTTTGAATACCAGGCCACCATCGTCAAAGAGTTTGCAAAGTTCCTTTTAGATGGTTCGGTTTACAAAGGGAAAAAACCGGTCCATTGGTGTCCCACCTGTAAAACCGCCTTGGCTGAGGCTGAGGTAAAGTATGAGGACCACCGGTCTCCTTCGATCTATGTCAAATTCAAGATGATCTCGGACATTGGGCAACTCTTCCCAAGCCTGAAAGGAAGACCTGTCTCCGTCATCATCTGGACGACCACTCCCTGGACCATCCCGGCCAATCTGGCCATTGCACTCCATCCGGATTTTACTTACGTGGCTGCGGACGTAGGAGGGGAGGTCTATATCCTCGCCGAGGCCCTCCTGGAAACCGCCATGGAGAAGTTTGGAATCAAGACATACAAGGTTCTGGAAAAATTTTCAGGGAGCAGACTGGAAGGACTCAAATGCCGGCATCCGTTCATCGATCGAGATTCCATCCTTATTCTTGCCTCCTATGTCACCCTGGATGTAGGGACAGGCTGCGTTCACACGGCTCCAGGCCATGGCCAGGAAGACTATGAGAGTGGAATCCAGTATGGCTTGGATATCTACAGTCCGGTAGATGATGATGGCCGGTTTACCCAGGAGGTTCCCTTCTTTGCGGGTCAATTCGTCTTCGATGCGAATGGTGCGGTAAACCAGAAATTGAAAGAGGTGGGAGCCCTCCTCAGGGAAGAGGTGATGGTCCATTCCTATCCCCATTGTTGGCGGACCAATGATCCGATCATCTTCCGGGCTACCGAGCAGTGGTTCATCTCAATGGAAAAGAACGGTTTGCGGAAGAATGCCCTCCGGTCGATCAATGAGGTGACCTGGATTCCTCCCTGGGGAAGAGACCGAATTTACGGGATGATTGAGAACAGGCCGGATTGGTGTGTCTCCCGGCAAAGGGCATGGGGGATTCCCATTACCGTCTTTTACTGTTCTGACTGTAACGAACTCCTTGTCACTCAGGGGACGGTCGATCATATTGTCCGCCTTTTTAAGGAGAAGGGGGCGGATATCTGGTTTGCTGAGGATGCCAACCGCCTCCTGCCGGGAGGGGTTCAATGTGGCCGGTGTGGTGGAAAGAGGTTTACCAAGGAGACGGATATTCTCGACGTCTGGTTCGATTCAGGGGTCTCGTATGCCGCCGTGCTGGAAAAGCGGGCTGAACTTGAGTTTCCAGCCAGTCTCTATCTTGAGGGAAGTGACCAGCACCGGGGATGGTTCCACAGTTCGCTCCTGACCTCGGTCGGGACGAGAGGGAGTGCTCCTTATGTTTCCGTTCTCACCCATGGTTTCGTTGTGGACGGAGAAGGCAAAAAGATGTCGAAATCCGCAGGAAATGTGATCGTTCCCGATGAAGTGATCAGCAAGCTTGGAGCGGATGTTCTCAGGCTCTGGGTGTCCGCCGAAGATTATAAGGATGACATCAAGATCTCAAATGAGATTCTGAAACGATTGGCGGATGCCTACTTTAGGATCCGGAATACCTACCGTTTCCTTCTAGGGAACCTCTATGACTTCGATCCCGAAAAAGACGGGATCCCTTACCAGGAACTTTATGAAATTGATCGGTGGGCCCTCCATCAGCTCCAGAAACTGATTTCCAGAGTTCGAGAAGCCTATGACCGTTTTGAGTTCCATACGGTTTACCACAGCGTTCAGAATTTCTGTGCGGTGGAGATGAGTGCCCTCTACTTCGATATCCTGAAAGATCGGCTCTATACGTTCCCCACCCGATCCCTAGGCCGAAGGTCTGCCCAGACGGCACTTTATGAAGTTTTAAAGACCTTAGCCAGCCTGATGGCTCCCATCCTTTCCTTCACGGCGGAAGAAGTGTGGAGGCATCTCCCGAAAAGAGAGGGTGAGAAAGAGAGCATTCACCTGAAGCTCTTTCCCAATGCGCAAAAGGAATACGTGGATGAAACCTTAAATGAACGATGGGAGAAGCTCTGGGAGATCCGAGCGGTCGTCACCAAGGCCTTGGAGGACGCGCGGAAGGAGAAAAAGATCGGGCTTTCCTTGGACGCTCAAGTTCAGCTCTATCTTCCGGAAAAGGTCTACCAGTTTCTTCAGCCTTTTCAGAAGGAATTGAAATCGATCTTTATCGTATCCTCGGTCACGCTCCATCTCGGCGGGAAAGATGAGAAAGAGGTGAGGGTGGAAGTCCTCCGGGCGGAGGGGCAGAAATGCGAACGGTGCTGGAACTACGATGTCAGCGTGGGGCAGCATCCCGAGCATCAGACTGTCTGCCAGAGATGCGTGGAAGCAATCCAAGAGTAACCCAAATTGCAGATCGCAGATTGAAATTCCCCCCCCTTTTCTAAAGGGGGGTAAGGGGGGATTATAAATTGAGTGGGGGATGAGGCTGTCGATGAAAAAGAAATATAGGGTTCTATTGATCATTCTTCTCTGGATTCTTTCTGTGGATCAATGGACGAAGTATTCTATCCAATCGCGATTGGCCCTTCACCACACGGTGCCGGTGGTGAAAGGGTTCTTAAACCTCACCCATGTGCGAAACCCAGGAGGGGCTTTTGGAGTGCTGGGAGGAGTGAAAGGAGGGCTTGGTTCTGCCCTTTTTCTCATCTTCTCTTTACTGGCCATCGGGATCATCCTCTTCTTCTTTTTCAAAACGAGGGATGATGAGGACCTTCTTTATCTTGCCTTCTCCTTGGTTCTGGCCGGGGCCATTGGAAACCTGATCGACCGCTTTCGGTTTGGGGAGGTAATCGATTTCTTGGACTTCTATCTTTTCTCTTTCCACTGGCCTGCTTTCAATATTGCGGATTCTGCCATCTGTGTCGGCATGGGGCTGATCGTTCTGGAAGTTTTTCTTCGGGATCGTAAGAAAAAGACGAAATAAAATATTGCAGATTTCGGATTGTGGATTGGAGATTGAAAAATCTAAGGTGTACGTCCAAAGAAAGTTGTCATTGCGGGGAGCGATAGCGACGAAGCACCCTCCTGAGATTGCTTCACTTCGTTCGCAATGACATTTTTGAGGATGTCATTTTCTTAACTCTTAATCTTTAACTTTTAACTCTTAACTTTCAACTTTTAACTTCTAACTTTGAACTTTCAGTGATGTCCCCCATTCTTTTTCGATTGGGCAGCTTACCTCCACCCCGTTCAGCTCTATGAGGCGGGGAGCAACCTGGCCCTCTTTTTCTTCTTGAAATGGGGGGAGAAGAAAGAAAGGGATAGGAATTTTTTTGGGCATCCTCTCCCTTTTCATGTTATTCTATCTAAGGATAAAACAAAGGAGATAGAAGATGGCCATTCGGGAAATTCTAAAATACCCGGATCCTGTCTTAAAGAAACGTTCCCGGGAAGTGGATCAGATTGATGGGGAATTAAAGAAATTGATTCAGGATATGACCGAGACCATGTATGATGCTGGCGGAGTTGGTCTGGCTGCTCCGCAGGTCGGAATTTCGAGAAGGGTGATTGTTGTCGATGTGAGCCCGATCGACCCTCAGCAATCCTTCTTTGCCATGATCAATCCAGAAATCGTTTCAGAGGAGGGGGACGTCGATCATGAGGAGGGATGTCTGAGTGTTCCCGACTGTCTAGAAAAGGTGGAGAGAAGAGAAAAGGTTCAAGTCCGGGGAATCTCTCCGGAGGGGAAGAAGGTGGAAGTTTCAGGAGAGGGGATATTGGCCTTCGCCCTTCAACACGAAATCGATCATCTCAATGGGGTCCTCATTCTGGACAGAGTCAGTCCATTGAAGAGAGATGTTTACCGCAGGAAGGTGAAGAAGGAAAGAAGGAAGGAAGAAAGGCCTTGAACAACCCGTCATGGCGAATCGTTTTTTTTGGAACACCCTCCTTCGCCCTTCCTCCCCTGGAGATATTGATCCAGGGATCTGATGAAGTTGTTGCCGTGGTGACCCAGCCTGACCGAGAAAAGGGAAGAGGGCGTAAAGTGATTGCTTCTCCAGTAAAAGAACTTGCTCTTGAGAAGGGGCTCTCCATTCTCCAACCGGAAAAAGTAAAAGAAGTGTCTTTTCAGGAGAAACTAAAAGGTCTCGGAGCCGATCTCTTTGTGGTCGCCGCCTACGGTCAGATCCTTCCCAAGACTGTTCTGAGCCTTCCCAAATACGGAGCGATGAATATCCATGCCTCCCTTCTGCC
>Ga0224495_10002893_pt1 | contig 10865 bp, 8 predicted proteins | sample SF_Jul11_sed_USG_FD_168128 | JGI IMG/M metagenome (GOLD analysis project Ga0224495, IMG submission 168128) | Sediment microbial communities from San Francisco Bay, California, United States - SF_Jul11_sed_USGS_4_1 | ecosystem: Environmental > Aquatic > Marine > Sediment | place: USA: California...
GTCGTCCAGCATAAACACATTGATCACCACTTTTTCCCGCGTGCACTGATCCACCTCCCGCAGGGTTTCGGCGAGGATATCCGGAGGAATGGCTCCCATGAAGCCGGGCCACTGGGCGTTGGTAATGCCGTTGACATGCGTGGCGGTGGGTTGCCCGTCGGTGATCAGGATCACCTGCCGGTTCGTACCGCGGTGACGCTGAAAGATGCTGCGGGACAGACGCAATCCTTCCTGAATGTTGGTGAAGGGGTCGCTAGGGTCCCAGGTGGCCTCGGTCAGTTGCTCCGGCGTCAGTTCCCGGGCGCGGGTGGAAAAGCCCACCGTGTGGTAAAAATCCCGGGGATAGGTGGCGCGGATGAGATGATCCAGCGCCAGAGCCACGCGTTTGGCCGCGGGAAATCGTCCATCGCGGGACATGGACCAGCTCATGTCCAGCATAAGCACGGTGCTGGCGCGAGACTCCTGCTGCTCCTCGTGCACCTCGAAATCCTCCGGGCGCAACCGCAATCCCCCTCCCTCCACGCCCCGGCGCATGGCGTTTCTCAGCGTATTGGCGATATGCACATTGAAGGTGCGGCCAAATTCGTAGGGCAGCGAGGCCTCTGGCAGGGCCGAGGCTTGCCCCCCCTGTTCCCGGGGATGCAGGCCCAGGTGATCCTTGCGCAGACCCTGGAAGATCTCATTCAGGGCATTGCGGCCAATCTTTTGAAACCCCTTGGGGGTAAGGCGAATGCCGTGGCCGGTCTGCTGCAGAAATCCGGCCTCCTCCAGCCGCGAGGCAAACTGGCTTAGGATTCGCAAGGATTGCTCGGCCTCGGCGCCCAGTTCCTCCCCGAATTCGCGCAGGGAAATCTGCTGTAATTTTCCGGAGCGCAGGGCCTCGGTGAGGGCGGATAGGCGCTTGAAGCGGGCCATGAGATTTTGGGCCTGCTCAAAATTCAGGGAACGGGGTCCTTGGAATTGACGCCCATAGCGCAGGATGAATTGCTCCAGTTCCTGCAGGGTCTCCGCCTGTGCCCAGAGTTCATCGAAAATCCGCTTGGCTTCCGGGTCCAGAAAGCCGGGGGCGGCGTCATAGGCGCTCAGGGCTTCCAGGGCGGCAGAGACTTTGGGGGAAAGTTCCCGCAGCACCGCTTCGCGCCGTTGAAACTCCGGGTGCAGGCTGCCCAGTTGGTCGCGGGCTGTGGCCACTTCCCGCCGGACGAGTTCCTCAATGCGCGCCTTGGTATCGTCCAGAACCCCATCCAGATTGTGGTCCTGAAACGACTCCTGCCGCAACCGCCGCAGTTCCTGCAGCAGTTCATCGGTGCCCATGATCCGCAGTTCGAATTCCGGCAGGCGCAACCCTTGCCGCAGAAGCCATTCCAGGGCCTCCTGGGCGGAAAGGCTCCAATTCATGTAATGGCTGAGTTCCTCGAAGAACCGTTCCGAGAGCGATTCCGGATCAAGGTCATGCCAAGTCGGTGTTCCTTCCCAGCGGCGGTATTTTATCCGTTTCATTGTAAATGACCTTGCCTTCGACGACTTCCTTGTGGAGCCGGTTATGGAGATGAAGCCCTTCCAGCAGAAACTCCGCAGCCGCGGCCAGTTCGCCGGGGGATTCGCCCAGCCCCAGGGGCGCCAGGCCCGGTCTTGCGCCTTTCAGTTGACTTAATACGCCCAGATAGTCGCGGGCCGGCATGGCATCGGAAACTTCCACCCACCCACCCTGGCTGAAACCGGCGACCAGGGGTTCCAGATCCTCCACGCGCAAATATTGATCAAATACGGCCAGCACCGCCTGCCGGATCAGGGCATCGATGATTTTTCGCTGGGAGGTCTCGGCGGAGGAATATTCCAGTTCCAGCTTGCCATCCGTGGTGGCCAGAATGGCGGCCAGATCCGTCAGGCGGGGGACAATCACCGGCTCGCGGTGGCGAATGGCGCGCCGCTCCGCGCTGCTGATCACGGATTCCATGTTGCTGATGGACATGCGCACGCTGACCCCCGAGACTTGGCTCACGTCCGGAGAACGCCGCGCCTGAAAGGTGATTTCGGCGACAATCTCTTTCAGGAATCCCGGCAGAATCACGGGCCGTCCCTGGCGGATGCCGCAGGCCGCCTCCTGCTCGATGATGGCGACCTCCAGTTCCCGCGTGCGGGGGTAATGGGTGCGGATATGGGCGGAATACCGGTCTTTCAGGGGGGTGATGATGCGCCCGCGGCTGGTGTAGTCCTCGGGATTGGCGGTGGCCACGACCAGCACATCCAGAGGCAGCCGCAGTTTGTATCCCTTGATCTGGATATCCCGCTCCTCCAGGATATTGAACAGGCTTACCTGCACTTTTTCCGCGAGGTCCGGCAGTTCATTGATGGCGAAGATGCCCCGGTTGGCGCGGGGAATAAGCCCGTAATGAATGGTCCGTTCATCGCTAAGGTATCGTCCCTCGGCGACCTTGATGGGGTCGATTTCTCCGATCAGTTCCGCAGCGGTGGTGTCCGGAGTGGCCAGCTTTTCCGCGTAGCGCTCCTCGCGGCTGACCCACTGCACTTCGGTATCGTCCCCGCGTTCTTTCAGCCGTTCCCGGGCAAACCGGCTCACGGGAGCGAAGGGGCTGTCGTGCACCTCGCTGCCCTGCACCATGGGAATGTAGGGGTCCAACAGGGCCACCAGGGCGCGAATCAGTCGCGTTTTGGCTTGGCCGCGTTCTCCCAGCAGGATGATGTCATGCCCGGAAAGCACCGCGTTTTCCAACTGGGGCAAGACCGAATCCTCGTAACCGAGGATCCCCGGAAACAGGTTGGCGCCGCTCTCCAACGCGGAAATGAGGTTGGCGCGGAGTTCCTCGCGGAGGGTGCGGGGGGTGTATCCCGAGGCTTTCAATTCGCCCAGGGTGCGTGGTTGCTCGGGAGCCTTGGCCATGGTTGCTCTCAGTGTTTCGGGCGCCCGGTTTCCCGTCACAGATCCGGGAGCAGACGCCCAATCCAGAGGTGCGCGGCGCTACGCTCCCCGGCATCCTGTTCCGGTGAAAGCGTGGTTCCCGCGCGATGAAACTTAGGGTAACCCCTGATGCGTTACCATTCCGACAGCCCATCCTCGGAGGCTCCCGGGGGTCCCCCTCGCGGAAGGAAGGGCAGGGTTGCTCCAACCGCCTGGGTTCCAGGGGCTGAATCCGGAAGCCCGACGAACTCGGAAAGACTGGCCCGCATGGTCTGGAGAAATGGGTTCAGAGCCGCGAGAATCGTCTGCTCTCTCCGGCACAGGCTTTCGGTCACGGTCCGTTCCTCATGCGGAGTCAGTGCGCGCATTCCAAAGCGGCGCAATATCCGGTTCATGCGCTTGAATAGTCCGGAGACCTCCCGGTAATCCTCCCAATAGGGGTCCGAGAGGATGACCGCCAGAAAACGGGGAAACCCCTGGGCATCCGGGTGGGGGTGGGGCGAAACGAAGCGACCCAGCGCGCTCTGCCCGGCCCGCAACACGCGGGTAAACTCGGGGGCCAGATCCGGGTCCGCCCGGACCAGCAAATGATCCAGAAAGAGTTCGGTCAGCACATGCGCCGGGAAAAAGCGTTTCAAACCCGGGCCCCCATCGGCGGCGCGCAGGGAGGCCCCCACCTCCGCCGCGGTGGCTTCAAACAGGGGCGCGCGATGAAAATGCCGGTCCACATGATGATGAAACCGGGCCCCGGCTAATAGGTCCCGAAAGACCCCCGGGGTATCCTCACGCGGCCCCCAATGGGCTTCCAGCGGGGGCAGACGCAGGCGGCGGGAATACAACCCCAGCACATCCGGCAGGGCGGCACCCAGCCCCAGGGCCTCGGGGGCGCCCAGAGCGCAGGCATAATGAGACAGTAGATTCATGTTCCCTCCGCCGGTGCCAGGAACGGCGCTTCCGGCCTCCGGTGAACAGCCATCGCAGGCGGAACAGGACCCCGCAGGCGTTTCCAGCCATTGTACAAAAGGCCCCCCTTGAATGCAAAAAGGCGAAAACTCAATCTTTGAATCGCCAATCCTTAAGGGAATGCCCCCCCCAGGCGCTGACACTTGGGTTCAAATAAGGTTTCACCAGCATGGGACGGGTCTGGAAGTAGAGCGGGGCGATCACAGCGGCATCCTGGAGCAGAATCCGCTCCGCCTGGTGATACAACCCCCGGCGTTCCTCCGCTGACTGTGCGCTTAGCGCCTGTTCGGTCAACCGGGCAAACTCCGCGTTCTCCCAGCGCACCAGGTTTTGTGAGCGGGTGGGGTGAAAACCCTCCAGGAGCCAGTTGTTCGGATCAGGGTAATCCGCCCGCCAGCCAAACCGGAAGACGTGCGGCGCCTTGTCTCCCTCCAGGGTTTTCAAAAACCGCTCCCAATCCATGCTGAGCACCTGAGTTTTCACCCCCAGGGTTTCGCGCCACATCCCCCGCAGGGTTTCCATCGCCCGGGCATGGGTCAGCGAGGTGTTGTGCATCAGCACCAGCACCGGAAACCCCTTGCCTTCCGGGTACCCGGCCTCGGACAGGAGCCGACGGGCCAGGAGGGGGTCGAATCCCAGCGCCGGATCCGGCAGGGATTCCGGGCCTGGGAGGGGACGCATGAGTGTGGCCGCCGGTTCAAAACCGGCCTCCGGCAGGTGTTGCACCAGCACCCGGCGGTCAATGGCGGCGGAGAGCGCCCGGCGAACCTTGGGGTGATCCATGGGGGGGCGCTGGGTATTGAAAGCGAGAAAATCGGTGGTGGGCATGGGCACAAACCGGAGTTCCTGGACCAGGGTGGTATCGTCCCGAAGTGCTCCCGTCCCCAGGGGGGGAAGGGGCAAATAGTTGTGTCCTCCCAGGACATCCAGGCGGCCCTCCCGATAGTGCACCCACCCCAGGGCGGAATGGGCAATCACGCGATATTCCACCTCGGCAATGGCCACCCGTGAGGCATCGAAGTAGGTGGGATTCCGGCTCAGCCGCACCGTTCCATCGGAAGCGAGGGCGTCCAGGCGATAGGGGCCGTTGGTGATCAGCGATTCCGGCGCGCTCCAGGTTTCGGGATGAGCCCGGGCGGTTTGGCGGGGCAGGGGGCGCAGGAAGCCCAGCGCCGCCAAGACCGGGAAATAGGGAGCTGGATGGTCCAGGGTGATTTGCAGGGTCTGGTCGTTCAGCGCGGTTATGGCCAGCGCTTCCGAGGGTTCGGGAGCGGCCGGGATAGGTGCTTTGGCCCAGCGCTCCGCATTGTGGATGATAAAAAACAACGGGGCCTGGAACGCCCCCGAACCCGGGGCCAGATTGCGCTGGGCCGCGAACACAATATCGTCTGCTACCACCGGAGCGCCGTCACTCCACAGCGCCGGACGCAGAAAAAAGGTGTACGTGCGCCCATCCGGGCTGACCTCCCAGCGGGTGGCCAGGGCAGGCTGGGCGTCCTGGCCCACCAGTTCCGTCAAGCCGAGAAACAGCTGTCCGGTGACTTCAATGGAGGCGGGGTCATCCGCTTTCGCGGGGTTCAGGGTTCGCGGGGCTGCGGCCAGGGGCAGGCGGAGCCGGGTGCGCTCCCCGTGGACGGGCATGGCACCCAGGGCGGCTGCCAGCAGCAGGAACAAGATTCGCAACAGGGGTCTAAAGTTCACGGTGGGTGTCGGGAGGGGTGGCAGTGAAGATCGAGGGCCTGTACCGGTTCGCAAATTAGCCGGGTGGGGGGCTGGCCCGGCGGGACTTATTACGTGCGAGGAATCTGGCCCTGTTTGCCCGGCCCAGCCCGCCTTGTCAATGCCCAGGTCTCCGTACACCTGGCCGGGCGAATTCTGCGGAGGGTCTCGCGGGCTTGAGTGATAATCAGGGGTGGCCCCTCCCGGGATCGGATGGAACCGCAGGCCCGGTTTGACCTGCGGGCGAATTAGCGACGCCCACAACCCCTTCGTTCCTATTCCCAGGGTAAGAAGCCAGGGCGTTTTCCTGAAGCAACAAAGATGTTACACTAATTACCAGTATTCTAGGTGGGGGCTGGTATTTATGCGTGAAAACCTGAATATCCAGCCCGACCGGTGAACCCTAGGGGAATTCACGCACTGGGAACAGGGGTTGGGGAAAACGATAAAAATTCTATGGATCGATTACGAGGTTAAAGTTAGTTAGAGGGAAGCGAGTTATAGGGAACCGGAAGGAGCAGGCGCTAAGCTCAGGAAGCCTAAACAGGCCGGGTCAAAGGAAACTTCGGATTCTGCCGGGGGTTCCAGGATCAAGATCCTGAGCCGAATCCTGATGACAGGCGCGCCAGGGAACACATAGGCTTTGATGGAGGCGGCATTGTGGGGAAACACTTGCCCGTATGAAACGTCACGGGCGGAACCGCACTCTCACATCCCAGGGTTGGGCAAAAAGCCCAGCTGTTTGAAAGGAGTACTGACAGTGTCAAAACGAAAAAGCCAAGTGCTGACGGCGGCCCTGTTTGGGCTGGTACTAAGTGGTGCGCTCGTTATGCTCCCGAGCACGCAAGTGCTGGCCCAACAGGGGGCTCCCACGTTGCGGCCGGCTCAAGGGGGCGGAGGAACGCAGGATGCGGGCGAGGCGGTGGTGGTGGAAGCCACCGGCATGGGCGCTTTTCGCATCGATGACCCGCAACGGTCCCGCGATGAAGCCATGGAGGCCGCGCAACGGGAGGCGGTGGAAAAAGCCAGCGGTGTGATCATCTCCTCAGAATCCATGATGAAAAACTTTGAACTGGTATCCGATGAGGTGTTGAGCCGTTCCAAGGGCTTTATCCGCAAGTATGACGTGCTCAAGGAAGGTTCCGACGGTCAGATTTTTACCATAGTGATCCGGGCTGAAGTGGTGAAACAGGCCTTTCTGAGCAACATCAACGAGTCCCTGGAGGAGTTGTATCAACGGGTGGGCAAGCCCCGCGTGATGCTGACCGTGGAGGAAATGGACATCGGTACGCTGCGCGAGGCGCAGACGACGGCGGGTGCCGCGGGCGCGGGCATTCAGCCAGAAGCCATGCCCAGCCTCCAAGTCGTGGAAAAGGAAATCCGCAAGATTTTGCTCAAGCAGGGGTTTACGTTTATTGACGCCCGCGCGGTAAAGAAAGGTTCCATCGTGGAAAGCGCCGAGAAGGGCCGCGATACCTCCCGGGTCGGATTGTTGGATCAGGCGCGCACCTCCAAGGCGGAACTGCTGATGATTGGCCGCGGTCAGATCGGCGGTCGGGCCATGCTCAACAAGTTCCATGTGGTGGATGTCTCGGTGGGACTGGACGTGGTGCGCACGGACAATGGCCAGGTAATGGCCTCCGAGGTGGTAAGCTCCAAGGGGCTGAACATCAACCAGGATGCGGCGGCGGTGGCCGGGTTGCAAAAAGCGTCGCAGGAGATAACGCCCAAAATCATGGAGCAGGTCACCTACCTTTGGCTCAGTGAACGCCAGCAGGGTTCCCGGGTGGAACTGGTCGTGAAAAATATCTCCTTCAAGGATCTGGCGGCGTTGCGCAAGAAGCTGGGCACCGAGGTCAAGGGTGGGAAAAAGGTGACCCAGCGTTCCTTCAGCGAGGGCACCGCGCTGCTGGAGGTGGTCAGCCGGGACCGCCCGGAGCGCCTGGCGGAGTCCCTGGATGCCCTGGAAGTCAATGGCACGGTGCTCTCGGTGGAGGATGTTTCCGCCAATGGCGTGGTTCTCGCGGGCCACAAGAAGGGCTGAGAATACGCTCACAGGCTTGTCGAATTCCCGGGGCGGGTGAAGCCCCCCGGGGATTCATGGTCTCCGGGTCGTCAGCCACCCCCCGCACGCGTGGCTGACCCCGAGATCCCCACCCCCGCCGTTCGCGGTCAGGAAAAGGGATACCCGCGCATGCATTTGCCAACCCTCCCCACGCATACGAACTTTCGCCTTCTCAGCAAAAAGATGAGCGCAGGGCTGGCGTTGCTCTTGGCCGGAGGAATGTTGAGTGTCCCGGTGAGTCTGGCGCATCCCAATGACATGGATGAGTTTGGTGGACACTTTGATGAACGCTCCGGTTTGTACCACTACCACAAGCCCCGCTTTGACCAGTCGCGCCTGGATGAGGCCCTGAACTGGACCGAGTTTAAACAGGAGGCGGTGGTCAAGGGTGTCCTGGCCCGGGTGGACCGCCCCGATGCCGTGTGGATCAAGATACCCTATCGTCCTGCGTTCCTGGATCTGGCGCAGTACCTGCCCCCGAGCCATGTGGATAAGGACAAGTCGCTGATCCAGGTCTGGCTGCTGTATGTATCCACGGAAATCTCCATCAATGAGGACAAACGGTACAATGCCTGGTTCAAAGAACGCGTGGTCTTTGAAATGCGCAGCCGGTTGGAAGGAAAAGCCGTGACGGTGCACCTGGATCTGAGGGCGGCTTCCCAACGCCCCCGGGGCATGGTCTTCTTTGGGGAGGAGAGCCTGAACCTGTGGCTTGTTCTGAATGGCTGGAGTTTTTACCTGCTGGGTGAAGAATCCGGGCCCTATCACGAGTCGTTCATCAAGGCTGAGGATTCCGCCCGGCGGCGCAAGGTGGGTCTGTGGCAGAAGCGGTGAACGACAGGGCTTCCGGAGCACCCGCAGCCACCTCTCCGCTCCCGGACTCCGCTGGCTCCCTATGAACTCAACACTCGCGGAAAATATTCTGGCGGTACGCGAAAGGATCGCCTCGGCGGCCGGAAAGGCCGGTCGCCATCCGGACTCGGTGCGCTTGTTGGCCGTAAGCAAAACGCGACCGGCGCAGGAGATTCAGCAAGCGTTCGCCGCGGGCCAGCTCCTGTTTGGGGAGAATTATGTGCAGGAAGCCCTGGAGAAAATGGAACAGACCGGTCCCGGTCCTCAATGGCACCTCATTGGGCATCTTCAAAGCAATAAGGCCCGGCTCATTCCCGGGCGTTTTGCCCTGGTGCACACGGTGGACTCGGAAAAACTGGCGCGCGCCCTGGGCCGTCACGCGGAGCAGGCGGGGCTCCGCTTGGAGGTGCTGCTGCAGCTGAACTGGAGCGGTGAGGACACCAAATCCGGAATTACGGAGGAGAGCAGTCTCCGTCTGGTCTTGCAGGCGGTGCGGGAATGCCCGGCGTTGATCCTGCGTGGATTCATGACCATTCCGGATCCGGCCCTGAACGAGACCGGCACCCGCCGGGTCTATTCAGCCATCCGGGAACTGCACCAGCGCGTAGGGTCCGAATTCGGTTTGGGTCCGGAGTTCAATGAGCTCTCTTTTGGCATGTCCCACGATTTCGAATGGGCCATTGCCGAGGGGGCGACCCTGGTGCGGGTGGGCACAGCGATTTTTGGCGCACGATCCTAGAATTTCACCCCGGGTATATTTGCCCGGGCCGGTTCCCTCATCATTGGGGTCGGGGCTGTAGGGCCTAAAAGAGCGGTCCCGGAACCCGCAAGCAGGAGGCCGGGGAACTTCTGCGCCAGGGTGGGAGTGGTCTGGCTGCGGGGATGATGCTTTAATACCAGGGGGGAACCTAACCTTTTATAGGGAGACGGCCTTGATCGATCTTATTCAATTGGCGTTTCGGCTGTACACTTTTCTCATATTGGGCCGGGTGGTGCTGTCCTGGGTCAACCATGACCCGTCCAACCCTGTGATTCGCTGGGTATACCGTCTGACCGAGCCGGTCCTGGCGCCGTTTCGGTCAATAATCCCCGCAATGGGCGGACTCGACCTTTCGCCTATACTGATTCTGTTTTTGCTGAAATTTATTGAAAATATGGTGGTGGAATTGCTTTACAACCTGACGAGCGTCTAGACCTGGGGTGAACACCCGTCCGGGGGAGCCCGGAACGGGAGGGTCACCCATCGCCCATAAATCCGCCAATGTCGGGAACGCGTTTCCAGGGCAACAAGGCATCCCCCCTGTAAGCGGGATGCCCCGGGTGCCACGGATGGCCGGGATGAAACTAGACCGCATCGAGTGCGGCGTTCAGCTTGCCACGGACTTCCTCGGCCAGGGATGCCAAATCCTTGCGCCCCGTCACCGTTACCAGCACTTCCGGATCAATGGCGGAAATCACGGTTTTTCCGGATTTGGGATCCTCGTACACACATACGTTGCAGGGCAGCAGCAGCCCGATATCAATTTCCTCGGTAAGCGCCCGAAATGCCAGGGGGGGATTGCAGGCGCCCAGAATCATGTACTTGGTGAAATCCTTATCGATCTTCTTTTTGAGGGTCGCCTTCACATCAATTTCGGTCAACACGCCAAATCCCTGCGTCTTTAGGGTCGCGGTGACTTTCTCAATGGCTTTTTCGTAGCTCAGGTTTACTTGACGGATAAGACCATAGGGGTGTCCCGGGCTCGTCTTGACGGCTGCGGTGCTCATGGGGGTGCTCCTTGAAGTGCTGCGGTTTTGGGGTGGCGAAGGGGCTGGGTTGGGGATTGCTTCGACGCCCGAAGGCGGTTTCCCCAGGAATAAAAAAAGCGTGTGACCTCAGTCCCGGATGAATTGAATCAGGGTACCATGGGGACATCGGCTAGACCCGTGCCATTGTCACAATGGCTCTGTGCCGCCATGGCTCTGAAATACAAAGGCGCAGGGAAGGTTCCCGCCGGAGCCGGGCTCCGGGGGGAAGCACAAGGGGGGGCGAATTGAGCTAGTGGGACGCCTGTTGCCGGATGATGGCGCGCTTGAGTTTGGCCTCGTATTTGTTCATGAGGTGCTCTTCCGCGCCTTGCTCCGAAATCAATTTTTGCAATTCAACCCGCGCTTTGCTTTCCGCGCCACGGGCCCGTTCCAAATCGATTTCCTCCCCTTTTTCCACCATTTCCGACAGCACGGTGATGGCATCCTCCGATACACTGGCGTATCCATAATGCACCGCCAGTTTGACCGTTTTGCCGCCCCGTTCAAATTGCAACACGCCGCTTTCCATGGTGGTGGTCAGAGGCAAATGCTCAGGCA
>Ga0224495_10002894_pt1 | contig 10861 bp, 10 predicted proteins | sample SF_Jul11_sed_USG_FD_168128 | JGI IMG/M metagenome (GOLD analysis project Ga0224495, IMG submission 168128) | Sediment microbial communities from San Francisco Bay, California, United States - SF_Jul11_sed_USGS_4_1 | ecosystem: Environmental > Aquatic > Marine > Sediment | place: USA: California...
GCTGCACCCAGGTAGGCGCCAGGATTGGCCTGGACGTCTTTCTGTACCCGACATTGTTCTGCCATCCCAGCCGCCCGATTCAGCAGCCTGGAAACATTTAAGCCAAGGAGGGCTGCTGGAACCAATCCGAAGAGAGACAAGACGGAATAGCGCCCTCCAATATCAGCCGGGTTGGAAAAAATCTCACCAAACCCATAGTCGCGCGCCATTTGTTCCAGCCCTGTACCGGGATCAGTGATCGCGATAAAGTGCTTTCCTCCCCGATTGCCCTTTGCGTGCGTCACCAGTTTCCAAAAGTGCGCGAAGAGCGACATGACTTCGATGGTTCCGCCAGACTTACTCGCCACAAGAAACAGAGTCCTGGCTGGCGAGATGGCCTTGGTGACTTGGCGTACCCACCCTGGAATGGTCGAATCAAGGACCCACAGTCGCGGCGCTCCATTCTGAGGTCCAAACGCCGCACGAAACACCTCGGGCCCTAGGCTGCTCCCCCCCATTCCCAGCAGGACGACATCTTTGATCTTCATCTCTCTTGCTGAGGAGACGCACTGTGCTAACTGTCCGATCTGTTGCCGCATCTGGTCATGGACGGTCAACCAACCCAGACGGTCACTGATCTCCTTTGGATCCGGTTTCCAGAGCCGATGGTCTTTTGACCAAAGCCGCTCGATGACCTGTTCACGATTCAGTGCTTCAAGGGCAGGTTGGATGGTCGCGCGGAACGGAGGTGGCAGCTTGTCACTGATGCGCATAAACATTGCCCTCCTGGCTCTAGAAAGGTTGACCGAATTCGTGATGGTGCGTGTGTCGTATCTTATTGAGTGATTGAAGAAAAGGCAATACGAGCACAATACTCTGTGTTCCTATTTATCTGGCGACCGGCGAATCACGATCGCCATTCCATCGACGAGAGACCATGCCAACGATTGGGCGTGGTCGGCTGTGAGAGTCAGCCGCAGATACGACGAAGACTCAGCAGGTTGGTCGATGAAGAACTGGGTCACCCAATCCTTCGCATGATGCCACCCGACTTTTCCCAACAGGACCGCACTCCGAAGGAGACCGTCGTTTCCGACGGAGGGCACCACAGTCACGCTCAGAGACGGGGTAAATGACAGCATATAGTCGGTCGGCATATCCGCGATAGAGATCGGTTCCTGCTCGACAGCTGCGCCCGGTTCGATCTTTCGTCTCACGACGGATGGTCGGGCCACCAACCGATGGATGCCTTTGAGGGCCTCGCGTGGTCCTGCCGACCAGGTCACGATGGGAATCTGATGGAGACCGAGTCCGCGACCTTTAATATGAATTGTGCTTGTGCCGAGATCAATGAGCAGATACGTCTGCGGGCGGGCCGCTAGTTTGAGTTCTTCTTCCAGAACTCGCGTCGCTTCTTTGAGTTCATGCGGATTGTTAAGATTCAGATCGGGAAAGGCCTCAGGCTCCTTTCCCCATCCGGGTGCGGCAAATATGAGGGCGAGAAGAAGGGCGCAGAGGTTCATTGGCAATGTCTGCGCTTTCTTGGTTGGCTAAAAGATCATGATCGGTGTCCCCACTCGGGCGAGTTTGTAGACACCTTTCAGATCGTTGTCGTTGAGCCGAATACATCCATGCGTCACGTTCTTTCCCAATAGCCGAGTATAGAGTGTCCCATGGATGAAATACCCCTTGCCGAACCCCAAAGCATAGTCCCCAAGCACCCCCTGTTCGGCACGATCCGCGGCATTTTGTGGTACGGCGAGTCCCTCTTCTACAAACGCCCAATCCGGTTTGATCCAGGTCGGGTTGGTCAATTTGGATTTGACGAGGAATTCCCCTCGTGGCGTATCAAACACCCACTGATTGTTCCCTTCACCGGGCTTATCCAGAATGGTTCCGCTCCCCGTCGATGCAATGGCATCAAGGACGACTTCATCCTGACGTTTCACATAGAGGCGGTTTCGAGCCGTGTCCACTAAAATGTACGGCTGGTTGGGCATGAGCTGGGCGAGCTGGTTGGACAGCGCCTTATATCTGGCCTGCAACGTCCGGAGTGTGGCTTTATTCTCAACAAGGGAAGGCTGAGCCTCGTGACCTATACCGGGTGTGGGAGGAGTGGTCGTCGGCGCATTCATCGCGAGAATGACGATGAGTGTGACCGCGAACGCTGCAACAATGATACGGCCCATTCGTGTATGCTCAGATTTCTTCTTTGCCACGATCAAGTTGCGCCAATGCCGCTGCCACCGCATTTTGCTTGGTTAGCGCGCCGACGATGGTGACCGGTGTCCCAACAGGAACGCGTTCGTAGAGAGCAGCCATGTTCGGGTTATCGAGCATAATGCACCCGAGCGTTTGCGCCAACCGTTCATTGTCTGCGCCGTGAATTTCGATCTGCCCGCCGATGGCCTTGGACTGGGCGATTTTCCCCGACCGCTTTGCATGCTGGAAGCGCCGTCGATCCTCACCATTGGGATAGTCCAAAGCCAAAGCTCGATAGAATTGCGTCTGGCCTCGCCCCCGCCTGTCGGTCACATGATAGCGCCCTTCCGGAGTCGCACCGTCACCCTGAAACTGCTTCTCGAGCATCCCGTTGAAACCTAAGCGGACGGAGTATGATACCACCTTCCGACCACTCTGGTAGAGACTGAGTTCTCGCTCGGCCTTACTCACCACAATGGCAGTAGCCTGGTGCAGGCGCGACCAATCAATGGTCTGTTTGGCCAAGGTCTGCCAGTAGGTGATCCGACTGTCATCGGCGTAGCGCCCCAATTCTTGATTGAGTAGGGATGCTTGCGCTTTGAGAGCGTGATCGGCTTTCTCGGCAATCTGCATGGCCCGCGTGTAATCTTTTTGATCGAGGAACGATCGTGCCTGCTTGACGAGCAGACCCGCTTGCACGCCCTTCTCTCCGAGCAAAATCCGTCCATCAATCGCCTCGACCCTGGCTGCGATGTTGCGAATCTGCTCTTCCAGACGAGTGACCTTCGCTTGCATGACAGTCTGCTGTGAGACCTGCCGATCGTGGAGTTGTGACACGGTACGCTCACCCATGACGTAGAGCCAGCGAAGATCACTTTCAAGATCGCTTGACTCCCAGGGCCAACGAATCACATCATCGTCCAGTTGGGCGCGCGCCTTAAGTAAAGCCCATTGTCGCACGAACTGTCTGTACTCTTCAGGAGCAGTCTCCGGGGCGCGCAGTGCGATGAGGTCTTGATCGATGGCTTCCACCGCGGCAACAAGGTCGGGAGGGACCGCTTGCACGCACCCGACCAAGAAGGACGTACAGAGCAGTGCGGCAAGGACCCTATGTATATGGTCACTACCCATGCCGTGATTATTTTCTCCGCCCCGGTTTACCTTTTCCGACTTTGGCGAGGGCGTTTTGTATTTCGGTTGAAACAGCTTGGCTCATATCGTGAATTGCCTTGGCCTGTGTTTGAGCAGCGGGAAAATCTTCTTTGTCGATCGACGCCTGAACCTGCTTCAGCAGCGACTTCAACCCTTCCACATCGTTCTTGATCGCTTCCACTGCAGCACGATCCTTCCCAACCGGTGCCTTCGCAACAAGATCCTGCGTCGCTCTCACCGCCTCTTCCGCTACCTGTTGGGCCTGTAATGCTGCCGCTTTGGCCTCTTCCTTCTTTTGAACCGACGCGGTCTTTATTCGGTCGCTTTCGGCCTTGGCTGAAGCCGAGAGCTGTTGCGCCTTGCCATAATCCCGAAACAGCCCGAATTTTCCTTCTTGATCCGAGACTTCCTTCCTCATGGCCGCCAGAGTTCCTTCAAGCTTGGCATATTCCTCGGCTGAATATGTGGCCGCCCCACTTTCCTGTGCTTCTTTCAAGGCCTTTTCGGCCTCTTGGATCTGCTGGGTGGGCGGGTCTGCACACCCTGCTGTTAGTGAGAGGGTGAGCACGATCGATACAAGGGCTACTCGTTTCACCATACTGAGGGTCCTCCTTATGAATGTGCTTCTGATAGTGGTGAGTGACTCCTGCGTCTTCCTCATGATTGAGTCAGAGTCAAGCAGATGGACCAGCGCATCAGCTCTTTAGGGTTTCGGGCATACTAACACACCTAAAACAGCGAGCAAGCCCAATGCCACTCATTGCCATAGGTATTGAATCATGATCCATTCTATTTCGTGGACTTATAATATAGATAACCACCGTGATAGTGTGAACATTGTGGCATTCTGGTGGCGGAACGCAAAACTGCCTCAGCACAGGCGGATGGAGAGAATCACTATGGAGCCCTTATCAGTTATCACGATCCACAACTGCCATGAAATTGACAGGCCCAATTGGCTCCCCTATAATCCACCGTTCGTTTCATCTTGATTCGTTGAGATTTGGGAAGGAAGGGGAACCATGTCGTTTACATTTCAACAGCCATCAAACTTAAAGAAAAAGCGTGAGCATGGGTTTCGAAAGCGCATGAGCACAAAAAACGGCCGCAAGGTCTTGGCCCGTCGACGCGCGAAAGGACGAGCTCGGTTGACTGTCTAGGCCCCTTGTCACGAGTCATGCAGGTGTTCTTCGTGTCGCTCCCCAGTCTCTTGCGTCCTCGTTGAGCGTACGCCCACCTACCAATTACGATTTTCCCGGGGTCATAAGCGGATGGGATATGACGAAGGTACACCCCCTTATCCGGCAACGCTCAAGGCACACAAGCGTCACGAAATCTTTTTAAGGAGTCACCGAGATATTCAAGCCGTCAAGCAGCATGGCCGGCGAATTTCGACAGCGCTCTTCAATCTTCTGGCCTACAACATGGATGATTCGCCGAGTCGGGTGGGAATTATCGTTGGAAGGCGATTTGGAAATGCCGTTAGACGCAATCGTGCAAAGCGGGTGTTTCGCGAGCTGGTGAGGGATTCCTATTCGAAATTGGCTTCTGGACGTGGGGTGCTCGTGTTCCCCAAAAAGGACGCTCTCGTGTTGTCGCGGAAGGATTTAGTTCAGGCATGGACGACCTCCCTAAAGCGCATGCACCTTCTTCGTCCGGATTGAGACTCGCATGAAGCAAGCTTTCCTACTGGTTCTGCAGGGCTACCGTCTCGTGATCTCACCGATGTACGGTCCAACGTGTCGATTTCATCCGTCATGTTCACGGTATGCTTCTGAGGCTATCGCCAAATACGGCGCATGGCATGGATTCTGGTTAGCCCTTGTCCGCCTGTTGAAGTGTCACCCTTTCCATCCGGGAGGGGAAGATCCTGTCAGGTAGTCATACAAGCCGCACACTAACGAAAGTATAATCTCCACATGGAAAAGCGCCTCGTTGTTTTCTTAGTCCTCTCGGCTGCAATTGTCTTTGGCTATGAGTATGCGCTCAAAGGATTGGGCCTGCTACCGCCACCAACTGTTTCAGATCCTGCGGAATCAGTCCCTGCTGAAGCGACCGCTCCTCCCTTGACTAGTTCCGGAAGCGAGCCGTCAACTCCTGTGACTGCAAAAACTTCGGAACCGCATGGCGCTCTGCAGAGTGACGTTTCGAAGGCACCATCCGCTCGTATGGAGTCCGTCTCTGGAGAAACAGTTGAGATCGAGACAGAGCTCTATCGTGCCAAGTTCACCTCTCGAGGAGCCGTCCTGACGAGTTGGGAGCTGAAGCGCTATCGCAGTAGCTCTGATGGGAAGGCCTTTGTCCAACTGGTTCGCCAAGGGGGCAAGTTTGCTGAGCCGCTCACCGTCACAACGGATGACGCAGCGCTGACGAAGGAGTTTAAGGATGGCCTCTACAAGGTGGAGAAAGATTTTACGACCTTGGACCAGGAGCACCCGACTGGCCATATCACGTTCTCCTATAGTAACTCCGGTTCCGGGATACGCCTCGAGAAAACATTGACCTTTCATGTCGACAGCTACCTTGTCGATATCAGCATGACGCCACAGGGACCGACAGGGCCTGTGAAGATTGAGTTGGGCACCAATTTCGGCGTGGTGGAGTGGGGTGAGGGATTCATCGGTTCTGTTGGGACCGTCTCGTTGATTGACAATAAACTTGAGACGGACGCCCCTGAGACTGACACGGAGCGTACGGGAGCCCTGGCTTGGACTGCCTTGCAGGACAAGTATTTCATCTCCACCCTCATTCCAAAGGGGACTGCTTCCGCTTGGCCCAAGAAACAGGGCGAAAAGCTCGTCTCAACCGGTGTTCGCATGAGCGTGGACCCATCTGGCGCACCGCTCGCATTGCAACTCTTTGCCGGGCCGAAGGAGTTTGACACCCTTCAAAACCTGAATATCCGACTCGAAGATACGATTGATTTTGGATGGTTTCTGTTCGGTAGCTGGGACATTGTGAGGGCGGTCGCGAAGCCAATTTTCTCCGTGCTTCGTACGATCAATGAGTACACTCACAATTACGGTATCACGATTATTCTACTGACCGTTGCGATCAAACTGTTATTTGTCCCCTTGCAGTATAAGAGTTACTCCTCGATGAAGCAGATGCAGACGATCCAACCAAAGGTGGCTGCACTGCAGGAGAAATTCAAGGATGATCGTGACCGCTTGAACCGAGAGCTCATCAAATTGTATCGCGACCATAAGGTCAATCCCGTGGGGGGCTGTCTGCCGATGGTCCTTCAAATGCCGGTGTTTGTGTCTCTATTCAATATTCTCTATATGACGATCGATCTTCGCCAAGCGCCTTTAGGCCTCTGGATTACCGATCTCTCCGTTCAGGATCCCTATTACATCCTCCCTATTATCATGGGAGTCAGTATGGTGGTCATGCAAAAGATTCAGCCCACCACGATGGATCCCGCCCAAGCAAAGGTCATGTTGATGTTGCCCGTGGTCATGACGTTTCTCTTTATCAATTTTCCTGCCGGGCTAGTGCTGTACTGGCTGACCAATAATGTGCTGTCCATCACCCAGCAGTTTGTCACGGATCGGTTTTTCTTTAAGAACCGATCGGTTGCCCTGAGTACGGATGAGCCAAACAGTCCAAAATGACGCACTTCGGTCCTGCCTCAGACAATTAGGAGTCACGACTATGGTGAATCATGCCTATCGATGGAGCGTCTGAGGATACAATTTGCGCCATTGCGACGCCGATAGGTGAGGGCGGCATCGGGATCATCCGCATTAGTGGCCCAAACGCCACAGGCATCGCCTCACAAATTGTGCGGCTGCGCACAAACAGAGTCTTCGACACGCTCCCTACACATACACTACATCTCGCGGATATCATCTCGGCTCCTTGTCCTCAGCCAACCAGTTCTTCTGCGCGATCAGTGATGCAGGAGCGCATCATCGATGAGGGCTTGGTCGTCTACATGAAAGGGCCGCACTCATTTACGGCAGAGGATGTGGTGGAGTTCCATTGCCATGGAAGCATGACGATACTACGTCGCGTGTGTGAGGCCTGTGTCGTAGCTGGGGCTCGATTGGCACAGCCTGGCGAATTCACGAAGCGCGCATTCTTGAACGGGCGCTTAGATCTGTCTCAGGCTGAGGCCGTCTTAGACACCATCAAGGCCAAGTCGGAGTTTGCCCTTAGCATCGCGCAGCGGCAACTCCGTGGAGAATTGGGTCGTTATGTGCAGGAACTCCGCACTGGTCTTCTATCGCTACAGGCACTGGTCGAGGCCGGGATCGATTTTTCAGACGAAGACATTTCTTTCGTGTCTCGCGATGAACTGATCACTGGTCTCAGGAATACTGCGGCACAGATACAAAAGTTGCTGGATACCACCCAGACCGGGCGGGCGTTACGAGACGGAATACGAGTGATACTTGCAGGCTTTCCGAATGTGGGAAAGTCAAGCTTGCTCAATAGTCTCATTCATGACGATCGGGCGATTGTTACAGATGTTCCAGGAACAACGCGCGATCTGATTGAAGAAGCAGTGATCTGGAGCGGTCTCCCTATCACATTGGTGGATACTGCAGGGTTACGCGATACGGTAGATGTGGTTGAACAAGAAGGAATCAGGCGGTCCAAGGACGCCCAATCGCAAGGGGACCTGATTCTTTACGTGGTCGATGCAATAGAACTTCAGAAGAGTGGAATTCCGAATTCCCCTATCCCTGTGTGTGGCCCAAAGCATCTCGTTGTGCTAAACAAGATCGATGGACTGGCCCCTCTTATCAAGCTATCGCTTTGTAGTACCTTAGCAGAACGCTTAGACCAACGCATTCTCCCGGTTTCCACTAAAACTGGTGAAGGTCTTGAGGAACTCAAGATGGCCATCACCTCTCGGTTTCTCACCGCGTCTTTTGAAGCGGACGAAGGGGTGGTCATCTCAAACACCCGTCATCGTGTCGCATTGGAACAGGCCTTCACGGCTGTTATGCAGGCGTTGTCTTCCATCCAAGAAGGCACACAGGCTGAACTATTGTCAGTTGATCTCCATGATGCGGCGGATGCCTTAGGCGAGATTATTGGGACCATTACCTCAAACGATGTATTGGAACGGATCTTTTCTGAATTTTGTATCGGCAAGTAAGGAAACAGCGTGGCACACAGTTTTGACGTCATTGTAGTTGGAGGCGGACATGCTGGCTGCGAGGCGGCTCTTGCCTCAGCGCGGATGGGTGCGACCACCTTACTGTTGACGATGGACCTTTGTCGCATCGCACAGATGTCGTGCAATCCGGCCATCGGTGGGATTGCCAAGGGGCATCTTGTGAAAGAAATCGACGCGCTTGGTGGGGAGATGGGGCGTACGACTGATCAAGCCGGTATCCAGTTTCGATTTATCAATACGAGCAAAGGTCCGGCCGTTCGTGCCTTGCGGGCCCAGTGTGACAAGGCGTTGTATCGGCAGGCGATGCAAACAACGCTCAAATCGGAGCCCCTACTAACGATGACCGAGGGGGTCGTTGATCGATTACTGGTGCAGGGCGGAATAGTTGCCGGAATTGTCACAGGGTCCGGCGAGACCATCGGAGCAAACGCGGTTATTTTAACTTCAGGTACTTTCCTTAAGGGACTTATCCATATCGGTCTGCAACACTTCCCGGCAGGGCGTGCAGGTGAAGCGTCGGCCGAACACCTGTCTGATTGCATGCGGGACCTTGGTTTTGAAGTCGGCCGGCTGAAGACCGGGACGCCTCCCCGCCTAGATCGGAAAACCATCGACTTCTCTGTCATGATTCCCCAGCCTGGAGATACACCACCTCCTGCATTTTCTTATCGTACCAAGTCGATCACCACCAAGCAGGTCCTTTGCCACTTAACCTATACAGGAGAGGCAACACACGACCTAATTCGAGCAAACTTAGATCGGTCTCCTCTGTATAGCGGGGTGATCGAATCCACTGGTCCTCGCTATTGTCCATCTATTGAGGACAAGGTTGTTCGTTTTGCCGATAAACAAAGGCACCAGATTTTTCTTGAACCTGAAGGGGTGGACTCGAACGAGTTTTACCCAAACGGTATTTCAACCAGCCTACCGGTTGATGTCCAAGATGCCATACTTAAGACCATCCCAGGGTTAGAGAACGCGAAAATACTGAAGCCTGGCTATGCCATCGAGTACGATTATTTCCCGCCTCGACAACTCTACCGAACGCTTGAAACTAAAATCGTCGCAGGACTCTATCACGCTGGCCAGATAAACGGGACTTCTGGATATGAAGAAGCTGCTGCACAAGGCTTGGTCGCCGGCATTAATGCGGTCCTTAAAATTAAGGACCGTCCACCGTTTATTTTGGATCGCTCCCAGGCCTACATCGGCGTCCTGGTCGATGATCTCATCACCAAAGATGCCTATGAGCCATACCGAATGTTCACGTCGAGAGCTGAGTACCGATTGCTTCTCCGCCATGGGAATGCCGATCTTCGGCTCATGGAGATTGGGCATGGACTTGGGCTGATTTCTCAATCCATGTATGAAAACGTGTTACGCAAAAAGCAATTGATTGAGGCTGAAATCTCAGCCCTACAGCATACAAGACCTCAACTTTCCGAGCAGATTAGCTTGAGAACTAAGGGTACCTATCTCGAAAATGCCTCCTCTGTTCAATCTATGGCCCAGCTACTTCGAAGGCAAGAGGCTCGCTATCTTGATCTTATGAATACATTTGATATTCAACCGGTTGATGCCGATATCGCCGAAGAAGTGGAGCTTCAAATTAAGTACGAGGGGTACATACAGCGGCAGGTCAGGCAGGTTGAGAAATTTAAAAAACTCGAGAAAAAATCGATACCCAGTTCGTTTGATTACGACATGGTCTCTGGGTTCTCACGGGAAGTGCGTGAAAAACTCACTCGCATTCGACCAGAGACTGTCGGGCAGGCATCACGAATTTCAGGAATCACCCCTGCCGCTATTTCCCTGCTTCTTGTTGCAATTGAAAAATGCAGACGTCAATATCACCAGGGCTACTCCTAGCTTCCTGAGAATTCTCGATGGGCACCTTTTCTATTGACCTCCCATCTATATCGGCGTAAGTGTTCCACGTGGAACAACGTGGGGCACTCGAGCATCTCCTCCAAGAAGACTCAAGACAGATTGGCATATCGATTGATCCAGAGCAAACTCAACTATTCCTCGTATATCTGAAGCAATTACAGGCCTGGAATGAATCATTCAACCTTACTGCAATTACCAAAGATGAAGAAATTATTGTTAAACATTTTATAGATTCGTTAGCCGTTCTGAAAGCTGTGAATATCGAACCAGGATCTCATATCTTGGATATTGGTACCGGTGCCGGATTTCCTGGAATTCCGCTAAAAATACTCAGGCCAGATCTGTGCCTAACATTAGTCGAACCAGTGCAAAAAAAAATATCTTTTCTGCGTTTTCTCCTTGGCCTCTTACGGTTAAAAGGCGTTGATGTTTTTCATGGGACCGTGGAATTATTTAGTCATGCACGTCCTCCGGCAACGGCTTTCAACTACATTACGACCCGAG
>Ga0224495_10002895_pt1 | contig 10859 bp, 11 predicted proteins | sample SF_Jul11_sed_USG_FD_168128 | JGI IMG/M metagenome (GOLD analysis project Ga0224495, IMG submission 168128) | Sediment microbial communities from San Francisco Bay, California, United States - SF_Jul11_sed_USGS_4_1 | ecosystem: Environmental > Aquatic > Marine > Sediment | place: USA: California...
CAGACAACGCTACTATTGTGTCCAGTGATCTACCTTCAATCCTTCCGCTAACAAATCAAATCATCTATCTTGCAGATGGCGAGATGCTCTCCCTTACACATGATGAAGTAAAGGTCTTCAGAATCGAAGATGGAAAAGAACTCGAGCGAAAGCCTGAAGTTTCAAGAGTAGATGCAAAGACTGCTGAAAAGGGTGGCTTTCCACATTTCATGCTAAAGGAAATTAACGAGCAACCGAAGGTAGTACATGACCTCATGGGGGTTCTTGAAAGCCAAAAGAATGAGAAATGGTTCAAACTTTTCGAAGACTCTTCACGTCATTACCTTGTCGCGTGTGGGTCGTCGTATAATGCTAGTATTGTAGGTACTTACTACTTTAACAGACTCTCGGGGCTTCCAATTATCCATGCTCTAGGTGGTCAGTTTGAACAAATGTATGGAAATACGATGGAATCTGATAGTTTTAGTATACTTGTTTCGCAGAGTGGAGAAACAAAAGATATTCTCAACGTTCTTGACATGATTTATGAGAATGATTATGGAAAGACATTAGGAATTGTAAATGTAATTGGCAGTACTCTCATGTTCAAAGCCAACTCTTATGTTCCCATGACCTGCGGATATGAAATTTCTGTACCTGCTACAAAGACTTACTACTCACAAGCAGTCATCTTTGCCTATTTAGCTGCAAAACTCGGAGAAAGGAACGGACATCTAGATCCTTCCGAAGCCACCTCCTTTGTCAATCGACTCCGAACTGACCTGCCACGCTTAACCCAAACTACTATTGATAGAACTGGTATTCTTGCGAAAAATCTTGCCAAATCATTGATAGGTGTGAAGGACTTATACTGCTTAGGCTACGGATTCACTGATGGTGTTGCAAGAGAAGGAGCTCTGAAGATCAAGGAAATATGCTATAATCACTGTGAAGGTATGTACTCTTCAGAATTCAAGCATGGCCCATTGAGCATTGTGACTGAAAGGTATCCTGTCATTTTCATCACAACAACAGAAGACAGTTGGATGGTTATTAATCACATCAATGAAGTGAAAGCAAGATCTGGTCGAACAATCATCGTTGGTGAACAGGAAGACACTCTGCTGCCCTATGTAGCCAATAATTGTGACTACCTTACCGTCCCCAAATCTGATGTGCTTTTGAATCCAATTTTAGATGTGATACCCCTGCAACTATTGAGCTATTTCCTCTCAGTAGATATTGGAATCAATCCTGATCTTCCAAGGAATCTATCAAAGACTTTGACCGTGGACTAAGAGTGGCGTCTACTCATTCTCACCGCCAGATTCCCCAATGCGAATAGCTCTCATTTCAGAGGATATCACGGCGCCTGCATCAAAACCAGTTCTTATGTTGACAATGTCCTCTTCGGTGACTTCCATGATGCTCAGTAACTTATGTTCTTCATCGAGGACCCATTGTCCGTAGACATTAAGGCCATTTTCTGTTTCACATTCCAAGAGTCCCACAATGCCTGCACTTGACCACCAGCTCAAGCAGGTAACTGGATGGTCAAGATCTTGCAGCATATCCGTCCAAAGCTGTTTCAGCCTTGTTGGACCATGTTTGTTGCGAAAAGCAATCAAGAAACTACCCTTCTTTCCCCTTAGTTCGTCTGCAATTCTTTTAGTTTCAAAATCCGAGAAGAGCTTCATGGCATTCAACAGGAGTTCTACATTCAAGAGAACATAAAAGGTCCGCGTTAGGGATACTAGAGGATTGTTTTCAGGTGATTGAAGATAATGAAGCGTATTTCTAGTATAGGTCTCTTTTCCTCTGATCCATTTTCACATAGAGTAGAAACACTCGCAGTGGCATTTGACGCCCTTGGAGTGAAAGTCATCCGTGTTCTACCTTGGAAGGTTTCTAGATGGGGAGCTACAAAAACCCACCAGATTCTTCATAATGGATACGATTTAACGCAGATTGATACTCTCCTTGTACTCGATTTAGGTGCGCATGACATTGGGACTTTCTTCAATCGCGTAGGGGTGTTATCTGCCCTTACAGAACTTGGTGTTAATGTTGTAAACTCAGTATCTTCGATATTGCTTATGCGTAATAAGGCTGAAACAATGAGGAAACTAATCTCAGGAGGGCTTCCTGTCCCTAAGACTCTGATAACAGAGTCTATTGATGAAGCGTCAACATTTGTTCGTGAACATTTTCCTTGTGTGCTTAAGCCGATTACTGGATTTGGAGGTCTTGGAGTTCAGCTTATTGAGCGCGAGTTTGACTTAGAAAACATCCATGACTATTTGAAATTTCATAGTCAAATGTTTGGAAAGGGCGCTTATATTCTTCAGGAGTACATTAGAAGTCCAGGGTATGACATTCGGTCTTTAGTATTGAAAAACAATGTTATTGCCTCTATGCAACGAGTCGGCGGCGAGGGTATAACTACCAATATTCATACAGGAGGAATTCCGCGAAAGAATCCTGAGGATGTCACCGAACTCTCTCTTCGCGTCGCTGAATCTGTAAAAGGCACGATTGTTGGCGTTGATATTATTCCGGATCAGGATCATCAGCTTTGGGTACTTGAAGCCAATGCAACACCCGGATGGAACGGTCTTCAACAAGTCACAGACTATGATATCTCTATGAGAATTGCTGATGAGATCTCTAAAGTGTGATTTAATGGCGTAAAGGCATCAAGGAATGCTGTTCCCATGATAAACCTTTTAAGAGGGCTCCGGGCGAAATGACCTTGTTTACGTGCCATCTCGGAACTAAGTTTCGAGCATGAACGGAATCCGTCCTGCGTGCAGGGCTAGCAAAATGAAATTCTGAGGTCTACAGAGTTTGACAGAAGTCGCTGAAACGAATCTAGAGAATATTGAGTTCTTACGAGCCAAACTTCGAGAACTCAAGATACAATCTAGAGATGAACTTGATGCACTCCGCCGCGATAGGGATCAAATGCGTGAGTATAAGCAAATCCGTGATGATCATAACAAAGAGGTAAAAGCCCTCATAGAGTCCGTGAAGGCTGAGCGTGAAGAAAGGGATCGTATCAATCAAGAGATCACGGATGCCAAGGAGAGAAGAAAAGCAATCCATTCTCAACTATCAAGCATTTATGAGGAGATACGTGAACTCCGCAGCAATCTTGTTGGCAGTCCATCAACAGACCAACGCCATATGATGCGTCGCGTCGAAGAGTTAGAGTGGCGACAACAAACAGAACAGCTCTCTCGGGATGAAGAGATTTCAATCGTTGAGGAAATTGCTCGAATAGAAGCTCAACTAGTCAAGATTGGTCAGGAGAAGGAGAAGCAGGATCGAATCAGTGAAGTACGCAGGCTAGCGAGGAAGCTCAAGGAAGAAGCATCTGAGGTTCATGAAAAGGTATTGACCCTTTCTGAAAAGTCACAAATTCACCATCAGGAAGTTGTTAGAATAAGACCTCAACTGGAAGAATATAAGAAATCTGCTGATACTGCGCACAAAAACTTTGTAGAATGGCTAAAAAAGGTCAAAGAGGGCGAGACTCGACTTAAAGAGCACAGAACTCAGATTGAAGATATCCAAACAAAGCTTCGCAAACAGACTGTTGAAAAACGAGACGAAGAACGGGATGAGCAGCGACAGCATCAGAAAGCTCAGGAACGCGAACGTGTCGAGTCTGCTGTTGAAAAGCTCCAATCTGGAAAGAGGCTTACATTCGATGAGTTCATTCTTGCACAAAGAACAGTAACTGACGACAAGAAGCGCTCTAAGAAAAAAGGACGCGCTGTCGAAAAAATGGATGAAAAAGAAGCGTCCACTACTGACAAAAAAACAGATACTGATTTTGAACCCGATGAAGAACTTGAAGCAATAATCGAGGAATCAAGAACTGACCTCTCAGAGCAGCATACAAAGAATTCCTCAGACGAAACGAAAGAGGAATAAATTCAAGTAAGTTTCTAGCTTCTCAGAAACCAATGAACAGAGGGGTCCAACAATGAGTAGTCAGAGTCAGAGACCTGTAAGTCGTAGACCAACCTCTACCATCTTCTTCATACTGGCGATTGGTTCTGGCGTGATGAGGACTCTATCTGTTGTTTTTGATTACATTGCTCTTAATATTGTAAGTATAGATGCTATATCATTTGGATTCATGTCACAATGGGTCAGCTTTCTTACAACCGTAATCATTGTTGCAATAATCAGTATCAGGCGCGTTACTAATGGTCGAAGGCAATCAATTGGGTACAGCTTAGATCCAGATTTTGACAGGCTCAGACTATTACCGAAAAAACCGATGATTTACATAATCATTGCAGGTTTCTTTGCGGGAATTTCAACACTATCTTATTACATCTTAGTAGGCACAGCTGACGCCTCGGCTATGCTTCCATATGGCCAGCTTGTAATAATCTATCTTCTTCTGGGAGATCTACTAGCTGAGAAAGATTCACCGACAGTAATTGAGATACAATCTCTAGTATCAATCCTTTTTGGCGTTCTATTGATTGGAACAACTCCAATTGGATTTGATTTACAAGCACTACTCATAGTTCTCGGTCCGATGAATCTATCCTCAGCAATGGTAACATACTATCAACGAAAAACAAAGAGGTTTGAAATTCGCCCCGGTCTTAGGGTTGACGCTTTGAATATGCGCCTCTGGAGTCTTCTTGTTCTGAATTCATCAATGAGTCTTCTCATGATACCAATACTGCCGCCAAATGCTTGGCAAGTGATGGCTGACAACCTTTTCCAGCTTTTCTGGATGATGGTTGGTTCTTCAGCTACAGCTTTCCTATCCATAGTCATGTACATTCGTGCTCTTGGAAAAGGCTCAATGGCTGTCGTAAACTCTCTCTCAGCAATTTCTGTCGTCTTGGGCATTCCAGTCACAATTATTGGTAATTTCTTTATCCCGGGAGGTTTTGGAGACCTAGGCGCGGATCCCTTTCTTTGGATTCTGAAGATACTGGGTATCTTACTTGTCATGATTGGTATCGTTGCTCTCCAAGCTTCAGATATCCGCTCAGTTGTTCTAATAAAAGTCAAGCCTTTGACTGGGGACCTTCTCCCTGCACTCTTTGCAGTCAAGGGTGTCGAGAAAGCTGCTGCACTTGCTGGAGGAATTGATTATTTACTTACAATTAAGAGTAGGAATTTGTCAAAGACGAGATCAATGATACTTGATAAAATACAGAAAATACAAGGAATTGATCATATCGAAACATTAGTAGTGATTAGAGAATATAGATAGAAAGGAGAAAATGAAAATGGCTGAATCGATACTAGCTTACATTCTCATGGAAATCGAGATTGGTATGACTGATCACGTAGTCGACCAGCTCAGGCACATAGAACAAGCGACAAGGATCAGTGTTACAACTGGGACATACGACATTGTAATGCTATTGGAATCTTCTAGTCTTGAGGAACTATACGAAATAACTGTTCATCGTATTCATAAGATTGCAGGTATCAAGCATACCTCTACCGCTGTGGTTGAGAAGATGATATCAGCTTAGGTTTGGCGTCAATGGTTTGTTTGTGTATCTTGATTTTCACATCCATTCAATCATATTTTTGTACTCCCGCGCACACAAATCCTTGGTGAACCTGAGCCTTATCGATTCACATCTTTGATTACGGAAAGTGCGAAAATTGGACGAAGTAATTATCTCCGGATTAACCAAGAGATTCGATGATTTGACTGCTGTAGATCATATTGAATTAACTGTCCCTGAAGGTTCGATTTATGGACTTTTGGGGCCAAATGGCGCTGGGAAATCAACAACAATAAGACTCCTCTGTACACTTCTTCGACCAAATGAAGGTACAGCAAAAGTTGGAGGGTATGATATTATTGAGTCACCAGTACAGGTACGTGAAATCACGGGTGTCTTGCCAGAAGAAGGGAATCATACGCTCTATCAGACAATGTCAGCGTATGAAAACTTGGAATACTTCGGTAATCTCTATGGTATTCCAAGGGACGAATTGCCTACAAGGATAGAGGAATTATTGACATTTATGGATCTATGGGAAAGAAAGGATGATCCTGCAGGAGAACTGAGTACAGGGAATCGTCAGCGTTTGGCATTGTGTCGAGCACTGCTCCATCGCCCGAAGATTCTGCTTTTGGATGAGCCAACCTCTGCGCTTGATCCAGTTGCCGCAAAGAGAGTGAGAGAACTCATTCTTAGCCTTGCTGAAAAATACAAACAGACCTTCTTCATAAATTCACATAATCTTGCTGAAGTACAGAGAATGTGTGACAGAATCGCAATCATTGATGAAGGGCAGATCCTTCTCAGCGGAGCTACTCAAGAACTTCGATCTCGATTACAAGCAAGCCAGAACTTTAGAATTCGTGTTGTCGATGATTTGGAAAACACACTTTCAATTTCGAAAGCGATGAATTTTGTCAAATCCGCTGAGAGAGAGGCTGATTCAATTCTGGTTACAATTGATGATCCACTCAAAAACAACACGACCCTCATGCAAGCACTCATCTCAAAGGGTATACATATTATCGAGTTTGCAGAAGAAGAAGCTACTCTAGAAGATCTATATCTTGATGTCATCAAGGGAGGTGTAAAATAATGGCTCTACAAAAATCGATGCTCGTTGCCAGAGCTGACCTGAAGATGGCAATGAAAGTGAGTATGGTGAAATATGGTTTGATTTTAATAGCGGCATTTGGACCTGTGATGCTGATTGCAACAGTGTTGTTGATTGCTCTTACTGCTCCTACTGTTGCTGCTGCGACTTTAGCAATGATTGATCCGCTACTCTCTCCCATGGTCGGAATTATCGCAATTATCCCTGCATCATTAATCTCAGCAAATGCTCTTGTAGGAGAGCGTGAGCAGAACACTCTGGAGCCTCTACTCTGCACTCCACTTACTGACCGTGAACTCTTACTCGGTAAACTTCTTAGCTCCTTCATACCAAGTATAGCTCTATTATTGGGCTCGATTCTCATTACTGAGGTATCTACTATTTTCATCCTCGTGTCCGTGGGGTCCGAGATTGTCCTTGTACCGGGATTATCAAGTCTTTTCCTCCTACTCACGACAGGTCCCACGCTTATCCTTGCAATGGTATCAGTGATGATTCTAATCAGTGGCAGGGTCAAACGCGTCTATGAAGCATACCAGACATCAGGAGCAACTGTCATGCTCTTTATAATACCGATGCTTCTCCCGATGATCTCGATGGATACGAGTGGGAATGTAGATATGAACTTGGTCTGGTTCTCTAATTTTATCACGCTGTTGATAGCGATATTGCTTGCAATCGTCACTTGGGCTCTAGCAATTGGTAGATTCAATCGTGATAAAATGGTATCAATGTAAGCAAAGAGGGTGTATAACCCTCTTTTTCTTTTATAAATCTCAATCTTTTAGTTTCTTGAGACCGATTGGATACCGTCTAGCTAGGTCTCTATAGATACCCTTGAATCTTGTTAGTTCTTCTTTATGATGGTCTTGTACATTGCCAATCACATTAGCTGGAATTCCGACGACAATCTTGCCATCTGGGACTTCGAATCTTGCTCTTACGACTGCCCCCTCTCCAACAATTGCCCATTTTCCTACGACGGCATAGTCCGAAACGATTGCTCCCATACCTACAACTGCCTCATCATGAACAGTTGCATTATGAACGATACAACCATGACCAAGGGTTACATTGTCACCAATCATAGTAATCTCATTGGATCGTGCATGGATGATTACATTATCTTGAACACTTGTTCCGTTCCCAATCCGAATCTCTCCATAGTCTCCCTTAATAATGGCACCAGGAGCGATGTAACATTCATTACCGACAGTCACATTCCCAATTACGGAAGCTGAATGGCTGACATAGCTATTATTCCCAATTACAGGAATTCTGTTTTCAAACTCATAAACACCCATTAGAAAACCTCAATTTTTCTTTTCTTCTTGGAGTTATTAGGATGAAGGTAGCTGAAATAATAGGTGGGTCTAGGTCCGAAACGTTAAAGTCTAAAAAAACACTCACTAAGGCTAGCCACTTTAACAAGCAGAGGGAGTATGACATTGCCAAAAAAGAAAGATGTACCTCAATTTCCCATTCTGCGAGGGGAATCGGTTAGCGAGAGCGGAGAGTTCTCAGGAACAGCTGCAATCGTGTGCACTCCTGAGGATCTTGATCAAGATTGGAGTACTGATACGATTGTTGTCCTTGAGGATGATTTGGAACCCTTCTTCAACGAGAATCCAAAAGTCCTCGCGGACCTCTTTAAACAAGTTAGAGTTGTAATTGCTGAATTTGGTGAATCCATTGGTCAATTTGCGGCTATTGCGACTGAACACTCAGCTTTCGGAATTGTGGCAGTAAAAGATGCAACCAGTGTTCTTGAAAATGGGATGCACATTCGTATCGAAGCTACAGAGAACCAAGCTGACATCTTTTTCATCGATTAGATAATATATGGTAAATTTGCTTCGCAAAGCTGGAATAATTAAGACTTTATGTTTCTAACGCATAAAGAAAAAAAGAGGTATCGTGGATGGGTGATCTGGAGGCGGCTCTGAATCTACATTATATTCTGGTCGACTTCCGAAATGCACGATTTCAACACATCTTGTTGATTGCAAGTAGTCTTTTGATTTTCTCTTCATATGGTGTCTTCCTTTGGATTCTATGCTCCATTTCTCCTAGTGTACTTTCATCTTTGCTTCTACTTGGAACTCAAATTGGTCTTGGTTTGCCAATGGCTCGGGCTTACTATGATTTTGGTGTGTCCGCCCGTAACGAATTGTATTTTTTCGATCCAGGACTTTCCTTTAATGATGAAGAAACCATCGACCTTAGAGTGAATATTGGTGACATCCCCCTTCTATTTGAAAGGATGGAGCTTCAGATTCAAAAATACGACCAGAGTAAATTCGATGATTTGACAGATCTCTCTTGGTTTTTAGTTTTAGTATGGGCCATCATGTCCTCAGGTGCCTATTATGTGAAATTTCTCATTCAGCCACTATGTGCCTTCGGAGTATTGATTCTATTGAGCGCGTGCATTATGTGTTATGCGAGTGGTTACTGGACAAAGCGTGGATTCTCATTTGAAGAAGATTTGGAACATTTGGAGTATTACATTGATACACTTGTAAAAACTCTCGATTCTAATCTGCCCAACGTCAATGGACCTTTTATTATTCAGGTCAAGCACCGAAGGCACAATTCAATTTTGATAGACTTTGCTGCAGAATTCGTCTTGGGAGATTCGTTAACTCTCAAGTATCATTTTGGCTTATCATCAAAACTCAAAGAACGATTTATCTTGGGTGGAAGCGATGAAATTATAGAGTCTGTGTTTGAGCAGCTTGGAAAAGAACAATCGATTTTTGACTCGGGATGGGAACTCAAGCGCAATAAAACACAATCTGGGCTTGTTATCGAAATCGTGAATCCAGCGTCTAAACTAAGCTTAGCAGATAGAACTTCTTTTGTCACCAGCCCTTTCATTGTTGAACAAAAATCACTAGCAATGAGAGAAATATTCTCAATAATTGTACATACAATTAAAGGTCTTCATTAGAAAGACAAAGATGAAAGAGAATATCGTATCGATATTCATAAGAGTATGTGAAATCGATTCAACGCAGAATAATTAGAATTGGAGTCCTATTGTGATGAAGGTCAAGCTGAAAGTAGAAAGTCAATGGCTTGAGCTCGAACGCAAGAGTATGGAAAAAATGAAACAAAACTACATGATGTGGGAACGTGCGACTCTTAAGAGAGCTAAAGATGCATCTGATCTCAGTGACCTTCGACGAATATTTTATGAGCTTGGAGACCGTTGGGAATTTGATCAAGCCACTGGTGCTTGGCTATCAGGTAGTGAGCCTCTAGACACAATTGGGCTTATTCTCCGAATGCCAGGTTATAAGCCTAACAAGGAACGGTATGTAGTATATGCGATCATGGCATACTCTAAGGGTCTGACTAAACAATTCGACCATCTCGGTGACAAAGAGAGAATCATTATTGAACGTGACATTAAATCAGGGAACATCCAATGTTGGTCCACCACAGGTCACGGTGAAATGGACTTATTTCCGACAGATCTTACGAACTTTGGTTCCCTCCAAAATGCCTTGATATCCTGCAAACTCATTGCGCAGCCTGGAGATCATGCACTTCGACTTGAGGTACCAACATCCAGTGGAGTTCTTAATATGATTTTGATGCGTCTCTGGGAGATTGCAAGCGGAACTCAATCATATCACACAAAAGAGATTGATATTCTTACTTCAGATGATATTGAGAAGTCACTAGATTTTAAATTCTTTAGATATGCCAATTCAATTATTGAATTGGACAAGATATGGCGACATCTTTCAGGCGGCACAGTTGAATGGGCAAAAGAACGCGTTTTAGATAAGATACCTGATCACGTAGAACTACGGGATAAACAAACATTAAGACGAATTGAAGGGCTTCTTCACAATCTTTGGTTCAAACCTGCGTTCAGCCAAATAAGACCGGTTGAGATGGTCTATGATGAACTTCAATCAGAACCTACACCTACTGAAACCCAACGAACACTAATACCTTACTTGGGCGAGCTCGCTTATTCATTAACTGATATCACTGAGAAAGCAAAATATCTGAAATGGAAAAGCGTCATAGACAAGCAGAGTTTTAGCAAGAATGAAGCATTCAAAGGAAGCAATCTGACTCCTTTGGTCCAAGAAGCCTTTGCTGCAGCTCTCGATGATATTCTTCGCGAACATACCCTTGCCTATATTGGATATCCTGAAAAGGCAACAATGAAGAACAAGTTTCTGAGGGTCATCTTTAGTTCAATAATTTTGCCTCTCCGGCTTCTCTCATCATTTAAAGTAGCT
>Ga0224495_10002896_pt1 | contig 10853 bp, 7 predicted proteins | sample SF_Jul11_sed_USG_FD_168128 | JGI IMG/M metagenome (GOLD analysis project Ga0224495, IMG submission 168128) | Sediment microbial communities from San Francisco Bay, California, United States - SF_Jul11_sed_USGS_4_1 | ecosystem: Environmental > Aquatic > Marine > Sediment | place: USA: California...
ATCGGTGACGGAATCCACCACCCAACGGAGGTTATTGTTCATTGAATTGGGCAGACGCACCACCCGCGCGGCCGAGCCCCACAGGGTCCAAGATTCGGCCAGCCATGCGGCTTTCAAGTTTGGTTGAAATTCCCAGCCGGAGAAGTTGTTCTTGTCCAGCCTGGCGCCCAGTATGGTCTTAAGCCTGTTTTCAAAAGAAAAAATCTCATCCTGCAAAAAGATACCGTACACATAGCCGTCGTCGTTGGGCTTGGAGACGGCCTCGGACCCAAGAAAGTTATCCCAGTAATACAGATATGTGGCGCCAGCGGTGAGGGTGTTGCCCGAACCTAAAGTGTAGTCCACCTGCGCTTCGCCGTTTACAGAGTTGATAGTCTCCTCAAAAGCGGCTCTCTTGACCAGGTTTCTATCGAGTATCACCCGGAACGAGGAGGCCAGATCCTCGGAATTCTTGAATCTGCCATCGGCGGCCAGGTTATAACCGCTGAAAATGTCCTTGTGCTTAAAATGCTGTGTGGGGGTCATGGGGCGGACAAACACGGCGCCTTCGCTGTTGGCTTCAACATTATAAGCGTCGCCATGCAAAGAGAGGAACGAACCCTCCTGTTTCCGGTCGATCTTGAACCCGGCCTGGAGCGATTGGCTGAGGTTGTCCTGGGCGCCGCTGTCCTTGGGATTGGCGGAGCGTTCGCCTTTTACGAAGCGGGCCCCGTCTTTGCGCCCGGCCATGGCGTACACCCGGTAATCGGCGGTTTCTGCCAGCGCTCCCCCATGGCGGACGGAGGCCAACCCCTGGTCTAACTTGCCGCCGCCGGCGTGGATATAACCACCATGAGTGGCGGAGGCTGGCCGGGTGATGATGTTGATGATGCCACCCATGGCGTTGGAGCCCCACAAGGCCGCCCCTGCCCCCCGGATGGCCTCGATCCTTTCAATATCTTCCAGAGGATACATCTGCGCAGGCCACCAGACATGCGAGAAGGTTAGGGATTGCACTGGTCTTCCATCGATCAGAACGAGAATCTTATCCGTAAAGTAATCGTTGTTGACGATGCCGGAAATCATGTAATGGTTGATATCCACGCTGGAGACGTTTATCCCGGGAATGAGCCGGATAGCCTCCGGCAGGTTGGTGGCGCCGGAGCGCTTGATGGCGTCCCTGGTAAGGACATATATGGATGAGGCCGCCTCGAAGGCGCTCTCGGCCTTTTTCTTGGTGGTGACCACCTGGACGTTCAAGAGATCCTCTATGCTCAAGATCGTCAGCCGCTCCAGGGGGATTTCGCTTTCGGCCCGGGTTGCGCCATAGCTAAGCGCCAGGAGTAAAAAAGCCATAACGCAGGAGCGACCAGAAAAGACGCTTCTTGCTGTGAATTTATTCAGGTTTGCAGGAAAATAGGAATTAAACATGCGCCACCAATATTTACATCCCAAAAAATAAAACCCCAAATCCACAGATTTGGCGTTTGAAGGGAGTGGATCATTCAGCGCTGCGCGCCCCCAATAAATGATCTTCCCTTGAAATTTCATTCTATGCCCAATAAGGCATCATGTCAAAAATTCTTAATGCCATAGTAAATAAAAGATGCATTACGGAACAGCTCTTCAGTCTCAAACGCTCCGCAAAGCTTTTCGAAACGCTGGACCGCCACTTGCCCCAATCGCAGATTAAGCAAAAAAAGGGGGAATAATTTCTCCTGGAATGGGTATCAACGCCTGGCAAAATAAATCCCAACATGGCTCAGGCTAAATGTTAAGCAACTCATCGCACTGTTATGTAAAGGCTTAAAATGTGCAAATCAGCATAAGGTCATAAGGCAATCACATAGTGGCGTCGGCAATTGACACTTTTTCCGCGAAAACTTATAATGCTCTTGTTATGAGTAAAACCCGAAATTCGGAAACAGCCCCCTGGTACGCCCTTTATGTGCGGCACCAGAATGAGAACAAAGTCGCCAGTCTTCTGCAGGAGCGGCTTGGAATCCATTGCAAAATCCCAGGGGTGAAATTGTGGCGCAAAACCGCGTCGGGAGTTGAATATTTCACGCGGCCGTTTCTCCACACCTACGTTTTCATCTCCGCGAATCTGGAAACGATAAATTGGAAGGAGTTTTACTCCGTCAGCGGGATCATAAGCCTGGTGCGGGACTCTTCCGGCCCGGCGCAGGTGCCCGAGCGGCAGATCATGAATCTGGAGGCCATGGCGCAATCCAGGAATCCCGTGCACAAGTATGAGTATATAAAGCTCAATCCCAACGACATGGTGCAGGTGACGGGCGGGCCGCTGAAAGGGGCTTTTGGCCACTTTATGAGCAGCGACAGCCACACCGGGCTATTCGTAGTTAGCATTGATATGTTCAACCGTGCCCTGGTCACCCAGCTGGAGTCCAGCCTGGTGCGGCCTTGTTGATATAAGCCGATAATACAATCGGTTAGCTGGCGCCTTGACAATCAGGACGCCGGAGGTGTGTTCCAAAACAAAAATAATCAATGAAAAGAAAAACCGGAGATTCGCTGCACTCCAGCTATAAAAGCATGGAGGATGACGCGATCGTATTGAAGATCCTAGAGATCGTGGAGACCACGCCCAAGGTCTCGCAGAGAAAGATCGTGGGCCAGACCGGTCTTGCGGCAAGCCTGGTCCACTCCTTCATGCGCCGGGTTATTAACAAGGGGTGGGTGAAGACCCGGCAGGTGAGCGCCAAACGCTGGCTATATTACCTCACGCCGGAGGGCTTTGTGGAGAAGGGGAAGCTGACCATAAGCTACCTTTCTCATACGCTGAGCAACTACCGGCAGGCGCAGGAGCGGATCAGCGGTCAACTTGATCTATGTCTGGAAAATGGCTGGCGCAGGCTGGTGATCGCCGGAGATGGAGACCTGGGGGAGATCACCCTGCTCAACGTGAAAAGCCGGGGTGAATTCGAGCTGGCCGGAGTTTTAACCGACCAGGCCGGCGATTCCGCAAAGGGCTTGCCTGTCCAGGGCTTTGAGGCGGTTAAAGAGATGAAGTATGACAAGATACTGGTCTGCGACGTGAAATTCCTATATTGGTGGCAAGACCACTTCCAGGATAACTCCGATCTGCTGGTGCTGAACCTCGATGGCTGGGCGAAGTAATAATAACGCCCTCCGGGGGCGGCTTGAAAAGCGGCTGGCCGATGGCGCGCGGCCGCCGGTGGAAGGGGCCTGATTGCGCCTTCTGATGCTGGTTTCGGAGGATTGGTACTTTCTCTCCCATCGTCTTCCCATCGCCCGGGCGGCGCGGGACGCCGGGATGGAGGTGTTTATATGCTCAAGATACCGAGAGCGGCTGAAGGAGGTGGAGGCCGAGGGGTTCACACCGATTCCCATCGAGCTGCGCCGCGGCAGCCGCAACCCCCTGATGGATCTGGGTGTTTTGTGGGACCTGATCAGGATATACAAAAAGATAAAACCGGATATCGCGCATCATGTGGCGATGAAGCCATCGCTTTATGGCGCCATCGCCGCCCGAGCGGCAGGAACGCCCGTGATAATCAACGCCATGGCCGGCCTGGGCCATCTGTTCACCAGCGACAAAATCATAGACCGGGTGTCCAGATTTTTTGTGGGTAAAATGTTCCGCCTGCTCTTTGGCTCGCCCCGGGTGAAAATGCTGTTCCAGAACCAGGATGACCTGGACGCTCTATCGGCCCAGGGCGCGGTTTCCCCCGCCAATTGCGTCATAATCAGGGGATCGGGAGTGGACACTACCCGGTTTACCCCCTCTGATGACACAGAAAAAACGGAGCCGCCGATGGTGGCGCTGGTCTCGCGCATGCTCTGGACCAAGGGCGTGGGCGAATTCGTGGCCGCCGCAAGGATGCTGGCCAGTTCGGGCGTGAAGGCTAGGTTTGTTCTGGTGGGTGACGCGGACAATGAGAATCCTGCGGCCATTCCAGAGAAGACCTTGAAAGAGTGGGACAGGGAAGGCGTGACGCAGTGGTGGGGCAGGCGGGAGGATATCCCGCAGATACTGAGGCAGGCCAGCGTATATGTTCTTCCCTCATACCGCGAAGGTTTGCCAAAATCCCTGCTGGAGGCCGCCGCGGCTGGATTGCCCCTGGTGGCGTTCGACGCGCCCGGCTGCCGCGAGGTGGTGCGTGATGGTGTGAATGGCTATCTGGTCCCGATGAAGGATGTGGAAGCCCTGGCCGCGGCCATGGGGCGGCTGCTGGCCGACGAGCGGCTTCGGCGGAGAATGGGCGCCGAGAGCAGAAAGATCGCCCTGGCGGAGTTTGACGAGAAAATAGTGGTTGGGCAAACAATGGCGCTATACGGGCGCCAGCGCCCGGCCGGGAGCGATTCCAACTAGTGACCAAAGCCACAGAACCTGAAGCCGTCGGCCAGCGCAATACGGGGTCGCCCTAATGAGCATGAAGCGCAATTTCGTATGGCTGCTTTCGGCCAGGATAATATCATCCGTTCTCATGTTGGCCTCCGCGATGCTGATAAACCGCAGCCTGGGGCCAGAGTCTCGTGGGGTTTTCGCGGAGATGCAGACATGGGCGCAGCTAATGTTCGTCCTGTTTAACCTGAGCATGGACACGGGAGTATACTCCTACGCCAGCCGTGTAAAAGCGTCGCGTAATGAGGCTTCCGGTTTTGTAACCACCGCAATCGTCTCCTTGATGTTGGCGGCCATCGCTGGAGCCATCCTTGCTCTGATTGTGACGATATGGCCCGATATGGTGTCGAGTGGGACTTCCTCATATCTTTCGTTGCTGATCTTGTTAATATTGCTGATGTTGCCCAGCTCGAATTTGCTGGTATTTTTCCAAGCCTTGGGTCACATGCGGCTGGCGTCGGTTTCTATCGCGCTTCAGGCTTTGGTCAGCTTTGTCTTTGTGGCTTGGGCCTATATCTTCGGCTTTCTGGACCTGAAGATGGCCATGATTTTTCTTGTGGCATTCCAAACAGTCCCCTCCGTGGCGATTCTGGTGGCTGCCCTGCGGGGTGGATTGCTAACCGCCCACTTCGATTTTCAGATGGCGTTGGGGATGCTTCGGGCTGGGTTAATCCTGCATGTGGGTACCGTATCCTCATTCTTATACTCCAAGGCGAACCTGTTGATGCTATTCAATTACAAAGGAGAGGCGGCCACTGGATTGTTCGCCGTGGCGCTCACGCTTTCGCTTAGCGCCATGATAATACCGATGACCGCGCAACAGGTGTTGTACCCCCGGGTTTTACATGCTGATGATGACATGCAGGTCACCATGCGTGTCTGCAGCGTGGCGCTATGGGGGTGGGGATTGTGTGTGATTGTCATGGCTCTGCTGGCCAGGCCCATGATCATGTTCTACGCTGGACAAATACCTTGACGCAGTTCCGCTATTCCGGATAATGCTGGTCAGCACGTTCTTCTTGCCTCTCTCCTCAATATTCGCTCCATTGCTCATAAAAAAAGGCGCGTTTGCCCTTATGTCCATCAGCGGCGCATCGCTGGCGATAATAGGGCTGGTCATAAACAACTGGCTTATTTCAGATTATGGCGAATACGGCGCCGCCGTGGCCACCAGCTCAGTTGTTTCTATCGGATTCTTTATGCTATTGTTGATACTGAAGCTAAACTACAAAGCGGATATATTATCTGCGTTGGCGCCGCCTTCCAAGGTTGAAATAGCAGGATTGTTTCGATCAATTCGAAAATAACGTTCCTGATCCCCCAGGCGATAAAGGTAAGGGGATTGTTGGCGCGTGAAACTGGAATATATATGGATACACCACAGAGCAGCGCATAGTTCAAGATGTTTACTAAGCAGGAAATGTTTATTGAACGGAGGCCTTTTGCCAGGATTGGTCTTCTGGAAGTGATAAATCACTTCTACCCTCAACGCCGTAACGCGCGCACAAGGATATTCTGCGCAATATTAAGTATCGCGCCAGAGAGTTGATCAATGAAGTCGCACACGAGACATCCGAGCGCTAAAAGTGTCTGGGTTTGGAAGGATTCTTTCGGCGAATCCGTTCTGGGTGACATGGATTTGAACCAAAAGTGGAAGGATGATTTGGTCAATTTATGGCTTATTGGCGGCCAAAGATGAAAATAAGCCAAAAAGCGAACTGGGGGATGTTGATTAAAACGCCAAACCTAACATTGAGCTCTACGGAAAGATGACAATGATAGAGGGCGTTGAAGGTATGTCGTTCATCAATTTTGGAAAGAATGTAAAATTCAGGGTGGGTCTGATCGGCCGTAATGGTCAGCCGCAGAGGATTTTCTGGCAATACGTCGGTTGGCGGCCGGCCAAAGCGGAATCCAGCGCCGCCGAGCGAGATTTATAGGATGTGCGGAATCTGCGGTTTTACTGGCCCATCGGATAAGGGCGCCTTGGAGCGGATGGCCGGGTCCATATTCCATCGCGGGCCTGACGAGGAAGGTTACTATTCATCGGATCTGATCAGCCTGGCCATAAGGCGACTATCGATCATAGATCCGGTTACGGGTCATCAGCCTGTCCATAACGAGGATCAAACCGTCTGGTCCGTTTTCAACGGTGAGATATACAACTTCAAGGCGCTTCGTCAGGAGCTTGCCGCCAAGGGGCACCAGTTTTACACTCATCACTCCGACTCTGAGACGATAGTCCATCTATACGAGGAGTATGGGGAGGATTTCCCGTCACGGATGAATGGCATGTTCGCCATTGCCCTGTGGGACGCTAAAAAGAGGAAATTAATTCTGGTCCGAGACAGGAACGGGGTTAAGCCACTGTTCTACGCGCATGCCGCTGGGCGATTGATATATGGATCCGAGATAAAGGCGATTTTGGCAAGCCAATTCTGTGAAAAGCGGATGGATCACAGCGCTATATATCATTATTTCACCTTCAGAAACATTCCAGCGCCCATGACCGCGTTTGCCGGGATAAAATGTCTGCGCCCCGGTGAAATGCTCACCTATGAAAATGGGCGGATAGAAACTAGAAAATGGTGGCGCCTGATATTCCGGCCGGACGCCGGGCGGGACGAGCCGGAGACGGCCGAAGCCATACTGGATCTGTTAAGCGATTCCACCAAGATCAGGATGGTCAGCGACGTTCCAATCGGAGCGTATTTGAGCGGAGGGGTGGACTCGAGCGCGGTGGTGGCGCTGATGGCCGGTTTTTCAAACGCGCCAGTGAAAACCTTCACGTTGGGCTATGAGGATGAGCTGGCCAACAAGGCCGCGGATATACATTTCGCGCGGAAAGTGGCGCAAGCTTACAGGACGGATCATCATGAATATATAATGTCCCACCAGGAGCTTGTGGGTGATATCGAGAAAGTCATAGAGGCGTTTGATCAGCCATTTTCCGGTACCATATCCACATATTTTCTTTCCAAGCTCATAAGCAGGCATGTGAAGGTGGCTCTATCCGGCGATGGCGCTGATGAGCTATTTGGCAGCTACTTATCCCATAGGGTGGCCATGCCCATGAGCAATTATGCCCAGTTGCGCCAAAGAGCGTTGGCTGGCGGGCTTTCGGACGCGGAGTTGGCCCTGCTGGCGCCATGTGATATTCCATTTCTGGAACAACTTTATGACAAAGCGGGAAATGACGAGACACTCTGGCGTTATCACCTTTATGCGACGCTGGACAAGGACAAGGAATCCTGGCTTTCAGATGATTTTCTGCAAAAGGTGAACGGAGTCAGCACGCTTGCGCTTTTAAGGAGCAATTTCGCTGGCCAAACAGCGGCGGATCCGCTGAACCGGATATTGGAAATGGAGTGGAACACTCAATTGCCGGACCAGGCGTTGGCCTTTGTGGATTTTCTGTCGATGGCCCATTCCGTGGAGGTCCGTTCGCCCTTTCTGGATTATCGGCTGGCGGAGCTGGCGGCCACGATCCCAGGGGAAATGAAGATCAAGAATGGCGTGGTCAAGGATATCCTGAAGAAGGCGCTGGGATCCATTTTGCCGGAAGGGATCACTAAAAGGCCAAAAGAAGGTTTTGTGTTGCCAATCTTCGATTGGATGATGGAACATATGAAGGAGTACTCCTATTCCCTTGTCTCGCAGGAAAACCTGAAAAAGCATGGCCTTTTCCATAAAACCAACGTGCAGGCAATGGTGGAGCGCTATCACTCTGGTGACCGAAGGCTTGCGGCGCAAGTCTGGACTATCATGATGTTTCAAGTGTGGTGGAATAAATATTTTGGTGAGGTATGAAAGAATTGGAATTTCCTAAGCAGATTGTAATAGAGACTACGGCGTATTGCACGCAAAAATGCACCCATTGCGCGCATAAGACTCTTCAGCGCCAGAAGGGGCATATGGAGATGGATCTTTATAAAAAGATCGTTGACGAAATAGCGGAGGTAAACAAGGACACCGAAGTGTGGATGACCTATTATGGTGAGGCCCTCATCTTAAAATACCGCCTTTTCTATATGATCTGGTACGCAAAAAACGCAGGCTTGACAAACGTTGTCCTGAATTCCAATGGGATGTTGCTGGATAAGGAAATCGCGGAGATGCTGATAGACTCCGGCTTGGATAGGTTCATAATCAGCATGGACGCGTTCACAAAGGAGACATACGAGAAGATCCGGGTGGGTGGAAATTACGAGTCAGTGGTCGCCAATGCGTTGCAGTTTCGGGACCTGCTCAGGAGCAGGGGAGTGGCGGCGCCGAAATTTGAAATGCAATTTTCGCTGCTGGAGGAAAACGAGAGTGAGTTCGAGGCTTTTGAAAAATATTGGACCGACCAGGGGGCATATGTGAAATCACGCCCCAAGGCAAGCTGGGCCGGCCGTGTGGAAGCGAAAAATCTGGACCCCTCCGCCAGCAGGGTCCCATGCAAGTGGGCCATGAACCACGGGGCCATTCTGTGGGACGGCAGGCTGACCGCCTGCGCAGTGGATTCAGAGGGGCTATTTGTGGCGGGGAATGTGAAGGAAAAAACTATCAGCCAGATCTGGAACACCACCCATTCCGATTTCCGGAAAACGCATACAGAGCAAAATTGGAGCCAGCTTCCCGATGTGTGCGTCAATTGCCTGGATTGGCAAACGACAAAGCGCAGCTACAAGGCGCCAGAGAAGTCAACAGCCGCAGGGAAATGATAACTAAACCGAAAAGGGCGCATCCTTGAATGTTTCTTCGCCGCTCGCGCCGCGATATTGCCTTGCAGCAATGAATGGACTTAACCCCGGAGACGAGAATGACTGACATAAGCAAACTAAAAGAGCAGGTTTTTGAGGAGAACGTGAGGCTTCACGCAATGGAAGCCTCGATTTATGAAGCCATCCACCCTCAAGTGTTCAACTGGTATCATACTCGGAAAATATGGAATGACATCAGTTTCATAAAGTCCGCCCTGGGAGATGGAGCCTCTGAGCGAATTTTGGATCTCGGATGCGGCACAGGGTTCATCACTCTCAAGCTTGCCAGCCATTTCGGCGCCCATGTCACAGGTGTGGACATATCGCGGGAAATGCTGCAAGAACTGGAAAAGAAAATCGCCCTCATGCCGGAAAAACGTCTGGACCTTGTGCATATGGAGGCAACAAAGTATCTAAAGGAAAGCGCCGCCAAAGAATACGATTTGATCGCCGCTTCGGCCTTTCTGCACCACCTTGTGGATTTGCAGGAGTTTTTCGATCTGGCGCTTGGCCGGCTTAGAAAGGGGGGGATCCTTTATATAGCTTATGAGCCCCTGAAACAGCCCATCACCAGCAAGATTCGTTTCGCATTGCACAGAGTTATACGGTTCCTCGACGCGGCGCTTTTTGACCTTCGAATGAAATCTTTGAACATCGACCTAAAGCATGATCATGAAAAGAGCCTGGCTGATTATCAAACCACGCTGGGAGGGGTGGCCCCTGAGGAGATTATAAAAAACCTGGATGGCAAGGGAGAGATCCTCAGGCTGGACAAGTTCGCAGTGCGCGGAAACGGGTTCTTGGCCTTCCTGGCCGACAAGGTTGTGAAATCCCAAAACACTGTTTCAGTCATTTTCAAAAAGTCATGATAGTGGTCACCGGGGCGGGAGGATTTATCGGAGGGCGCCTGGTGGAGGAATTGGCCAAAAGGGGCGTAGAGTGCGCCTCCTTTTCCAATCATAAACATCAGCCAGGGGTGGCCGCCGATTGTGGATATCTGAATCTGCTCGAGCCGGAAAGCTTTCAAAACCTTCCTCAATCATTTGATACGATGATTCATCTGGCCGCCATTACGCCAAGGGAGAGAGGACCCCATGTGCCTTTTTCAAAAATGTTAGAGGCGAACGCCGTGGCTATAAAGGGCCTTGTGGCGGAAGGGGCCAAGCGAGGAATGAAAAGGTTCATTTTCGCCTCCTCGCAAATGGTTGTTGAGCGCCCCCTTTATTTGCCGGTGGACGAGAAGCATCCTTTTGTGACCCTAACCGACTACGGATTGTCCAAAGCTGTTGGTGAAAAATACACCCAGGAGATATGCGCCGATCTGGATATCGAGACGTTATGCTTGCGCTTGTCCGGGGTATATGGCCCCGGAGAGTTGCTTCAATATGTCTTTGCCGTATTCCTAAACCGGGCCATGGCGGACCAGCCGATAACCGTCTTTGGACGCGGCGCCATCAGGCGGGATATGCTTTATATCAAGGACGCGTTGCGCGCCATATTGCTGGCCGCCGGCTCATCCGCCACGGGCGTTGTCAATATCGGCAGCGGACAGAGCGTAAGCATCCTGGAAATGGCTCAAACAATGGCCGACCTGTTTGGCAAGGGAAAATGCGTTGTGAGCTTGGTGGCTGACAGGGAGGAAGCCGGCTATGACTATGAGATGAACATAGAAAAGGCTTCAAAAGAACTGGGATTTGTCCCGCAGTTCAATTTCCGGGAAGGCATGCAGGATTACAAGG
>Ga0224495_10002897_pt1 | contig 10851 bp, 4 predicted proteins | sample SF_Jul11_sed_USG_FD_168128 | JGI IMG/M metagenome (GOLD analysis project Ga0224495, IMG submission 168128) | Sediment microbial communities from San Francisco Bay, California, United States - SF_Jul11_sed_USGS_4_1 | ecosystem: Environmental > Aquatic > Marine > Sediment | place: USA: California...
CATAGACAGCATAGTTGAGGTACTCGAGTTCCGAAACGGCAACAATGGCCACGGAGCTTGAGGCGCCTCTAGTACAAAGTTGCAGAGGGGTGCCTGAAGCAGAGTGAGGTCACCCCTTTTAGTATAGGAATGAATGTAAGGAGTTATTAGACTAGGAGCGGTCGATGACGGAAAAAAGAATGCTGATAGTGGATGCCGAGCTGGTGAAAAGAATAGACGAAAACCGCGGCGACCTGGGGCGGTCCGAGTTCATCAACTTTCTGATGGACAACGAGTTGAAGGAAAAGGAAGAGGGTAAGAAGCAGAGCGGCGTAACCCGAGACGAATTTCACCAGTTTCAGGAAGGCACGAGAGAGCTATTGCGCAGTTTCCTGGAATTCTTCATCAGCTATGGGTTGGAGCTAGGCAAGCAACCCAGTAATAGCGAATTCGAGCACCTGAGCCACAAATTACAGAGTCTGGGCGGTTCGGCTAAAGTAAAAGGCTCCTAAGTTTTTCGCATTTTCCCCTGCGGCTACCTTCTTCACACCTTCAAATAGAACTATCTTCTAGAAAATAATCTCTTTTCAAGCCATTATAGCCTTGTCATACTGTCCCCAAGATAGCGATTTTCCGTTTGTCACGCTACGCGGAACGGAAGAACGCAGGAGGGATAGCTATGACAAGGCCTATCGATTTACTGCGCCAGGGGAGGAAACGGGAACTATGGCAGATGTGCTGCGGTTTCATTGACCTTAGCCTGGAGCAATTTATGGGAATCCAGAAGAGGCTGATTCTGGAGCAGATTGAGCTATTGAAGGGCTGTGAGCTGGGCAGGAAGATAATGCGTGGTGCCATGCCTGAGACGGTGGAAGAATTCCGAGAACAGGTACCGCTGACGACCTATAGTGATTACTTGCCCGAGCTTGCGGACAAGAGAGAAGATGTGTTGCCGGGCGAGGTTGCTAGATGGGTACGGACTTCGGGTCACACCGGTGAATACGATGTTAAGTGGCTGCCCATGACTGAGGATTTTCTCTTTGAGCATCAAAAGGCAGCCACTGGCACTGCTTTCTTCTCCATGTGCAATGCTAGGGGTGATGTCTCCAAGGTTAAGGAACACCTGAAAATGCTATACACAGTAGGACCTCCCGAATATGCAAGCGGTCTGTGTGTGGAGTTGACGCAGAAAGCACTTAATTATGATTTGCTGCCTTCCAATGCTGCCGAATTGACGTCGTTTCAGGAAAAGATACAGGCTGGCTTCAAGGAGGCTTTATATCGGGGACTGGATGGCTTTGGAGGCTTATCATCGGTTCTGGTGGCTGTGGGAGAGCAGCTTAAACAACAATCGGGAAGGATAAGTAGTCGCTCTTTGCTGTCTCATCCTAACGCTATGTTTCGGGTGACCAGAGCGTTGGCCAAGAGTAGACTAGCCCGTCGCCCTATGTTGCCCAAAGACTTGTGGCCAGTCAAGGTAATAGGGGGTGGTGGTACAGATTGTGCCATTTTTGGCAAAAGAGTAGAGGAGCTATGGGGACGGCGTCCCCTTGAGGCATACGGCAGTTCAGAGGGGGGGATGTGTGCTACCCAAACATGGGATCACCAGGGGATGAGCTTCTTCCCCAGCCTCAATTTCTTTGAGTTCATTCCTGAAAGAGAATGGTTCAAATGGCAGGTGGACCATTCCTACAGGCCCAAAACTGTTTTGCTGGACGAGGTGAAAGCCGGAGAGATTTATGAGCTGGTGATCACCAATCTTCACGGTGGTATTCTGACGAGGTACCGGGTGGGCGATATGATAAGGATAACCTCGTTGCGAAATGAGAAACTCAACATTGATATTCCCCAGATGGTATTTCATAGCCGTGCGGATGAAATCATCGACATCTCCGGCTTTGGTCGACTGACAGAAGGCATAATCTGGGAGGCAATTGAAGGGGCGGGCATTCCTTATGTGGATTGGACCGCGCGCAAGGAACTAGTTGGCGAGAGAGCGCTATTGCACATCCACCTTGAGCTTAAGAACGAGCACATTGCCAGCGAACAAGGCGTGGCCTCAGCAATCCATGACCAGCTCCAGAAACTGGACAAGAAATACCACTATAACATCTATGGAATCTTCGACGGTTCCCAGGACATGCTGGATCTGAAACCAGTAAAAGTCACGTTCCTTCGCTATGGCGCCTTCTCCAGTTACATCGCTCAGCGGCAGGCCGAGGGCGCTGCCTTGGGCCATTTGAAGCCACCACACATTAATGCTTCGGACAAGGTCCTTGTTGGGCTGGGTGCTCCCAAGGTTGCGGTCGAGGCTGCGCAGGTAACTGAATCCGAACGTGCCGCTGCTCGATGACACCGGCATAATCTCTGGAAAGAGTCGGGACGCCCTATCTAGGCAAAGAAGGCGAGGTCAGGACCTCGCCTTCTTTCTGTCACTGTAAGCCGTCCCCACGGCCTCGACACGTAAGTCAGAACCGGAGAAACAAGGAAAGACTTAGTAGGTCGTTTTGTCCACGGAGGCTGTGATTGACCGGACCTAGTACTTTGGTCTTCTTGACACCCTGTGAATTTGCGTCGATAATAAATCTAACTATGAATGCGCATGCCCTGATTCCATTGGTCGCTGCCGTCGCTTATGTGCCTTTGTTCGTCATTTTGCTGACTAACCGACCATGGCAGGGACGGCAAAGGTCCTTCCTTCTGTTTCTGATTGCCGCTCTGCTCTGGAGCATCAGTGATATTTTTGCCCGTACCGGCCTCTTCTTGCAGGATGCGCTGTTCCTCAGCCGAATTGTTATGTTCATTGGTTTGTGGATGATGGTCCAGTACCATTACCTTTTGCGCTCATTCTATGAAAGCCGGCCCTTCAGAGTACCGCTAGTATACGGCGTGCTGTTAGGCTTTGTTCTGCTGGCGGGCCTGGGCTATATTCCTAGGGCCATTGATTTTACTGCCGGAGGCATCCATGTTGAGTATGGCAACTGGCTTCTCCCGATATTTGCGGTCCTCCTCATTGTGGTTGGACAGGACATTCGCTGTTTGTGGCGAAGGCGTCGCGTGTCAGCCAATGTAGCCGAGCGCAACCAGATTAGCTATTTGTTCCTGGGACTCGCTGTTCTGGCCGGTTTTGGTATCGTGACCGTGGCAGCTCCCTTCGGGGGCAGCTATCCTTTGGCTCACATTGGCAATATAGCCATGGCTGGCATCCTAACCTACGCCGTTATCACCCACCATATGCTGGACGTCAAGGTTATATTCCGACGAGCTTTATCGTGGTTGAGTGCAAGCGTTGTTGGCGTCGCCATCTATATAGGTCTGTTCTTTCTAGCTGCCCACTACATGACGGGCTTCGAGTTCGAGCCCAACATTGCTGCAGCATCTCTAGGCGCAGCAATAGTTGCTGCTGTATCCGCTTATAGGCTGCTAGGCTTCTTCTCCGTCAAGGTGGAGCAGGCTTTTGTTGGCGGTGTATATTCCTATCGTAGGCAGCTATCAGAGTTTGTCACCAAGATACACAATGTTCCCACGCTGGAGCAGTTTGGCAGCGATTTGATATCCCTGCTTTCTCAGTCGATCGGCTGTCGGAGAGCCTGCTTGTTGTTGCCCGAAGGCGAAGGCGGGGGCTTTCTGGCCCGATTTATCTACCCTCCTGTGGAAGATAATCCTATGGGGAAGTTGAAACTAAGGCAGGATAGTCCTGTTGTGACCTGGCTAAAAAGGGAAAAGGCTATACTACCGGAAGAGAATGTCGCTATCTTTCCTGAATTCCAATCTATGTGGCAAGACGAAAGGGAAGAGTTCAGACTGGCAGGGGTAGAGATATTCGTCCCTTTAATGAACAGAGGCGAGCTTGTAGGTGTTCTGGCAGTGAGTGAGAGGCGAGATGGTAGGCTTTATGCCGTTGAGGACACTGATTTGCTGGAGTCTATCGGCGCCCAAGTGGCAGCAAGCATGGAGAAAGAATACTTCCATGAGCAGCTGCGCGAGCAGGACAAAGAGATCACCTTGATCAACCAGTTGACCACAATCATAACCTCGACCGTGAGCATTCAGGAGATATTTGAACGTTTTGTACAGGAACTAAACAAGGTAATCGATATTGATTGGGCAACGATTGCTTTGATTGATGGGAACGAGCTTCACATTATGGCTCTATCCAGTACTTTAGATCCTGCGTGGCAGTCGGGAGAAACAATACCACTTGAGGGGACGGGTACGGAATATGTATGCCGCGAGAAGAAGAGCCTGTATGAACCTGATCTAGCCCGATCCCACAGATTCAAGAGTGACAAACGTCACCTGCAGCAAGGGATTCGTTCTATTCTTTATTTACCGTTGAGCATTAAGGACGAGGGTATCGGCAGCTTGGTTCTGGCTAGTCTCAAACCTAATGCCTACGGTCACAGGCAAATCAGACTTCTGGAGCAGGTGGCCTTGCAGATTGCTACGCCCATTGAGAATGCGCAGCTCTATGCCCGAGCGGAGCAGAGATCTCGTATTGATGAGCTTACCGGGCTCTTCAACCGGCGTCATTTTGAAGAACGGCTCAAAGAAGCGATTGGCCGGCATTCCCGCTATGGCTATGTATTCTCCCTGCTACTGCTTGACCTGGATCATTTCAAGACCTATAACGATATATATGGGCATCCCGCCGGGGATATTTTGCTGAATCGGATAGGGAAGATTATCAAGGCCTCTGTCAGGAATGTTGACCAAGCGTTTCGCTATGGCGGCGATGAATTTGTTGTCATTTTGCCCCAGGCGGCTACGGATGATGCTTATGTTGTAGCTGAGCGAGTTCGGGTAGAGATTGGCAAAGAGATGGAGGAGAGGGAGATCTCCGTGACTTGTAGCATCGGTGTGGCTAGCTATCCCGCAGATGGAGTTATATCTGGAGAACTTGTCACTGTGGCGGATACTGCTCTTTATTATGCCAAGCGAACGGGAGGCAATCGGGTGTACCTTTCCTCCAAGATTCTGTCTGAGCCACTGGACGATGCCGGGACCTACGCTAGGTATAATGGCCTGAGCGCCATATATGCCTTGGTCTCCACGGTGGAGGCCAAAGATCCCTACACCTACGGTCATTCCAGGAAGGTTAATACCTATGCCGTCGCTTTGGCGGAAGCTATTGGGCTATCGCCTGATGACGTGTCCAGAGTCAGCACCGCTGCCTTGCTTCACGACATTGGTAAAATTGGCGTCCCTGACAAAGTGCTCAGCAAAAAAGAGAAGCTTGATGAGCAAGACTGGGCAGCCATCAAGTCGCATCCCAGACTAGGGGCAACCATCGTAGGTAACATACCTAATCTTGCTCCCTGTGTTAGTACCATTCTGCATCACCACGAGAGGTGGGATGGTGGTGGTTATCCAGCCGGACTGAAAGGCGAAGAGATTCCCATAGAAGCTCGCATCCTCGGTATAGCTGATAGCTTTGAGGCGATGAGTTCTGCCCGTCCCTACCGTCCTGCCTTGTCCCAGGAGGAGGCACTAAAGGAGCTTAGACGAGGTGCCGGGATTGAGTTTGATCCTTACTTGGCGGAGCTCTTCATTGGCATTGTCCAGGCCGGATTTCCTGAGGCAGCAAGAGTGGGCAAGAGCCTGTCTGGTGAGCCGCCGGGCTCAGAGCTAAATAGAACGTAGGCGAAACCTGTAATAGGTCCGATGCCGAGATCGTAGAAGTATTCTGTAATAGCTTTGCCGATTATGGCTTGGCCTCTATAGGGTGGGATAGAGACTTGGCTCGTGCAATTGACTGAATAGGCACTACAATTATTGCTGCGGCAAGAAGCCCCTGGCCGCTTCTCCTCTATCTTTGCGTCTTCCTCTTTGACTATCCTCCACAGCTTCAAATAGAACTATCTTCTAGAATACAGTCTCTTCCCAACCTATTTTACTATTGTCATACTGTCCTCAAGACAGCTATTTCCTCTTTGTCATGCTGAATGACAAGGGGGAAAGCTGGAGGGAGAGTCATGACAAGACCCATCGAGTTACTGCGTGGGGGCAGAAAAGAAGACTTGTGGCAGATGTGCTGCGGATTTCTTAACCTGAATCTCGAGCAGTTTATGGCTATTCAGAAGAGGCTGCTCTTGGAGCAGATTGAGCTATTGAAAGACAGCGAACTGGGCAGGAGGGTGATGGGGGGTGCCATGCCCGAGACAGTGGAGGAATTCCGCAATCAGGTACCGTTGACTACGTACGCAGATTACCTACCTGAACTTGTGGAAAAGAAAGAAGATGTACTGCCGGCAAGGCCTGAGGCATGGGTGCATACTGTGGCCAGGATTGGTGAGTATACTTTCAAATGGGTGCCTTTATCTGAGGTGTTTTTGCAGGAGTTCGAGCGCGTGGCTGGTGGAGTTGGCCTTCTGAGCAGTTGCAGCCGTGAAGGCCACTACTTGATCAAGGACCACCTGAAGCTCCTGGCTACCATGGGGTCGCGTGATTACGGGTCGGGCATCGTGGCATATCTGACTAGACAGGCACTCGACTGCGACATCTTCCCCTCTGATGGAGCAGAAATGACCTTCCAAGAAAAGATGGAAACCGGTTTCAAGGAGGCCCTATCGACGGGCCTTGATGCTCTTGGCGGTGTGCCCTCTGTGTTAGCCTATGTCGGTGAGTTGTTCAAACAGAGAATGAACGATGTTGATGCTCGTTTTCTATTCTCTCATCCCAGGGCATGCGCCCGGCTGATAAAGGGATTGGCCAAGAGCAAGCTCGCTGGGCGCGACATGCTGCCCAGGGACATCTGGACGCTCAAAGCGATTATTGGCGGAGGCGCAGACACCGCAATCTTCGCCAAAACAGTACAGGAACTATGGGGGAGGGAGGTTCTGCAGATATATGTCGGCACTGAGGGCGGTATCTATGCTACCCAGACCTGGGACCACGAAGGCATGACTTTCGTTCCCAACCTTAACTTCTTCGAGTTGATTCCTGAAAGGGAAATGTTTAAGTGGCAGTTAGACCATTCCTACCAGCCGAAGACCATCTTGCTGGACGAGGCGAAAGCAGGCGACCTCTACGAGATAGTGATCACCAATTTTCACGGCGGTATTATGACGAGGTACCGTATTGGCGACATAATAAGGATAACGTCGCTGCGAAATGAAAAACTCAACATTGATATTCCCCAGATGTCATTCCATGGCCGCGCTGACGACTTCGTCGACGTTGCCTCTCTGGGTCGGCTGACAGAGAGAGTGATTCGGCAGGCGATGGAAAAGAGCGGCATTCCTTATGTTGACTGGGTAGCACGCAAGGAAGTAATCGACAATAAGCCCGTACTGCACGTTTATCTTGAACTTGGAGAGGGCCAGATTGCCAGTGAGAGAAGCTTGTCAACAGTAATACGTGAGCAGTTTAAGAGACTGGATAAAAGACATCGCTGCAATCTCTACAGCTTCATCGGAGATATGGAAACGGCGCTGGCCCTGAAGCCTGTAGAAGTCACTCTGCTTCCCCAGGGTGCATTTTCCAACTATGTGGCTTGGCGAGATTCCCAAGCAGTTGGTTTGGAGAGCGTAAAACCGCCGCACGTCAATCCCTCGGAAGAAGTGCTTTCTCTACTGAGAGCTTCTAGGGTCGTCGTGGAGGCTGCACCCGTAGGCGAAGCCGAACGTGCCCCTGCCCGCTGAGGGCAATCCGGTCTAGACAGAATCAATATACCGTATCAAGACAAAAAGGGCGAGGTTGAGACCTCACCCCTTTTTGTCACTGAAGTAATGCCTCCAGAAATTCCTCACCGGTAGCTGTAAACGCAACAGCTGAAATTTCAGGCCTATTGTGTATCAGTCAGCTGTAATTGAGACTGGTGGTACGTTCTGGGTATTACCATAGTTCTCTTGACAGCTCTCAAATTAACATTGATAATACTTCGTATCAGAGAGATTTGTGGCTCGCAGTGACAGCGAGGAATAGGTCAGAAGGATAGGCAAAGCTGTGTTAGAATTCATCTGTTTGAGCGTAGTGGTGATGTTATGGATGCACAGATTCTGATTCCCTTGATTGCCACGATTGCCTATATCCCCTTGTTTGTTATTATGTTGTCCAATCGGCCATGGGATAGGAAGCAATTGTTCTTCTTTTTGTTCCTAATTCCGGCAATCCTATGGAGTTCTATCGGTTTCCTCGGCTACAGCGGTCTGTTTGCCGAGGGCAAAACATTCGCGGTTAAATTCGGCATATGTACTGCTGTTTGGATGCTAGTTCAACTACACTACTTCGTTTCTTCCTTTTACCAGTCCGTCCGCATAAGGACTTCATGGGCGTATGGTTTCTTGGCAGCCACGGTCATCCTGACAATAGTCGGACTCATACCGAAGGGGATTAGCATTGCCGATGGCGGAGCCATCGCTGTTGACTACGGTCCCTGGATTATTGTGATAGGTCTAGTTTTTCTTTTCACGGTAGGCGTCACGGATATACGTTCCTTGATACAGAAGTACAGGCTCTCGCCCAATCCGTCAGAGCGCAATCAGATGATTTACCTGCTCGGTGCCATCGGCGTCTTAACAGTCTTTCTGCTAGGCTCTTACACTCCTCGCGGAGGCGAATTCCCTGTCAGCCATGTCGGCAACATCATCGTTGCCTGCATCCTGACCTACGCTGTGGTGACCCACCGGCTGGTGGATATCAATGTCGTACTCCGTCACGCCGTCATATATGTAGTCCTTTATGGTGGCAGTGTTGGCATGGTGCTACTGGTTTTCACCCTGGCTCATCGAGTAATCGGCTTTGGACTCAACCTTGCCTCTCTAGCGGTAACCATGGGTCTGGGAATTCCCGCGATCTTGCTGCTCGTGCACAAAGTACATGACATTTGGCAAAGCAAAGTGGAGGATGCCTTCATGGGCGCAAAATCCTTCTACCGCAGGCAGCTGTCTCAATTCATCACCGGTATCCAGAATGTTCCATCCCTGGAGCAGCTGGGCAATGGATTTACTTCACTGCTTGCTCAGTCCGTTGACTGTCGGAGAGCTTGCCTGCTTCTGCCCCAAGTTGGAGAAGGAAGTCTTGACGCCCGGTTTGTCTACCCCCCTGTAGAGGATAATCCTATGGGGGAGTTGAAGTTGAGGCAGGATAGTCCTGTTGTGACCTGGCTGGAACGCAGAACCACCATATTGCCCGAAAGGAGCCTCACTATCATTCCTGAATTCCAGTCTATGTGGGAAGAAGAGAGGGAGGAAATCAAATTGGCCGGGGTGCAAATGTTCGTTCCCTTGATGAACGAAGGGAAAATCGTGGGCATAGTAGCAGTAAGCGAGAGGCGAGACGGGAAGCTTTACAGCGTCGAGGATATTGATTTGCTGGAGTCTATCACCGGTCAGGTAGCGGCAAGCATGGAGAAGGAGTATTCCCGCGAGCGCCTGAGAGAACGAGATCAGGAAACAACCCTACTTAACCGCCTGACTTCAATCATGACCTCCAACGTGAGCATTCAAATGATATTTGAAGGTTTTGCCCAGGAATTGAAGAAGGTAGCGGATATTGACTGGGCAACGATTGCTTTGATTGACGGAACCGACCTTTGCTTCATGGTCCTGTCCAGCACCATAGGTTCTGCCTGGCAGCCGGGGGAGAGGATACCACTCGAAGGGACGCCCACAGAGCTGGCTTGCCGCGATAGGCACGCTGTGTATGAATCCGACCTGAAACGGCAGCACAGATTCTGGACCTCGGAAACCCATTTGGAGCAGGGAATTCGTTCTGTTGTTCATCTACCCCTCAGTGTGGCAGACCATACTATCGGGAGCCTGATCTTGGCCAGTCGCCAACCCAACGCCTACGGTCGCAGTCAAATACAACTTCTGCAAAGAGTAGCTTCGCAGATCGCTGCGCCGATCGAGAATGCTCAACTCTATGCCCGGCTGGAACAAAAGTCTCGTATCGATGCGATTACCGGCCTATTCAACCGACATCATTTTGAAGAGCGACTCAAAGAAGAACTGTCCCGACATTCTCGTTACGGTGATCAATTCTCCATATCTATGATTGATCTGGACAACTTCAAGGCCTATAACGATGTGTATGGGCATCCGGCAGGAGACGTTCTTCTGAGCCAGCTAGGAAGGATCATAAAGAACTCTGTCAGGAATGTTGACCTTGCTTTTCGCTACGGTGGCGATGAATTCGTTGTCATCTTGCCCCAGACGGCTAGGGATGCTGCTTATGTGGTAGCGGAGCGAGTTCGCAGTCAGGTTGCCGAGGAGATGGAGAAGAAAGCCATTGCTGTGACTTGCAGCATTGGTTTGGCTAGCTATCCTGCAGATGGAATGTTGTCCGGTGAACTTGTTGATGTGGCGGATACCGCCCTTTACAACGCTAAGCGGACAGGAGGCAATCGAATCTTCTTGTCGTCCAAGATTCTGCCCAAACCAGCGAATGACGGGGGCCTTCCTGGTATTGGTACCACACCGGGTAGTTTGAATGAAGTCTATGACATAGCCTCGGCCGTGGAGGCTAAGGACCCGTATACTTATGGTCATTCTAAGAAAGTCAACATTTATGCCATGGCTCTGGCGGAAAGGATTGGCTTATCACCTGATGAGGTATCTGCCTTGAGCGCTGCTGCTTTGCTCCACGACATCGGCAAAGTCGGCATTTCCGACAAAGTGCTTAACAAAAAGGGAAAGCTTAATAAAGAAGATTGGGAGGCAATCAAGGCGCATCCCAGGTTAGGGGCAAATATCATTGGTAACATACCCAGACTGGCTCCTTCCACCAATAGCATCCTATACCATCACGAGCGGTGGGATGGTACTGGCTATCCTGAGGGACTGAAAGGCGAAGAGATTCCGCTGGAAGCCCGCATCCTTGCCATAGCTGATAGCTTCGAGGCCATGACTTCTGCCCGCCCTTATCGTC
>Ga0224495_10002898_pt1 | contig 10850 bp, 16 predicted proteins | sample SF_Jul11_sed_USG_FD_168128 | JGI IMG/M metagenome (GOLD analysis project Ga0224495, IMG submission 168128) | Sediment microbial communities from San Francisco Bay, California, United States - SF_Jul11_sed_USGS_4_1 | ecosystem: Environmental > Aquatic > Marine > Sediment | place: USA: California...
CATAACCTCCATCATGCCGTGGTGGTATCCCGGTATTCAGAAGGCAATAGAATGTATCCGGGATGTTTCGAAAAATACTCCCATAATTCTTGGCGGCATCTATGCCACCCTTTGGCACAGCCACGCTTCTGAAACATCCGGCGCTGATTTCATATTCAGAGGCCAGGTAAGCAAAGACGTATCGTTTGCCTTTAATACCTTTGGTTTCAGGTTAAAAAGAAAAAGGGAACAGGAGGTCCCTTTTTACAGGCTTGGGCTTTATCAGACATTTTCCGCTGCTCCTGTCCTCACAAGCACGGGCTGTCCCTTTAATTGTGATTATTGCGGATCAGGGCTTCTTAACAGCGGTTTTGTCCGGCGGGATGTTGAGAGTATAATGCATGATATCAGTGAATTCCACAACTTGGGCGTTCGGGATGTTGCTTTTTATGATGACGCGCTTCTGGTTGATCCCGGTTCGCATATCAAGGTCATGCTGAAAGAGATAACCGATCGAAGAATGGATATGCGGTTCCACTGTCCTAATGGTCTGCACGCCCGGTTTATCGACGATGTGCTCGCAAAGCTCATGAAAGAAGCCGGCTTCAGGACGTTGCGGCTGGGCCTTGAAACGGTCAATAGTGAACGGCAGAAGGAGACAGGAGGGAAGGTCAGTTCTGAAGACCTTATCAGGGCGGTCGGCGCCCTTAAAAAGAACGGCTTTACAAAGGATGATATCGGCGTTTATCTGATGTACGGCCTGCCTGGACAGGAATTTGATGAAATCAGGGAAGGGGTGGAGTTTCTGAAATCGCTCGATGTGAAAATAAATCTGACAGAGTTCTCGCCCGTCCCCGGAACAAAATGCTGGACAGACCTGATCAACAGCCGGACCATAAGGGAAGATATGGACCCGCTTCTGACAAACAACTCTGTATTTTCCTCAATCTATTCCGGATATGACCCTGAAGACCTGAAGAGGTTAAAGCTTCATGTAAAAGAATATAATTCTGGCGATTAAAAGTGAAAGTGAATAAAAAATGTCTAAAGTGAAGAAATAATTCAAAACTTTCTGCTAAAATATCTTCCTTGCCGGGATAGCTCAGTTGGTAGAGCAGCTGATTCGTAATCAGCAGGTCGGCGGTTCAAATCCGCTTCCCGGCTCCATAGAAATCAAGGGGTTACGGTCTTCCGTGATCCCTTTTTTCTTGCCAAAACGGCTGACTGTCCTAAAAATGGTATAGTTAGCCATTGGTCCCTTCCTTCCGGTCTAACATCTGGACAGCGTTCCTCAGACTTTCCACTGAGTGCTTTGCATACCGCTTTGTAGTGCTCAGCTGGCTGTGATTCAGAAAAGAGGCTATAGCGTAGATGTCTACTCCGGCCTGGGCGAGTCTTGTCGCTGCCGTATGCCTGAGATCGTGAAAGCGAAAGTTCTTGATCTTCGCCTCAGTAAGGGCAATCTTGAAGGCCCTCCTGATATTGTCCTTATCCAGCGGCGTCCCGCTGTTTGAGGGGAAGACGCGGCCTGAGATATGACATACCCTGGACCGCTTCAGAAGCATCACGTGAAGGGCCTCTGACATCGGTATGAAGTACGTCTGCTTTGTCTTCTCATTCAGGCTTTTGATTGCTTTCCTCTGGAAATCGACATCAGCCCATTTCAGAAGAGGTACCTGGCCGATCCTGAAACCGGTATGAAGGGCAAGAAGTATGATATCGGGAAGATCCCCGTTGCAGAGATCCTTCGCTTTAACAAGCAGCAGGGCTTCTTCTTCGTTTGTCAAAGCGCGTCCAACATCTTTCTTTTCTTTCTCCTTCGGCACCAATTCACAGGGATTCTCACGCAGCCAGCGCCAGCGCCGGGCGAGGTTCATCATTTTTGATAAGGCTGCAAGCTCCCTGTTTCGGGTGCTGGCAGTGACTTTTCTTTTTGCCTGGCGTCTGTGAGTCACATACTGAGATATGAGGTCCGGCGTGATCTTGTCGAGAGTGAGACCGCCGAAATAACCGTCCAGATGCTTAAAGCTGACCTGATAGCTTCGCTGCATCCCTGCGCTTACCGTCGGCGCGTGTTCCTGAATAAATCGCTCCTTCATCTCGTCATAGGTATGTCTGCTCGCTGCATCTCGATCAAACCATTTCCCCTCAGTGATTTCAGTGGTGACCTTTGCATAAATTTTCTCTGCAAGCTTCCTATCCGGCGTCGTCGTGCTCCTCTTGTACTGCACGCCATTGATTGAGAAGGACATCCACAAGATAGAACTTCCTTTCCTCCTGTATAAACCCATTGTTTCAGTTCACCATCCCTTCCTGGGTTTTGCAGGAGCCCGTGAAAAGAGTATACATCAGTCCAGGACCTCACGGATAGAATTTTTAACAATGCTGTTGACGTCAGCTGCATTGCGATGAACGGACATAGGCACGCGGCCGGATCTCTTCTGTGATCCTATTTCCGCAGCCGGTCTATTTCTCTGATCATCTTTTCTCTTAAGCCATGTCATAACATCGGCTTCATTGAACCTCAGGAGACGCCCGGCCCTGGCAACGGGGATCGTCCCGAGGTGTGACCATTTGTAGAGCGTCTTTTTGGACACGCGAAGACGAGCGGCCATTTCTTCCAATGTCAACAAACATTCCATGTCAGATTTCAATTCCTTTGAAGATTTTTTTCATCAGCCCTTCGAGCATGTCATAGTCATCTTTAGCAGCCTTTAATTGGAGTGCTTTTTTAGCTGCCTTCAATATCGGAGTATATTTCGCTCGAAAAGCGCCGGCCTTTGTCCGCCTGATCTCTTCAGCGAAGAAGTATTTTTTTCTTAGCTGTTTGACGCGCCAGTCCATGAAAGAAACCACGGCTCGATGATAGACGAATTCGCAGTACCAGAATATAAAACTGATCATCATTTAATTGCCTGGGTGAATCCGTCTTTCAGCATCTGTTCAATTTTTGAAGGGTCCTTTTCGGCGGCTATCAGCGGGACCATTCTTTCCGCTGCTTCCATCAGCGCAGTGTAATTTGCCCGGAATGCAGCGGCTTCTTTCCGTCGAACCTCTTCGGCAATGAAGTATTTTTTTCTTAGCTGTTTGACGCGCCATTCCATGAAAGAAACCACGGTATGCCTGTAGAAAAATGTACAGTACCAGATCACAGAACTAAACATCCTTTTTTGCCTCCTTGCTTTCGGTTAATTTTTTACTGCCTTCAGACAGATCCCATAAAATTTGACGTATTTCTTTGGATAGCAGGTCCTTGATTTTGTGTTCATCTCGCTCCGCTGCAAGCAGCGCTGAGATCCTCGACGGGATATTTTCAAAAGCATCGCGGGCCTGACGTGCAAGCTTAAACAGTTCTCTCCCTATTTCCTGTACTTCTACGAGATCACCTTTTCTCTTTTGCAGTTCAAGCTCCATCAGCTCAGCTTTCGCATGATGATATCTACCTGCAGCAGACCCCTTCTTTCCTTCGATGAGCGATCGCTGATGCCTGTAAACGTCTCTTATTGCCTGATTAACGTCTACCTGGCCTTTTTGGGCTGAAATAATGCCTTCCTTGATCCAATCCCGGATACTTTGTTCGGTAACGTCATAAATTCCAGCAAACGTCTTTATGGAAACCCATGCTCCTGTTTTGTGTTCGAAGCCCGGGAGTCCTCTTTGTTCGTATTCGTAAATATTTTCAGTTTCCATGCTCACCCGTTGAATTTCTTAATGAAGGCATGCTGAAAGCCTTTGGTAAAGTCTTTCTTAACCCTTTCGGAAAGTCTTTCGCCATCCTTTGTCAAAGCCTTTCTGGAAAACTCAACCTTAAATTTTTTTCTGTGCGTAGCGAAATGTCGGGGCTCCCGCGTTACCCGCATGTCTCCCCCTCCGGAAGGACCCGTGAGTTTTCTTTTAAGATCACTTTGCACTCTTGACCGCCTCGTTCATTGCCCGGCCCCAGTTCTGTGAGAACTTTTGTTCTGCGATCCTCCGGGCTGTCCGCTCGAATTCCAGACGTGGTTGTATATCCGCTTCTTCTCGTAATAGATACATCAGCTTAACCGCTCTCGGTCCTATCCTCTGCCAGATACCGAGTTGGCCGTGTATCTCTCCGATAAAGGCCTTTACGCCTGTAAATGCTGCGTGCTTATATGTCCCCTTCTTCTTGCTCGTGCCTCTGTATGTCACGCCTTTCAGCAAAGCAGAGGGCCTGAGATTCTGAGGGATCGGCCGTGACTTGTTACGCCTTACGTTGTCAGTCGGTATAGCGATATATTTTTTCCCTCCGTGTGCTATTTTGGTTCCTCCTGTTTCCTGTAGTCCCATGAATGGGGCTTTGGTGTAAACAGTCGCCTGCAGCTTTGTCTTGAGCGCCGGCGTGATTTTGAACGCATACGGCCCGGACTTATACCAGGATGTCCGCAGCGTGAACTTATGAGGGAGCTCTTTGATAATCTCTTGCTGGATATCCTTCGCTGTCTGAGTCAGCGCCCTGGCTGTCGCGTATGGCAGTTGATTCTTCTGCAGATCAGAAAGAAATCTCATTGTCTCCTTAAGTCCCTTCACTTCAATTTTGATCATGGTTAAAACCCCCTTTTATAAATTTCTGTCCAAGACTCGTTAAATATTAGCGGCAATATTCCTGTCTCACCGAAAGGCCTGTTCTTTCTCACCACGCAGTTAAGCCAGCGTTCCTTTCCTTCGGCTTCCTTTTTTTCAAGCCAGAGCACAATGTCTGCCGCTGCCGCCAGTTCGCCGGCGCCTTTCAAAGCGATGAGGCTCGATTTTGTTTTAACAGCCTCGTTTGTGATCTGTGAAAGTCCGATGATAGTACAGTCGAGGTCCTTTTTCATGATGTCCAATTCCAGGCTTGTCATGCGCATATCTGCATAGAGATCGCCGGTGTTTTTAACATTCTGCAAATAATCGATAGCGATCAAATTGATCCCATCCTGAAGCTTATGTTTTCGGGACTTCAGGCGGATTTCTGCAAGTGAATATACATTGTCATAAATGATCGGCCGCCATGTCTTGATGGTCTCGATCGCTTTTGAAATCTTTAGTTCTTTGCCCTGTAAATCGCCGATAATTAAATTCTTCTGTGGTATCCCTGCAAGGTTCGAGATCATCTTCAGGATTTTTTCTTCCCTCGTATCTTCCAGGCTGAATATCAAAGGCCTGATCCCGCTCTCGATGCTGTCAATGAGTATCTGATTCAACAAAGCACTTTTGCCGTTGCTTGTGTAGCCAGCGAGTATCCAGAAGTGAGGTCCGAAAACGGGAATTAAATCGCTTAACTTGCTGTCGGTCTCGATAAATCTTTTTTCGCCTTTGTCGACTTCTTCCCACCGGGTTACAACCTCCTGCAGAATGCCCTCAGCATATGGACTCTTCTTCTCTTGGATGCCGGAGGATATGTCCAGCAGTCCTCTTTCGATCTCTGAGATCCAGCCAGGGATGCTTTCAACAGGTCCATCTGCCTGCTGTGATATGTTCGCCGCCAATATCTTGACGCGCCTGATCGTTGCCTTGTCTTTGACTATCCGGGCAAAATATCCGACATTTGCGGCCGTCGGCGTAATCGTCGCCAGAAAGGTCAGATAAGAATTCCCTCCGGCGTCTTCGAGTTGCCCTTTTTTAGATAGCTCCTCCGACAAGGAGAGAATATTGATCTCTTCTGAAGCCGCGAAAATATCACAACAGGCATTGAAAATATATCTGTGAGATTCTTTGTAAAAATCAGCAGCGCTGATGATTTCAGAAGCAATCAGTAAGCTTTCCCCATTCAGCAGGAAAGAGCCGAGAACATTCTGCTCCGCCTCGATGGTGTTGTTTGTAATGACCGCCTGCCTCATTTCAAGCTGAGCCTCCGGCCTGCAGCATCATAATAAACATCTTCGTCGCTCTCACTTGTTACGTTCCCCTTCGGCTTCTCCGGCTCCTGCCAGTTCAGCCAATCCCGCCAGTTGTTAAACCACACCTTGCCTGTCTTTGGCTGCTTCCAGGGATTAGCCTTCAGGTGAGCGAGGTAATTGTCCTGGGCCTGTTTAATGTCAGTCACGGGAACGCCCTGTTTAATGTCAGCCTTAAAATATTTGAGCGCCTCTTTTTTGCCGTCCTTGTTGGGATAGTTTTTCCAGAGGGATTCGAAATTCAGAAGCGTGTCGTCCGACTCGCCTTGCGAGTCGACTATACTTTCATTCTGCTCCTGTTCCTGTTCCTGAATAGGGAAATTCTTTCCGAAGGCTTCAAGGAAGGCTTTAGTAAAGGCTTTCGGCAAGCCTTCCGCAAAGGCTTTAAGGTGTTGAAATAACTCATCTTTTAGATCACATTCAGGCAAGAGGTCGTATGAATTTACCCATGCTTTGATCACATTCGGAGACTCTGGACGGTTGTACTTTAGGAAGTTAGGGAGCCATAAAAAATTGGCCCTTACGTCATGCCTAACCATACCCTTCTGAGAGGCTTCCCTAAAGGCTTTGACAAAGGCTTCCGACTGCCAGTTAATCTCTGCAGCCAGCCCCGGAAGTGATCCCCGCATAGCACCGAGCGCAGTCATATGCGGGTGAGTCAGAAGCAAAAAGAAAACGAGTTTGCCATTATCGCTGAGTATAGCGAATTTCCCATCATTCCATATCCGAGGATCTACCTTTCTGTATCGGCCCATCACAGCCCCCTTGACGAAGGCACGGCTTCAAGTCTTTCCGGCCTGCTGGAGGTTTTGAATCCGTACATTTTGCTCTTAAGTTCCCGCAAGACAGCGATATACTCCGCAATCGCAACCGTCGTGGAATTCTGATTATATTTTTTGACCAAATCAAAGAGTTCTACCGTGGCCGGAAAGCGGAATTCCACAAATGATCTGTTCATCCCCATTTCATGAGGGATACCGCTAACCTCGATGAACGAGGCAAGGAAAATATCTGTCGTTTTGAATTCTTCTTCGTTCTCTTCTCTCATTTATTCATTCCCTTTTTGTGCTGCGGGGCCCTGGCTCTTAACCGTCCGCCGAGGAGTGCAGAAAACCCCGCAATGTTTATCTATCTCATTTTCATAGCGCGTTAAGGCCTATTGTCCAAGGACATCCTCATCTGACTCGAAGGCCTTAAAGACGATCATGGTTTTCCACTGCGCCGGAATGTGGTCCTTTGTCTCCAGCCTAATTGGGCCTCTGATGTCCGTGATGTTCTCAATTTTTGTCACGACCTGGCCTTTCTTTTTTTTATTCCTACACGCTAACTGACCTGTTGTAAGTCTCCTCGATTTCCGCCCGCAGTTTGGCGATTTCTTCATGAGTCGGCTGCCCGTCGAAAAGGATAGGCAGGAAGAAATGCCAAGCCGCGCCGCCCCTTGCGATCTGATAGGTAGCTGCGGCCTGTTTCAATTTTTCTCCGATCTGTTTCTTGATCTCGATCTGCAGCCCGCTAAAGAGATGCTCGCCGATTGCTTGCTCTGCTGTATGCCTTTTGCCTTTCAACTGTGCAAGTTCGGTCTCGATGGTGCGCCGGGCTTTTTCAGCCGCATCGATGGTCTGTGTAATATTTTCTTCTGAATGTTCAAGATTGGCGAGTTCGTTGTCGATCTGGTCGAGGTCTTCCTGCGACGCCTGGCCGAGTACGAACAGTTCGAGCACCTTTGCCCTGGACCGCTTCTTCGCCTGAAGCTCATCAGGCAAATTTGCTGCCTTGCGTTGAATCGCCGCCGCGCGCTCAAATACCTCTGCCTTCCGGCTCTCTCCGTCCTCTACCGCCTTGTTTGCCTGCTCATATGCTGCCTTGAGTTCGCCTAATGTCTGATCATTCTTCATCGTTTTTTCCTTTCTTTTAAGATAAGTTTCACTTCTTACGCTGTTGCGTCTTTTGCTCATGGACCAAAAAGCCATAATACCGGCTGATTTCGCAAAATTCGGCACGAATCGCCGGGCTTTTTTTCCACTGCCCAATGGCCCTCACTGCTAATTTGGGGTCAATAGTTGAGTCATTCTTCATCGTTTTTCCTTTCTTATTGTTTTTAAAATATGCCCGGTATTGCCTGCGGTGATCAGGCCGGGACGGGCTTCCATGCACTTAAGACACCGCCTAAGACCATGCCCTGGAGTCCCCGACGGAAGGATCGTCGGAGTTTCTTTCATTTCGAGCATCATCCTTTAGCCATCCGCTCGTGGTCCGCGAGTTCAAGCCGCCTCTGATTCAACTCAGCCTGAATCATGTCAAACTCATCCTCTGCGAAAAGAGCTGCCCTTTTTGCCTGCCTGAATGCCATTATTTTTTTTTCCAACTCAGCCAGTCCTATTTCATTTTTTGCGCATTGCCTGAAGTGTTGAATGTAAGCCTTCCGCTCCGCATCACAGGCGTGTAGAACAGCCCGAAGGTGATTACCTTTTACGTCGAGGACCTCGATCAAATTTTTTAGATACTCTCCATAACAGTCCTGCTCTCTCATCCTTTTTTTCTCCTTTTTGCTGTGATCTGCCCCTTAAAAAAAAGAGGGCCAGCACACAACTGGCCCCCGCGAAGGAGGGTGACATGGAAAGCACCCGCATCTGTAACTTTGGAAGTCTTCATATCTTTACGATCTCCCGCCGGTCATGCCAAATTCCGGGATCAAAAAAGCCGTCTGCAAGCCCCATTCTGATCGCGTCCGAGCCGAAGAAAGTCCCGCCTCTGGATATTTCAAGAAGTTGATCATCGGACAAGGGGCCACGGTTAAGGCTAAGGTCTGTTAAAAAATGACGGAGGATAATTTGGAGGCTGTCTTCGATGTACTTTTCGCGTCCAGGAGATGCTTCCCGGTCAGTGACTCCCTTAAGGGGCCCCGAAGCATAAAATTCTGAAGGCTTGCTCGATGATAGCCGTACCCCCACGCTTCCGGCTTCGTCCGTTTCACTCGACAATAAAATTTTCGTTGACGACAGAAGCCACAAAGCGCCGCTGCAGAGTTGCCCGCGAACAAGAGTCGTAATAGGTTTCAATTTCGCATAATGCCGCACTACGGCCGCGTATGCTTGACACTGGAGGAGATCCCCGCCAGGAGAGTTAGCCAAAAAGATGATCTCTCTGGCCGTATCGTTGTATACAAAACCTTTAACGGCATCAGCTATGGTTTCATATGTCGTGCCATGCGTGTAGGCGAGAATTTTAGACTGACTACACAGGATCGGCCCCACAAGATGGATAAAACCACGGCCGCCCGCTACGAACGAGGTAAATTTGAAGTCCTCCGTCTGCTGATCGAGTATCGTGTCCAGGCGTTGCAACGCGCTCAGGTCGTAGCGTGTCATCGCGTAAAATTTGTTAAGCATTCTTCGCCTCTGCCGCTCCTGGATTGCTGGCAGCAGGTTCCTTAGTGATTGTGATCCTCCTGGAATCGCAGAAGCGCTTTACCGCGTCCTCTTCGAATCTGATTCCGCGCGTGCCGATTCTGATAGCCGATATTTGACGTTCACGCACAAGTCGATAAAGATAGGTAGGAGTAATACTAAGGATTTCGCAAGCCTCAGCGATTTTTAATAATTTTTCACTCATAGCAAACCTCCATTTGAAATGTGATTATTTACAAATGAAGGTTAACAAAAATGGAAGGCGGTTAAAAGGAAAGAGATTTTAGGAGGATTTTTGCTTTCTGATTATTGGTTTTTCATATTTAAACGGGAACAAGCCAAGTTCAACATTCTTTATGATTCGTTCAGCTTTTTCAAAATATATTTCGTACTTTCGCATTACAGAGGCATATCTATCACCTTTATGGACGCCTTTGTTTTTCAAATCGTTAACATCTTCACCGGTAAAAAACTTAATTGCCTTTTCAGTTGCCATTCTTTTGTTATGGCCTTGCTGTTTCATTAATTCGGAAACGAAACAATATACCTCATAATAGAGTTTAAATTTATCAACAGGTATATATGTTTGAGATAGGTTTCTATTTTTTCTTATCGATAACTCTATCCCCTCAACATATGGATCTTTCTGTTTTCTTCTTACAACTTTTTCAAAATATAACGAAAGGTCTTCAGGTGCCCTGTCTGCTACATCGACTTCTAAAAAAAGAGTTGTGCGCCTGTGGCCTTCTTTTAGCATTTTTAAAAATGAGATTTTAAATTCTTGGAGTGTCGGTTCTCTACCCTCGCGCCTTTTAAAAGAATCAATGGTGATATCGATATCTCTATCTATAGTTTCGGTATAATCTGTGATTGCTTGTGGTGAACGGTGTGTTTTTGAGTAATCCATCTTTTGACTGTGAAGCTTCCACCATTTGTCAAAATCCCATCGGGGATCAAATATATTCCCGAATGTAATGTAGTTGGAAAGTTCTTTAGGGGCGCTGCCGTCACTGGCTTTTTGAAATTTCGGAGGCCACTTAAATGAAGAATCTTTTTTGCGTTTTTGAAACAACTCGCAGAATGTCCTATAATCGCTGCTTAGTTTTAAAAAGCTGATCCAAAGCTTGAATATTTCTTTTTTATTTTTCTGGGTGTCTTTCTTAAACTTCTCTCTTACCATTCCCGTTCTCCTTACGGTTTCTCCTTGAGTCTCAGGGAAGGGGAGTGGAGATTACTCCCCTTGTTGCGCCTGGGGATCAGCCAGGCGCTATCCGCTGAATATCGGTAATTATAGCTTAATTCTCAAAAAAGCATTGCCTGCGTTGTCGGCCCCGTATTAAGTGCTGGCTAACCGTACTGCATGTCTTTCTCACAGATAACCTTCACAGGGCCTCTCCTGCAGCCTGCTGTTCCCTGAAGACCGGATTGAACCCGTGGCTATCCATCCAGATCTGGAAAAAATTAAAGCCGGCTTTCTTCTGCCGCTCGCAGAGGGATCTGAAAGCGGCACTGTTTCGGTGCTTCAGGCGAAACCGTGAATGCAAGATTGAGAATTGCCTCCGACTGAACT
>Ga0224495_10002899_pt1 | contig 10846 bp, 19 predicted proteins | sample SF_Jul11_sed_USG_FD_168128 | JGI IMG/M metagenome (GOLD analysis project Ga0224495, IMG submission 168128) | Sediment microbial communities from San Francisco Bay, California, United States - SF_Jul11_sed_USGS_4_1 | ecosystem: Environmental > Aquatic > Marine > Sediment | place: USA: California...
GCCCTCCCGCGGATTCTGCCCTTCTTCATGAATCCCTCATAGTGGCGCATCAAGAGGTGTGACTCTATCTGCTGCAGCGTATCCAGGGCGACACCCACAACAATCAGCAGACCGGTGCCGCCGAAAAAGAACTGGACGTTGGCCCGGCTGATGAGAATCCACGGCAGAATGGCTATCATGGCAAAGAAAATGGCGCCCGGCAAAGTGATCCGGGTCAGAATTTTCTCAACGTATTCGGACGTATTCTTCCCCGGCCTGATACCGGGGATATAACCGCCGTTGCGACGCATGTTGTCGGCGATTTCCATGGGATTGAAGACGATGGCCGTATAAAAATAAGCAAAAAATACGATTATCAGACCGTAGACGATCGAGTACCAGGCTCCCCCGGGAGCCAGCCAGACCGCCACCAGGTTCTGCACCCAGTCCGTGTTCGGGAAAAGCTGGGCCGCCGTCGAGGGCAGGAACATGATCGACTGGGCGAAAATGATCGGGATAACACCGGCCGAATTGACCGACAGCGGCAGGTGCGTGGACTGTCCGCCGAACACTTTCCTGCCGACCACCTTGCGGGGATACTGTACCGGAATCTTGCGTTGTGCTCTCGTTACCAGGATCACGGCCGCGACCACCAGGATCATCATACTTACCATGGCCACCTCCGTGACAAAACTGCGGCTGCCGTGCCACAGCAACTGGACTTCGCCGATCACGGCGTCGGGGAAACGGGCGATAATACCGATGAAAATAATAAGCGAGATGCCGTTGCCGATACCGCGCTCGGTAATCTGCTCGCCGAGCCACATGATGAAAATACACCCGCATGTAAACGTCAGGATGGTCAGCACGATGAAGCCGGTCGTGTTCATATGAACGGCCTGGACACCGTTGAAATTGATGGTTGTCAGAAAGCCCGCCGTTCCCCATGCCTGGAGGGCCGCGATCAGCACGGTCAGGTAACGGGTATACTGCGTAATCTTGCGCCGACCTTCTTCACCTTCGCGCTGCAGACGCTGCAGGTACGGCACCACCGCGCCCAGCAACTGCAACATAATGGAGGCAGATATATATGGCATAATGCCGAGGGCAAAGATAGTCGCCTTGGCAAAGGCCCCGCCGGCAAAAAGGTCCAGGAGGCCGAAAATCGAGTTGGAGGAAAGGGCCTGGGCAATTACCGAGCCGTCGACCCCGGGGGTCGGGATATGCCCGCCAATACGGTAGACCACCAGCAAAGCCAGAGTGAAGAAAATCCTTTTTCTGAGCTCTTCAACCTTGAAGATCGACTTGAAAGTTTCCAGCACTAAATCACCTCGGCTTTTCCGCCGGCCGCCTCGATCTTGGCGACAGCCGTTTTCGAGAAGGCCGCAGCCTTGACATTGTATGCCTTGTCCAACTCGCCGTTACCAAGAACTTTGATGGGAATCGTGAGACTGTGAATCAGCCCGGCCGCTTTCAGAGTTTCGCCGGTGATTTCCGTGGTGCTGCAGCGACTCAGATGGGCGACATTCACTACCTGGAATTCCCTTTTGAATATATTCGTGAAACCGCGTTTGGGCAGACGGCGATGCAGCGGCATCTGGCCGCCCTCGTGGCCTCGTTTTATCCGTCGACTGGCATGCTGGCCGGCGCCTTTGTGGCCGCGACCCGAAGTTTTGCCCAGGCCGCTACCGGGCCCCCGGCCGACCCGCTTACGATTCTTTTTCGACCCTTCCGGAGGTTTTAATGTATGAAGTTCCATGACAACCTCTCCGTGCCTCTAATCTATCTCTTCCACCTTGACCAGGTGCAAAACCGCATTGATCATTCCCCTTATCTGCGGGGTATCGTTGTGCACGACGGTTCGGTGCAGCTTGCCCAGCCCCAGCGCCTTGATGGTTCTTTTCTGGGGCTCTTTCCGGTCAATGGTGCTTCTGATTTGTGTAATCTTTACTTTTGCCATTTATCTCGATCCCGCTTCAACTCCTGGCGGCCTCATCGCGGAAGGAATCCTCCTGCTCCCGCGTACTCAGGTCGGTCAGCCCGTTCATCGTGGCCTTTACCAGGTTAAAAGGGTTGCGGCTTCCCAGGGACTTGGCCAGGATGTCCTGCACCCCCACCGTTTCCAGAATCATGCGCACGGCGCTGCCGGCAATAACGCCGGTGCCGGGCGAAGCCGGTCTCATGACCACCGTCGTGGCGCCGAACTTGCCGTTGATTCGATGGGGTATGGTGCCTTTTACGATAATTATGTTCACCATATCCTTCTTGGCAGCCTCGGTGGCCTTACGGATGGCCTCGGATACTTCCGGGGCCTTGCCGTGGCCGACACCGACCTTGCCCTTCTTGTCTCCGACCACTACTAGGGCCGTGAAGCTGAACCGCCGGCCGCCCTTGACCACCTTGGCGACACGATTCACGTTGATAACCTTTTCCTCGAACTCGAGGCCGTCCATATCGTATCTAGCCAACATCCACCTCTTAATATATCAGTAACGTTATCTCTTCTAAAACTTCAACCCGGCTTCTCGAGCGGCGTCGGCCACCGCCTTGACGCGGCCATGATACCGATTCCGATTGCGGTCAAAAACCACCGTCTCGATGCCCTTTTCCTTGGCGGTCTGCGCTATGATCTCGCCGACCTTTGCCGCCACCTGCGTCTTGTTCATTTTCTTCTTGCTCTTCTTGATGTCCGACGCCACGTTTTTGGACACGGATGAGGCTGCCGCCAGAGTTATCTCTTTTTCGTCATCGATAATCTGAACATAAATGTTCTTCAGCGACTTCGAGACCGTCAGCCGCGGGCGCTCAGCGGTTCCGAGAACTTTGCGGCGGACGCGGCGACGCCGCTTCTGGGAGCGGTTAAATTTTACAATGTTCTTATCAGCCATTTCTTACACCAACTGTTATGCTCCGGCGGTCTTACCCGCTTTTGTTCGAATCTGTTCGTCCTTGTATCGCACACCCTTGCCCTTGTACGGTTCCGGCTTGCGGAAAGAACGAATCTTGGCGGCGGTCTGGCCCACCAATTCCTTATCGATACCCTCAACCTTTATCTTGTTTTCCTTGGGCTCGACGGAAACTTTCACACCCTCGGGCGCTCCGAAGACAATCGGATGCGAATAACCCAGGTTGAGCACCAGGTACTTCCCTCTCATCTCCGCCCGATAGCCGACGCCCACGATTTGCAGCTCGCGCGTAAATCCGGCGGTAACACCGACCACCATATTGTTCAGAAGGGCCCGGGTCAGACCGTGCAGGGCACGGTGGCGCTTCTGGTCGGACGGCCGCATAACCACCAGATTGTTGTCCTCCACAGCCGCCGTAATTTCATCGGCGATAATCCTCGACAGCGTCCCCTTGGGGCCGGTGACGGTTATGCTGGGACCGTCAATCTGGATCTTGGCATCCTTCGGAATCGGTATCGGCTTTTTACCTACGCGTGACATGCTCCTGTCCTTTCCCTACCAGCACCTTAACATGACTTCACCGCCGATACCCATCTTGGCGGCCTCGTGGTTGGTCAAAATGCCCCTGGAAGTCGAAACGACCATGATCCCGCGGGAGTTATGGGTGGACAACCGCAATTCGGTGGCGTCAACGTACTTGCGCAACCCCGGTCGGGAAATCCGCTCGATGCCTTTGATGACCGGGGTGTCACCCTTGGCGTACTGCAGGTACACGCGGAGAATGCCCTGTTTGTTGTCCGGCAACTCCACCATATCTTTGACATACTTGCTCTCTTGCAGAATGCGGACGATCTCCCGCTTCAGATTTGAAGCCGGAATATCGACCGCGTTCCTCTTCGCCTTGGAAGCATTCCTGATCCTGGTCAATAAATCTGCAACCGGGTCGGTCGTGTTCATATCGATTTACTCCAACAACTAAAAACCCAATTAATTACCAACTGGCTTTGACGACACCGGGCAGATCGCCGGCCAGGGCCATTTCTCTGAAACAAATCCGGCAAAGACCGAAGCGACGCATATACGCCCGCGGCCGCCCACAACGACGACAGCGATTGTAAGAGCGCACTTTAAAACGCGATTCTCGCCTTTGCTTCTCTATCAGACACTTCTTAGCCATCTGTCTCCTACTTTCGGAACGGCATGCCCATCTCGGCCAGAAGCTGCCGAGCCTCTGCGTCGGTCCTGGCCGTAGTCGTGATGGTGACATTCATTCCGCGAATCTTATCGATCTTATCGTAGTCTATTTCCGGAAAGATGATCTGCTCCAGCAGCCCGAGGTTGTAATTCCCCCGACCGTCAAACGACTTCGGGCTGACCCCGCGGAAATCACGGATGCGCGGCATCGCCACATTCACCAGGCGGTCAAGAAACTCATACATCACCTCGCGGCGAAGGGTCACCATACAGCCGATGGCCACACCCTCACGGAGCTTGAAATTCGAGATGCTCTTGCGGGCTTTGGTTACGCGCGGTTTTCTCCCGGTAATCCGGGTCAGGTCGTCCATGACTGCTTCCAGAGCCTTCGGATTCTGAGTCGCCTCGCCGACGCCGATGTTGACGGTAATCTTGTCTATCCGGGGAACTTCCATGACCGACCGGTACTTGTTGTCCTTCATCAGCTTCGGCACGATATCCTTGATATATTTTTCCTTCAACCTGGCCATATTTTCAAACCTCTAAATTTGCTCCCCGGTTTTCCGGCAGACTCTTACCTTGCGCTTTTTGCCTGCATCCTCAATCAATCGGGTCGTGACCTTTGTTGGACCGCCCAGGCTGGCGCTGTAAGGCGCCAGATTGCTCAGGTGGATGGGCATCTCGATCGTAATGATACCACCCTTGGGCTGCTTCTGCGTCGGCCGCTGATTCTTCTTTCTCATATTGCAGCCCTCGACCAGTGCCGTCTGCTTTTTCACGTTGACACTGAGGACCTTGCCGGTCTTGCCTCTGTCAACACCCGACCGGACATAAACCGTGTCATTTTTCTTTATGCGCATAACCAGCCAAACCCTCTAAAGAACCTCCGGGGCAAGCGAGATTATTTTCATAAAATGCTTTTCCCGCAATTCGCGAGCCACCGGACCGAAAATACGCGTGCCGCGCGGCTCCTTCTGCTCATTAATGATTACCGCAGCGTTGTCCGAGAATCGAATCAAGGAACCATCCTTGCGCCGCAATTCGGATGTGGTGCGAACGACCACCGCCTTACAGACTTCCGACTTCTTTACGGTCCCGCCCGGGATAGCTTCCTTCACGGCCACGACGATTATGTCGCCGATACTGGCATACTTCTTACGCCCGCCGAGAATACGGAAGCACATGGCCTTTTTGGCGCCCGAGTTGTCCGCCACTGAAAGCATTGTGTATTCCTGAATCATCTATCTCTCACCTGCAATAATCACTGTCAAATTCGTTTGTGCTACTTCGCCCGAGTTACCACTTCCACCAGCCGCCAGTGCTTGGTCTTGGAAAGGGGCCTGGTCTCCATCACGCGCACGACGTCACCGAGATTGGCGTCATTCTTCTCGTCGTGGGCGTATAACTTCGAAGACGTACGGACAATCTTGTTATAACGCGGGTGGCGCATGGTTCGGTCGACCCGCACCACGATGCTCTTGTCCATCTTGACGGAAACAACCGTCCCCTGACGGACCTTTCTGTTATTTCTCTTCTCAGCCTCAGTCATCTAACGCCTTCTATTCTGCTTTTTCCTCTTTTGCCTTCTTGGACCGGCTCCGGGACGCCGACGACGACAGGACCGACGTGGTGCTCTCCGCCAGTTTCCGGAGACCCAGCTCGTCTTCTCTCAGAACAGTTTCGATCCTGGCAATCTCGCGGCGGATCTGCCTCAAGCGAAGGGGGTTGTCCAGCGCCTTCAGAGACCTGCGCATATTGAGGTTAAAACGTTCGTCCAGAAGATCGACCCTCTTCTGCAGCAGTTCATCCCGGGTCAGTTCGCGCAGCGTGTGCAGCTTCAGCATCATCCAGCTCCTTCGGTGTCCTCACGGGTTACGAACCTGGTCTTCATGGGCAGCTTGTTGGAGGCCAGCCGCAGCGCTTCCCGCGCCAGGGCCTCCGAGACGCCCTCAATCTCAAAGAGCACACGTCCGGGTTTAATCACGGCCACCCAGTATTCCGGAGCGCCTTTGCCTTTGCCCATGCGCGTCTCGGCCGGTTTCTTGGTGACCGGCTTGTCCGGAAACACTCGAATCCACACCTTGCCGCCACGCTTGATATACCGCGTCATAGCCACACGAGCCGCTTCTATCTGACGGTTGGTCAGCCAGCAGGGCTCCAGGGCTTTCAAACCAAACTCGCCGAAACTGACCGCAGAACCGCCCTTGGCTTTGCCCCGCAGGCGTCCTCGCTGCTGCTTGCGAAATTTGGTCTTCTTAGGCATCAACATCTGCTATTTCTCCACATCACTTGGATTCGTCCTGATCGGGTCGGCGGGCCGGGCCGGCCGACGGTTTGTCAGCCTTGGCCCTGGAGTCAGCCCTCGGCTTGTCGGCAGCCGGGGCTGGAGCCTCGGGTCGCCGACTCTCCGGGTGCGGGGCTTCGGGGCGCCGGCCTTTCGGCGGCTGCCCGGGGCGTTTGGCTTCCGGTCGCCGCACGCGACCACGCGGACGTTTACGACCTTTCTCACCACGGTGCGGCCGTCTGGGCCGAGCCGCCGCCGGGGCTTCTTCCACCGTCTCCCTCTTTTCTTCTTCTCCCCTGAAAGCCTGCTTCTGATCCAGAATCTCCCCGCGGCATATCCAAACCTTCACGCCGATGGAACCGTAGGTCGTTCGGGCCGTGGAAATGGCATAATCTATATCCGCCCGCAAAGTGTGCAGCGGCACGCGACCCTCGCGGTATTTCTCCGACCGGGCGATCTCGGCGCCGCCGAGGCGGCCGCCGCATTGAATCTTGATGCCAACCGCGCCCATCCGCATAGTCGCCGCCAGGGACTTCTTCATGGCCCGGCGGAAGGACACGCGACCCTCCAGTTGACGAGCTACCGAGTCAGCCACTAACTGCGCGTTGAGTTCGGGCTTTCTGACCTCGACGATGTTGAGCATAATATCCTTGTTGGTCAGAAGCTGCAGCTCTTCGCGAAGCTTGTCGACTTCGGCTCCCTTACGACCGATGACGATACCGGGTCGGGAAGTGTGAATATCGATGGTCACCTTCTTCGGTGCACGAGAAATGTTGACGTTGGCGACTCCGGCGTTATCCAGACGGCGCGAGATATACTTCTTTACCAGCATATCTTCATGAACCAAATCGGCAAAATTGCGTTCGGCCGCAAACCAGCGGCTGTTCCACGACTTAATAACACCGAGCCTCAAACCAATGGGATGTGTCTTCTGTCCCAAATCTCTCTCCTTATATTCACCTGTCTGCTTTCGTCGCTACACTTTCTTCCGGCTCTGTTTGATCGTGCCCTTGGCCTTGGTGTCCGTCTTCCGACGGGGCACCTGCTTTTCAGTCTTCTTGATGGCCGGTCTCCTGGGCACCTTTTTCTTGACCGCGGGTTTCTTGACGACCGGCTTTTTGACAGCCTCTGCCGTGACCTCTTCGGTCTCCGCCGCAGCCGCCTTCTTCCTGCCGCGGATGCTTGCCTTCTTGGGTTCCGGAACCTCCATCTCACCTTCGAGCATTACCGTCAGATGGCAGAACCGCTTCTTGTAACGGAAAACCCGGCCCATCGACTGGAAACGGATTCTCTTGGCGGTCGGCGCCGCATCCACGATAATATTACTGACCACCAGGTCTTCCGGCTTGAGATGATCGGTACCTTCCGAAGAAAGAGCGTTGGCCGCCGCCGACTTAAGAGTCTTGGCAATGTGATGGGCGGCCAGGCGCGGAGTGAAGTTGAGGATGTTTAGGGCCTTCTCCACCGGCATCCCTTTCACCAGATTGGCAACCAGACGCATCTTCCGGGGCGGAATACTTACGTATTTTAATCTCGCTGTCGCTTTCACCAACATACTCTAAATCCCCTAACTCTTCAGCCTGGAGGTTCTCTCGGCCAACTTACCGCCATGTCCTCGGAAGGTGCGCGTCGGGGCGAATTCCCCCAACTTATGGCCTACCATATTCTCGGTGATATAGATAGGGACAAACTTGTTCCCGGTGTGCACGGCGAGGGTGTGTCCCACGAATTCGGGCAAAACCATCGACCGACGAGACCAGGTTTTGATCACTCTTCTTTCACCACTCTCGTTGGCGACCTGGATCTTGGCCAACAGCTTGTCGTCTACAAACGGTCCTTTTTTCAGTGAACGAGGCATTTCTCTCTGTCTCCGTCCCTACTTTTTGGCTTTGCGAGGTTCAATAATATGATTCGTCGGTTTACGCTTACTTCTTGTTTTGAGTCCCTTGGTCTTCTTGCCCCAGGGAGTACAGGGGTGACGGCCGCCGGAACTTCTGCCTTCGCCGCCGCCCATGGGATGGTCGACCGGGTTCATGGCCACGCCGCGCACCGACGGTCGCAGTCCCCGCCATCGCGACGCTCCGGCCTTGCCCCAGATGATGTTCTTATGGTCGACGTTTGAAATCTGGCCGATCGTGGCATAACATCTGGCCGAAACCGAACGTACTTCGCCCGACGGCATCTTGAGAGCCACCTTGCCGCCCTCCTTAGCCACCAGCTGAGCGTAGGAACCGGCCGAACGCACCAGCTGACCGCCCTTGCCGGGGCGCATCTCTATATTGTGCACCGACGTTCCCAGGAGCATGCGGCCCAGGGGCATGGCGTTGCCCGAACGGAATTCTACTTCCTCGCCCGATATCAACATATCATCCACACGTACATCCACGGGCGCCAGAATATAGCGCTTCTCGCCGTCGCGGTAGTGCAGCAGGGCAATACGGGCGGAACGGTTGGGATCGTACTCAATCGAAGCTACCCGGGCGGGAATGTTATGCTTGCCGCGCTTGAAATCAATCTGGCGATAGAAACGCTTGTGACCGCCGCCGCGGCAGTAGGCCGTGATACGTCCCTTGTTGTTTCGGCCGCCCGTCCGGTGATTGGGCTCCAGCAGAGACTTCTCCGGCACCGTCGAGGTTATCTCTTCGAATGTCGACACTGTCCTGAATCGCAGTGACGGCGTAACCGGTCGAAACTTTTTAACAGCCATATCTTGACACCAACCCTAATTTACACGTTCTCAAAGACAGATATCACTTCACCCTTTTTGAGCCGGACGATGGCCTTTTTCCGCGTTGCGGTTTTCCCCTCCGTACGGTTCAGTCGCTTGAGCTTGCCCGGCACGATTATCGTCCTGACAGAGTCCACTTTGACCTTAAAGGCTTCTTCAACGGCCTTCTTTATCACGTACTTGTTGGCCGTCTTGACCACCTCGAAGACATACTCGTTGTTCTCCTCGCGCAACTTGGTCGAACGCTCGGTACTGATATGCAACTTGATCACTGAACGAGCATCAGCTTTCATGCGAACACCTCTTCGACTTTCTCCAGGCCGGCCCTGGTGAACACCAGGTAATCAGCATCCAGCATATCGTAACCGTTCGCCAGCGCGGCCCGGCAGTACTTGACCCGGCCCAGGTTGCGGCAGGAGATGGACAGGTTTTCATTCATGCCCTCGTCGAGCAGGAGACACTTCCGCCCCTCGAGGTTTAGCTTGGCCAGGACGTTTACCACTGCCCTGGTCTTGATCTCCTCGAACTGCAGTTTGTCCAGAACCCTGATCCGCTCCGAGCGGGCTTTGTCGGAGAAGATGGATCTGAGAGCCAGCCGTTTCATCTTCTTGGGCATTTTGTACCCATATTCGCGGGGCTTGGGCCCGAAAACCGTGCCACCACCGCGCCACAGCGGAGAGCGGATGGTTCCCGCGCGGGCGCGCCCCGTCCCCTTCTGCCGCCAGGGTTTCCGGCCGCCGCCGCTGACTTCGCGGCGCACTTTCGTGCTGGCGTTACCCTGCCGCTGACGGGCCAGGTAGTTCACGATATACTGGTGAACCACGGCTTCGTTCGGCTCAACGCCGAAAATCTCCGGCTTCAGTTGAACCGAACCGACTTCCTGACCATCCTGATTATAAACCTTAATATCCATAGCTTTCATCCAAACTTAGCGGCGATTGGCCAGCCGAATCCTGAGCAGACCACCGCGGTTGCCGGGAACTGCGCCTCTTACGAGCATCAAGTTCTGATCTTCGATGATCTTGACGATTTCCAGGTTCAGAACTGTCACCTTTTCATTGCCCATGCGCCCGGCCATTCGCACACCCTTGAAGACCCGCGACGGGTATGACGACTGACCGATGGAACCGGGAGCGCGCCAGCGGTCCGACTGACCGTGCGTCTTATTCGCCCCCGAAAAGTTATGGCGCTTCATAGTGCCGGCGAAGCCCAGGCCGCGCGAGACGCCGCTAACATCGACGTGCTCACCCTGTTTGAAGACACTGACCTTTATCTCGGCTCCGACCTCCAGCTCACTCTCGTCAAAACGGACTTCCCTGAGCCATTGCGACGGTTTTACACCCGCCTTCTCGAAATGACCCGCCAGGGGCTTGTTGACACGACTCTGGTGGCGATCCCCGAAACCGACCTGGTAGGCTCTGTAGCCGTGCTTCTCAGCCGACCTTTTCGAGACCACCGGGCACGGCCCCGCCTCGATTACGGTTACGGGAACGGACTCACCGGTCTCTCTGAAAATCCGGGTCATACCCAGCTTCTTGCCTAAGATCTCTTTCATAACAAAAACCTTATCAGGTCTTAATCTCTACGTCCACGCCGGCCGGCAAATCCAGCTTCATCAGAGCGTCTACCGTCTGCGGCGTCGAATCATAGATGTCGATGACGCGCTTGTGTATCCGCGTTTCGAACTGCTCCCGCGACTTTTTGTCGACGTGGGGAGAACGAAGCACCGTGTATACCGTCCGCTTCGTCGGAAGC
>Ga0224495_10002900_pt1 | contig 10846 bp, 9 predicted proteins | sample SF_Jul11_sed_USG_FD_168128 | JGI IMG/M metagenome (GOLD analysis project Ga0224495, IMG submission 168128) | Sediment microbial communities from San Francisco Bay, California, United States - SF_Jul11_sed_USGS_4_1 | ecosystem: Environmental > Aquatic > Marine > Sediment | place: USA: California...
AACCCGGACCCAATATCGGGTGCCGACCAAAAGAGAAGGAAAAGAGAAAACAGAAATATCCCGGCGAGCAGACCAAAAAAGTATAATCGTTTCTTTCCTGACACGATCAGCCCCCCACGAAGGCGCCGGGGAATGCACCTTGTAGTTTAGATGTTTTTCCTGTAAGAGTACGATTTCCTGAACCGTTAGACGAAAGACCGGTAACAGGATCAAACCTCAGGTCAATTATCCCCTATTTCCTCCTGACCGTCAAACAATTCGGGTGCACCGGGACGTAAACCTTAACCCGAAATCTGCAATTGACTCACGCAAAAAGGCAGGCATGTGAGCGGAAAAAGCTTTTATCGCAGCACCTTGTAAGACATCTGCCATCTGCAGGAACTTCACGGTCTTCGCCAATATTATTCATGAATGTTCGGCGGGACAGAGGCCCCTTGCTCATTCTCGCTTTGCTCCGAGGCTTTTGCCTCCATATTTCCCATGTGCAAACTGTCTGACTATCGGCAAAAGAAACCGCCCGGCCCCCTGTCCCGCTTCTTTCCATGGCCTTACGTCTGAAGTTTGCGAATAAAGCGGGTTAGACAAGCAGCCTTATTTCAACAACAGCAAATTCTTTATTATGAAAGGTTTTTCAGCATATACGCCTGTCATGGCTTATGGCTAACCGCATTTCTCGGGTTAATAATTATTATACCCCGTGTTTTTTGCCCTGAGAATTCTTCGCAATGGTTTTTTATATGCGCCATCGCCTGTATTTTCCGGGACAACGGTATTTGAAACTTCCCGGTCAGAATAACCGGGGATGTCCTGATCGTTCCTCGATGAGTTTTAGAAACTCCTGATAGGATATTGTTCTGACCCCCAGCGTCCTCGCCTTTTGGAGTTTTGATCCCGGCTCTTCCCCGACTATGAGGAAATCCGTCTTTGCCGAAAGAGCTGAAGAGGGGTGCCCTCCATTTTTTTCTATCGTCTCTTCCGCTTCTTTTCTGGGCTTCGGCAGAGTGCCGGTTATCACAAAGGTGAGCCCTTGCAACGGAAGCGCTTCATCCGGGCCGTGAGCAAAGTCCGGATTTTTTATATCAAGGCCCAGCTTCATCACCGCCTCGAGGGTCTGCAGATTTTTATCATCATTGAAGAAGGCAGCCACTGAAGAGGCGATCTTCTCTCCCATCTGCTTTATGTTGGTGATCTTTTCTGCTGATATATGGTAAAGGTCCTGCAGGCTTCTGAAATTCTTTGCAAGGAGCTTCGCGGCATATTCTCCGACATGGAGTATCCCGATCGCGAAGAGGAACTTTGCGAGAGTGGTATGTTTTGAACGCACCACCGCTCCAATGAGATTCCGGGCGGATTTTTCGGCAAAACGCGGGAGCCCGATCAAATCCTCTTTTTTCAGACGGTAGATATCCTCGAAGTGTTTTATGAGGCCCCTCGAATACAGGAGTTCCACATTCTTTTCCCCAAGGCCCTCGATATCCATCCCCCCCCGCGAAGCAAAGTGGATGATTTTTTCCTGCACCTGAGCGGGACAATGCAGGGAAACGCACCTGACAGCGACCTCCCCTTCTTCCCTTATCACCCGTGAGCCGCACGCAGGACATTTTTCGGGGACAGGAAAGAACGTTTCCCTTCCAGTCCGTTTCTCCCTGACAACCCCGATTACGTGGGGAATCACGTCGCCGGCGCGTTCGACCACAACCGTATCGCCGACTCTGATATCCTTTCTCTCGATCTCATCCCAGTTATGGAGGGTAGAACGGGAGACCGTGACGCCGCCGATCCTGACCGGCTCGAAGACGGCGTATGGCGTGATCACGCCTGTCCGGCCCACACTGCCGCGGATCTCCCTGATCTTCGTCGTTCCCTGATGCGCCTGAAATTTATATGCTATCGCCCAACGGGGTTCCCGTGTCTTCACCCCCAATTTCTGCTGCACCGTGAAGTCGTTCACCTTTATCACCGCTCCGTCAGTTTCGAAGGTGAAGCCGTCCCTGCTTTCTTCGATCTCTTTCACAACATCAATGACGGCATCTATCCCCTTGGCGATCTTCATCCTGGCCGGGGTCGGAAATCTCGCTTCGGAAAGCCAGCTGATGAGTTCTGCCTGGCTCTTCAGTTTCAAGCCGCTGATTGTGCCGATGCCGTAACATGCGAGAAAGAGCTTGCGCGAGGCCGTGGCGGCAGGGTCGAGCTGTCTTACCGAGCCGGCAGCGGCGTTTCTCGGATTCGCAAACAGAGGCTCTCCTTTAGTCTCCCTCTGCCTGTTCAATTTTTCGAACTCATCGAGATCCATATAGACCTCTCCGCGGATGTCGATCTCCAGCGGCACCCTCCCGGGGCCCTCAATTTTCAGCGGCACCGCCCTGATTGTCCTGACGTTCCGGGTAACATCTTCTCCCACGTACCCGTCGCCTCGTGTGGACGCCCTGTAGAGAAGCCCGTCACGGTAGGTCAGTTCTATCGCAAGCCCGTCGTATTTCGGCTCTACGGTATACTCCATATCAGCGTCGCTGCCGAGGAGCCGCTTTACCCGCTTATCAAACTCCCTTACCTCATCATAAGAAAATGCGTTGTCGAGCGACAGCATGGCTTCCGTATGTGTTACCTTTTCGAATTTTTCGAGCGGCGGAGCTCCTACCCGTAGGGTGGGGGATTCAGGAAGCACATAATCATATTTCTCTTCGAGGTCCCTGAGGCGGCGGTATTCCCTGTCATATTCGGCATCTGAAATGACCGGCGCATCGAGGACATAATAGCGGTAGCAGTGATAGTTCAGATCCCTCACGAGCTGTTCTATCTCTTTCCTTATCTTCTCGGGAATCTTTCCGGCTGCAGTCATTATTCTTTCCCGGCCAGTTCAGCCAGCAGGAAGCGCAGTGCAGAGATGGCCGCCTCTTCCTTGTTCTGCAGCCTTTCTCCCTCCAGCCTCAGTTCTTTTAAGGTCGTATCGCCGGCTGAGCTTATCCCTACATACACAAGGCCCGTCTCTTTGCCTTCCAGTGCGTCAGGGCCGAGATTGCCTGTCGTGGACAGCGCGTAATCGGTCCCGGTGAGAAATCGCATCTTTTCGGCCATAGCCATCGCGGTTTCTCCGCTTACTACGCCGCGGGACGCGATGGTTTTTTGCGATACCCCCAGGATTCTTGCCTTCGATGAAGCAGAATAGGCGACGACCCCCGCCTCAAAGAATCTGCTCGCGCCGGCCAGCAGGGTGAGGTAATGGCTGATCAGCCCGCCAGTGCACGACTCTGCTACAGAGAGTTTCAGGCCCTTTTCCGTGAAGCGCTGATGCACGGCGCGGATTATTTCTAACGTTTCTTCGGTCATCTCTCAGCTCAATTGATATATATCACGAATCTCTGAAAACTGCACCGTCTATTTTGGTTTCCATTCTTTCCCTTTGTCAATAATATGAATAACCTCCCAGCCCCTGTGCCGGAGTTCTCCCGCTATCCACTTCCGGTGGCACTTCCAGGGAAACCTTTCGGCGCAGATGATGACTGAGGTAGTATCTTCGGCAATAGATTCTATCATGGCAACCCCATCGGCGAATTCCGTGGTGATGATATAGGCGTTAAATCCGCCTTTTCTGAAACCGCCCAGTTCTTTGCCGAGGAAATGGTAAGCGATGCCGTTAACTGCCAGGAGTTCAGAAAGACCGGCCTTGCTGAAATGAGGCATGGTGCTCCGGGGAAAGCTCCTGACATCAATAACGGAACTGACTCCATAGGAAAGGAGTATCTCTATGAAGTCTTCGGCGCTTCTCAGGCTTGTACCGAGCGTATAGATTGACCTGTCGTGCATACAGAAGAAATTATAGAATGGCTTTCTTCATGTTTTCTAATGTTTTGTCAAAAAGGATACTGTTTTTTGCCGGATATCATTTCTTTTCAACACTAATGGTACAATTATTGATGATCTGTGTAGGCACGGCACGCTTCTCTTGCGGCGCTCCGGCGTTTTTCTCTTTCAGGCAAGCTTCACAAATATAATGGAATTCCGGCAGTGTTCTGCCAAGAATCGGTCTTTCATGTCATTTTTTGTCAATTTTTACCTTGACATGAATCAATTTTTTACTTATCCTTTCAAGGGGATAACTAATTTCCTGGTTTGGCACAGAAACTGCTTTGTAATTCCTCAGAATAAACCATTTAATTTGAGCAGTTGAAATACTAACATAAAGCAGTACTTAAAGGAAATAAATCTTATGAAAAGATATCAGGCGTTCTTACTCATGTGTGTTTTTCTTGTCTTCAGTCTGCCGGTTGATGCTTCAACAGGAGAAATTCCGCAGTCCAAACCCTTTACTGCAATTGAGTGGCAGGCAGAGGAGGCCCCCCAAGCCAGCGGCATAATGGTGGCAGCTGCTTCAAAGGAAGAAGGTCCAGCCGCTGATATCCTGCCGTCAGCCGTTCAGAATGATCAGCCACTTGTCCCTGACACAGCTCCTGTTTTCGCTGCGTATAATTTGCAGGCCTATAATTCAAATGCGGTTGCGCTCAAGGCGGTGGAGAGGAATATCGGGCTGTTCAGCAACACGATCAAGGACAGATTCTCTCTCTGGCTCAGCAGGTCAGGCAAGTATCTCGACATGATGAAAGAGATTCTCAGACAGAAGGATGTGCCCGAGAATATTGTTTTCCTGTCCCTTATAGAAAGCGGTTTCAGCCCTAATGCATATTCTGTTGCACATGCCGCGGGTCCCTGGCAGTTCATAGCATCAACCGCCAGGAGATACGGTCTTGAGATAGACTGGTGGAAGGACGAAAGAAGAGATCCGGTAAAGTCCACCAGTGCAGCAGCGGATTACCTGAAGGACCTCCATAACATGTTCGGCTCCTGGAACCTTGCGATGGCGGCATACAATGCAGGAGAAGGAAAAATTCTCAGGGCGATGAAGAGGAGCAATGCCGACAATTACTGGGCCCTTCTCGGCACAAGGCATATCAAAACCGAGACAAAGGAATATGTGCCGAGGTTTATTGCCGCAAGTCTTATCGCGACCAATCCGCAGGAGTTCGGCTTTGATGACATCGAATATCATGAGCCATTGAGCTTTGATGTGGTCGAGTTGTCATCTCCCCTGGACCTCTCGGTAGCGGCTGAATGCGCCGGTACAACGCTTGAAGAGATCAAACGGTTAAATCCTGAATTGCGGAGGTGGTGCACTCCGCCGGATGTCCCCAGCTATACCTTGAGAATACCCGAAGGCACAAAAGAATATTTCTCCGCGGCACTGGCATTGATCCCCGAAAATGAGCGTTTCACAATAGACAGGTATACGGTCAGGAAAGGCGATACCTTCGCCCGCATCGCAAAAAGGACGGGAATCCCCGTGTCCGTTATCCTTTCGCTCAACACAGCGGAAAAGATCATGCCTTTGAAAAGCGGCAGCGAGATTTACCTTCCGCCGAAAGGCCTCTACAGCCTTGATAGTGTGGACAAAGCGATGATAAAGAAAGCTTCCTACCGCAAGACATCACACAAAAAAAAGGTGAGCAGAAAGGTCTCCACAAAAAAGAAGGCCAGGAGCAGGAAAGGGAGAAAGATCTGACCTTTCTCTATCCTTCCTTCTTCTCTCCGAGCTTTGCCTTTGCCTCCTCAGCGAACGGTGAACCGGGAAATTTTTCGGCAAGTTCCCTGAATTTTTCGGCAGCCTCTGACGTTTTACCTTCCTGTTCGAGGATTCTTCCCGATTCGATCAGGGCATAGTCCTGAAAAACAGGTCCTGATTTATAGAGGGTATCAAGCGTTTTAAGAACAGCCTCTTTGTCGTGCTTTATGAGTTGGATCGCTGCAGTCTTCCGGTAAGCGATGGGAAGGAGATCCTTTGCAGTTTTGTATTTTTTTGTAAAATCGTTCAGGGTTTTCAGCGCATCGTCATATTTTTCCAGTTCATAATAGCAGCTTGCGATATATAAAAGTACCCTCGGTGATTTCCTTTTGCTGTAGGCCTGCTGGAAGAGGTTGAGGGCCAGCTGAAACCGTTCCTGGTTCGGCAGGTTTCTTTGCTGATAGAGATTGTAGTATGAATTATACGCCCTGGTTTCGAGCGCGCGCGCGTCCTTTTCACTCGTATGCTGGTAAAAGAAAATTACCCCAAACACCAGAACGGCACTGAGTGCGATGACGCTGTAGACGAGAACCGTTTTCTTTTTTTTCCTCAGTTTCTCTCTGAAGTCATGAAGCGTATCCCGTAGTTCGTCCTCTGAGCCTATGTCCCTTTTTTTGACTTTTTTCTTTATCGGCCTCGGCATTAATTCCTCCTTAAAACTTTATCTATCAAAGATTTTGCGTTATCAAATATGCTTTCGATCCGGTTTTCCTCGACCCCCGCTGCAAGCAGGATGCGCCTGGCCGCCTCCCGTGTTATCAGGTCAGACGGGCTGTGGCTGTCGGTATTGATGCAGAGGGGAGCGCCGAAGCGGACCGCCTCCTTTGCAACATATCCGTTGGCAAGGGAATGGCCCTTTCTGGAGGTGATCTCGAGCAGCACGTTTTTTTCCTTTGCAAGCAGCAGGTCTTCAATTGTTATCAGGCCGGGGTGGGAAAGTATATCCGCGCCCGCTTCAATTGCCGCCCTGTTTGTGCCCTTCGTGACAGGTTCTACGATGGTTTCGCCGTGGACGATCACTATCTTCGCGCCGAGCCGCCTCGCCTCCTTCACCAGTTCCGGTATCAGCGCCGGAGGAGCATGGGTTATCTCAGCGCCCGGCAATACATCTATCGAAACAAACGGCTTCAGCATTTCGACAGCCTTTGCTATGCGCGGGATGATCAGGTCGATGTTCGACGCATCCATATGATCGGTGATCGCGAGCGCGCTGTAGCCGCTCGCCTCAGCCCTTCTGACCAACTCGAAGGGGATCAGTTCTCCGTCGCTGAATACGGTGTGGGTGTGCAAATCGATCATCATAAAAAGATACAAGAATTCATATAAAATGTAAAGGAAACGAAGAATTCCTGACCGAAGCGATAACCCGGCCGCAGCCCTTTGCAGGATCAAATTCAGTTGTCCCGTAAGAGCGTCAATTGCTTTGAAGCAAGGGACAGGGGAAGAGCTCAACGACAAACCGGATAAATCCTTCTGAATAAGGGAAAGGCAGAAATTCACCGGCGGATGACGACTGCTCATTCCGGGAAAATGGTGATGATTTTTTTGCCTCTGATTGCCGGATCATATTAGAATACAGAATGAAAGCAATAATGCTTCGTGAATTCATGAAAAGTTTTATGAAGACCTTCTCCTGTTTTCTCCTCCCGGCTCTTTTTCTTTTTGCGCTCCCTTTTTCTCAGGCGGAAGCCTTTCAGGCAAGGATACTTCCCTCAAGGATACATCAGGGAGATGCATTTATGATCAAAGTCAGCGGACTGAAGGGAACAGCAGAGCCATCCGCTGTACTGGAAGGGAAGCAGGTTCTCTTCAGCGGCTGCGGGAAGGGATGCTTTGTTGCCATTGCTGCCATAGACCTGCAGTCAGAGCCCGGTATTTACCGGATCCCCCTGAAGGTCGGAAGACGGAAGACGGCGCTGCGGCTGCGCGTTTTAAAAGGCAGATTTGAGACGATACATCTCACCCTGCCTGAAGAGAAGGTATCACCGAGCCCTGAAGACCTGGAACGGATCAGGAGAGAGGCGGACCTGCTGAATTCTCTTTGGGAGGTTCAGTCGGAGAGGCTATGGGAGGGCAGTTTTGTTCTCCCCCTGCAAAATCCGCTATCCACTCCTTTTGGCACCATGAGGATTATCAACGGGGAAATGGTCAGCATCCACCGGGGCCTTGACATGAAGGGTCTGGAAGGAGAGGAAATAAGGGCATCGAACAGGGGGACGGTGGTGCTCACAGATGAGCTTTTTTTCGGGGGCAATACGGTCATTCTCGATCACGGGCAGGGCATCTTTACTGTGTATATGCATCTGTCGCGATTCAATGTCAGCCCCGGGGATCTCGTAGCGAAGAATGACGTCATCGGATATGTCGGGTCATCGGGAAGGTCGAGCGGTCCCCATCTCCACTTCGGGGTGAAGGTGAAGGGGGTGAATGCAAGTCCTGTTTCGATCGCTGGATTGAAGCTGTGAACAGGGCCCGGAGATTTCAATGAACCAGGAAGATATTGACGAAGCCCTCGGCATAACGCGGTGCGCACGCTGCGGCCACAGGCTTGAAGGAGAGATCGAATGTCCCTTCTGCTCACTCTTCCCCGATAAGCCGCGCAAAGACGCGCTCCCCAAGTGGGTGTTCATGACCGCCTGCTTTCTCACCTCACCGCTCAGTCTTTACGCGGTTATCACCACAAAACGCCTGAATTTAATTGAAAAGGTGCTTGCGTTTTCAGGGTGCATGTTCTGGTTCGGGATGTATCAGTTTTTTTTCTGAGCTCGAATGATTCCTGCAGCGCGTGCCTGCCTGAAGCAGGCACAGGATGTGAACCACATGCATCCGGTGAGGCATGCGCATACCGAGAGGATAATGCACCGCGATTGACTCCTGATTCCATTGTAGTAAAATATTACTAATCATGGAGGGGAACAGGATACTCTTTGGCAGCATAGGGATTGGTCTGTCTTATTGGTTCATCGACTCGGCGGTCGATGCTTACGTGTTCCGCGAAGGCATTTTTGTATCGCAGCTCATCGCCCCGGGAATGAAAGAGATATGGGTGCGTCTTTTTGCCATGTTCGTGCTCATTGCCTCCGGCGCCTTCGCTCAAAGGACGCTGAATAAACGGATAAAGCTGGAGAGGGCCCTGCGGGAGGAAAAGAACAGGATAGAGGCGATAATTGGAGCGATAGGCGAAGGGGTCAGCATCCAGGGCACAAATTATAAAATATTGTATCAAAACCCTCTGCATAAGGAAATTGCCGGTGATCATGCCGGCGAGTACTGTTATAAGGCCTACAAGGACAGGGACAGCGTATGTCCGGACTGCCATCTTGCCATGTCCTTTGCGGACGGCAAGATTCACAAAAAAGAGGAGGTCAGGGTCTCCAGGGAGGGAATAGTCTACTATGAAATTACCGCATCACCCATGAAAGATTCAGAGGGAAGGATCATTGCGGGGGTAGAGGCATTCAGGGACAATACAGAACGAAAAAGGATTGAGGAGGTGCTGAGAGATAGTGAAGAGCGGTTCAGAAAGGTTTTCGAGAATGGCCCCATCGGCATGGTCATGGCCGGACCTGACTTCAGGATCCTCAGGGCCAACAGTTCAGTCTGCCAGATGCTGGGATATACGGAGCAGGAACTTGCCGGCAAAAGCCTGGAAACGTTCACCTGCCCCGAGGACAGGCAAAAAGCCGCCGAGCTTTTAGGACAACTGATGCGGGGACAAATCCCCCTTGTCAGGCTGGAGAAACGGTGCGTAAAAAAAGATGGCGAAGTTCTCTGGACGAATCTGACGACTACCACGCTGCGCAACCGCAGAGGCGAGGTGGTGTATGTCCTCTGCATGATCGAAGATATCAGCAAGCGCAAGTTCGCGGAGGAGGAAAGGGAAGAGCTTATCCGGGAGCTCAGGGACGCGATGACCAGGGTAAAGACACTGAGCGGCCTGCTCCCGATGTGCGCATGGTGCAGGAAAGTGCGCGACGATAAGGGGTATTGGAAGAAGGTGGAAGCGTATATCGAAGAGCATTCTGATGCTTCCTTTACTCACGGCATATGCCCTGAATGCCTGAAAAAGTATGATCCCGAAACATATAAGTCATATCAGGGAAAAAGGAGGGAGGTATATGCAGAGGAACGGCGGCAATGCACCAGGAGAACAGTGACCGAGCCTTTCAATTTCAGCTGCAGTTTGCATGTCAGGGAATCGAAAGATCTGGATCTCAATGCCTCTGTTACTGATATCAGTGATGCGGGTGCGGGCATTAAGACCGATTACCCCCTTCAGCGTAACGCCCTTCTCGCATTTGAATTCGGAACAGAAAACAGGACCGGTATCGTGAGGTGGGGAAAATCAGCAGATGCCGAAGCCCCCGCATTCAGAGCCGGCATAGAGTTTATAGCCAACTGATTTGTCCGGGTCAGGGAGATTCGGACAAAAACAATCCGGTGCTCAGATAGCGCTCTCCCCTGTCAGGGATGATGACGACAACCTGCCTTCCTCTGCCCAGTTTTTTTGCGACCTTCATCGCTGCCCACATCGCGGCACCTGAGGATATGCCGGCAAGGATGCCTTCTGTTTTGGCAAGTAACCGCGCTGTCTCCGCAGCATCCGCATCGGCCACCTGAATAACCTCGTTGTAAATTTCCCGGTTGAGAACACCGGGAACAAAACCCGCCCCTATGCCCGCTATCTTATGGGGGCCGGGATCTCCCCCTGAAAGGACCGGCGATGATGCGGGCTCTACCGCCGCGATCCATACATCCGGATTCCGCTCCCTCAGTATTTCGCCGACGCCGGTGACCGTACCGCCGGTGCCGACGCCCGCGACAAAACCATCGGGAATCGCGTTCAGGTCATTGATGATCTCCATCGCCGTTGTTTTCCTGTGTATCTCCGGATTGGCGCTGTTTTCGAACTGCTGGGGCATGAAATAGTCAGGGTTGTCCCTGTTGATCTCGCAGGCCTTCTCCACAGCGCCCTTCATGCCTTTCTTTCCGTCTGTCAGGACGAGTTCGGCACCATAGGCCTGAAGAAGCTGCCTGCGCTCCATCGACATGGTTTCGGGCATGGTGAGGATCAAGCGGTAGCCCTTGATCGCGGCGACCATCGCCAGGCCGATGCCCGTGTTTCCGCTCGTCGGTTCGACGATAATGCCGCCCGGCATCAGGTTTCCTTCACGCTCGGCTGCCTCTATCATCGCAAGAGAGATCCTGTCTTTTACCGACCCGCCCGGATGG
>Ga0224495_10002901_pt1 | contig 10846 bp, 7 predicted proteins | sample SF_Jul11_sed_USG_FD_168128 | JGI IMG/M metagenome (GOLD analysis project Ga0224495, IMG submission 168128) | Sediment microbial communities from San Francisco Bay, California, United States - SF_Jul11_sed_USGS_4_1 | ecosystem: Environmental > Aquatic > Marine > Sediment | place: USA: California...
CACGGCGATAATTCCGCCATCCTCGGTGACGAGATGCACCTCGCTATCATGCCCAGAATTGATTGTTTGTCCTTCGTATACCTTCACACCGATATAGACGGCAGTGGACTTGCCATATTGATCCGTTACATAAGCACTGCCGGAAAGTGAGTCAACTGTGCCAAACAGCTCTGCCGTGTATGCGACATGAGAGGCCATTAGCAGCGCCAAAAACGCAAGGATATTTCTCAATCTAATCCTCCATAGCCCGGTTTGCCCATTCTACCTTTGAGTACGCGGTGTTCGGTTTGCAGAAGAAAATTGAAAACGAGATTACTCGGGTCATCTTGCGATAATCCTAACCCATCTCTCATCGTATGCCATTCTCCCTTTGCCACCAGCGAATGAACTGGACGATCTGCTTTATATCCTGACTGGTGATCCCATTCACGGGGGGCATGTCTCCGAAATTCCAGTGATGAGCATTCACGCCCGATTGCGCAGCCCGGAAAAATGCATCGTCACCATGGTGGGACGGAACGTAGAAAGAGTGGACCAAGGGAGGTCCGTTTTTTGCCGTACCTTCCGCCCACTGGCCATGGCACGCGGAACATTTTTCCTGAAATTTCTGCATGCCACGGCCAAATTGAAACGGTACGCTGGGGTTTTTGGGCAATCCGGTTATCGGGCTGGGACCGGCAGGGCCATGGTTCATTGCGGCGGCACTCGCATTTTGGATCGTCAAATCTGGCAACATAACGATCATGAGTGCAAGTCCGCTTACGATTGTTGCTTTACGCATGATTTTTTTCACGATTCGGTCTCCTTGTTTGTGCACCACCATATCGATACTTCTACTACATGCATTGCATATGCTTGGGTCCCTGACAATCCAGCTCTCGTTGGGTCCATAGGCTTTTGATGTAAGCAACAATATCCTTGGCATTTTCCTCTGTCATGCCCGAGTTTTTCCAGGCTTGCATGCGCGGTTCCCGGGAAGACCCTTCCAGTATGGTTTGTACCAGCGCTTCATCGGTGTGGTGCCATGCATGTTCGGAATCATTCATGGCAGGTGCCCGAAGATAATTTTTATCCGTCAATGCCTTGATGGTATAGGTCTCGCCGACGCCGTCTATTCCATGACAGCTTTGGCATTTCTTTTTATAGAGCGCTTGCCCGCGTCTTTCGTTTTCAGCTTTGGCTTTATAGGGACCCTGCATGCGGTGCCAGTCCTTGCCGGAATTATCCGATACGACCAGTTTCCCGAACTGATTCAGGGCAATCAACTGGTTGGCTCTGCCGGAGTTATTCAACATTTGCGTCAAAACCTGGGCGCCGAACTGATTGTTGACCGTGCGCCATTGATTTTTGCTGTCGTCAAAACGCAGCAGGCCCTTGCTGACTACAAAAGCATAAAGAGATCCGTCGGCGCTTTCCGACACCATCGTCGCCGGCAATCGGAACTTGCCGGATTCTGCCCATGTCACCCCGTTGTCATTGCTGACAAAAATCCCTCCGCCGGTGGCGGCGAAATATTGTGCCTTTTGGCCGTGATGAATGGCGATGCTGCTGACACTGGGCAATTTGTCGAGTATGACAGTTTCGGCATTCGCCAAAGTCGATAGCATCAGCAGCGCTGCTGTGATTAATGATATTGATTTATTCATGGCTACCTTGCTTGTTGATTATCTGATGTCGCCCCCATTGGTTTCAGGCGGGTTTGAAAAAATTGGTGCCTTGCGTCCTAGTATTTGCTCCGAACCACAATTCTGTTACGACATTGATAGCAAGGCTAATAAAAATCAGGAACCCTGGCCTATCCCCAATGTTAACGTAGCGAAATGTCCAGCCTGCCGGGTTGCACAGGGCGGGATCATTCATATGCAGCGAAGGATACGGCCAAGCAGTACGCAAATCAAACTTGCTTTGGTGCCAGGTTGCCAAGTGCATCCAGTAGAGGGGCCAGGTAGTTTTCATAATGCCTCCATCTTTCGACGGAAGAGCTATACATCGGGCGGCGTACCTGTGCCACGCTGGCGGTATGAATCGAACGCTTGTTCTTGTGGAAATCAAGGCAGGCATCGTTCCATTCCAAACCGCAGTATTCGAGTATGCGGCGCGCCTGAGCCTCCGGATTTACGACGACCTCTTCATACTGCACATCCAGAAACGTACCGACAGGCAGCACATCGCGCCAATGTTCCATCAACCGTGCGTAATGGACGTAGTAGTATCCCAGTTCCGACAGATCGTAGGTATATTCATTCATTGTCTGAAACAGTTGGGTAAAGCAGGAAACGCAGGTATCGACCGGATTGCGGTTGACATGAATGATTCTGGCGTTGGGCAACATCAGGTGAATAAGGCCGATAAGGACGAAGTTGCCCGGCAATTTGTCGGTGATATGCTGCGCAACAGGCGCACGCTTTTGCAATCCGGAAATGTAGTCTGTTCCCCACGCGGTGAGTTGCGTTCGATCAATTGCCAGCATGTTTTGCGGAAAGGATTTCCCTGCCACCTGGCGATGTGCGATGGATGACAGATCTCGCAGTTCGCCTGCGCCATACACATCGGGATGACTCGCGATGATCTGCTCGGTAAGCGTAGTGCCTGAGCGGGGCATAGCCAGTACGAAGATCGGCACATGCGACATATGTCCGCCACCGCGGAACCGTTCCAGCATCGACTGGTCAAACACGCGGATGATCGAATCGAATTCTCGCGCGATTTTATTCACATCATAGTCATAAGTTGCGCGTTTCAGTCGGTTGCCTTCAAGGAAACGCAGGAAAGCCTTGTCGTATTGTTTGCAGTCTTCGTAGCACTTGCCTAGCGCAAAATGCAGCTTTATCGCCGTCTTGTCAGGCAACTGTTGCCCAGGCTGGCGCGATTTGAGTTCTGCCGCTTCAAGCGCGGCAAGATTCTCGTCCCCCGCATTCACCTTCCTGATCAGAGCAAGACTGTGACGCGCCTGGATATTATCGGCATCATTGGCCAGTACCTGCCGAAAAATATTTTCGGCCCCGTCCATGTCGCCGTTCGTCATGTAAATACCGCCAAGACCGAGCAACGCTTCGTTGTTATATCCCGAGTCGGTCTCCAGCGCTCGGCGGTAGCTTGATACAGCTTCGTCGAGTTGCCCGAGTTCCTTTAGGGCAATACCCATGTTGCAGTGAGACTCTGCGTCATTTGGCTTGATCGCCAGCGCCCGGCGGTAGCTCTCTATTGCGAGATTGAATTGCCCAACGTCTTGCAGGACATTGCCAAGATTGCAGTGCACATCGGCGTAATCGGGCTTGATCTTCAACGCCCGGCGGTAGCTCGCCACGGCATCGTCGAACTGCCCGAGGTCTTTCAGGCAATTGCCCAGATTGAAGTGTGCATCAACGAGATCGGGCTTGATCTTCAACGCCCGGCGGTAACTCGCCACGGCATCGTCGAGTTGCTTGCGGCCTTGCAAAGAAAAACCCAGGTTGTAGTGTGATTCGGCATCATTTGGCAATAGTTTGGTTGCCCTTTGTAAAGCAGGTAGTGGGTCCCTGCCTTGAGCATGAAGGGATGCCGCCAATATCTTCCAGACAAGCCCGGAATCCGGATATTGCTGAATCAGCAAATTCGTCTGCTCTTCCAGCTCCGTAAAGCGTCTTGCATTGAAAAGGGCGACAAGCAAGTTTATTCTGGCAGGAGCAGGCTTTGCATCCTTCGCGTGAGTATTTTTCGCGGAGAATTCAGCGCTTTGTCGTATAGGTTGACGATCTGCAGCATCATCAATTCTATTTTGGCAACATTTCTTATATTTTTTCCCGCTACCGCAAGGGCAGGGATCGTTTCTTCCAGGCTTCATGCTTACAATTTTAGTTTACTTGGCGGGCCAGCCTTCCATGATATTCGAATTAGAATTGAAAAGAACTGGTTCACATTGTTTTCCTCGGACTGATATATGTCGACGCTAGCCCCTTGGTTTATCAGCGTGTCACCCGCATGCGCAGATTGCCGCACACCCATGGAAAATACTGTTAGGAGGGGATTGAGCCGACGCCTTTTGTTTCCTCGGCCTCCGTGCCCGTGTTGAGGAATGCAATTATTTCTTCCCTGCGTTTCATCGCATCCTGGTAGCCCAGCTCGATCAAGGCCCTGCAGAATCCCTTCTCGAATAGCAAATAGCTCGCCAAGTTCGCCCCGCTGCTGCTCATCGCGCCCACGCCGCGCAACATGAAACGGATGCTCCAGGGCAAGTTGGCAACATGGCGCTTGGCGATCGCATCGACTTGCTGGCTGGGCTCGATCACCAGCACATCGACATGAGACAAAGGGGTCTGTGAACGCCTTTCCTCATGCACCAGGCTGACGGTATGGTTGATGCGCCGCAATCTTTCCAGGTCAACTTCCATACTGTCCAGAAAGATGCTGTTCAAGGTATGGCCGGCGATCTGTGCCAAGGATGGGTGATTGCTGACCCGGGTACGTGCGGGGGGCTCCATATTGCTTTGGCCCATGCTGATGATCATCACCTGCTTGGCCCCCAGATGCAATGCCGAACTGATCGGCGCCATCTGGCGCATCGAACCGTCGCCAAAATATTCCCGGTTGATCCGAATCGCCGGAAAAAGGAACGGTATGGCCGACGACGCCAGCAAATGATTGATCTCGATCCTGGCCGGTAAACCGATGCGTTGCGCGCGTTTCCACGGCTGAACATCCGGCCGGGACTGATAGAAAGTCACCGATTGTTCCGATGTGTAACCGGAGGCGGTAATGCCCAGGGCGTGCAGATATCCGTCATCCAGGCTCTCCTGGATCCTGTCCAGCGGAAGCGTTTCCTTGAGCAACCGCTTTAACGGCGAATTGTCCAGCAGGGACACGTGGTTCAGTTTATCGATGCCCATGAAGCTCAACAGCAGTCCGGCAAGCCAAAGCGCGGAATTGCTGAATGCGCCGACAGGGTCGGAACGGTAGATGTTCTCGGCGTGGAAATCCTTCCAGAAACTGAGCAGTTGCTTGACGCCGCTGCGAAAATTGCCGGCATTCATGGCCAGTGCGGCAGCGTTGATCGCGCCTGCCGATGTGCCGCACACCACCGCGAACGGACTGGGCGCGGCGCGCGGCAAGATATTGGCGATCGCCTTCAATACGCCAACCTGGTAAGCGGCGCGTGCACCGCCCCCGGCCAGGATCAAGCCGATTTTTCTTTGCATGGCAAAGTAATCCAGAAAGCGGTCATATCAATTTGGATGTTACCCAAGTTCCCGGACGTATATGTTACCTAAATCCACGCCAACCGAATTATTTTATTGGTGAGCCTGCGTGGATTAACAAGAGATTGAGCCGGATCTCATTCCCTGAAAAAAGCTGGCGGCTACCCGCCAAAACTCCGGGCTGCATCCGTTGCTGCCTTCCCGGATGCCTGAACACTGTCGCCTTCAATAAATATTTGGTCACTTAAGCAATTCTTAAGATTCATTTCTTACATTGCAAACGTTGCAATGCGGCTTGAGAGACCAGAAAACAATCTTGAAGGGGTATTAACGACATGAGCGATAAACACTTTCAGCGGGCATACAGCTCGCATATGGCAGGAGACAGGGAAACTGCCAGAGCGCTATACGAGAAGGTATTAATGAAGCAACCCAAGCATATTGATGCGAGATATATGCTGGGTACCTTGTTGGCCGAATCCGGTAGAACCGAGCTCGCATTAACGCACCTGAAAACCGCAGCTGCTCGCATGCCCAACTCGGCGATGATCCATACGAATCTCGGCAATGTTTACTTGAGGCTTGGCAAGCTGGACCAGGCCAGCGAATGTTACAAGAAGTCGCTCAAGCTTGACCCGCAAGTTCCCGAAACCCTGTTCAACCTGGGAGTGATCCATCACCAACAGGGAAAGCTGGAAGAGGCCGCGTCTTACATCGAAAGCAGCCTGGAAATAAAGCCGAGCTTCCATGAGGCCTATATGGAGCTCAGCAAAATATACCGCGAACAGAACCAACCCGATCTTGCCGCTGCTTGTTTCATAAAAGTGCTCGCTATCAAACCCGACAAGATCGAGGCGCTCTTTGAGCTCGGAAATCTATATGCGGCCAGCCAGAATTATGCGAGCGCGAGCTTTTATTTCAGGCGTATCCTGGAAATCGAGCCCGGCAATGAATCTGCCCGGCATGCGGTGGCTGCCTTGTCTGGACAGACAACCCCAACGGCACCCCGCTCACATGTTGAAAATCTGTTCGACGATCTGTCGGGAAGTTTTGACAGCCATCTTGAACAACTGGGGTACAGGACACCGGAATTATTAAAGGACACGGTCATCGCGTTGGCGGGCGAGGGGGTACATTTTGAACGCGCCATCGATCTGGGCTGCGGGACCGGTTTGTCAGGCATTCAATTCAGGCAGATGGTGGCACATCTGACCGGCCTGGATCTGTCGCAAAAGATGGTCGATCAGGCCCGTGCAAAAGGCTTATACGATGAACTGGTCAAGGAGGATGTCTGCCAATATCTGGATTCATCGCAACATCAATACGACCTGTTCATTGCAACCGACGTTTTTATCTACATCGGCGAACTGACCGACGTGTTCAGCAAGGTCAGCGCGCATGCAAAGCCCGGTTCCTGTTTTGTTTTTTCAACTGAAGCTGTGTCGGAACAGGACTATATACTTCGTCCATCCGGCCGGTACGCGCATTCAAAAAACTACATCAAGGCGCTGGCTGACAAGTGCGGCTTTGTCATCGCGTCATCCCAAACCACGAACCTGCGCTTGGAAGGGCAGCAACAAATTATCGGAGAGTTGTTTGTGCTGACAAAGGATAAGCACGAATGAGTGTGCGCGATCGAATCGATTCGCGGGTATAGAAAGGATCAGTATCGGATTATTCCCTGTTATCAATCGGGGTCTGGAGTTACCAAGATTTAGTGGACACCTGATTTATGTCTACGATGCGCAGCCTCAAATTCATCCGGACTGACACCACCAAGATAACTATGCCGTCGAGTTGAATTGTAGAAGCCATCAATGTAGTCGGCCAGGTCCAAGATGGCGGTTTCTCGATCAGTATAGATATGTTTCTTAATGCGCTCTTTCTTCAGACTGCTGAAGAAAGACTCCGCTACAGCATTGTCCCAACAATTCCCCCGCCTGCTCATGCTCGGCTCAAGATGATTCGCCTTGCAATAACGCAGCCAAGCATCACTCCCGTACTGAGTGCCTTGATCTGAATGAATCAAGGCTTTTCTAGGGTGTCTGTATTGAACAGCTTTGGCAACAGCATCCAGAACCAAACCTCGATGGATGGTTGGCCTCGTAGCCCAGCCAACGATTTTGCGTGAGAAGAGATCCATGACCACGGCCAGATAAAGCCAGCCCTGCCACGTTCGTATGTAGGTGATATCTGTTACCCAAACTTCATTCTGTCGAGATACAGTGAATTGGCGTTGCAGTAGGTTGGGAATCAATGCCGATGGCTTGGGAGTCGGAATATGTCGTGTGCGATAACCATGTAATGCCCGCAGGCCATTCTCCCGCATCAGCCGTGCAACCCTGTGCTTACTGCATGTTTCCCCACGCTCCCGCAAATCTTGCAAGACTCTAGGGGCGCCATAAATTCCATGACTGGCAACGAAAGATATTTGAATCAGTTTAAGAAGCCGAGCATCTTCTTCTGCTCGATCAGATACAGGATGCTTAAGCCATGCATAGTAGCCGGCACGTGCCACACTGAGAACTTTACACATAGTCTTAATGCTGAACTCATCACTATGAGCTTCAATAAAACTGTAAGCTTGTCTTGTTTGACTAGGAGCCTTATATCCTGACATGACCACCCCCACCAGTCGCTGGTGTATATGCTACTCTTGTCCAGAAAAGTCTGGTAACTCCAGTCTGACCCCAATTATTTTGTATTCCTAATCGGCAAACATTTGCTCGGTGATGTCGCGGTTGATGCCGATCATGTGCAGCGCTCGTCCGTCCCGGCCGCGTTTGGTGACGCGGCCTTCGCTGCTGATCAAAATGAAGCCCCCGTCGGGTTTTCTTACCCGGTGCATGATTTTGTAAGAGGAAGAATCCTGGCTTTTTACGACGTTCAGGATCGCATCCCTTACCATCTGCTGCTCCACCTTGGGCACCAGTTCGGTCAACTCGTATATGGTGGTGTAGGTTGGCTTTTCTTCTCCGCCCAGGAACTTTGACCAGTTATCCGACAGGTATACGCGGCCGGACGTCAGGTCGTAGTCCCACATGGCCGAATTCGAAGCCGAGACCGCCAGCCTGTAGCGTTCTTCGCTCTCATTCAGGTCGGCTCTCATCCAGTCGTTGGATTGGACTTCCTGTTTCAGTCGGGCAAGCAAAGCGATCACGAACGCAGCGACGATAGACGCGACCGTCAACGATGTTACGAAGCCGGTCAGCAGGTAATCGTAGGTGACTTGTCCTTTCAGGAGCAACTCCATTGCGGAGACGATAATCTCTGTCATTAGCACCGAAATGAAGATCGCAAGCAACCAGATCCTGAAAGGGGTGAGGTTCTGCAGCCTTTGGATGATCGAGGCGTACTGCGGCTCTGATATGAAATCTGCTATCAACATCAGAACAGCTTACAGTAAAACCAATGGCGCTGCCATTGCGGGATTCAGGCCTTGGAAAACCGGGGGATTGAAGGGTTGGTTTCGATGTGAATGAAGTGATTCGAGCCTGGTTCCCTTGATTCCGCCAACCAAAGCAAATCTAGTTGATGGTTCTGATCGGGACTGCGTTGCCAATGGCTGTTCGCGGATAGACGTTGATGGAAAATTCGCCTTCTGTTACGAATAACTCGTTGTTGGCAGTGTCCACTGCAATGCCTTCCGGATCGCCTGTTGTGCTGAAAACCCTGATTGGAGCGGCATTGCCGTTTGCACTCAGTGCAAATACTGAAATGGAGTTGCTGCAACAATTTATCACGTACAACTCGTTGTTAACTGTATCGGCAACCACACGCCACGGACGATCCAGGCCCGTAGCAGCACCACTGATTGTTCTGACTGGCGCCGCATCGCCGTCGGAAGTCCGTCCATAGACCGTGATGGAATCGGTTGAATTGTTTGCTACGAAAATTTCGTTGCTGGTTTTGTCCATGGCTATATCATGCGGCGAATTCAGGTCCGTGGATGCCCCGCTGATGGTTCTGACCGGCGTTGCATCACCGACTGCCATCAGCGAATAGACCGTGACGGAGTTGCTGTCAAAATTTGACACGAATATTTCATCGTTAATATTGTCGACGGCCATTCCAAATGGCCTGCTAAGTCGTGTGGATGCCCCGCTGATGGTTCTGACCGGAGACACGTCGCCGTTAGCCGTGCGGGAATGAACCGTGACAGAAGTAATTCCATACGGATTGACTGTCAGTATCTCGTTATATTCGTCCGTGTCCAGGCTCCATGGAGAGTACAAGCCGGTGGAGGCGCCGGCGATGAAGCGCTTGGGCGTTGCATAACCAGTGTCTGTACGGTCATAAACGACGATTCCCGGGTTGTAATTGTTGTAGGTGCCAACGAACAACTCATTGGTGACTGTGTCCACGACGATTCCCATCGGCCCATAAAGGCTCGGGTGATTGATCGTCACGGAATCTGTGGCAGTATTCCCGGACAGATCCGACACCTTCGCCTCGATGAAATTCTCTCCGAGCGCCAGGGGAATCGAGTCGTAAACGACCCACTTGTGGCTGTATGAAGTGAAGCAATAGGAGAACAGGCAAGAACAGGAACCGGATACGGCATGGAACGCTTTCCCTGTCGCCCCGGTGGTGAGATTGCGCCAGCTGATATCAACGGGCGGCGCTGGTAGAACTACACTATATGGCGGGCAGTATCCAAGAGCCACATCGCCTGGCGGACAGGCATCCTCGCAATAGGCGCTCCCTCGAAATTCAGATGTGCCCAGGCTGCCAGTCGTCACAACCGTGGGAAGGTTTTCAGTAACTATCCACAGCGGATTGTATGGCACGGCATCGCCGTCTCCTCCCCCGCCTCCGCATGCGGCCAAAAATACGGAAAGAAGCAAGCTTATAATTAAGCTGAATGAGTGACGCATGATAATCACCAAGCAATATATCGCGCTACGATCATCCTACGAAGATGGCGGCCAAAAGATTTGATACACATGAATCGAGAACTCCAGAATCCGTGCAGTCTCGAATATCACGCTACTCCTTTTATGGATAAATTCAATAGCCCGGAGCGGTCAGATTGTGCTGCTATTTGCTTGATGCGGGGGAAGGCCGGATAAACATGATTTGGAAGGGCGGGAGGTCATGGAGCGCAGGGTGGCTGCATGGGCATGGCGGCACATCAGAGCTTTGGAATTCGTATGCGGCTGACCATCAGCGAGCCGGAAACCGCGAACAACAGCACCAGCGGATGAAGCGTGAAGCCGGCCAGCATGACCTTTCCGAACCAGAGGGACTCGCCCACCGCGCCCTGTGAGGCGGCCGCGAACATCAACGCGACCAGCAGCACAGATGTCGGGATGGGCGTGCCCTCGAAGTACTTCACCTTATCTCCGCCTTCGGACATCGCCTCGGTCGTGATGTTATAGCGCGCCAGGCGCGATACGCCGCATGCGACAAAGTAGGCCAGGACAATACGGTCGTAAAAGCCCTGCATGCCGCATCCGTATGCAATCACGGCCGGGGCTACGCCGAAGGAAATGACATCGGAGAGCGAGTCAAGCTCACGACCCATCGCAGAAGTCTGCTGCCGCCACCGGGCGATCCGTCCGTCCAGGACATCGAAGACCAAGGCGGCAACGACCAGTCCACACGCAAAGTAGACATGCCTGACATGGGTCGTTTGCAGGTATGTCAGCATGGAAAACAAGGCCCCCGTG
>Ga0224495_10002902_pt1 | contig 10844 bp, 11 predicted proteins | sample SF_Jul11_sed_USG_FD_168128 | JGI IMG/M metagenome (GOLD analysis project Ga0224495, IMG submission 168128) | Sediment microbial communities from San Francisco Bay, California, United States - SF_Jul11_sed_USGS_4_1 | ecosystem: Environmental > Aquatic > Marine > Sediment | place: USA: California...
ATCAGCATATCCGCGCCGGTTTGCTGCCGGACGTAATTGCCCAGATGTCGGTCCGGCGCCCACAGTATTTTTTCCCCTTGATCCTTGAGATGCCTGACAATAGGCAGCGCGATGGAACTGGTCACCATCCAGTCGGAACGCGCCTTGACCGCAGCACTGGTATTGGCGTAAACCACCACAGTACGGTCGGGATGGGCATCGCAGAACGCAGAGAACTCGTCTGCAGGACATCCGAGATCCAGCGAACAATTCGCTTCCGGGTCCGGCATCAACACACGCTTTTCCGGATTGAGTATTTTCGCTGTCTCACCCATAAAACGCACCCCGGCGACTATTATGGTCCTGGCCGGATGCTGGTGGCCGAAATTAGCCATGTCCAGCGAATCCGAAACGATACCGCCGGTCGCTTCAGCAAGATCCTGCAAATCCGGATGCACATAATAATGCGCCACCAGCACCGCATTCTGCTCGATCAACATGCGCTTGATACGCGCAATAAGATCGGCTTTTTCAAGTTTATCCGGCTCGCGCGGAACCCTCGCCCAAGCCACCTCCATCGGGCAACCAGGGTGATCGTAGGTTACTTGAACAACGCTAGGACCGTTCATGGCCTGAGGTGAAGTCAAGTTGATTCAACAGGCTGTCGATGCGACGACTGGATAGCAACGCCCTTTTGACCTGTCCGCGCAATAACGCTTCAACCACATGCAGGCGCATTTGTATCGATGAAAACTCGACATCCATGGGTTCAACCGCCAGAAGCTCACAATCGGTTTCCGCCTCCACCCGTGCGGAACGCAGGGGCTCGTGCTCTGATAAATACGCAAATTCCCCAAAAAATTCACCCCAACCCAGAAAAGCCAGCACCTGTGAATTCTTGACGACCTTTACCGAACCCGACACGATTATAAAAAAAGGCATGCCGACTTCGCCTTCACTCAATATCGTTTCGCCTGCTCGCACGCGCTGCCATTTCGCAATGTTCAGAAAATGCAGAAGTTCGGCATTTGCAAAACCCTTGAAGAATTCCAGCACCCGCAGTTTTTTGTAATTGGGATGCGAATACGCTTCTTTTTCTTCATCTGCGCCGGTCTTCTCCTGGTTTTGCGTTGCATCAAGCTGCATCTGGAAACTGCGCAACTTCAATGTGTTATCGAGAATCAATTGCCGGTCATGCAAAGCCTCATTCAATTGGTTGAGATTGTCGAGCGATCCGTGCAGTTTTGTTCCTGCCTCGGGTTTCACTGCAGGTTGCTGCATGCTTTCTGCCATTCCCCTCTGCTTTCCTTGCTCAAAGTCGGTTATCTGCTGCTCCAGTCTTCGACAAACTGCCTCGACCTCTTGTTGTCGCGCCCTGGTTGCGTCAAGTTGCGCGCGAACATCCGCCAACTCCTGTTCAAGCTCCATACGTCGCTTGACCTCTATCTCGGCAAGATTCGCCACTTGCCCGGCTTCCTTGGATCCGGGGGTGATCTGCAAGGTTTGCTGATACTGCTCCTGGTTGGCATACCCGGCACTTTCCGGTGTGGCGTCACAATCGGCCAAGGCCTTTTCCGCGATGAACCCTTCGGCGAAAAGTTGTGCGAAGATCTCGCCCAACTGGACCTGCACACTGGGAGGGACCTTGTCGGTTAGGGCGTCGACGCTCGCGTCACCGTCAATCAACTCTAGCAAGCGCCTGGCATCACCGCTGATGTTTCCGTACGGAACCCCAAGCAGTTCGTTTCCCAGATCGGTCCTTACGTAGATTGTTGATTTGGTCATTTATCCTTCTCCGCGCTGAAGCAAGAGTATTCCGGCAACTTCAGAATTGCCGCCCGATTGCTGAAAGAAAAGACTGCCTCGGCAGCATCCTGCCATGCCAACCACTGATAATTCAAGTGTTCTCGCGCCGCAAGTTGGATGGGAACAACTCCGGGGAGTTCCAGTCCGAACACGTGTTCGGTGTTATGGGTGATTTCGGGTGGATAACGGAATCGCCAGTGCGGATAGATCTCATAAACATTTTGCGTGTTCCAGTCGGTCAATCGATATTGTGCAGCATCCAGCCCGGTCTCTTCTCGTACTTCGCGTATCGCAGTCTCGGCAAGCGTTTCTCCCTGCTCGCAACTGCCTGTCACAGACTGCCAATAGCCGGGATGATCAGCGCGCTCCAGCAACAGAACCTGCAGGTCTTTGGCGCGCTTTTCGGAATCACCAGTACTGGACTGTCGCGAGTTGCCTGCTGTGTATATGACCACCAGCACCGATACCGGTCGTTTGTATTTCTTCATATTCATGGTTTCAGCTTGAAGGTGAAAAAGCGGCGAGCAAGCGTCACCGGCAGCTCTGGACGACTATAACCAGCGACCTGCCCGCTCGCGGGTCTAGTCGAATGACTAGAAGTTTCACCGGAAGCGAATGAGGAAACCAACGCACTATCACCAATGAATGAAGTCAGGAGAAGAATATCCAGAACGGCTTGTTGTGCCTCCGCCAGTACACCACCGTGTCTGCAAAGATGTCTTGAATAATTTCTCTGTCGTTGGCTGAAAGACCAAGCGTGCCGCTGGAATTACGCATCAACAGCACGTACCCCGCCGACTTTTGCCACGATAAGTCACATAATGCATCGGCCAACGCATCCCAATTCGCACCGAACCATGACGGAAACGCCGCAGCTCGCGCCACGACGTCGAGCAGATTTTGCTTTCCCTTGATGCCCTTGAGATCAACATCGAATAGCGCAAAACCAGCCGAATCGACCGCTTCTAACAACTCGCCGATGGCGCATCCCAGACTATATATACCTGCAGCTTGCGGATTATGCAGCTGGTGTGCCAGTGTGCTCATGGCTGCTCCCGTATGCGCTTGAAGGACAAGTAATGGTCAGCGCTGTAATAACACTCTGGAATCGGGCCGCCACACACGATGCGACGGCCACCGCGATTGCGAGCACCCGGCGTCTCCACCGTGTACTCCCGGTAATATCCGCGTGCATGTCTGGGCAATAACCGTTCGTAGTTCCTGAACTCGGTACCATCGCGGTCATACGGGAACGGCCCCCCCTGCTTGATAACGCGTAATGTCTCGCGTGCCTCTGCTGGCAGCTCGGACACTGCAATGACCGGCAAGACATCCCGAAGCGCCGGATCCGCTCCGAAAGAAGGCAAGCATGCCAGCACCGAGCACAACAGCAACCCGGTGCGTATTGCACGCGACACCATCAAACCTTGGGGACCTCCGCGGTCACTTCCACTGTTGGCCGGGTTTGCTGCCGCAATCGGATATGCAGATCCCGCAATTGTCTTTCATCAACCGCGCTCGGAGCCTGCGTCAACAGGCATTGTGCGCGTTGTGTCTTGGGGAAGGCGATCACGTCTCGAATCGATTCCGCACCGGTCATCATCGTAACGATGCGGTCCAGACCGAACGCCAATCCGCCGTGCGGCGGCGCCCCGTATTGCAAAGCATCCAGCAGGAAGCCGAATTTGAGGCTGGCCTCTTCCGTACCGATATTAAGCGCGCGGAATACCTGGGATTGCACTGCTTCCTGATGGATACGCACCGAGCCTCCGCCGAGTTCCGAGCCGTTCAAAGCAAGATCGTAAGCTTTGGCCAGGCATTTTCCGGGGTCGCTTTCCAGCAACGACAGGTGCTCGTCCTTGGGAGCGGTGAACGGATGATGGCAGGCCGTCCAGCGCTGGTTCTCATCGTCATATTCGAACATCGGGAAGTCCACCACCCACAACGGCTCCCACGCCTTGCCGTTGGTATAGCCCTTGTCGTGGCCGATCTTGCTGCGCAACGCACCGAGCGCATCGTTGACGATCTTTTCCTTGTCCGCACCGAAGAAGATGATGTCGCCGTTCTGCGCGCCAGTGCGGTCGATGATGGTCTTCAGTGCCTTCTCATGTATGTTCTTCACGATAGGCGATTGCAGACCGGTCTCGTTGAGTTGCGTGACATCGTTGACCTTGATGTAGGCAAGGCCTTTCGCGCCATAGATGCCGACGAATTTGGTGTGTTCGTCGATTTCTCCGCGCGAGAATATTCCCCCGCCAGGTACGCGCAACGCCGCCACGCGGCCGTTCTCGGAATTGGCCACGCCGGCGAATACCTTGAACGCGACATCCTTCACGGCGTCCGTGACTTCAGTCAACTCCAGCGTCACGCGCAGGTCAGGCTTGTCCGAACCGAATCGAGCCATCGCTTCAGCATGCGTCATGCGCGGGAACGGATTGGGCAAGTCGACATCCATCGTTTCCTTGAATACACTGCGAATCAATTCCTCCATCAGCGCCGTGATCTGAGTCTCGGTCAGGAACGAAGTCTCTATATCCACTTGGGTGAATTCAGGCTGGCGGTCGGCACGCAAGTCCTCGTCGCGGAAACACTTGGTGATCTGGTAGTAGCGGTCAAAGCCCGCAACCATGAGTAGTTGTTTGAACAACTGCGGGGATTGCGGCAACGCAAAGAACTCTCCCGGATGCACGCGAGAAGGCACCAGATAATCGCGAGCGCCTTCCGGTGTGGACTTGGTCAGCATCGGCGTTTCGATGTCGATGAAACCGCGGCTATCCAGGAAACGGCGGAATGCCATCGTCACCTTGTAGCGCAGCATCATGTTCTTTTGCATCTGCGGCCGGCGCAGGTCGATAACTCGATGTGTAAGGCGCACCGTTTCGGAAAGATTCTCGTCGTCCAACTGGAAAGGCGGGGTCAGCGCTGCATTAAGAATCTCGATTTCATGGCACAGGATCTCGATCTCTCCGCTGGTGATGTTCGGATTGGTGGTACCTGCCGGGCGATGGCGCACCTTTCCGGTGACCCGAAGAACAAACTCGCTACGTACCGACTCGGCGATCTTGAACATTTCGGGACGATCAGGATCGCAAACAATTTGTGCTAGGCCTTCACGGTCACGCAGGTCGATGAAGATCACTCCTCCGTGGTCTCGGCGGCGATGCGCCCAGCCACACAGGCTAACGGTCTGGTCGAGTTGGTCGATGTTGAGTAGTCCACAGTAATGAGTTCGCATGATTCGGTTTCTTGAAAGGACAGGGTAAGTATTAGTTTGCAGTTAACTTTGCTTCGGATTGGCGACTGCCGAAATTTCGGGCGATGTCACCACGCCCATTGAAACGATGGTTCTGAGCGCAACGTCCACCGTCATATCCAGTTCGATGGTATCGGCTTTGCGCACAAAGAAATAAAAGCCGTTAACCGGACTTGGCGTGGTTGGGATGAACACTGCGACATATTCCTCATCGAAGCGATAGCTCACTTCGCCAGGAACGCTGGTCTGGAAAGCCAGCGCCCAGGCCTGCGGATGCGGATAGCGAACCAGCAGTACTTTGCGGAAGGAATTTCCCTGTCCGGACAGGATGGTATCACTGACCTGCTTCACGCCCTTGTAAATGCTGTTCACGAAGGGAATGTGCAACAACAGGCTTTCCCAGTATCTCAAGATCTGCTGGCCAAGCACATTGCGCACCAGCACGCCGGTTATACCGACGATGAGCAGCGTCAGGATGATACCCCAGCCGGGGATATGGATACCCACCAGCCTGTCCGGATGCCAGGCTTCCGGCAGCAGCAGCAAGGTCTGGTCCATCGTGCTTATGGTCAGATCCAGCACCCACAAGGTAATACCTAGCGGAACCCAGACCAGCAGGCCGGTAATGAAATATTTTTTCATGGATTTGTTACTCACTGATTTGCCGGATCAACCCGCCATCGGGCATGATCCGTTGCTTGCACAAGGTGCACAGGCTGGCTCAGCCTTGGGTGCTGTCTTTGGCGGCGGGCCGTTCTTGAAATCGGTGGCATAGTAACCGCTGCCTTTCAACTGGAATCCGGCGGCAGTCAACTGTTTGGAAAAAGTCTGTTTGCCGCATTCAGGACAAACGGCGAGCGGCGCATCGTTGATCTTCTGCATCACATCTTGCTGCAGCCCGCAACTGGAGCACGCATAAGCGTATATTGGCATAACCTCCTCCTGAGAGAAAATTTCAAAGGCGCGCATTATACCTGAGCGTGACCCGGCAACCCATCCCTACCGCCTGATAAATCTGCCGAACCCTGCTTCATATACCCCTGCTGCCAATCATGGCCTCTTCCGGTTAACATGCCTGGTCTACTGTACAAAGGATACCGGTCAACACTCTCCCACCCACCTGATGGACGGTCGCAGCGCTTGAATCACACGACATATCGTGTGAGAATGCCAACCCTTCGGATTTTCTATTCTGGTCAGAGCAAAATGTCATCAACCACCTTATCCCATCCTGCAAATTTGATTATGATTTTGTCTGTTTTGGGTTTCAGCAGTGCTGTTTCGCTAGCCGAAGAGACGCCACTTGCCAAGTACCAGCATTCCATCCAGGCGTCGGATTCATGCGATGCTTGCCACGAAAAGAACCAGGTGAATATATTCAAATCCAACATGGCCGACGACTGCATGGAATGCCATTCGTCCGGCGTAAACGACTCGGCCATGACTGTTGCGGATGAGGGCAACAAGGAAGAGAAGAAATACGTCGATCCCTATGCCGACAGGCTCAAAATTGCGCCGCCACCCGAAGCGAATTCCGGCATGAGTGTCCCGATGTATTATGGCGAAACCCGTATCGGCAAAGAACCAAATGAGATGATTCTTATACCGGCAGGGAAATTCATACGCGGTTCCAACAACCGTTTGCCCGATGAGGGCCCGGAGTACGAAGCCGAGACCAAAGCGTTCTGGATAGACAAATACGAAGTCACCAACCTGCAGTACAAGCAATTCATGTACGCAACCAACCGGAAATCGCCGAAGCATTTCCGCAACCGCACTTACCCGGAAGGCAAGGTAGACCACCCGGTGGTTTTCGTCTCCTGGTACGATGCCTACGACTACTGCAAGTGGGCTGGCAAGCGCTTGCCGACCGACATCGAATGGGAAAAAGCGGCGCGCGGCACTGACGGCAGAAATTATCCGTGGGGCAACGAGTTTGATGTGAACAAGGTCAATTCCCCGGTACGCTGGTCTACCCTCCGCATGGATGGAGACACCACGCCGGCAGGAGCTTTCGAAGCCGGCAAGAGTCCATACGGCCTGTACGACATGTCCGGAAACGTGTGGGAATGGACCGACTCCTGGTACACGCAATACCCCGGTAACCAGTGGCCGAGCGAGAATTATGGCGAGTTGTACAAAGTGTTGAAAGGCGGTTCGTGGTGGGACTGTTCGTTTTACCAGTGCGGTGTTTCAGCACCTTCTTTCAATCGCAGTTATTTCAAACAAAACATAAAGAATTCCAGTTTCGGTTTCCGGTGCGCTAAAGATGATAAATAAATATATATATGGTGGTATCTGTTGCATGGTGCTGGCGGGAGGCATCACACTGTCCGCAGCAGTCAGAGCAGCCGATAAGCCTGTGGATGACGGCATGGTGTTAATCCCTGCCGGCGAATTCAAGATGGGCAGCGACAAGGAGGAAAACCTCGCCATGTGGCGCGGCGCCAATGATCTGAATCCTTATGGATTCAATGACCGCCTGTATGTCGATGAAAGGCCGATGCATAAGGTTACGCTTCCGGCCTTCCTGATCGACAAATACGAAGTCACCAACGCCCAATACCGCGAATTCGTGATTGCTACCCGGCATCGCGTACCTTTCATTTGGGCAAGGAATGGCTACAACTACAGTATCGATTACCTGGGGCTGTTGCCCTTGAAGGAGTTGCGCCAGATCGCAACCGACAAATTCAGGCTGGACATGGACGTCACCACGATGACTCAAAAGTCCTTGCTGTCCGAGCTGGAAAAAATCAATACTGCACGGGACTCCATGCCGGTAACGGCAGTGACATGGTTCGATGCCAGCAATTTTTGCAAATGGTCGAGGAAACGCCTGCCTACTGAAGCGGAATGGGAAAAGGCCGCCCGTGGGCCACAGGGTCTTGAGTACCCCTGGGGAAATAAGTGGGATGCAAAGAAAATTAATACCATGTCAGAGGATGACGAGGCTCCCTATTCGCCAGTTGGATCTTATCCGGGTGACGTATCGGCCTATGGCGTCTACGATATGGCAGCGAACGTCTCGGAATGGGTAGACGATTGGTATGATGCATATCCCGGCGAAGCCACATCCAGCAGTAGATTCTTCGGCAAGACCCAACGGGTGGTACGAGGCGGAATGGCAAGTTCCGGACATTATGATTCGCTCAGCGTGGTCTTCCGCGCGGCAAAACGCAGCCACTTATTCCCCAGCACGGCTTTGATCGACCTTGGGTTCAGGTGCGCCAAGGATGTTAAATAGGCCCACCGAAAGCGGCACATGGCAAATTAAGCGGATAAAGCGAGCGTAGCTGAAACACCAAACAAAGCCTTTCTGCGGGCGAACATGAATTGAACGTCGCAGTTCAGCCTGCCTTTAATTCCCATAACAGGTATAATCACGCCGCCCTGCGCCAAACCAATCAGCACAGCGGTCTCTTTTCTCACCCCCGGATCTTTCGATCACTTATTCGTCTGCCTCGATTGGTGCGGCTCTTGCGAGCTGCAGGCCGTCGCAGGAGCCTTGTCTTGTCAAATGATGAAATTACTTTCGCCAGTCTGAACCTGGCACAACCGCTGATGCGCGCGATCGCCGATGCGGGTTACACCAAACCCACTCCGGTGCAGGCACAGGCGATCCCGCTGGTGCTGGCCGGCGGCGATCTGCTGGCCGGCGCACAAACCGGAACCGGCAAGACTGCGGGATTCACACTGCCTATCCTGCATCTGCTTTCCGCAAAACGCGCCGCCATTCAGCACCCCGGCCATCCGCGCTGTCTGATCCTCGTCCCGACCCGCGAACTCGCCGCACAAGTTGAAGAATCTGTGCAGACCTACGGCAAATATCTGCCGCTGAAATCACTGGTGATGTTCGGCGGCGTTAACATCAATCCCCAGATCAAGGCCTTGCGAGAGCAAGTTGATATCCTCGTGGCCACCCCTGGACGGCTGCTCGATCACGTCGGGCAAAACACTTTGAAACTTTCCGGAGTCGAGATCCTGGTGTTGGACGAGGCCGACCGCATGCTGGACATGGGCTTCATCCGTGACATCAAGAAGATCCTTGCGCTGCTTCCCGCGCAGCGCCAGAACCTGTTGTTCTCTGCAACCTTCTCCGACGAGATCAAAGCGCTGGCCGACGGCCTGTTGCATAATCCCGGATATGTCGAAGTAGCGCGCCGCAACTCGACTGTTGAACTGATCTCGCAAAGCGTTCATCTGGTGCCGCAAAAGATGAAGAGCCATCTGCTTTCGCACCTGATCAAGCATAACGACTGGAAGCAGGTGCTGGTGTTCACACGCACCAAGCATGGCGCGAACCGGCTGACCGAGAAACTGATTGCGGAAGGCATCCCCGCAGCAGCAATACACGGCAACAAGAGCCAACCGGCGCGAACCAGGGCATTGGCGCAATTCAAGGATGGATCATTGCCGGTGCTTGTCGCCACCGACATTGCTGCGCGCGGATTGGACATCGACCAGTTGCCGCATGTGGTGAATTTTGAATTGCCTAACGTTCCGGAAGATTATGTGCACCGCATCGGCCGTACCGGTCGCGCGGGAAGCATGGGCGCAGCGATCTCGCTGGCAGACAAGGAAGAACTCCAGTATCTCAAGAACATTGAGCGGTTGATCAAGCGCGAGATCCCCAGGGTAACCGTGGAAAGCTTTGTACCGCCGGCAAACCTTCCCGCCGAAACCCCGCGCCCACCTCGCCAGCAGCACAGTCAAAGACGAACTGGCAACACTTCAGGACGGGGTGGTGGACAAAATATAACAACTCGAGGAGTTCAAGGCCAAAGGACACGCAATCCACAACAGCGTGAACAGCAACCGCGTCATGGCCAGCAACCGGCCAAATCGCGCAAACCGGCCCCCTCGCCAGCCGGAAATAAACATCTCTCCGAAGCGGCACGCCACCAATCCTTGCCTCAACCGGCCTTATTTTCACCCAAACCCGCTGTGCGCCGGGGGCGTTGACCTACAGGTGTTCACGGCTGACGCTTGGCCATTTTTTTCCTGCTTATAACTGGCTATCGCCATGTCGTTGAGCGAACTGGCGTTGCTTCACCAGCCGGATGGCTATACAAGGGAAATTGGCGACCCAGCCTGGTCGCCATGCAAAGTCGGATGCGCGGTCATTAGGGAGTTGATCAGAAATTCCTAAACTATTTGCTAACGCTTCCTGCGTGAATATACACGCGGCTTGCCGTTCACTGTCAACGTAAGCTTGCCACCCGAATACTGGTAAGGAATTGTGCGGTTGTTTCCATTTCTGCTGAGCTGTATCAGTCCACCGTTGGTAAAAGCGTAATAATATCTTTTGCCCTCATAGTTGATCGTGCCGTTTGCCCTGAATGTAATCGCGCCTTCAGTGCTGTACCAAGTGCCGGATAACGAATTGGACTGCTTTCTTGCCGACATGGCAGACCGGTCAGTCGCGTGGCTGGTTCCGCTCGACACCATCAGAACCATCATCGCAATAAGCAATGAACGGCATGCCCGAGAAAATATCATGATGACCTCGCTCGTTAATGTATTCCAGAGCACGTTAAGAGCTGCTGCTGCATTTGTCAACGCCATTGGAACGGACCAGAATTCATATTATTAATTTCAAGGCCCTAAAGCTGTCCTTCACTGAGTTCTGGTAACGACACATAGCGGACAAAGGACCCAGCCATTTTATCTTCCCCAAAGCAATGGTATGGACTCCACCTCACTAAACGGCATCAACGTGCCAAACTGGAGTTGCAACACAACCAGTTAAACGTGAGATGAGTCCGAAATGAAGATTATCCGAGTTGGCGTAGATTTGGCAAAG
>Ga0224495_10002903_pt1 | contig 10843 bp, 9 predicted proteins | sample SF_Jul11_sed_USG_FD_168128 | JGI IMG/M metagenome (GOLD analysis project Ga0224495, IMG submission 168128) | Sediment microbial communities from San Francisco Bay, California, United States - SF_Jul11_sed_USGS_4_1 | ecosystem: Environmental > Aquatic > Marine > Sediment | place: USA: California...
GAAATGGTTGAGTACAATCTTCGAGAGGAGGGTTATACGACGGTATCGGCTTTGAATGGTGAGGATGGGGTCAACTTAGCCAGGAGCGAGCAGCCGGACCTGATTATTCTCGATATAATGCTGCCTATTATGGATGGCTTCGAAGTGTGCAGGGCATTGAAAAGTGACGAGGCGACCGCTCGGATACCAATTATTATTTTAAGCGCAAAATCGCAGGAGACAGACAAGGTGGTGGGCCTGGAATTAGGTGCGGACGATTATGTAACCAAGCCTTTCAGCCCGAGAGAATTGATCGCAAGGATAAGAGCGATTATGAGACGAGGCGCGGAGCAGCACCCCGGCAGCATCGTGGAAAAAGGCGACATTATTATAGATAGCGCCAAGTATAAAGTTATGGTAGGCAGCGAGGAAATAGCGCTTACCACTACGGAGTTTAAGATTCTTGAATATATGGCCCGAAGGCCCGGAGTGGTGCTGTCGAGATACCAGATATTGGACGCGGTTTCGGGTGAAGAAGCGGTTGTATGCGACAGGACTGTCGATGCCCATGTGAAATCGCTCAGGCGCAAACTGGGTACAGCCAAGGATTATATCGAGACCGTTCGAGGTGCGGGGTACAGATTCAAGGAAGTATAGATGAGACGCAGCATAATCTGGAAATTTTTTGCAGTTTGCATATCTTTGACTCTGGTGACTGTATTTGCCTTAAATTTCTTCGCAAGCCTGAAGCTGCGACGAGACTTTGAGAGCAAGATTTCTGAGAGGCTTCGGACGAATGCTATTTTAGTGGGTCACATTTTGAGGGAGCAGTTGCACGGTGGCGAGCCAAGTGTCATCCAGGAAAAGGTCAAGAGCCTGGCGGATGAATTGGGCTTAAGGATTACTGTTATTGATCCTAAAGGTATGGTTCTGGGCGACTCGGAAACAGAACCTTGGGAGATGGAAAATCATTCAGATAGAACCGAAGTGATTAAGGCGATGAAGGATGGTTTCGGCCAGAGCACACGTCCCAGCGAAACCCTGGGTTACAATATGAAGTATGTTGCCGTGCGAGTCAGTGACAATGGCAACCTGCTGGGGGTTGTCCGTTTTGCCATGCCATTATCCGAGGTACAGCTTGAGATGCAGGTCATCTATAGAACTGTGCTGTTTGGGGCGGCAGTGGCCCTGGTAATTGCACTGACGATTTCATATTTTTTGTCGAAGAGTATGACCTCTCCCATCAGAGAGATGAAGGAGATTGCCCAGCGACTTGCCGAGGGAGACTTCAGCAGGAAAGTGAGGATAAAGAACAAAGATGAACTGGGTGAGTTAGCCAAATTCCTAAATACAATGGCCGATGAGCTACAGGCCAAAATGGAGAACCTGAAACGGTTGGACAGGGTGAGGACGGATTTTGTAGCGAATGTTTCACACGAGCTTAAGACGCCTTTGACCCTGATTAAAGGTTATATAGAAACCCTCGAAGACAAGGCGATAAACGACACAAAGAATGCGGGTAAATTTATTTCAATTATAAAGGACCACACAGACAGGCTTAGCAATATCATAGATGACTTGTTAAGTCTCAGTGAGCTTGAGCTATCCAAAGACAGCATAGAAAAAAGCGAATTTGACCTGAAGAGTCTGATTGATGATATTGCACTGGGTTTTGGACATGCCCTTGCGGCCAAGCAGCAAAAACTGACCATAGAACCGCAAGGTGACAATTTTAAGATTAAGGCCGACCGCGACAAGATCGAGCAGGTCTTCGTGAATCTAATAGATAATGCCGTCAAATATACTAATGATGGCGGCCGTATCGAGATTTGCCTTGTTCAGCAGAATGGAGGGATAGTTTTCACGGTTGAAGATAACGGGATCGGAATTCCAAGGGAGGACCTCGACAGAGTTTTCGAGCGATTCTATCGCGTGGACAAGGCCCGCTCACGCCAATTAGGCGGAACGGGACTGGGATTGGGAATAGCAAAGCACATTGTCCTGGCCCATAAGGGGGAAATCCGGATTGAAAGCGACGTCAACAGGGGAACAAAGTTTTTCGTGACGCTGCCCAAGGCCTGAGAAAATTTTTTTGTCCTTCACCGAATTTTCACATTCTCTTCATATTCCCTTCAAACTGTTTGCGTATAATTGTTTAATGTTAGGTAAAAGGTGTGATATGAAGGCAAAACTGAACGTTTTTGTAAAAATAGTTTTAATAGTATTCTTTTTATACCTGTTTTTGGTCAGCATCGGCCTTATGGGGAAGGCATTTAAAGGGTTCGGTGCGGGTTTTGCGGAGAATTTAATCAGTACAACTTCCAATCCGTTTATTGGTCTATTCATTGGTTTATTAGCAACCAGCCTCATTCAGAGCTCTTCAACCACGACATCGATAGTCGTCGGCATGGTGGGTTCGGGAGTTCTAACCGTCGGAAATGCCGTTCCTATCATTATGGGTGCAAACATCGGAACGACGGTAACGAACACGCTCGTGTCTTTAGGCCATTTTACCCGCCGGGATGAGTTCAGGCGGGCCGTTAGCGCAGCCACAGTGCATGATTTCTTTAACCTGATATGTGTGGCCATAATGTTTCCTCTGGAACTTGCGACGGGTATTCTCCAGAAGATTGCCACCCGCATGAGCAGTGCATTCGCGGATTTTGGTGGGATTAAATTCACCAGCCCCATAAACATAGTCACTCAGCCGGTAATCGATTTTATCAAGCATCTGTTAATCGACTTTTCAGGCCTGTCAAAAAACATCGCTTATATTCTAATGCTTGTTCTTTCGATAATGATTTTGTTCTTTTGTCTTTACTTCATCGTAAAACTAATGAAGGCGTTGGTTGTGAAGAAGGTGGAAGCGGTATTGGATGATGTTCTGAGGAAAAATGCGATGATAGGCATTATCGGTGGTGTAGTTTTTACTGCTATAATTCAGAGCAGCTCTGTTACAACGTCCTTGCTGGTGCCTTTAGTGGCAGCGGGCGTCATTACAGTGGAGACTGCTTTTCCGATAACCATCGGAGCCAACATCGGGACGACCGGCACGGCAATTCTGGCCTCGTTTGCTTCCGCGGCCGCTACGGGAAACGTCTCAGCCATTGTAATCGCCTTCGTTCATTTTCTGTTCAATTTAACGGGCGCCATATTTATTTATCCGATAAAAACTTTTAGAAGGGTACCAATAGGCCTTGCCAAATCATTGGGAGACCTGGCATCCCGCAAGCGCGGTTATGCGATTGCTTATGTTTTGGGTTTGTTTTTCGTTGTTCCTTCGTTATTGATTATTATCTCAAAATATCTAAAATAAAGGAGATATGAGAATGTTCAAGAATATTTTAAGTTTCTGGAAAGGCAAGGACTTTCTGGGCCAGGTCCTCGATGAGTTCAAGGAGATGCTGGATGATACGAGGCTTATGTACGAGATGGTTTGCAGTACACTTTTGGACAACGCGGAAGAGCCGGACTTGAAAAAGAAAATCTACGAGATAGACGGCAAGGTAAATAAACTGCAAAAAAAGATACGCACGAGGATAATAGAACATCTATCGCTTCAACCGACCGTTGATGTGAATGCATGTCTTTTGCTTATGAGTGTTGTAAAAGACGCCGAGCGTTTAGGTGATTATTGCAAGAACCTTTATGAGGTGACCGAGATTGTAGAAAAGCCGATAGACAGAACACTGTTTTCGCAGTATTTCAACGGACTTGACAAAGATATACTGACATTGTTTGAGCGGACTAAAGAGGCATTTATTGAAGCAGACAAGGGTAAAGCGCGAGCATCCTGGGATTATGAACACAGGATAGCAAAACGATGCGACCGCGTTCTCAAGGAAATCGCAAAAAGCAGTCTTTCGGTCAACGAGGCAGTGTGCCTTGCCTTGATAGCGAGGCATTTTAAACGAATAGTGGCCCATTTGACAAATATTGCGACCTCAGTGATATTGCCGCTGAGCGAACTTGACTATTTTGATGAAAGAAGGGCGCTTGAATAAACTACCTAATGTGCCGGCTTAAGCCCATAATCTGTTTTTATCGATTTTCTATTTGCCGATGGGGTCCGCCTTCCTGTTAGGTTTTCATTGAATCCAGCTCGATGAAGGCAATTGGCAGGAAGATAACGACGGGCAGCCAAGCCCACAACTCCGGCATTACGTGGTCAAAGAAGACCTCGGTAGCAAGCATTTTGCAAACAAAAGTGGTTATAAAACAAGCCGTCGTCACGCCGAAGCTAATCACAATAGCAGACTTCATCGACTTTGGATCGCGACACACCAGAATCGGCAAACAGATCATAAGCATGGCTATATTGATAAACGGCTCGGTGATACGAAAATGCATCTGACTGTAAAGCTGCGCCCGGTCTTTGATTTTTGTTCTTTGTGCTGCAAGAACAGCTAACTGTGTTGAGCTTAATAAGGACAGGTGTCTGGATTTAAGCCTTACGGGTATATCCTTTGGAGTGATGTCACTGGTGTAAGAAGCTCTCGGTTGGGCAACCTTTCCGGGGTCTTTTTCAATAAATCGGCCGTTAATTAAAATCCATTTGCCGGTGTTATTAATGTCAATCGCTCTTTCGGCTGATATCCGGCCGATTACCCGCCAGATGGGTGATTCTGGTATTTTACTTCGGACGATGATGGTCGGATTATGCAGCGTTGATGTTTTTACGTCGAATTTTGGAGAGGAAATTAGTGAACCGTTGGCGTCAATTATAAACCATACGTTATAAGATTCCTGGCCCGGAATATCGTCCTGGCTGCGCACAAGCTTATCGCTGAGCGGAGGTATTATTAATTCCTGGTCAATGACAAATAAACCGGTCAGCATCAATGCCAGAATCACAATCGGGCCAATGACCCTCTTCAAACTAATTCCGGAAGCCATTACCGCCACTAATTCATTTGTTTGGACCATTTTGTAGAGCGAGAAAACCGCCGCAAATACGGTTATCATTCCGGCAAAATCACGAAAGTAAAGTGTGCTGTGCAGACTATAAAAGCTCAATATATTCTTGACGATTTCCAACGTTCCAAGGTCGGTTTGCTCGGTAAACTCATCGAGACTCAAGAACAAATCGATAACTATTCGCAATCCTATCATAACGCAAAAAACAATCGCGTAGCTAATTAGAAAATTCTTTGCGATATATTTGTCCAATAGCTTCATAACAGCCTTGCTGTTTACTTGGTTAATTGATTGTTTTCTCTTTTGCCTGCATCCGGCACAGGCATCAATAATTAATTCTTCAGTAGTCTTCGAAATAGCATTATGGCTAACAAGGACAACACCACCAGCCCCGCCCACATCAATACTATTCCCGAACCTGCCTGTGCATCGGGATTTTTAGTGATGTTTTTTCCCATCATTATGCACACTACGAGCACGGCGGCGGGCACCGAACTTGCACCGAAAGCACTGAGCAGATGTCCATCTCTTAAGAAGATACCCAAACCAATTCCAATCATTATCAGCGACACGCAGCCAATTCCGAACACCAGCCTGGAATGTATTTCGGCCTCTATTTCAGTTAACGTATCCTTTATTTCAGATTGAAGGTCATTTTGTAATCGGCTAAGTTTCAAACTTTGTCCTTTTTTTAGTTTCGAAGACTTTGAAGCCAATTTTTTGGCATCCAGGCCATCTTCTGTTGCGAATTTATTTGCAACGTCTCTGACAGTTTTTGGTATAATCAAGCCGCGAATACGAAACCAACCCATTGCCACACCCTCCGGGCCATCCACTCGCTTCCATTTAGGATTGTCGAGCTCCATTGTCAACGTTGGCGCCATCTCATCGCCTTCGAGATGCAGCGAAGCCTTTTGGCACTCTAAAGTGCGCAGACGTTTTTTGGTGGCCGCATCGTATTCAACCACTACAACATCTTCGGACAGCTCGATTTCTTTCTCTTCTGCCATGTTGCAATGACCGGCGGTAAATTCAACGAGCTTCTCGGCACTGTATAGTTTATAGAAGCTGTTGGGTTCGTCTGTAATCCGTCCGGAAATGTCTTCTGCCAACGATTCGGCAGTAAATTGGCTGTAAATCTGTCGAGCTAATTTTGCAATCGGATAAAACAGTGTCAAATCGAGGTCCCGAATTTTTTTCATTTCGCCGATTTTTTTGAATTTTATGTCATCGCCCAGGAGCGAGCCGAATTCCATTCTCAGCGATAATTCTCCAAAATCGAACCATCTTTCGCCTTCAGCGCCAATTTGATAAGTGTTATATGCAATTATTTGGACTTCATTGAATTTTTCCTGTGGATTGAAATATATTTTTGTTCTTTCCGCAGTGATAACCTCTTTTATTTGGTTGTTTTTCACTTCGGTGATAATCACGCCTGAAAGCGTATTTTTTTTGGGATTTGCCTGGTCGGCATAAATCATATACCGGCTTTCGGGCGGCAGTCCGTAGAAACCTTTTCTCTGGATGTTTCTGAAAAGAATCTGTTTTGCGTTGGCTTTAAGAGATCTTTCCGCTCGGTGTACGAAAGTGGGAACAACCTGGAAACTCAAAATCAAATTTGCTATCGCAACTATAATCGCCAGCGCCAAGCCCGGATAAACGAGAGTGAGCAGAGATATACCGCTTGCCCTGCAGGCATCAAGCTCATTGTCGCTTGCGAACCTTCCATAGACTAAAGCAGCGGCGAATAAGGCCGCCATCGGTAATACAAACGTCAGTACAATCGGCAGGAAATATCCCATAAGGTTAACCACCTGGCCGGGGCCTACGCCGTATTCCTGTACAGGTCGCAGGATACTTCCTAAGCTCAGGATTAGTGTCAAGGCTATCGCGGCAGGGACGAAAACTTTTAACAGCTCCCTGAGTATATATCTGTGCAGAGTAAAAACCATATCTTGTATCTCGTATTTTGAGATGCGAATCACATAAAAGAAAATATTCAATGCGATATACGTGATATGATATTGTTTTGCAACAAAATTTTCTACCGGCTGTTTTTGCAGTTATTGTTGCTCGCCCGGCCTATATTGTTGATTGCAAAGTGACATAGAAGGTTTCTGCGGGGGCTCCATTACGGTCAACAGGCGCGGGCACAAAGTTTTGAGTATTTTTGTTGGTTTTTCAAATCCCAGCTCAAGCGGTACAAATGGTTCCGCTTTAACAGAGATAATTCGGTCAATGTTTTGGTTTTATGGTATATCCAGCGGATCGATATCCCTGATTTTGTCGTCATAAATCTCGTAAGAATATTTTTCCAGGAGTTCTTTTCTGTATTTCTCCAATGTTGAATTTCTTTGCTCGTCCAGGATTTTCATTTCGATTCTATTTTTCATATCAACCGAGTATTCTTTAAGTGTTGCCGGCGTCTTTTCCAATATTTTGACAATTCGCCATTTGATTCCATCACGATAAAAACCCTTTATCGGGCCCACTACTTCGTTTGGCTCTCCCTTCCATAAATCCTTGAAGAACAATCCTTCGCTGCTGAAAGAGGTATTAAATGGAAAGGATTTTTCCTGCAAAGAGAAAGATTTTCTAACTTCCTCGAAATCCTTTCCGTTATCCAGCTCGGCCTTTGCCTTTTGGGCTGTTTTAATATCCTGGCACCAGATTTGGTCGATCTTCAGGGTATTCTGTATCCCGAATTCATCCTTGTTCTTGTTGAAATAGTCAAGTATCTGCTCATCAGGTATTGGCCCCTTGATATCTTTGACTTTTTCACTCCGGGTTTTGTTGAGCAACATGCCGTCTTCGTAGTCTGTTGCTTGCTTTATTAAATTCTCATCCTTGTCACACCCGTATAAATTTGCCTCTGCGACAAAAATGGGCATTCTCAAAGCCCTTTCCAACAATCGTTCAACACCCTGTGGCGTATGCAAATCTCTTGGCCGGCTCGGAGGAGACAATTCACACAATGCATCGAACCAGTCCTTCAAGATTATTTTTCCCCCGTCATACGTTGCCAGAACAATGTTTTTCTCTTCCGTCGTCAACTCGTTTTTCACCTGATTGATACGAATAAATACTGCTTTTCGGGGCTCTTTTGGATTAAGCAACAGTCTTTGGTGGATTTGGGCAGTTTTATAGAAGTTATCGACTTTCTTTTGAACGTGGAATTTCTTATAGAGCTCATTGTAATATTGGTTTACGAGCTCTCCACTTTTATCCCTTGTGAGCATTGCCTGTGCGCGTGCCCGGTCCAACTCGGGATCGGCTTTCATCTTTTCATCTATTTCCGAGTCTGTAATGTTTATTTTGCCTTGTAAATAGTTTGTTAACAATAAGTTTACAAGTTTCTTTTCCTTATATTGCTTAAGCACCGCCTGTATCGTTTCATCTTCCTGGAAATTTTGCTTGCGGGCTTCTATCACCATCGCTTTTTCAGCTATCATTTTCATAAGCACTGTTTTGGCGTCAGGTGTCTCGTTTTCGCTTCGAGGCTCATAAGGATTTGGGCGAAGCTCCATCATTAGCCTTTTCTCAAGCTCCTCTTTTATGATAGTATAATCGCCAATTTTGGCAACAATGTTTGGTTCTGTTTCCTTCTGTGTCGTCTTTTTATCGGGTGTTTCGGCTGCATCCCGGCCCTTTTCCGCGCAGCTAAGGGAAAGGATTATTATCAGTCCCAGCCAAACCAGAGCTAACTTGCAAGCAAATAATTTCATCGTATCTACTTTCCTTATTCAAATGTTTACAATTTTTCGCAAAATATTAATTGTCAGTGGATGACCTTATTGAGAGGATAAGTGATTATGCCTGAGGCACCTGCCCGTTTCAAAGCCGGGACCAACGTTCGTTCAATTTGATCTTCGATGACCACTTCTACCGCGACATAATCAGAATCGGCCAAACTCGAAATAGTCGGGCTCTTTTCGGCAGGTAATACTTTTAGTATCGATTCCAAGTCGGCCTTTTTTACGTTCATCTTCAAACCGACAGTGCTTCCGGCGTTGATGGCAGCGTTAAGCAGTATAGAGATATTTTCTATTTTTTCGCGTTTGAATTTATCCTGCCAGGCCTGCTTATTTGCGATAAATCTTGTTGTAGATGTCAGCACAGTGTCAATAATCCGCAGATCATTTGCCCGCAGTGACGAGCCGGTCTCAGTAAGCTCTACAATCGCATCCACTAATCGAGCCTTTACCTCAGTAGAGCCCCAGCTAAATTCGACTCTTACGTCAATGTTTTTATCCGCAAAATATTTCTTCGTTACGTTAATCAGCTCAGTTGCGATTATTTTTCCCCGGAGGTCCTGAGGCTTATTTACTTTTGATTCATCAGGAACAGCCAGTACCCATTTTGTTGGTCTGCTTGTGGTTTTGCTGTATAGGAGTTCTGCAACCTGGACTACATCTGATTCGTTTTCCATTATCCAGTCATGGCCGGTAATGCCCGCGTCGAGGGACCTATCTTCAACATATCTGCTCATTTCCTGTGCCCTCAGGCAAGTCAGCCGTATTTGCTTATCGTCTATAGTCGGGGAATAACTTCTTTCAGAGTCCGAAATGTGGAAGCCGGCTTTGCTGAAAAGCACTATTGTCGCCTTTTGCAGGCTGCCTGTGGGAATACCTAATTTTAGCATATCTTCTGCCATTTTTCGTATCTCGAATTTAAAACCTTGTGACTCATCCGCCCCTGCTCCTGCTTTTGCACGACATCGCAGAAGTCAAGTTTGGCGTTTTATGCTTTTATTCCTGTTTACTTTTTTTTGTTTTAGTTGCCTTTTTTGTTTTTACTTTTCGAACAGTTTTTTTCTTTGTCTTTCTTGCTTCGCTCTGGCGTCGTAAAAGAACATAAAATTCGTATGCGTTTTCAGCCGAAATCTGTTTTGCTAAAAAGCCTTCTATCTGCTGTTCATCAGCGTCAGGTACGACCATTTGGTTGTTTCTTAGGTATTCTATCATCCCTTTAGTGAGCGGTATGGCATGGCTTTGCAGAGACGCCAACATGCAATAATTGACCACGAAGGGGCTGATACCATCCATTTTCTCAAGAACTTGTCTGGCCGGCCGTTTGCCGATTTTCTTCAACGTCTCCAAGCTGACACTATTATATTGATCGAATATAGCTTTTAAAGCCTTTGTAAGGTTTGAAGCAATGTCCTTTGTGTTTGGTGTATCCTCGCCCAAAACTTCTAAAATTTCTTCTTCCTGCGAGACACGCAAATCGTTCAAGTCAATGAAATACTCGGCAAATCTCTTAATTGCGGCTTCGGTCGCCGGCCCTTTCATATTTTCTCCGACGATAGCATAAACAACTGCATCCGCCGGCTCATCATAGGTAACTTTTTTAACTTTCGGATGCTTGGCCTTCAATGAGCGGTACAACTCAAGCACTTTTTTTGAATATTCTTTGCTGTTTTTCATATCATCCCCTGTATGTACAGATCACATTCTCACCATGCAACTGCCTATGTGTCAGGGTCCTTCTTTTTCGGTTGATTGACAGCCTGGTCTATCAGTTTCATAGTCTCCAGGGTTTTTTTTAATTTTTCATCTCTGTAAAGATGCAAAACGGGGCAGAATTTGCTCGACAATTTACGAGCAACCTGCGATTGTATTCGGCTCGTTGCGTGGGATATTGCCATAAAAGTTCTATTTTGCGCGGCATCATCTTTTCCAAAGATACTAAGAAATACATCTGCATTTCGCAAATCAGCGGCCATCTCAACTCTGGTAACGCTGACAAATCCCTCAATACGAGGATCGTTAAGATGGTTGGCAATAGCATCACTAACCGCTTCTTTCACCACACGGGCCACTTTTTCCTGTCTTCTCGTCGGCATAATTTGCTCTTATCTCGCTTCCGGTTTCACGAGATACAGTTCATGATTAAAGGGTCCTTGCCACCTTTACAATGTCATAGAAGTCAAAAACGTCGTCGATTT
>Ga0224495_10002904_pt1 | contig 10840 bp, 7 predicted proteins | sample SF_Jul11_sed_USG_FD_168128 | JGI IMG/M metagenome (GOLD analysis project Ga0224495, IMG submission 168128) | Sediment microbial communities from San Francisco Bay, California, United States - SF_Jul11_sed_USGS_4_1 | ecosystem: Environmental > Aquatic > Marine > Sediment | place: USA: California...
GTTTCATTGAGGGTCATGCGCTGGAACTGCTCGCGGAGTCTGACCAATTTGATTTGCTTGCGCAGGTCGATCAGCCAGTGGATGACCATGGAGCCGATAATCACGATTATGGCCACGATGTAGATCTTCTTGACAACGTTAGCCGCGGGGGTTTGTGAGATACCCGGTGCCTCGTGGATCGGCGTAGCCGCCACGGCCGCGGAGATGCGAGGGTGGCAATCACCGCAGGTGCGCTGCAGATTGTCGGGATGGACCGAGGACCGAGGATCGGCTGCGGGAAGTATCAGGTGGGCCTCGTGACAGGAGGCGCAGTTGGCGACGGTGACATCACCGGCTTTGCTTTTCAAGCCATGGTAACTATCATACCAGGTTTTCAAGCGTCCCGTCGGCAGGCCGTACTTCTCGTTAAGAAAGGCCGACTCGTGACAGGGTGAGCAAGTAGCTTCGGCGACCCTGGTGGGGCTTACCGGCGACCGGGGATCGGACGGTGAGATGATACCGTGCTCGCCGTGGCAGTTGGTGCAAACGGGAGCGTCGGTCTCGCCGCGCGCCACGAACTGGCCGTGAATACCAGCCCAGAACTCCTCCTCCACGCTGGAATGGCAGCGGCCACACGTTCTGGGTATGTTGAAATGGTTGATGCTCGACTCCGGGTCTCCAGGTCCGTAGATATGGTGGGCGCTGCCACCGGTCGAGTGACAATCGTTGCAAGAGGCAGCGAGCAACACACCGCCAGATATGGCCCGGCCATGGACACTGCTCCTGAAGACCATGATGGCATCGCCATAGAGAATGTCATGCTTCTGAGTAAGGTCGATGTCTTCATGGCAGACACCGCAGGTGGCCGGGACCTTCTCGGGACTTACCTGGGAATGGCGGTCCGTCGACGGCAAAATGTCATGTTTGCCATGGCAATCGGCGCAGGTCGGGATGTCTTCATCCGCGCCCAACTCCAGCCGGCCGTGTTTCAGATAGGCCCGGCCGACATCAGCATGGCAGGCGGCACAGTCGACCAACGGCAGCGCTGCATCATGGGGATAATCCTCTACACCTTCAAGGCTCGTGTGACACTCGATGCAACTCAGCCCTCGGTGAATAGATGAGTCCAGGGCGGCTGGCCTGACCAACATCGAGATTTCTTTGCCGCGATTATTGAGACCGCTCAGGCCCGGGTCTTCGTGACATGTCAAGCAGTCTCGATCATCCTGAGCTTGAGCCGATCCCCCAAGAATCAGCCACAGCAGTATCCCTTTGAGCAATATATTTCTCATGCAACCACCCTCCTTATCCTCTAATGACACTCCCCGCACAGAGTTTGATCTATTTCCGTTTTTCCATGTTCCGTAACCGAGTGGCAACCGGCACATCCCAATTGGAGCTCCTGGACATGGAGCTGATGCGGCAGGTCGCTGCCTTCGTATGATACCACTTCAGGTTTCAAGGTACGGTCATGGCAAAAGGTAAGGCAAGTATTTTCCTGCTTCAAGCCGGCACCGCGTTCAGGCGCCCGGTAGCCGGCCTGTATTTCACCCATGGCGGCCTGGAAGTCCTCAGCGGAGGTGTTGAGCAGGTAAAGAGCGTACCGAATGTTGTGAGGCATGTGCCCTTCCCTGACGAAATTGTAGTTGAAATCCATCTTGCTGAGGGTTTCGCGAACGGCGGTACGGGCCTTTGTGGAGCCGGCGGCCGATTTGAAATCGTTTTTGGCGGCCGTGATGAATTGTTGGTACTCGGTGAGCACTTTTTGCGAGCCCGCCAGCCAGTTGTCAAACATCAGGTCATACCCGTCGCCGTGGCACGTCACGCAGGATTGGCGGCCGGCTTCCTTTTTTTCCTGATGGGCCATGATTTCCCCTTCCGGGGTCAGGTGGGTATGGCAGCCGGAGCAGGACACCTGCGCGGCGAACATCTCGCTGGGCATGTTGACCGGGTCGCGCCCGCCAATACCCATATACATCTGTTTGGTCAGGTTGTGCTGGCGCAAATGGCAGTTTTCGCATTGAATCTCGAGGGCACTGGTCATCGCGAAATTGCCGTGCTCGATATCGGTATGGCAGCGATAACAGTCGATGCCGTTGGTGGTAACGTGAATATCGTGCAGTTCCGCCCGGGAAACCTGCTGACGGGAGCGCTCCACATGGCAGGTGTAGCACACTCTCTCCGGCACCGAACCATCGCCGGAAACGATATTTATATGGCACTTCTTGCACGCCACGCCCAGCTTGAGGTATGGTTCATGGTTGAAGATGAACCCGGCGTGTTCGACTTCCTTCCTGGGCATGCCGTGACAGGAGTTGCAGCCCGTAATAGCCTCCCCGACGCCGGCATCCTTGAAATGGCAAACGAAGCAGGCCTTGTTGTTGACGACCATATGTCCCTGCTGGTCGTCGTCATACTGCACCACCTGGTTATGACAGGATGTACAGCGCAGTTTCTCGCCGCGAAGGATCTGGTTCTTATGCTTGCCGTGGTCAAATCGGATGCCCCGCAGGTATTCGATAGTGCCCTCCAGTGTACGCGTGTCATGGCAGTCGGCCGCCAGGCAACTCTCATCGTGAACATTGGCCTTGGGGCGACTGGTATAAGTGCCCGTAAGGTACTTGACGGCCGAGACCGTCAGGGCGGCCGCGCCGTAATCGTGGCACCGGTAGCATTCCACCTCCGAGTGCGTGGAGGTCTGCCAGTGCCTGACATAAGGGTCCATGTAGTGGCAGGCGTCACAGAAAGAGGCCTGCCTGACCTCGTATGATAGGATTCCCGCGGCGACCACCACGATAACGACACAGACGGCGACCAGGACAGCCAGCGCCTTGCGGTAGCGACGGCACAACTCGCACACATCGCGGAAAAACTCTATCATGTTTCCTTCCCCAGTGTGTCGCTGGTCTCACCGGCCGCCTGCGGCACCGCCTGTTCGGCCTCGATCGCCTCTCTTTCAGCCTCGACTATTTTGGCGTATTCCAGGGGGTGATGGTGTTTTATCTCTTCTTCGCTCAGCTTGCCGTGCCACCATACCCAACTCATCGGGAAAACCTCGGGGTTCAGATGGACATTGTAGAAGTGCCAGATAACAATGGCGAGTGTCGCCAGAAGGCCCTCGTCCGAGTGCGCCTCGCGCCCGATGTCATACAGGTACTTGGGGAAGTATTCTTTAAACCACAGGATAATACCGGAGCCTATCATTATGACCATGCCCCAGTAGACGGCCCAGTAGTCGAATTTTTCGATGAACGAGAAGCGGCCGAATCTGGGCCCGCTGCTCCGCCGGCCGATATAATACAGAACCGTATGCAAAAAGTCCTTAATATCCCTCGGTCTTGGAATCATCAGGAAAAAGTCGCGCCGTCCGGTTCTCGAGAGAGCGATATAGAAAAGATGCCAGACACCGACAATAATGAGGCCCGTGGCCCCGATACGGTGGATGAGGGTTGAATTCTCCAGTCCCCCGAGCAGGCTGATAACAACAAATTTTGAGACGGCCAGTTCGGGAAATTTGAGCGGCATGCCGGTAATTATCAGAATTATCACCGAGACGAACATGAGGATATGCTGAGCGCGGAAGTTCGGCCCGAACCTGATGAAGGTGCGCTCCTTTTGTTCTGCTTCCTTTTCGGCAGCCTTGCCGCGGGAGAATCTCGTGACCACTTCGCTCAGGGCGAGGTTGGCCTCGAACTGGATACGTTCGTGGACATCCCTGGCGGCGGCATCGAGAGCCTCGGTGCTGGTTTCCCCGTCAATCAGCGGGGCCGCCGTCTCCATGATATTGGAGACCAGTTCATCGACCAGTTCCTTCTGCCGTTGTTGTCCCTTGGCGATTCTCTCGGCCACCGATGTCACCTCTTAGCTCTTGCCTTCCGGGCGCGCCTGAACAGATCGAGAACGATGAAGACAAACAGCCCGGCCAGTGTCGATGCCGTCAGGATCATGAAAAACCTGGAAATATAATACAGGATACCGGATTCTTTGCTCTTGGGGTCAATATGGATCTTCCCCGAGGCAAAGCTGACAGTAGCCTCGGGATGGCAGCCGGGCTTGCCGCACGTGGCCGGAATGTTATCGGGATAAACCGACGATTTGGGGTCATCGTGCGACCGAACATCATGGTAGCCGTGGCATGAGGCGCAGTTGGCCACCATCCGGCTTTCCATCATCTGGGCGACACCATGAAACGATTCTTCGAAAGTGACTGTGCGGTCGGTTTTAATGCCGTACTTGCTGGCGACGCCCATGGGTCCATGGCAGTCGGAACAGGTGCCGGTAACGTTCGCGGCCGACACCTTGGAGCCCGGTTCTTCGGGTCTTTGAATATTGTGTTCCCCGTGGCACGAGGCGCACGAAGGGGAATCCATGATACCGCGAGCCAGGGCCATACCGTGCACCGATTCCCGGTAATCGGCATAGACTTCGATGTGACACCGCCCACAGGTTTGCGGGATGTTCTGCTTGTACATCTTCGAGGCGGCCAAATCGTGCCGGATGATGTCGTGCGAACCGTGGCAATCCTGGCACACCGGAGCCCGGGGGTTGCCGCGGGCCACTTCGATACCGTGGACGGAATGTTCATACTGGTCGTACAGTTCACCTTCGGGCGCGCCGACGGGATTGCCGGTATAATGGCACCGGCGGCAATTCACCTTCCTGACCTGCTTGTGAGGGATTTCCACAATATCGATATGGCAGTCAGCACAGTCTCGGTCGGCATGGACCGTCATCTGCAGTTGCGCCGTGTCCACGTACAGCGAGACGGTGCGGCCGGTCTCTTCCTGCTTGGTCAGGTCTTTTTTACCGTGGCAGAGCAGACACTTCTGCGGGGCCGCCTGAGCCGCCGAGAAGAGCAGAACCGTCAGAAGGCAATACCCGTATGTCGTCAACCTGGTCATCGGCTTACCGTCTACTCCTCACTCCACCCTCTTGACGCGGCGCTTGTACTCGAGAATACGGTAAAGCACAAACGCCACGATGAGAATCGAAATGAACCAGATATAGAATTGGCGAACATAAAACTGCCCGCCGGAAGATTTGTCGGTGGCGCTGGCATGGAAGGTGCCCCGGGCGAAATCCTCCGGCAAACCCTCGTGACAGACACCGCAGGTGGCCTGAATGTTGTCCTTATGAACCAGCGAACGGGGGTCGGTGTGAGGATAGATGTTGTGCACCCCGTGGCAGGAAGCGCAATTGGCGGCGCGCGTTTCACCGAGTTCCACGGCCACACCGTGGAAAGATTCCTTAAAAGTGGCGATACGGTCCGCCTTCAGGCCGAATTTACCGACAATAGTCTCGGAGCTGTGGCAGGCATTGCAGGTCACCGGGATGTTGGAAGCAAAGACCTTGGAACGAGGATCCTCCGACGGCTTAATGTCGTGCTCGCCGTGGCAGTTGGTGCAGGTGGGTGATTCCAGGATACCTTTGGCCAGCATGCTGCCGTGCACGGATTCGGTATACTCGGCGGCTATTTGCGCATGACACTTACCGCAAGTCTCCGCGATATGTGATTTGAAAACAGGGCTGTCGGGATCGTCGGATGGCTTGAAGGAGTGGCTGCCGTGACAATCCACGCACGAAGGTGCCCGCATGTCCTCTTTGGCCAGCAGAGCCACGCCGTGAACTGAAGACTCGTAAGCCCGGATCATATCCGGGTCAGGAATCATGTCGAATTCTTCTTTCAGATGCTCATCTTCATGGCACTTTGTGCACACCGCAACCGAATTTTTGTGATTGGTCGGGGCTGCCGGGTCATCGACAGCCAGAATTTCGTGACTGCCGTGGCAGGTGGCACAGTCGGGTGCACTTGCAGGGTCGAGGTCGCGCCCTTTGACATGGGGCGAAACATTATAGCCTGCCATGGCCTGACCATGGCACTTACCGCAGCCTACACCACGCTGCCCCTTATGGGGTTGGTCACCACTGACCTGGTGGCACTCAAGACAACTCAGAGTGCTGTGTACCGAGAGTGCCAGCGCAGCGGTGTCGACTCCCGGCGCCTGCCCCCGGGGGGTTGCGGCCGAGTGACAGACAAGGCACTTCTCTTCACCCGCGACTGTTGACGGCATGAAGGACGCAGCCAAAACGGCGAGCAGGACAAAATCGAAAACGAGCCCGTGCAGCCGTCGAGTCTTCTCAATTCTTACTCTCCAGAGGATCATGAATTCATCTCCCGATCTTAATAGCCCGACTCGGGTGTGTGGCACTCCGTGCATTTCATTTCCGTCCAGGCCTCCTCAATGTCTTCAGGATGCATAAATCTGAGCCCCGTGAGATCGCTTTCCAGTTCGGCGGCCATCTCCGACGGGCCCTGGGCGACGATGTGGTGACAGGTATTGCAGTCATTGGCGATAGTTTCGCCGTCTTCGTTCTGCATCACGCCGTCGTGGCACCGGAAACAGCCGTCGTTGACAAAGTGGCTGAGGTTGTTTTCTCGAGCCCGGTAATCGGTCTTCATCTCCGGGAAGAAGTTTTCATTGTAAATCTTGATGAGGGCTTCGGCGGCCCGGGATATCTCATCGCCCACATCTTTGGTGAGGTCCGGATACTCTTCCTGATAATATTTAGCCAGTTCGCTGCCAATGGTGCGGTTAGCCTCCTCGCGGTCAGGGTAATCGGCATTGAGCAGGTCCAGGGCGGTCTGACGTATCATGGGCAGGGCCGGTGAAATAGCCCTCGTGGACAAGGCCAGGTTGAGGGCCTTGGCCGGAGGCAGAAAACTGTGACTGGGCCGGTTGTGACAATCCATGCAGTCGAACCGGCGAATCTCCACCCGGGGATCAGTGGTATCCGGAAGACCGGCTTCCGGATCGGTGTAGATGACGGTGTCTCCGGCGGGGGAAATCAGCCGCACCCACGGTATTTCCTGCCGTTTGCGGTCGGTGGCGATGTACTCGACAGTGTTGGCGCCCAGCATATGCCAGTGGATTCCCTCCAGCTTGCCGGTACGCGGATTGCCGCCGCCGATTTTCACCAGGAGGCTGATGGTCCACGGAGAGTTGTCTTCGTCGGTGCGGTAGTAGGTGTGAGTCACCATTTTTTCGCCATAGAACTGGCGCGGCCAGTGGCAGCCTTCGCAGGTTTCCTGAGCAGGACGGAGGTTTTCGACGGGCGTCTCAATGGGGCGGGAAAAAGTGTTCAGCGTCGTGGCAAACAACTGGCGGATACCGTCGAATTTGGCCTTCACCCAGAACGATGCCCCCGGTCCGATGTGACACTCGACACACGGGACACGGGCATGGGGTGAGTTATGATAGGTTACGTTTTGTGGTTCCATGACCACGTGGCACGTTTCTCCGCAAAAGGCGACCGAATCGGTTGCCTCGTATGCCTTCGTTCCGCTGTAGACAACAATCACCAGCAAAACCGCCGTGGTGACCAGGAAAATCCAGAGGTTTCTCATGTAGGCGGGATCGGAAGGGTCGATGGTCAGATTGAAGCGAACTTCTTCACCGCGCTTGCGAGCGGTGCGAACCTGGATCCAGACGGAAAGCAGAAAAAGTCCGAATCCGAGCGCGATTATGGACGGCGCGATGACGAAGGTTACTAAAGAACGATACGGGTTGTCGGTTCCGGCGGTGATATCAAACAGAAGCAGCACCAGAAACAGAAAGCCACCAACCAAGAACAGCGCCCCGCCGACTGCCGCCAGCGGGTGACGATACAGAGTTCTTTTCGATTTAACGTCGTTCTCTTTTGAGCCTTTTTCGTTCATCCGCAAATCAACCTGTGAAATACCGGATATAGCCCCAATCTTGTTGAATAATGCCGACTTTGTTGGTTATTATAATCTAATTTACCCGTCATGACAAGTACTTTTTTTCACAAGCTTAGGTGTTTTGGTTATGTTGAGCGTGCCGTCTTCCGTAAAGAAGACAGCACGATATTCACAAAACAAGAAAAAACGTCTCGGGCTACACCAGAAGTCTATATTCACGCCCGACCACAACATAAGGAATGAGCCGGTCCTAACTCCATAAACGAATAGACGTTCGTCCGCCAGGTCTGCGAAATCTGTATCGGCCGTAACTGTTACCGTCGGGGTCAGCCTGTACTCGCCACCCGCCGAGAGTCTGACAGATCTTTGGAGATCAGAGGTTGTCCGTCTCTCAGGGTCTTGGCAAAGGCTTTCCGAGGCCGGCGTCGCAACTCTACCGGAGCCGGGCAGGGCGTCGTGGTTGCACAGAAAAGGGCTGGCAATTTCCCGGGGTTTTCATATCATTAGCCAAGCAATGAATCTCAAAAAGCGAGGATATGGGTAAGATGAAGAATCTCGTTGTGCGCCTGCTACCGGAAATCGAAGAGATCAAGGATGGCGGGCTGGTCGCCCAGGTGATTGCCTGCTGGGAGGAAGCCATTCGTTTTCGCGGCTGGACGGAAGAGTTGTTGCGGAGCATTCCGTTCACTCTTCTGGCTGCCGATGTGAAGATTGCTTTCATTGACCACGTGCGAGCCGTCTGCCGGATGTGTATTGCGTGCGACCAGGTCCTCGATGAGATTCACGGCAAGAAGAAAACACCGGTCAACCGCGACCACCTCATTGCCGGGGCTCTTCTGGCCGATGTCGGCAAGCTGCTGGAGTTTGAGATCATTGACGGCCAGCCCGTAAAATCCGATTACGGCAAGCACATCCGCCATCCGTTCAGCGGCGTGGGCCTGGCCTTCAAGCACGGTTTACCCCCAGAGGTGATGCACGTGATCGCGACGCATTCGAAAGAAGGCGAGGGCGAAAAGCGCCTGCCCGAGAGCATTATCTTTCATCACGCCGATTTCATCGATTTCGAACTGGTCAAATAGAGATTTCCCGGGGGATTTATAGCAAGCATCTCAACTGAAAGGACGCGCAGGTGAGTCTGAAAGCACAGAACCTCGTCGAAAAAATCGCTCAGCGGTACGCTGTCGGTCTGCCTGACGATCACACGGTGCAAAGCGCTGACTACATTTCCATACAGCCGGCCCATGTCATGACACACGACAACACGGGAGCAGTCATCCCCAAATTCCAGACCATCGGCGCCAGGGCCGTCGCCAACCCGCGGCAGGCAGTCTTTGCTCTTGACCACAACGTACAGGACACGTCCGAGACCAACCTGGCCAAGTATGACAAAATCAGGGCCTTCGCCGACCAGATGGGTGTCGACTTCTACCCCGCCGGACGGGGAATCGGTCACCAGATTATGTGTGAGGAAGGCTATGCCTGGCCGGGCACGATGATGGTGGCCTCCGACAGCCACTCCAATATGTATGGTGGCCTGGGGTGCCTGGGCACACCCATTGTGCGCACCGATGCCGCTGCCATCTGGGCGACCGGGCGGACCTGGTGGCAGGTGCCGCCGGTGGCAAAGGTCGAACTAACCGGGCGGCTTCGTCCCGGCGTGACGGGCAAAGACGTCATCATCACCTTATGCGGTTTTTTCAATAATGACGAAGTTCTCAACCACGCTATCGAATTTGCCGGCGACGGCGTGGCCGGGCTGTCGGTCGACGACCGTTTGGCAATCGCCAATATGACGACCGAATGGGGAGCCCTGGTGGGGCTGTTTCCAATCGACGAGGTGACTCTGGCCTGGCTGGAGGGGCGCATCGCGCTGGTCAGCAGGAGAGGGCCCGAAGGTGTTACCTCGGACGCCGACGGTAAGGGTCGGCACCCCCGCCTGAACAATGACCGTCTTGATAAGCTCCGGCAAGACGTTCCGCACCCGGACGACGGCGCCTTTTACAGCAAAGTGCTGACCCTGGACCTGGGCAGTGTCAGCCCGCATGTATCCGGTCCCAATCACGTAAAGGTGATGACGTCCGTTGCAGATATGCGCCAGAAGAAGCTCAAAATCCACAAGGCCTATCTTGTCTCGTGCGTGAACAGCCGCGTCGAGGACCTGGCGGCGGCGGCGGCCGTAGTGAAAGGCAAAAAAGTCGCGCCGGGCGTGGAGTTCTACATCGCGGCAGCCTCGAGTGAAGTCCAGAAGGAAAGCCAAAGGCGCGGCGACTGGCAGACGCTGCTGGAAGCCGGAGCGATAGAGTTGCCCCCCGGGTGCGGGCCGTGCATCGGGCTGGGCAAGGGTCTTCTGGAGGATGGCGAGGTCGGCATTTCGGCCACCAACCGCAACTTCAAAGGACGTATGGGCTCGCGAAACGCCGAGGCCTATCTCGGCTCGCCGCAGGTGGTCGCCGCCTCCGCCATCGCCGGTCATATCGACGTGCCCGATGACGTCGCCGGCGTCGCAGTACGCGGCGAAATTCGCATCAACAGGAAACCGGAAGCAGCGGAGAGCGCTGTCACCATCATCGACGGCTTTCCGGCAAGAATCGAAGGTGAAATAATATTCTGCCATCAGGACAACCTCAACACCGACGGCATCTACCCCGGTAAGTATACATACATCGATGACTTCACGCCCCGGCAACAGGCGGCAGTGGTGATGGAGAACTATGATCCGGGGTTCGGCGAGCTGGTCAGGGATGGCGACATCCTGGTCGGCGGGTTCAATTTCGGCACGGGGTCCTCACGGGAGCAGGCCGCCACGGCTCTGAAGTATCGCGGAGTGCGGCTGGTGCTGGCCGGATCGTTCAGCGAAACTTACAAGCGTAACGCCCTCAATAACGGTTTTCTGGCTATCGAAGCACCGGACCTGGTGCGCGATCTCAGAGAGCGGTTCGGCACCGAGAAACCAACTGCTCGTACCGGCAACAGGGCCATCATTGATTTTGCCGGTTCCCGTCTTTCGTTCGGCGACAGGGTCTATGAAATCAGCCCGGTGGGTGCGGCCGCGCAGGAACTGGTGGTAGCCGGCGGGCTGGAGAGCTGGGTAAGAGAGAACTTGAAATAACTTCGGAGATATGATGGACAAGACATTTTCAA
>Ga0224495_10002905_pt1 | contig 10836 bp, 9 predicted proteins | sample SF_Jul11_sed_USG_FD_168128 | JGI IMG/M metagenome (GOLD analysis project Ga0224495, IMG submission 168128) | Sediment microbial communities from San Francisco Bay, California, United States - SF_Jul11_sed_USGS_4_1 | ecosystem: Environmental > Aquatic > Marine > Sediment | place: USA: California...
TGTGGCCATTCCCTGAATCTTGTCGGCTGCAAAAGCCGCTCTTCGGTCGGCAGGGCTTTCAATCACAACGATTTCCACATCGACACCCTGTTTCTTGAAAAATCCTTTCTCTTTCGCAAGGTACAAAGGAGCGTATCCTAGCCAGGTGGACATGCCCAACTTAATGGGTTCAGCGCCAAATGCGGACCCCGCGAAAAGAAATGTTAAAACCATCGCCAATGCAATCCAACTCTTCTTCATACTTTTTCCTCCTCCTTTAAATTTTATTATCCAGAAGATTTTATGATCCCCCGGGCAAAATAATGGAAATTAATATCACAAACCCTTATGAAAATCAAACGATAATCTCAACAGACGGGGGCAAGGAGTTTGGGGTCGGAGGGGTAGCCTTGGAACCGTGTCCCCGGTAGGCGGGCTTGAATCCTCGAACTCTGGATGAAATTCGACCTTCATTCTAACTTTCCTGCCGCCCCTTCCACTCGATCGAGAAGCTCTCCGGATTTGATCATGAGGTCAATCTGCTTGATATCCTCGCTAAACCTTCGGTCTCCTTTAACGGGTGGAACCTTTCTTCGCACGACGTTGTAAGCCTCTTTGATGCCAATCCCAGGTCTAAGAGGAAGCAAGAACTCCAGGCCTTGAGTGGCGCAGAGCAATTCCATAGCTAAAATTTGCTCCACGTTATTGACAATATCCCTTGCCTTTCTGGCTGCGATCGTTCCCATGGAGACATGATCCTCTTTATCCGCCGAGGTAGGAATGGAATCGACACTGGCTGGATGAGCGAGGATTTTGTTTTCAGAGGCCAGGGCGGCTGCACTCACCTGAACCATCATCAATCCGGAATGGAGTCCTCCCTCGTTGGTAAGAAAGGGAGGCAGCCCTGAAAGGGCAGGGTTGATCAATTTTTCAATCCTTCTCTCCGATATTCCACCCAGCTCAGAGATTGCAATCCCTAAAAGGTCAAGAGCAAAAGCCACTGGTTCGCCATGAAAATTCCCGCAATTGAGGATCTTTTTTTTCTCAGCAAAGATGAGAGGATTGTCTGTGGCAGAGTTGACTTCAATCTCAAGAGTTTTTCGTACATAGGCGAGGGCGTCCCTCACTGCCCCATGAACCTGAGGAATGCAACGGAGGGAGTAGGCATCTTGAATTTTTGAGCAGAATTTATGGGATTCTGCAATCTCGCTCTTCTGACCCAGTTTCCTGAAGTTTTCTGAAACGGCCCTCTGACCCGGAAAAGGCCGGACCCTCTGAATGTCCGGGTCGAAGGCACTGAGCGTCCCCTTCAGGGCATCCAGCGTGCAGGCGCCCACAATGTCGGCGATTTTGCAGAGCCGTTCTGCCCTGAGAAGGGCAAGAAGGCCGACGGCTGTCATCACCTGAGTTCCATTGACCAGAGCCAAGCCTTCTTTTGCCTTCAGGGTGAGAAGGGGGATTCTGGCTTTCTCCATTGCTTTCTTCCCTGCCATCACCTTTCCGTGAAATATGGCCTCTCCCTCTCCCACAAGAACTGAAGCAAGATGAGCCAGAGGTGCAAGGTCGCCACTTGCACCCACCGAACCCTGTTCCGGAACCATGGGATGAACTTCTTTGTTGACCATGTCAACGAGTCGTTTCAACACTTCCATCCGAACACCCGAATATCCCATGGCAATCACATTAGCCCTCAATAACATGATCGCCCGCGTGGTGACTTCATCAAAGAAGGGGCCCACTCCCACCGAATGACTTCTGATAAGATTCCTTTGAAGGTCTTCAATCTGAGATTGATCGATTAGCTGATCGGAGAGCATTCCAAATCCCGTAGTCACTCCATAGATCTTCTCGCCCTGCGCCAGGGCCTTCTCGATGAAGTCCCTTGACCGCTTCACGTTGTTGGCCACGGAGGGAGCGATCCTCACCTCTGCCCTTCCTTCAGCTACCTCAAGCACATCCTCCAACGTAAGATGGACGCCGTCTAAAGTAACAGTCTTCATGCAATCATCCCTCAATGCCAAATGAATGTCAAAGGTCAAATTCGAAAATTCTAACATTTGAGGTTTGGATTTAATTTGACATTTGAAACTTGGTATTTGACATTTACCATTCCATTTTATCTTTGATAAATGGTCACTCCCGGAATTTTGATTGCTTTCTCTTTCGCGGCTTGAATCGCCCCTTCATATCCTGCATCGGTATGGCGCATTACCCCTGTGCCAGGATCGGTTGTCAACACTCTCATGAGCCTTCTTTCTGCATCCTTTGTTCCATCTGCCACCACCACCATGCCCGCATGGATGGAGTAGCCAATCCCAACTCCTCCACCGTGATGCACAGAAACCCATGTGGCCCCTGCCGCTGTATTGAGAAGCGCATTCAAAATAGGCCAGTCAGCAATGGCATCGCTCCCGTCTCTCATCCCTTCTGTTTCACGATAGGGAGAAGCGACCGAACCGCTATCCAGATGGTCTCTTCCAATTACAATCGGAGCTCTTACCTTCTTCCTGGCCACCATATCATTAAATACTTTTCCAATCCGTGCCCGCTGACCATATCCCAGCCAGCAGATTCTTGCCGGAAGTCCTTGGAACCTCACCTTCTCCCTGGCCAAACGGATCCACCTCGCGAGAGATTCATCATCGGGAAACTCCTTCAAGATGGCTTCATCGGTCTTATAGATATCCTCTGGATCGCCTGAGAGCACGGCCCACCGAAAAGGTCCTTTCCCTTCACAGAAGAGGGGCCGGATATAGGCAGGAACAAATCCGGGATAGTTGAAAGCATCTTTCACTCCGGCTTGGTAAGCCTGGGCCCGGATATTATTGCCGTAGTCGAAGACGAAAGACCCTCTCTTCTGCAATTCCAGCATCGCCTGAACATGAGTAGCCATTGATTCCATCGACCGGCGAATGTATTCCTTTGGATCTGTCCTTCGAAGTTCAATCGCCTGGTCAAGTGTTAGCCCAGCTGGGACGTAACCATTCAAAGCGTCATGAGCTGATGTCTGGTCTGTGACCAAATCCGGAACAAGACCCCTTCTTACAATCTCTGGATGGATCTCAGCTGCATTTCCAACCAGACCAATCGACTTCGGAATTCCCTTCTCTTTTGCGCCCAGGGCGATGATGAGGGCATCCTCCAGCTGATCGACCATCACATCCAAATATCCATTTTCAAGACGGCGCTTGATCCTGGCCGGATCAACATCTACACCTAAGAAGACACCCTCATTCATAGTAGCAGCTAAAGGTTGGGCTCCGCCCATTCCCCCGAGGCCTGCTGAGAGAATGAGTCTCCCCTTTAACGATCCTCCAAAATGTTTCCTTGCTGCTGAGGCAAACGTTTCATAGGTCCCCTGTAGGATTCCCTGGGTTCCAATATAGATCCAGCTCCCTGCAGTCATCTGACCATACATGGTGAGGCCGAGTTCCTCTAACTCTCTAAATTTCTCCCAATTTGCCCATTGGGGAACGAGCATAGAGTTTGAAATCAGAACCCTTGGAGCATCCTTATGAGTCTTAAAAATCCCCACGGGTTTGCCTGACTGGACAAGCAAAGTCTCATCGTTCTCTAGATTTTTTAGGCATCTCACCAACAAATGGTAGGCCTCCCAATTCCGGGCTGCCTTTCCGGAGCCGCCGTAAACAATGAGTTCAGCCGGTTTTTCTGCTACCTCCGGATCGAGGTTATTCATCAACATTCTCATGGCCGCCTCGGTCTGCCAGCTTTTGCACGTGATCTTCGATCCCCTGGGCGCCTTAACCCCAACCTGAACCCCCGCCAGAGTCTCAACCTTCTCCTTGACCTTGACTTTCCTCTTTTCCATACTTTTCACTCCGTCGTCAGTCACAATTCAAATTGAACATTGCAGGTTTTGAATCTCATAGTGACACCAGGAAATTTTACATTTTACACTTTGCATCTTTGTTTTACGTCCCCCCTAAGTAGGCTTTCTTGACCTGAGGGTTGATGGAGAGTTTCTCGCTTGAATCGCTGAGGACAATCTCGCCAGTTTCGAGCACATAGCCCCGGTCGGCTGCGGAAAGGGCTTTTCGGGCGTTTTGCTCAACCAGGAGGATGGTGACTCCCTGTCGATGGAGATTTTTTATAACCCTGAAGGTCTCTTCTACGTATATGGGCATGAGCCCCAGGGAAATTTCATCCATCAGGATGACCCGTGGTCTCGACATCAGAGCTCGGGCAATGGCAAGCATCTGCTGTTCCCCACCGCTCAAGGTCTTGCCCACCTGACCCTGTCTTTCTTTCAGAACAGGAAAGAGGCTGAATGCCTCTTCCATTGCAGATTGAATCAACTTAGGGTCATTCTGGATATAGGCTCCCATCAGCAAATTTTCAGCCACTGTGAGATCAGGGAAAACCTTTCTTCCTTCTGGAACGAGGCTGATGCCCAGACGGGCCCGGACATGAGAGGGTTTTGATGTGATCTCTTGCCCTTCAAAGAGGATTTCACCCCTGCGACATCTCACCAGACCCATGACCGCCCGGAGCGTCGTGCTCTTGCCTGCTCCGTTTGCTCCGATGATGGTTACGAGTTCTCCCTCTTCCACCTTAAAGCTTATCCCCCGGAGGGCAAGAAATTCACCATAAGAAACTTCGATTTCCCGAACCTCCAGCATCCTATGTCTCCTTTCCGAGGTAGGCTTGGATGACCTGGGGATTGGAGCGGATCTCCTCAGGAGAGCCCTCCGCAATTTTGGAACCGTGATCCAAGACGACAATTCGCTCGCACAGGTCCATCACAACCTGCATGTTATGCTCAATGAGTAAAATCCCAATATCCTGATCACGCACCTGCCGGATGAGGTCCATCAGCTGGGTTGATTCTTCAAAACGCAAACCAGCCGAAGGTTCATCAAGAAGGAGGAGGCGGGGTTTAAGGGCAAGGGCGCGAGCAATCTCAACCCGTTTTTTGATGCCCAGGGGAAGATTCTTGGCTAACTGTTTTGCATATGAACGAAGCCCAGCCCGGTCAATGAACCTCTCAACTTCTTCAAGGATTTCAGGCTGTCGAAAGGGTCCGGAGGACTCCCAAAGAGAAGGATAGAAGCGGTGGCCAATGGCCACCAAAACATTCATCTCCACATCCAGATTGGAGAACGGACGGACGATCTGAAAGGTTCTGCCAATTCCCAACCGGCTGATCTGATGGGGTTTGAGCCGAAGGATGGACTTCCCCTGAAAATTTATCTCTCCGCTCGTTGGGGAATAGATGCCGGACACCAGGTTGAACAGAGTGGTCTTGCCCGCTCCATTGGGACCGATGATCCCAAGGATTTTCCCGCCTTCGGCTGAGAAGCTTACTCCATCCAGAGCCCGAAGGCCATCGAATTCTTTGCTCAGAGCCATTACTTCCAGAAGGATCATGAATCACTCCTTGCTCGACGGGATACCAATCGTTCATTGAAAAATTTTGGCAGAATCGATTCAGACCCCAAAAGACCACCGGGCTGAAAGCGCATCATAGCCAGGAGGAGAACCCCGTAGATCAGCGTCCTGTACTCCATGATCGGTCGCGAGATTTCCGGCAGGACTCCCAGAATGATGGCTCCAAGGATAGGCCCCCAGCGTGTCCCAATTCCACCAAAGACAACCATGCACAGAATGACGATGGATTGGCCGAAACCGAAATTCTGAGGCATGATGAAGGTCAAGAAGTGAGCGTAAAATCCTCCGGCAAGGCCGGCAATGGCACTGCCTAATATGAAAGCAAGAACTTTAAAACGAACGATATCAACCCCCATGGTGGCTGCAGCCTGTTCATCTTCGCGAATGGAAGCCCAAGCCAGACCGATCCATGACCGGTCAAGCTTGCGATCGAGAAGCAGGAGAAGAACTAAAACGACAAGGATGAGAACAAAATATTCGGGCTTGGTCATCTCACGACCTAACCAGTTTGGCAGGTTGATCCCCCCAATGCCCATGGCTCCGCCGAAGAAGGGAGCGTAAAGGAAAATCGCCTCCACGACAAAATTGATCCCCATGGTGGTGATGGCCAGAAAATCATCGCGGACCCGAAGACAGGGAATGCCAAGAATGGCCCCGACAATCCCTGCGACGAGAGCGGCAAGGGGGACATCCATCCAGAAGGGAAAACCAGCCTTTGTGTAGAGCATCGCAGCGGTATAGGCGCCGATGCCGAAAAAGGCTGCGTGGCCAAGAGAGATCTGCCCGGCACGGCCCGTGATGATATTCAGGCTATGAGCCAGAATCGCATAGATGACGATCGTGATGAGGATGGTAATGAGGTATCCGCTGATCATAAGGACCCAACTTCAATGCAAAATGCAAATTTCAAATTGCAGATTGCAAAATTATTTAGATCCCTTCTTGAATTTTTCATTTTTCTTTTTGCAATTTTCATTTTTCAATGATGTTTAGGCTTTGCCTAAAAGTCCATGGGGTCTGAACATTAAAACTAAAATCATGGCGATGAAAGCCACGGCATCTCTTGGAAAGGGAATGGCCAGGATACCAATGAAGAAGGTTTCGGCCAATCCCACAATGATTGAGGCTAACACTGTGCCTGGAATATTTCCGAGGCCTCCAAGAACGACAATGGCTAATGCCTTATAAGCTGGTATGCTGCCCATCGTAGGCCAAACCTGGTTATCGTAGACTCCGATCAGAACTCCTGCTGCTCCAGCCATGGCAGAGCCAATCAGAAAGTTAACCGCGATGATGGCACTCACATTCACTCCGAAAGACGAAGTCGTCTCGGCATCCTGGGCACAAGCCCGCATCGCCAACCCGGTACGCGTCTTGGTAAGAAAAGCCCAGAGAAAAATTAGGATCGCCAAAGTAACAAGAAGGATAAGAATCTGAGCCTCTGTGAGATGGAACCTACCAATCGAAAGGTCTCCTAACCCAATACGGGCGTTATAAGTCAGCGTATGGGGTCCGGCAACGATTCGGAAGGCCTCCTCCATTGCTGTGAAAAGCCCGATGGACACAATGAGTGGAGCAATCCTTGGCAACTGAAGAAGCGGCGTGTATAAAAAACGTTCGACGAGGTATCCGGCAACGGCTGCTCCAGCCATCCCGATGAATAAGGAGAGCCAGAATTCGCCGATGAGCCGAAAAGAGAGCAGACCAACATAAGCCCCCAAGGCATAAATGCCTGCATGGGCGATATGCAGGATCCGCAGAATTCCATAGACCATCGTCAGCCCGAGGGAAATAAGGGCATAGACACTGCCTATGGCAATTCCATTGGCGAGTTGTTGCCAGAGCATAGAGTCGAACTGGGACTGAGCGGGGCGGCCCGGTGTACTTCCAAACCTTTAGAACGCGGTTATTATTAAACTGTAAGGGTAAACTTGCTTTTAACTCAAGTGAGCCTTCCTAATTGTCTTACGAACCTAAGAGCAATTGATTAAAGGATGCCGCTCTAAAGCTTTTCTAGCACACCAGTCCGCCCCGCTCAGTTTCTATTAGTACTTTTACTTAAACCAAGCCATCTGCCGTAATTTGGGTTAGGCGTTAAACGGTTTTGCCTCCAACCTCAAACCTTTAACCTAATACCTATTGTCTTGTGGGCGGAGTGATGATTTCCGGGTTGTCAACCACTCCCAACCGGCGGAATTTTCCCCCTTTGACCACCTGAATTTGTACAGGCTTAACCACCTCGCCCTGAACAAAGCGACTGATCTTTCCTGTAAGTCCATTGTAATCCTTCGTTTCAAGCAAGGCCTTCTGGATGGCTTTTGCATCTGTCCCGGCCTTTTGGACGGCGCTGACGAGGATCATGAAGGCATCGTAGCTGGATGCACCGACCATATCCGCATCTTCTTTATAGGCCTGACGGTAATTTTTCAGGAAATTCTGGACCACGGGTCGAGGGTCATCTCGATCCAGATTGGTAGCAATGATCACCCCTTCGGCCGCAGGTCCCGCAATCTCCAAGAATTTTGGAGAATCAAAACCTTCTTCGCCCATGATCTGGCTCTTAATTCGGAGCTCTTTCGCCTGCCGGCAGATGGAAGCCGCCTCATTATAGTATCCAGCCGCAAAAATTAGATCAGGATTTCCTTCCTTGATGCGGGTGAGGAATGGACGAAAATCCTTCTCTCCTGGAAATTTGTACATCTGTTTCGTTAGAATCTGTGACCCTAACTTCTCTGCCCTCGCCGCGAATCCGGCAGAAATCGACCGACCAAAGTCATTGTCCATAAAGATGATGGAAATCTTTTTCGCCTTCAGATTCTTGACGGCAAATTCTGCAGCCGCCGCTCCTTCGATCTCACCCAGGAAACCATTTCGGAAGATAAAGTCATTCGGCTTTTTAAGGGTGGGATCCCAGGTTACGTCGGGATGGACGGCGTAGCCTGCCACCATTGGAAGTCCAGCCTTTTGAAAAATGGGGGCCGTGACGCGGGTGGGGCCGCTGTAAGAGCCACTAACTACCCCAATGACTTTATCTTTCTCGATCAGTTTGTTGGCGATGGCGACTGCCTCCTGTGGGTTCAATCGGTCATCATAAATAATGAGATTCACCTTCTTTCCTTTAATCCCTCCCGCATCATTTACTTCTTTGAGTCCGAGCTCCACGGAATGTTTGGCGCTCGCACCATCGGCAGCAGCCGGACCCGTGATGGGAGCAAAAAACCCCATGGGTACATCCTGACCATAGAAAGAGAAAGTGAAAACGAGAGCTGCAAAGACCATCACACCGGAAAAGAAACCTGTCCTTCTCATAAACAATCTCCTCCTTTCTTTCTTGAAAAGATAATGAAATCTATTATTACAAAACGTTGAAAAATTCAACTTAAAATTGGTCAATTCGTAGAAACTCGAAACCCGGAGAAAATGTCATGCTCAGCCTTGTGCTGAACTCGTTTCAGTATCGATTCAACATCTAACCAAATCGAGGACTTACGAGACCCTGAAACAAGTTCAGGGTGACAAATCGGCCCTTTTACGAAACCACCAAAATTGGATTAGGAAAGGAAGGGTTACCCTTTGAGTATCTTATTGAGAAGGATGGTAAGGACGGAGACTCCGATCAGTGAGAGAATCGCCACAATGATGAACAGGACGACCCACCGGCTCTTTTGTTCTTTTTCGTCCACCATCGGTTGGACCCTCAACGGATCACCCTTTTTTCATGCCAGAGTCGTTCAAATTCTTTTTGATAGGAAATCACCACCTCAGGTTCGCTGAGGATGAGGATATCCTCATCATTCCATTTCTCCAATGCTTCTAACCAGGCGAAAGAACCTGTCACGGCTTTTTTCGCGTCGAAGATGACAAAGCGATGATTCATTACCCTGTGATCCTTTCCACGAAGCACTTTTACCAAAATTCCCTCTTGTATCAAAGAGGTGATCTTGGAGGATCTCATCTTGGCTTTTTTCGAATCGGTGATGACCCTCACAGTAACGCCCCGCCCTTTTGCTCTCACAAGGGCTTGAGCCAAGTTCTGAGACGTAATTTCACGCACCGCCAGGTCGATCGTCCACTGGGCAGCTTCTATCTCCTTGAGAAGAGCCTCTTGAATACTTTGCTCAGGTGAGAAAAGAACCTCGGTCTCAGCGAAAATCGGGGTGGACTGAAGAACTCCTAACAATAAAAGGATCAAACACGGAAGGAAAAACCGCATCGTATGACCCCCTGGAGTTTAAATCCTGACAACGTTTAGTGTTTCATAGATGATAAATAAAGTCAATCCTTCGCCTTCGCTTGGGGCAAGCTCTAAGTTCACTTCGGTCAGGTTCTGAAGAGTGGGAGGGGGGCGAAGCCGCAGGGGTTAAGACAACAATCTTTTCTCGCTGGATTCCATCGTTTCATCCACAACTTTCAAAATCTGATGGAAATCAAAAGGTTTCGGGATAACAAAATCGAGTCCGGTCTCCTCTTTTTTGCTCTGGTCTAACTCCATTCCCCATCCTGTGATCATCCCCACGGGAACGCGGGCTCTCAACTTTTTGATTGCCTTGCATACGTCCCAGCCTGACATGTCGGGCATTCCGAGATCCGTCAGGACGATGTCAAACTCCTTCTCTTGAAAAAGCTGAAGACCTTCTCCTCCGTCCTTGGCCACGGTAACCTGATGATTCACTTGAGAAAGGATTCGTGAAAGGATGCTCCGAACGGACTCTTCATCATCAATCACCAAGATGCGAGCCTCCTTTGTCCTTCGAGTGAGTGAGGGCATGACCAAGTCATCCTTTTCCTCTCCCCCAATGGGCAGCATGATCGTGAAGGTGGTCCCCTCTCCCACTTTGCTTTCTACCTCGATCTCTCCTCCAAACCTTTTGATGATGCCGTAAGACATGCTCAAGCCGAGTCCTGTATTCGTAAAAGGCTTGGTCGTAAAGAAAGGTTCGAAGACTTTCTTTCTCACCTCTTCGGTCATCCCAACCCCTGTATCAGTGATCTGGATGTAAACTTTCTCTTTACTCCGGTAAGTTCGGACCTCAATCTTTCCGCCCTTGGGCATCGCCTCGATCGCATTGAAGATCAGGTTCGTAATGACCTCTCTCAATTCTGAGGCATTTCCCGCGACGAGGGGAATTTCTCCAAAGGTTGAAACCATTCCGATTTGAAATCCTCTTCCCTGGGCATCGTCCTTCCATTTCGGTTTGGTGATCTCTATAGCATCTTGAATGATCGAATTGACATCCAGTCTAAAGAATTCCTTATGGGCACCCTTTCTGGTAAAGTCTTGTAGCCTTCGCACGGTCTGCGCACTATCTTTCGCCACCTTCTCAATGGTCCGCAGCGTCTCTTTTGAATCTTCATCTTTAGCGGTGTAGAGCAACAACTGGGCATTTCCGAGGATGGCCGTCAGAGCATTGTTGAAATCGTGGGCCACACCGCTGGCCATTTCGCCCA
>Ga0224495_10002906_pt1 | contig 10835 bp, 9 predicted proteins | sample SF_Jul11_sed_USG_FD_168128 | JGI IMG/M metagenome (GOLD analysis project Ga0224495, IMG submission 168128) | Sediment microbial communities from San Francisco Bay, California, United States - SF_Jul11_sed_USGS_4_1 | ecosystem: Environmental > Aquatic > Marine > Sediment | place: USA: California...
GGGGGGGTATCGTTGCTGGGGGTGGATTCCGCCCACTGCCCGAATGACCTGCGCCAAACCGCCTGGACCCGGCTGGCCGGGGGCAACAAACCCCGCCACTTAAGCAACATCGCCCGCACCATCCATCTGGAAGGGCTGCCGGGGGTGTTTTCCATGATGCTCAACCGGGCCGCGGAACACATCCCCGGCAGAATGGTGGTGGAACTCCCCCACTTTTAAAACCCCCATCCCAAAAAAACATGGCCCCCAGGGAACTTAGACCCATTGCAGAATCCCAGTTGGAACTGTCCGAAATCGTGGGGGAGGAATCCATGGCGGGACAGCCTTTGCATGCCGGACGCATTCTGGCGTTGATGGACATGGTGGCAGGCAGGGTATCGGCCTGGCATGCCCGGTCGGCGGTGGCCACCCTTTCCTTTGACCGGGTGGACCTTACCCACGCCATCCTGCATCAGGACCTGGTGCGTTTGGAAGGGCGGCTGATTTCGGTGGGCCGCTCATCCATGGTGGTGGATGTGCGGGGCACCAGCCAAAGCTGGCTGAGCCGGGAGTTCAAACCGGTGCTCCATTCGTTTATCACCATGGTGGCGGTGGACGGCCAGGGGGTTCCCGATAAAAACATTCCGGGGTTGAAGTTCCAGACCCCCCAGGAAGAGCGGATTCAGGCGGAGGTGGAACGACGCAGGCGGATGACGGCCCAATGGCTGGCCGAACAGGAGGCCCTGGATGGCCGCGGGGATTTTACGGTGGAGGAGGTGGAAGAACCGGATTTGAACCGGGCCAAACAAAACTTTGTGCCCCCGTCCCAAACCGAAGTGACGGTCCGACGGCAGTTTCTGCCCCGCCACATCAACATCAACGGCACCATTTTTGGGGGGGAGATTCTGTTGTGGATGGACAAGGTGGCCACCCATACCGCCAGGGGGTTCACCCGCAACCGGAACATGGTGACCATCGCCATGAACCGCATTTTTTTCAAACAGCCCATTTACACCACCGATCTGGTGGAAATGACCGCCCGGGTGGTGTATGTGCGCCGCTATACCCTGGAGGTGGAAATCAACGTCAAGCTGCGCAGAATATCCGGGGAGGAATTGTCCTCCCATTCCGGGTTCTTTACGGTGTTGAACACCTCTCCCAGGGGAGAAAAAATGGCCATTCAAACCGGGTTGCTGTTAACGGAGGAAGACCAGGACAGCCTGCGGCGGTATCAAAAAGCCCGCCTGCGCCATGAATTCTGGGCCAGCCACCGGGAATCCTTCTTTCCCTGAATCTGCGGCCCTTGGGGGGGGTGTCAACTGGGCATGGGAACCATGGGGGCCAACCCCCATATTTCCTCATCGGGCAGGGGAACCATGGGATACAGGTTGAAAGGCTCTCCCCTCAGCAGTTCGGCCACCTTGATGAACCCTCCCACCAGATCATCCAGATGTTTGGGGGGCTGTTTCATGGCAAACAGGGTGGTATGGTGGGGTCTTAAATTGGACAATTCGGTCAATTCCGGCACACTCATCAGCGGAAACGCCTTGGTGCGCTCCACATACCGGTTGAAAGCCAGGGGTTGGGTGGAACGGTTGTGGATGACCCCCACCATCCGGGCCGGGTAATGGTATTCGTATCCCCCGATCAACACGGCCCGCATCAGCCGGTTGAGTACAAACAGCGATTCGGCGGTTTCCTCCGTCACCCCCACCACCCAGCGGGTTTTGCGGATCAGCGGCAACAGCACCCCGTCAAACCGGTCGTCCCCCACATCCAACAGAATCTGTGCGTACCCCTCCCCCAGGCGGTGGATTTTCAGGTAATGGAACATTTCATCAAACACCCCCCCGTAACTGCCGGAAAGCAAAGGGGAAGGCCCCAGTTCCATGCCATCCAGGTAGGGGGTGACCGGGGTCAGAATATCCGCGGGGGTGACTTTCAGATAATCAAACCGGTGGGTTTCCAGGGCTTCCATCAGAGAGCTTTTTTTGGTCCCCGTCACCGCCCGTCCCACATCCTGTTTCTGGTCACAGCCTATCAGCAGGGTTTTTACCCCCAGATAACTGAAAGCCATGGCGATATGGGCCGCCACAAATGTTTTGCCGGAGCCGCTTTTGCCCAAAATGGCGGTGAGTTTGGTCATTGGGGGGGCACGCTTTGGGGGGCCTCGGCCTCTTTGGTCAGGTCTTTTTCAAAATACCGGGCATACACCCCCCGCCGGTCCGTAAAACGGATTCCGTACACATTGGATTGAATCATCGCCTGATAATACACCAGTTCCACGGTGCCCTTCCACCCTTCGGTGATGTGCTTTTTCAAGGTGACCTTGACGGTGTCCCCGGGCTGGAACTTCGGGTTTTTGGCCGGAGGACGGGGGCAGATTTCCAGATAATTGGAGGTATCCCCCCGGCACATCCAATGGGCCAGAACAATCACCCCCAGCCGGGCGGACCCCCCATGGGTGCGGGCATACATTTCGGGGTCCTGGGCGGTGCGCACCACCTGGGTTTTGCAGTCTTTTCTTTTGGATACCCGGCATTCGTACAGGTCTGTCACTTCCAGTTCGTAGGCCCGGTATTCCGCGTGGGCCAGCTTAGGAATCAGCCCAAACAGCCCGATTCCCAGCAACATAAATACAAAACGGTTCATTTTTTGGTGTTGTTGAAGGTGGCGCCCTCAAAATTGGCCAGGCCGGTTTTGGCCTGCATCAAAAAGGAATGGTCAAAATTCACCTGGGAAAAGTTCCCTTCCTCCATAAAAGCGCCCCGCAGATTGACCCCGTTCATCAGGGCCTGTCTGGCATTGACCCGCAAGAAATGTGCCTGTTCCAGATTGGATTTGGTAAACACCGCGTTTTGCAGCTCGCTGCCGAAAAAATTGGCCATTTTTGCCTGGCATCCCCGTATTTTGGCGTTGTCCATATCGGTCATGCTGAAATTGGACCCGGCCAGAACCGACATATCCAACACCGCCCCCCGGAAAGAGGATCCGGAAAAATCGGTTTTCATCACCCGCATTTTCTCCCCCCGAATATCATTGAACAGGCTGAGAATCAGGTGGGAATCACGGATATGGGCCCCCTTGAAAACAGCCCCGGAAAAATCGGCCAGTTGGCTGCGCACCCCCATCAGAATGGCATGAATCAGGTTGGCCTCCGCCGCCAGGGTCAGGTTCAGTTTGCAATTCATCCAGGTGGATTCCTGAAAATCAGCCCCCCGCAAATCGGCCTTGCTGAAATTGCATTGTTTGAACACCGATTCCCTTAAGTGGGCCTCGTGGAGGTTGGCCCCTTCAAAATTGCATTCCACAAATTCACCGGCGGCCAGCACCGCCCGGCCCAGTTGAGCGTTTTTAAGACTGCAACGACACAACAGTGCCCCGGCCAAAGAAATATCGGTCAGATCGGCTTCTTCCAGGCTCAGCCCGTAGAGCCGCTCCTGGGGCTTGATCATTTCTATCAGGGCTTCTCGGGTGATGGGTGCCATGTCTCCGCCGTCGGTTGGGAAGGATTGCCTTAAAACGGCATTTTGCCTTCGTGCTGCAATTTATAAATGGCGAGGGATTCCTCGTAGGGATGGGGCTTCACCGTACCGTGGGCCGCCTTGAACGCCACCCCCTGCAACGGGTTGCTCAATTTGACTTTGTATTTCCGCACGGTGATATGAACCCCGGGGTAAGCCGTGTTCACCACCAGAATGATCCCTTTTTCATCGGAGGATTCGTTGACCATGGACTGCAATTCATAAAACTCCCCCACGGATTGGTGGAGGTCCCTCCGGGCTTTTACGGCCGCTTCCAGCATCCGGTTGAAGGTGGACAGTTTTTCATCCGGCAGCGGACCTTTGGCCACCCGCTCCTTTTGTAGCAGAAACAGATTTTTGCTGAATTTGTCAAAGGTGACCTGATTGCGCTCCATGGTGATTTGCAGGGTATCAAACTGCTGGCTGAGAGAAAGCCCCAGCCCCACCTCCACCTCGGTGATCACCTCTGCCTTTTCACTGCCCAGATTGGGGGTCCATACCATATCCCCGGCCCGCAGAGTGCCGCCGCTGATAAACCCGTCGGGAGGTTTGACCACCCGGATGGTGTGGCCGGCCTGCACATCGGTGTTGATGATGTATTCCTCGGAAGTCACATTTGTCCCGGCCTTTACATTGCCGTCTGAAATAAACCTGGCATCCACCGATCCCATGGCCTCCAGGGTGCTTCCCATCACCCCCCCGCGGATGACGATATTCCCTTTGCTTTTGATGGTGGCCTTGCCCACCGTGCCCAGAATTTCCACCCCTTGACCGCCTTCCACCACAAACCCGTCATCCACATTTCCCAAAATGTTGATCACTCCGTGAAACCGGACATTGCCCGAGGCGGCGTTGACCGAATCCACCCGCAACACATCCTCCACCGACAGTTTGCCCCCTTCGGTGACAATAAACCCGGCGGCGGTAGAGACAATCTGTTGGCCGTCCTCGCTTAAAGCCACATTGCGTCCCAGCTTGAAATTGGCCGCCTTGCCCGGCTTGGCAATCAGTTCATGGCCAAACACATCAAACCCGTCCTCCCCCCTGGTGGGCTGGGTAACCAGGGCGATGGCCTCCCCTTCGGCCACCGACCGGACCAGATTCAATTCTCTAAGGTTCACCCGTTTGGCGGTCAGGTCCGGACCTTGATCCGGGTGGAGGATTTCCAGACCACCATCCCGCCCCTGCACCATGGGTTTGCCCCGGGCGATAACCACCGGTTGGTTATCCAGTTTTTCCAGCACCGCCCGCTGGATTTCATTGTACAAAATGCCAGCCGCCACCCCGGCCCCCTGCATGGCCACCTTGATCAAGGCCGGGTTTAAGGCCGCCTGGCCTTTTTGGGGGGGAATCAAGGTGAGCACCGCCTCCTGGCCATCCTTGATCACCTCCACATCCGCCTCGTAATTGGTGGATTCCCGGGTGGTCAAGGGTTCAAATTCTCCGCTGGCCCGACGGACGATATCAAACAGGTGTTCAGGACGGTAGGTGGTCCCCCTTTCCTTCAAGGCTTTTTGGATTTCAGAAATAGGGGGTTTGCGCCCCTGGTCATCGGCGGAAACCCGGACCATCACATGGGATTGGGTGATTTTGATTTCAAACTGGGGTGTGGTCGTCACCGGGCTCCCTGGTGGATAGCGGTAAGGAAGGGCGGCGGATCAATCCCGCCGGGATTCGGCCAAGGCTTTTTTGGACAATTGTTTCGGGGCGTGGGGGCGGTCAAACCGGGAAATCTCCTCGGCGGTCAGCTTCCGGGACTGACCCGGCTGAAGGTCATCCAGCCCCACCGGCCCCACCTGGAACCGTTTGATTTTTTCCACCCGATGGCCCATGGTCATAAAAAACTTTTTGATATGGTGTTTGATTCCCTCCCGCAACACAACCTCCATCCATGTTTTCTGGTTGATGGTGTGAAGAATGCGGGCTTGTATTTCCTGGCGGCGCTTGCCGTCCAACACCGGTTCCTGGGCCTGCCGGGCCAATGCGGCGGGGTCCACCAGCCCTTTCACTTTCACCAGATACACCTTGTGCACCCCGTGGGAGGGATGGGCCACCCGCTGGGCAAATTCCCCGTCGCTGGTGAGCAGCATCAGCCCTTCCGCATCGTAATCCAACCGGCCCACCGGCACCAGCCGCTGGCGGGTGGGGGGAAAATAATCCTTGATGGTGGGGCGCCCCTGGGGGTCACTTAAGGTGCTGACACACCGTTTGGGTTTGTAAAAGGCCCACACCTCCCGGACCGTGGGGGGGGTAAGCCGCACTGTTTGGCCGGATATTTCCAACCGGTCCTGCCCCGGCATCACCTTTACCCCCATTTCGGTCACCACCTGACCGTTGACCCGCACCAGCCCCTGGCGGATCAGATTTTCAGCTTCCCGACGGGAGGCCAGCCCTGCATCAGCCATGGCCTTTTGCAAACGAACGGCGGATGAATTCATGTTTTTTTCTGCCCTGACCAGCGGTTTTTCGGCGGTGTCCGTTGGACGGAAGAGGGTTGTTGGTGCATCAACGCCTCCCGGGCTGCGGCCTGTTCGGCCTGTTTTTTGGTTTTCCCTTCTCCCTTTCCCCATAGTTCGTCTTTCAGATACACCCCCACCAGGTACCGCTTATCGTGGTCCGGCCCTTCTTCCCGCAAAACCTGGTAGGTCACGGTGTTTTTATACTGTTTCTGGGCCAGTTCCTGCAAATTGGTTTTATAATCCACCTGGCCCGCTGATTCATCCAACCCTTCCAGCCGGGAGGCAAACAACCGGCGGACCACCTTAAACGCCTCATCCATGCCGCATGCCGATTTGCTGTCCAGATACACGGCTGCCAGGACCGCCTCCAAGGCGTTGGACAACAGAGAGTCTTTTTCCCGGCCTCCGTTGCGTTCCTCCCCCCGGCCTATTTGAAGGCAATCCCCCAAGTGAAGTTTGCGGGCCACCATGGCCAGAGAAGGCTCACTGACCAGCCCGGCCCGCATTTTGGAAAGCTCTCCCTCCCGGACACCGGGGTATTTTTCCATCAGCAAATCGCTGATCACCAAATCCAGCACGGCATCCCCCAAAAATTCAAGGCGTTCGTTATCAGCCCAGGCCTGAGAGGCGGAGGGCGGCTGGTTTTCGTTGACATAGGATTTATGGGTGACCGCCTGACGGAACAAGGCCTGGTCCTGGAACCGGTAATTCAGGTTGGATAAAAGTTTTTCTTCTGCCGGAGCAATCGGTTCCATCCTGGCCGGATTCCTGGGAAGTTGATGGACCGGCGGATTGCGCCGGCTGAATCCACTGGAAGAAAACTCCAGGCCAAGGGGCACCGGGGGTCAACCCGCTGGATTGGTTTGTGGCAGAGTTACCGTAAATGTGGAGCCTTTGCCTTCCTGGCTGGTGACATCTATTTTCCCTCCATGGCCATGCACAATGTCCATCACAATCTTCAGCCCGATGCCCATCCCCCCCCCTTTGAAAGCATTTTTGGATGTGTGATGGTGCAGGGCATCCCCCACTTCATAAAACATCTGGAAAATATTTTCCAGTTCTCCCTGGGGAATTCCGATGCCGGTGTCGGAAACTGAAATCAAGGCCTCCCCCTGGGGGGAAAGCCCTCCTTCCACCGCAATGCTTCCCTGGTTGGGCGTAAACTTGATGGCGTTTTGCAGCAACTCCCGCGCCACTTTTTTCAATTTGGTGCGGTCCCCCTGGATTTCCAACTGAGGCGGGATATTCAGGGTCAGGGTTTGGAGGCGGTCTTTCAACACCAGTTCCAACTCTTCGGCCACATCCTCCCATATTTCCCGAAGACCGAACCGGGTGAGTTCTATTTTCAGTTTCGCTGTGCTGGACCCGGCCAGATCATGCATTTGAGTGACGATTTCGTTTAAATGCTGAGAGGATCGGACAATGATGTTGAACAGGTGCTCCTCTTCCTTGCCCTTGAATTCGGGGGCCAGCATTTCCACAATGTTGTTGATGACACCCACCGGGGTGCGCAGTTCGTGACTGGTGATGGTGATAAATTTTTCTTTGATCTGATTGAGTTCTTCCAGGTCCCTGGTTTTGCGCAACAGCCGCAGATTCTCCTGCTGGGCCTGGATTTTCTCAAAACACTTCTTCACCACAAATTCGGCCCGGTTAAAACTGATGGGCTTGGTGATAAACTCGTAGGCCCCGGCTTTGATCATCTCCACCGCCAGTTCTATGGTTCCCTGGCCGGTGGTGACAATGATTTCCAGGTTGGGCTGCTCGGCCTTCAGGATGTGGACCAGTTCCTGACCGGTGATTTCGGGCATGGTCAGATCGGTAATCATCAGATCATAGGGTCTGGCCCGGGCCATATCCAGCCCCTGCCTCCCGTTTTCGGCCAGGTCCGCCTGATATCCCCACCGTTTTAAAAACCGGTCCCAAATCATGCGGATGGGTGCTTCGTCCTCCACCACCAGGATATTGGGCGTGATTTCCATGAAATTTCTCTGGATTTGATGAATAAGGTAAAAAAAAATGAACGGCCTGTTTCCGCAATCGGAGAAGGCCGGGGGGAACCCTTTTGGGATCATCCTCCCGATCAGGGGCCAAAAACGGTTTGAAAACTTTGGGATGACTGATCCTCAAGGGCAACCAGCCAATTGAAAGCACCTTTTCTATCTTAAATCATACGCTGAATCTAAAAAAAAGGGTGGCACGTTTTTTTCCAGGGTTTTAGGGTCTCTTTCCGTTGTCCGGCCCGGGCGCAAAGCCGGACTCTCCGGGGGATACAGCCGGGCAAAAAAAAAGGAGGCCGGACAAAAGCCCAGCCTCCCGTCCGGTATCCAGGGCAGTCCTAATCAGGCTGAACCATGGTCAATTTCAGCTTGCCCCGTTTGTCAAAACCAATCACCTTTACCGTGACGATATCCCCTTCGGAGAGGACATCAGAGACGTTCTCCACCCGTTCAGGCCCCAATTGGGATACATGCACCAGACCGTCGGTTCCGGGGGTGAGTTCCACAAACGCCCCGAAGTCCATGATCTTTTTGACCGGGCCGGTAAACACCGCCCCCACCTCAATTTCAGCGGTCAGGGATTTGACGATTTCCAGAGCCTCATCCACCGCGGCATGGTTGACGCTGGATATGGACACCACCCCGTCATCGTTCACATCCATTTTCACCCCGGTTTTTTCTATAATGCCTTTGATCACCTTGCCGCCGGGGCCGATCAGGTCCCTGATTTTGGCCGGGTTGATTTTCATGGCAATAAAGCGGGGGGCAAACTTGGAAAGAGTGGCCCGGGGGGCGTTGATGGATTTTTCCATGATGGACAGAATGTGCATCCTGCCTTCCAGGGCCTGGGCCAGGGCGTCCTCCAGTATTTTTTCGGTAAGACCCGCCACCTTGATATCCATCTGAAGGGCTGTAATGCCCTTGCGGGTTCCAGCCACCTTGAAATCCATATCTCCCAGGTGGTCCTCATCCCCCAGAATATCGGAAAGGATGGCGGTTTTGTTGTTGTCCTGAATCAGCCCCATGGCGATTCCTGCCGCATGGGTGGGAATGGGCACCCCGGCATCCATCATGGCCAGGGATGCGCCGCATACCGAGGCCATGGAAGAGGAACCATTGGATTCCAGAATTTCGGATACCACCCGGAGGGTATAAGGAAAGCTTGCCTTGGGGGGCAGCAGGGCGGTCACACTTTTTTCGGCCAGATACCCATGGCCGATTTCCCGGCGGCCCGCGCCGCGCATGGGGGATACCTCACCCACCGAAAAACCGGGGAAGTTGTAATGGAACAGGAAATCCCGGAAATGAACCCCTTCCAGGGTGTCCATCAGTTGCTCATCATCTCTGGCCCCCAGGGTAACGGCCACCAGAGCCTGGGTTTCCCCGCGGGTAAACAACGCGGAACCGTGGGAACGGGGCAACACACCGGTTTCTATGGTGATGGGGCGCACTTCGTTCAGCTTGCGGCCGTCTATCCGTTTGCCTTCGTTTAAAATCATCCGGCGCATTTCAGATTTTTTCAGGCTGGAGAAAATATCCTTGATCTCCTTGGCATCCTCCGCGGTGTGTTTTTCCGGGTCAAACACCGAATCCTTCAATTCCGCCGCCAGGGAATCCAAAGCGTCGTACCGTTCCATTTTTTCCTGGATGCGCAAGGCTTTATCCAGCCTGCCTTTTACAAACCCTTCCACCGCTGTTTGCAACTGGGGGTTTGTCACTTTGGCTTCCACAACCCGCTTGGGCTTGCCAGCCAGTTTGGCCAGTTCCACCTGGGCCTGAATCACCGGCTGCATGGCCTTGTGGGCGGTCATAATGGCTTCCAGGGCCACTTTTTCATCCACTTCGTGGGATTCCCCTTCCACCATCAAAATGGCGTCGGCGGAGCCAGCCACAAAAAAGTTCAGGTCTCCCCGTTTGGTCTCGGCGGGGGTGGGGTTGATGACAAACTTTCCATCCACCCGGGCCACCCGTACTCCGGCCAAGGGCCCTTCAAAGGGAATATCGGATACACACAAGGCGGCGGAGGCCCCGATCATGGCAGCCACATCCGGACCGTTTTCGTGGTCGGTGGACATCACGGTGGCAATCACCTGGGTTTCGCACTGGTAGTTTTTGGGAAACATCGGGCGGATGGGGCGGTCAATAAACCGGGAAGTCAACGTCTCTCCCTCGGTCAACCGACCTTCCCGCCGAAAAAAGCTTCCGGGAATCCGGCCGGCGGCGTACATTTTTTCCACATAGTGGACAGACAAGGGGAAGAAATCCAATCCGGGACGGGCGTTTTTTTCGGCCGTGGCGGCCACCAGAACCATGGTGTCGCCGTAGCGCACCACCACAGCGCCGCCCGCCTGACGGGCCATTTTGCCGGTTTCCAGGGTGATGGTGCGGCCACCCAATTGTGCGGTAACAGAATGCATGTGTGAAATTCTCCCGTGGAAGGGTTGTTGGAGGACACCCCCTTCAAACCCTTTTGGGATCCAAACAACCCTTTTTCCCCATGGGGGGGCGGGCAAGCCGCCTTGAAAGGTTTGTTTGCATCCCAAAGAAAAAAGTTTGAAGAACGGTTCCTTGGGGTGGCTGCCCCCCAGGTGAAGGATTACTTCCTGAGGTCCAGCCGTTTGATGATTTCCTTGTACTTATCCGAGTTGGTGTTGTGCAGATAATCCAACAAACGACGGCGGCGGGCCACCATTTTCAACAGTCCCCGGCGGGAATGGACATCCTTCGGATGGGTCCGAAAATGGTCGGTGAGGTAGACGATTTTGGCCGACAGCAGTGAAATCTGGACTTCGGGGGAACCGGTGTCTTTGTCTTCCCGGGCGTATTCTTTGATGATTTCGGTTTTGCGTTCAGGGGTCAGCATGGTGCTAAAA
>Ga0224495_10002907_pt1 | contig 10830 bp, 13 predicted proteins | sample SF_Jul11_sed_USG_FD_168128 | JGI IMG/M metagenome (GOLD analysis project Ga0224495, IMG submission 168128) | Sediment microbial communities from San Francisco Bay, California, United States - SF_Jul11_sed_USGS_4_1 | ecosystem: Environmental > Aquatic > Marine > Sediment | place: USA: California...
ATGGCGGCGTTCTTACGGTGCGGTTCACATATCGCGCTTCTGTTATTCGAATTATCGGCGCTGGCTATTGGCGCAAAGGAAAGGCAATTTATGAGCGCGAAAATAAAATACACGGATGAACCCCTAGGCAAGACTCAGGTAGTTACCGACTTTCTTCCCTCTCCGAGCGAGCTAGCTTTTCGTGAGGAAGGCGTGAAAGTTACTCTGGCTCTGAGCAAAAAAAGCATCGAGTTTTTCAAGTCCGAAGCTTCGAAACATCACACCCAGTACCAGCGCATGATTCGTCGGCTTCTTGACTCTTATGTTGATGCCCAAGCCCTAACCCGGCGTTCAACCCGGACTCAGCAAAAGCGCGGAGCCGGTTAACTCTACGTTGAAGCTGTAGAAAAACTCAAAATGCAAAATTCGCGCATTTATAAATCAACAAGTTGCGGCACGATTTTTTGCAAAAATCGGGTTTTTCTACAACCTCGTTGGCGTCATGAGCAGGCTTTGTATAGATCGCGAACTCCTATGTTGCATCTACTCGATGTAAGAGTCTGCATACCCAGGGGTAAAACCCGGGCAGACCCGAGGGGAGATTGATCCGTACGTTCCAATCGATATCCAGAAGGTCGCATCCAGGCTTGGCATGAAGCCCGAGTTGCTTTTCGTACGTCTTTACTACGATCTCGACGCGAGGCATCGGTATAAACAGGAAGGCGGAGCTTCGGTTGATCTCTTTCTGTTAGATGTTCAAGGCAAAGGACGCTCTGTTAATTTCCCGTATCTCGCGGCCATTCTCGCTGGTCATGAGCATGAGTACAGAATATTGTTTTGGTCCATGGTCTTCGCAGTCGCAGCACTATTGGTGTCGGTTGCATCGCTAGCAGAGAGTCTATTTTCCAAAGTGCGACAATGACGCCCACCCATCGGCCTAGCGGGGCTGGCTTACAGCGGTTTTTGCCCGCTTCTCCAGCCGCGAGGCTTGCTCACACTGTAGATACACCCCATTCATGCTTCCCCGGCCCGAACAGGTTTGAGCTTCAATTCGTGCAAGGCCAATAGTTTAGGCCAACGCGCTGCGCGGTGTTAAAATCGCGCTCCAAAAATTTCTGAACTGAGTATTTCATGCTTTCCACCGCAAACATTACCATGCAATTCGGGGCGAAGCCCTTGTTTGAAAACGTTTCTGTGAAATTCGGCGATGGCAACCGCTACGGGTTGATCGGCGCGAATGGCTGTGGCAAGTCCACGTTTATGAAAATCCTCGGAGGTGACCTTGAGCCGTCTTCCGGCAATGTGATGCTGGACAAGGATGAGAGGCTGGGAAAGTTGAGCCAGGACCAGTTCGCTTATGAAGACATGCGCGTGCTGGATGTGGTGATGATGGGGCATGCCGAGATGTGGGCGGCGATGTCGGAACGCGATACGATTTACGCCAATCCCGATGCCAGTGAGGAAGACTATATGCGCGCCGCCGATCTTGAGGCGGAATTCGCCGAATACGACGGTTACACGGCGGAGCCGCGCGCCGGTGAATTGCTGCTTGGCGTGGGGATTGCAATCGAACTGCACCAAGGCCCGATGAGTGCGGTGGCTCCCGGTTTCAAGCTGCGTGTGTTGCTGGCGCAGGCGTTGTTTTCCAACCCGGACATTCTGTTGCTGGACGAACCGACAAACAACCTCGACATTAATACCATCCGCTGGCTGGAGAACATCCTCAACGCGCGTAATTGCACGATGGTTATCATCTCGCATGACCGCCATTTCCTGAACAGCGTGTGCACTCACATGGCCGATCTGGACTATGGCAGGATCACGGTATATCCGGGCACTTACGATGAGTACATGCTGGCGTCCACGCAGGCACGCGAGCAACAGGCTGCGGATAACACCAAGGCGAAAGAAAAAGTTGCCGAGCTGAAAGCCTTTGTGGCGCGCTTCTCGGCGAATGCTTCCAAGGCCAAGCAGGCCACTTCGCGCGCGCGCCAGATCGACAAGATCAAGATCGAGGATATCAAGCCATCCAGCCGCCAGTACCCGTTCATCCGCTTCGAATACGATGAGCGAGAAAAACTGCATCGCGTTGCGGTGGAGGTGCAGCATGTGGCCAAGGGCTTTGACCGCGTGCTGTTTTCGAATGTGAATTTCCGCATTGATGCGGGCGAGAAAATCGCTATCATCGGCCCGAACGGCATCGGCAAAACTACACTGTTGCGCTGTCTGGCGGGCGATATCGCACCCGACACCGGCACCATCAAGTGGACGGACAAGGCCAAAATCGGCTACTACGCGCAGGACAGCAGCGCCGAATTCGCCGAAGACAAAATCATGACCGACTGGATGGCTTATTGGCGCGGCCCGCATGACGACGACCAGACGGTGCGCGCTACGCTGGGTCGTTTGCTGTTCTCGGGCGACGATGCAAAAAAACGGGTGCAGGTGCTTTCAGGCGGCGAAAAGGGACGCATGCTGTTCGGCAAATTGATGCTGCAACGCCCCAATGTGCTGCTGATGGATGAGCCGACCAACCACATGGATATGGAATCCATCGAGTCGCTCAACACCGCGCTGCTGGAATATAAAGGCACGCTTATTTTTGTCAGCCATGACCGTGAGTTCGTTTCGTCACTGGCGACGCGCATCATTGAAATTTCCGCCAAGGGCGTGACAGATTATCATGGCAGCTATGAAGAGTATCTGCGCGATCAGGGGATGGCGTTGTAAAGGGCGCCTCTAAAAATCCAGATTTCATCCCAACTGCTGCGTTGCGTAAAAAATTTCTTGCTTACATATCAATCATATGCTGCGCGGCGAAATTTTTTCCGCGCCTTGCCTTTGGGCGAACTCTGGTTTTTTAGAGGCGCCCTAAAGCATATCGCTGCGATATGCGAGCTGTATGTTGAATTTTCGATCAAGACTGGGGAACTGGCATGACTGAACATCGCTATACGCTAAACCTTTCCTGCCCGGACCGTGTCGGCATTGTCGCGGCGGTGAGCGGCTTTATCGCGCAACATGGTGGGCAAATTGTGGAGGCCAGTTACCACACGGATCAGGAAACACAACGATTCTTCATGCGCCAGGAAATCCGTGCCGATTCGCTTCAGTTCGATGCAACGGAATTGCGCACACGTTTCTCCTCGCTGGCTGACGCATTCCAAATGACCTGGCAAGTCAGCGATTCGGATTTAAGGAAGCGGGTGGTGGTGCTGGTCAGCCAGCATGACCACTGCCTCAACGATTTGCTGCATCGCTGGCGCAGCGGCGAGTTGCACGTCGATATTCCCTGCGTTATTTCCAACCATCAGTCATTGCGCAGTTTCGTCGAGTGGCATGGCATCCCGTTCCATTATGTTGAAGTGCCGAACATCAAAGGCCAGGACAAGGCCGCCGCATTCGCGGAAATCGCGCGCCTGTTCGATGCGGCTAACGGCGATGTGATGGTGCTGGCGCGTTTCATGCAGATCGTTCCGCCGGATTTATGCGCCCGTTATTCCGGACGCATCATCAATATTCATCACAGCTTCCTGCCTTCGTTCGCGGGCGCCAAGCCCTATCATCAGGCCTACCAGCGCGGCGTAAAGCTGATCGGTGCGACTTGCCATTACGTTTCCGATGAACTGGATGCCGGCCCGATTATCGAGCAGGACACCATGCGCATCGACCACGGCGACGCTGTGGAAGACATTGTGCGCTACGGCAGGGATATCGAAAAAGCCGTGCTGGCACGAGGCCTGCGCTATCATGTCGAAGACCGCGTGCTGCTTTGCGGCAACAAAACGATAGTATTCAGATAAACCAGAAATGGTGGCGAATATGGATGCGAAGGATTTTTGCTGGCCGGGCAGAACCTGCTGTTCAGAGGGTTGGATTTAACGGCTGTCGAATACTTGCTGGAACGCTGTTCCGTGCGAAACATGAGCGCGGGCGAAAAGCTGCTGCAACCGGATATCCAGAATCTCCATCTCTACCTGATACTTGAAGGCAAACTGAGCGTTCATCTGGACGAACGGGGAACATCGGAGCATTCATCGCTGGTTGCCGGCGAGTGAGCCGGGGAAATATCCGTTGAGGACGGCAAGCATCCTTCGGCTTTGGTCGTTGCTTCCGAAACTACCCGGGTGATGGCTATTCCGCAGGTACGGTATGGTCGCTGGTTGAGCGTTCGCACGAGATGGCCCGCAATCTGCTGGCAATCATTGCCGGCCGCATGCGCAACGACAAGAGTGCGCTCATCACCATGCACAATAAAAAAGCGCAATTCAAGCATCAGGCCTGCGTTGATGCGCTGACCGGGATACATAAGCCACTGGATGGGCGAAGCCTTCCCCCGCGCCCTGCATCGTTGCGAATTAAACAAACTGCCCGCGCAATCATGGTTGCGGATATTGATCACTTCAAGCGGATAAATGATACCTACGGTCATGTAGTTGGTGATGTCGCGTTTAAGATCGTTGCCAGGTGCTTGCTGGAAAATGTGAGGCCGATGATCTGCTGGCCCGATATGGCGGCGAAAAGTTAGCGATACTGTTGCCCGATACCAGCCTGGAAAATGCCAGTACCGTTGCAGAACGGCTGCGGGCCAGGATTGCAGGCAGCGAGATTCGCCATAACGACATCATATTCAGTATTGCCATTTCGATTGGCGTCGCGCCTGCCATGTGCGATGAGATGCTTGAAACCCACATCGGCAAAGCAGACAAAGCGCTTTACCGGATGGAACTAATTCGCTTGGGGTATAGTCGAAAAAAAGGCTTTTTTGCGGAAGCAGCTCTTGAGTTGTATTTTGTTGTACTTGATAAATAATTGACTAACAAATGGAGGGTAAGAAATGAAGCGCAATTACGGTTTTATTAATATTGCCATCAGTACCTGTCTGGTAGCTGCATCAGGGTTGGTTCATGCGGACGATGCTACGCAGAATATCGCAATTCCATCCATAGCCAGCCCCTACACGAAGAGTTCCAAATCCTACATGCTGGCCTTGAATGATGCCGATGCCCCCCAGAAGCAGGCGAGCGCAACTGCGGCGAGTCAGTCAGCGGAATTTGAGCCGCCAATGTTTTCGAAAAGCAATGCACACAAGTATCTGGGCTTGGGAACGGTGGCGCTGGTTGTTGCAACAGCGCTCGCGCCGAAACCCGCCGAAAACGAAGGTGGAACATTGACCCAGGCCCAGATCGATGAACAGGAATCCAGCAACCACGCAAGATTGGGAAAGGCCGCTGCGACACTGGCCGCTGCCACGGTGGTGACCGGATTGATCGCACACTGGGATGACTTTCATGTAGAGGACGGCTGGACCGACCCCGATAACATGCACGCACTGCTGGGTACTGCGGGCGCGCTGGCCATGCTTTTTGCCGTGTCCAATGCGCCTGGCGGCGGACATGCGGGCGTGGGGGTGACTGGCGGTGTCGCCATGGCAGCCGCTATTAAATTAACCTGGTAATGGAGCGAGATCATGTCAAAAAAACTTGAAGTTGGCGCATTGCTGGTTGGCGCGCTGTTAATGATTAGCAACAATACCCGGGCGGAAGAAACTCTTACAGGCTGGCTGACTAATTTTGAGCGCACCAAAGAAGTGAAACCGGCTACCGACAAGCAGTATCTGAAGGAATGCGGCGAATGTCACTTTGCCTACCAGCCGGGTTTGTTGCCGGCAAGATCATGGGAAAAACTGCTGAATGCGGATGCATTGAAGAAGCATTTTGGCGACAATGCCGAGATCGATAAAGACACGCTGCAAACCATACATGATTACGCGGTGGAAAATGCGGCGGATAAATCCTTTTACAAGCGATCACGCAAGATTGCGCTTGCCACTGTAGAAGGTGAGGCGCCGCTGCGGATCACCGAAGTGCTGTATATCAAGCGCAAGCACAAGGATATTCCCGAGAATATGGTCAAGGGTAACAAGGACGTGAAATCGTTTAGCAACTGCAACAAGTGCCACACACGGGCAGACAAGGGCGTGTTCGATGAGGACACCGTAGTCATTCCGAATTTTCCCGATTGGGATGATTAAAACGCAGCAGGGGCGGGGCTTGCCCCGCCCTGTGTTCCGCACTGAAAGGGCAGGCGCATCAGAAAGCGTAGGGTGCGTTCCACGCACCATCATCTTTGGGTTGGTGCGTGGAACGCACCCTACAACAGCACTTTTATTTAGAAATGGACGAGCAGGCATTAGCAATGCCTGATCAGGGCAAGACCATCAGCCACTGTCGGATAATATAACTTCACCCTCAACTCACGCTTCATGCGCCGATTGTCCAGCCGCCTGGATTCGTTCATGAACGACAGCAATGTTTGCGGCAACGTCCGCTGAGCCTCGGCTCGGCTGATACGCGGGACACGTTGCAAGCCGAACGCATCCGCTACACTGTCGAGAAATTCACCAGTTTTCATCGGGCCGTCATCGCTGGCGTGATATACGCGGCAAGCAGAGCTGTTTCTGATGGCCGCCACGACAATGCGCGCCAGATCATCGGCGTGTATATGATTGGTGTAGCTGTCCTCGCTATCGGCGATGCAAGGCACGCCTTGCTGCAAGCGGTTAAGCGGCAGGCGGTCTGCCGCATAGATTCCCGGCACGCGCAAAATGCAGGCCTTAACCTGATTGCGCTTTGCCCAGATGCGGATTTGTTTTTCCGCATCGGCACGGCGTAGCGCGCGCGCCGTTTGCGGATTGGGCGGATGCGATTCGCTTAAGAGTGCGCCGCCGCAATCGCCATATACGCCGCTGGTGCTGATGTACACCAGCTGCTTCGGCAAGGCTCCCTGCGACAGCGCGGCTAACAAGTGGCGGGTGCGCGTATCACATTCGCCGAAGTTCGCGGGTGGAGCAAAGTGCAGCACCACATCCGCCAGGCCCGCGATGCGAGCGAGGCTGTCCATACACGTAAGGCTGGCGCGATCATCCAAATCCCCCAGCAGCGGCACCACATCCAGAGCGCGCAGGCCGGAACAGTAAGAGGCATTGCGCACCAGAGCAAAAACCCGGTAGCGGCGCGCCAGCAAGGGGATAGCGCGCATCGCCACATCTCCGCAACCGATAATCAGCAAGCGTCTCATGTGATGATTATGCGTTAGAATTCCTGACTTTGCGCAACCAGCTATACATAGCGACATGACTTTTAAAACAACCATTCAACCAAGCGGCCACACCTTTCCCATCAAGGAGCATGAAACCATACTCGAAGCTGCGATCAAGCACGGCTACATCCTGCCATACAGCTGCCGCGACGGCGTATGCGGCGTTTGCAAGGGGAAAATCATCGAAGGGCAGGTGGACTACGGCAACTACCTGGGCAGCACACTGTCGGATGCGGAAAAAGCGGCGGGCATGGCATTGTTCTGCTGCGCCATGCCGCAATCCGACCTTATGATCGAATGCCGCGAGGTGAGCGCGCTCAATGACATCCCGGTGAAAACCCTGCCGTGCCGCGTGCAGAAAATGGAAAAGCTGGCGGAGGATGTGATGGTGCTCCAGCTCAAGCTGCCAACCAATGAACGGCTGCAATTCCTGGCCGGCCAGTACATCGACATCCTGCAGAAAGACCAGAAGCCGCGCAGCTTTTCGCTGGCTAACGCGCCGCACAACGACGAATTTCTGGAGCTGCATATCCGCAACATTTCAGGCGGCGCGTTTACGAAGCACGTGTTCAATGAAATGAAAGAGCGCGACATCCTGCGCTTCAAAGGCCCGCTCGGCACATTTATCCTGCGTGAAGATTCGGACAAGCCCGTCATCTTCGTCGCCAGCGGCACCGGCTTTGCGCCGATCAAGGCCATCATCGAGCACGCCCTGCACATCGGCTTGAAACGCACGATGCATTTCTACTGGGGCGCTCGCAAACTGGCAGATTTATATATGCTGGAAAAGGCGAGGCAATGGGAAAGCGGCGGCATCAAGTTCATCCCCGTGCTATCCGAACCGCTGCCCGGTGACAATTGGCAAGGCAGAATCGGACTGGTGCATCAGGCAGTGCTGGATGATTTCAGTGACTTGTCGGGATATGAAGTCTATGCCTGTGGCGCGCCCGTGGTCGTTGAAGCGGCGCACCGTGATTTCACAGCATTGCGCAAGTTGCCCAATGATGCGTTCTTCTCGGATGCGTTCACGTTCACACCGAAAAATTAATCCCGCTTCGAAATCCGCATTTCACCTTTGTCGTGCTCAATCTTGAACTGCTGCAAAACGTTCATGCCGAGCAACGGTTGATCGAGGTTTGGGATAATAATTGCCGGTACATCCTTCATCATGAATGGCCCGAACATGAGTGATGAAATAACGGTTGTGCAGCCGCTGGTTGACCCGTTTGCCGTCCGCATCTGTATTTGCTCTTTGCACGAAATTTGTGCCAGAAACGCGATAGACCTGGGCAGCGCGACCATTGATGCGCCGGTATCTATAACAAACGTCAAAGCCTTGCCATTAATTTGCCCATCCAGAAAGTAGTGTCCGCCACCGCCCTGCTTGATAACGTATATTCCGTTGAATGTGCCAGACTGTTTTTCGTCTTGCGGCGCAGGAGTGATTGTTGAAACCCATGAAGAAACCGTCTGCGCATTTTGCGTGCAGGGGGACTCCTGGTAAATCAGGTTCCCTTGCAGATTCCTGCATTTATAGACCATACCTTCTGCCCAAGCGGTCCCGCCGGATACAGCCGTAAGGAGGATAAGAAAAAGAGGTCTCGACGCAAAATACTTCTCCATATGCCATAAAGCGCAGCACAGACTATTCAAGTTTCATCGCCCGCTGATAATGCTTGTTAGCCTCATCAGATTTACCCACCAGTTCCGCGAGCTGGCCTAGCGCATTGTAGGCTGCCTGGCTGGGAGACACGCTGATGCTGGCTTCCAGGTAGCTTTGTGCCTTACCCCACAACTTCTGGTGCAGGCACAACTTTCCAAGCGCCAGCAACAGCCCGGCATCATCCTTGTGAAGAATGAGCCACTTCTCGGCTTGTTCGATTTGCGCGACTACATCGCCGGACTGGCAATCGCCATAAAGCGCGACCAGTTCGCTGTCCCATTGGGCATTCAGGCTATCGGAGAGAAGTTGTTGCGCGAGCGAACCGGCGCCTTTCTGAATAAGAGCCTGCGCGGCAGTTGCTGCAACTTTTGCGCGCCGCTTGAAATCTTCGGGAATGTTTTTCAGGCAAGCTGTGAGACCGGCCAGGTCTTCCGGCTGACGGATTTTTTCCAGCCAGGCTTGCTGGCGAAATTGCTCGGCCATTGCCACTTCAATTGATCCGCGCTTTTCCAGTTGTTCAAGAAGGCTTAACACTTCGTCCCAATGGCCCGCCAGTTGCTGAGCCCTAAGCTCAAGGGACAACGCGCCGACATGGCCCTTGACCCCGCGGTCGCGCAGTTTCTGCAAGCAGTTCAGCGCAGCTTGCGGATCGTGCTGGTCGAGCATGAACCTGGCCTTTGCAATCAGGTGCATCGTGGTATCGCCCACTGACTGACTTTCAGAGGCAGACAGATAGGCATCGCGTTTTTGAAAATCACGCAATTCGTGCGCAGAGCGTGCTGCGATGATGGAAGGGAGCGCGGAGGCATCACCTAACTCAATCGCCTTTGCGGAGGCTTTTTCAGCTGCAGCATAGCGGCCTTCGAGAAAAGCGATTAGCGCTTCGTCCAATGACTTGCGCGATTTACTCTGGTCATGTCCCAGGCGATATTTTTGAACATACGATGGCAGCTGGACAGCGGCAAGCGTCAGCCGCACCAGTATATAGCCAGATATGAAAGCGAGCAGGCTCAACACGACGAATAGCGTAAATGCCAGCTCGATACGGTATGGCGGATATACCACCAGCACGTAGGCCGGGTTGTGCGCCACAGTGGACAGTGCGACGGCAGCGGCGAACAGCAACAGTATCCAGAAAAGATATTTCATCGCGGTGCTTTATGGCGGTTGTTGAAACTCACCCTCGGCTCGCGTTCACGCGTCAAACGATAATTGCGCACCGCCTGCAAGCTTGTGCTGATGTCCGGCAATTCAACGCGGATATTGGAAGCCGACAGTTTTTTCAGCCCGGCCAGCATCCGTATGCCCTCGTTCGATTTGCCGTCAAAATAGCGCGCCGTCCAAAGCTGAGCAGTTTTAAGTTCCTGTCTGAAGCTTTCCTCGTCTCGCGACATCAGCGCAAGGCGTGCCGACAATAAACGCAGCTTCAGATTTTCTCGCAGAAAAAACTCCTGATTGGGCGGCAGCAGCGGAATTTCGGCTTTGCCGGTATCTTCGATCCGCACCAGCTGTTTCAATTCCTGAGCGATTTCGCGCAGCAGCTTTTGCCAGAATGTTTCATCCTTTGGCACAGCTGCAACCTGGGCGGCAACTTCTGCCGAAGCGCGTTGCTGATAAGCCAAAGGCATCGCATCTATAGAGGCCATCAAATTTTCAAGCTGAAAATTGACGCCGGGGATGTCAACGCTCGGCAGCGCCCGCAACTTGTCGATGTCCTGGTTGATGGTTTTGCGCAGTTCGTTGAAAGTAGCCCGATTCATGCGTTGCAAGCGCGCATCGGCAGACTGCATCGCGATCATTGCGTTTTTCACATTGGCTGACAGTTGTAACTGCTGCACGGCAATCAGCAGCAATTGCTCAACTTCTGCAAGAGCAGATTCATCGCGGCTTACAGACATGTCCGCATACAGAGTTTCAAGCGCGGCGCGCTGATTTTGCGCCTCGGCATAGCGTGTTTCGAGAGTCGCAACTTTTGTTGCAAGTTCGCGCACCTGGTCTTGGCTTTGCGCCAGCAAAATCTGGCTGGCCTTGCTGCCGCCATCCATTTCGGCGATTTTCTTCGCCAGCTGCTGCTGCATATCACCGAT
>Ga0224495_10002908_pt1 | contig 10827 bp, 8 predicted proteins | sample SF_Jul11_sed_USG_FD_168128 | JGI IMG/M metagenome (GOLD analysis project Ga0224495, IMG submission 168128) | Sediment microbial communities from San Francisco Bay, California, United States - SF_Jul11_sed_USGS_4_1 | ecosystem: Environmental > Aquatic > Marine > Sediment | place: USA: California...
AGCCACCGCGACAGCGTCGGTACGGCACCTGAGGGATTCGCCGTGACCGCGCGCACGGCGATCACTGCGGTCGCGGCGATGGAGGACCCGGAGCGCAAGCTCTACGGGACCCAGTTCCACCCGGAGGTCGCACATACGGAGTTCGGCCAGGAGATCATCAAGCGGTTCCTGCACGACATAGCGCAGATCCCGCCCGTGTGGACGATGGTCAACATCATCGACGACGTAGCGGAACGAGTGCGCGAACAGGTCGGCTCGGATCACGTCATCTGCGCGCTGTCCGGTGGCGTGGACTCCAGCGTGGTCGCAGCTCTGCTGCACCGCGCGATCGGCGATCAGCTGACATGCGTGTTCGTCGACCACGGTCTTTTGCGCCTCAACGAGGCGGAGGACGTGGTTCGCGTGTTCCGCGACCAGTTCCACATCGATCTCATCCATGTGGAGGCCGAGGAGCGCTACCTGTCTCTGCTCGTCGGCGTGACCGATCCCGAGGTCAAGCGCCGCATCATCGGCGAGGAGTTCTGGAAGGTGTTCTTCGAGGAGGCCGAGAGACTCAAGGGCGTGAGGTGGCTCGCCCAGGGCACGCTGTATCCGGACGTGATCGAATCCGGTTCGAAGACGGCCGCGAAGATAAAGAGCCACCACAATCTCATCCCGTTCCCCGAAGGAGTGCACTTCGAACTCATCGAGCCGCTCAAGGCGCTGTTCAAGGACGAAGTGCGAGCGGTCGGGGCGGAACTTGGGCTTCCGGACGAGATCGTGCATCGCCAGCCGTTTCCGGGTCCCGGGCTCGCGGTGCGAATCATCGGCGACATCACCCAAGACAAGCTCGAGATACTGCGCGAAGCGGACGCGATCGTGCGCGAAGAGATCTCGGATTGGGACGAGGACCGAAGCGTTTGGCAGTACTTCGCCGTGCTCCCGGACATCCGCAGCGTTGGAGTGATGGGCGACGAGCGAACGTACGGTCATCCGGTGATCATCCGAGCCGTGGCCTCGGCGGACGCCATGACGGCGGACTGGGCGCGACTGCCCCACGATCTTCTTGCGAAGATGAGCAACCGGATCATCAACGAGGTGGAGGGCGTCAACCGGGTAGCATACGACATAACCAGCAAGCCGCCCGGCACGATCGAGTGGGAATAGCAGACTCACGCGCTCGGTGACCGTGCGCCATGGGCGAAACGTGCACGAAGGCAAGGGGCTGACCGATATGAGCGAGCAGACAGACATCGAGGCGAGAATCACCGAGTTGCGTGACCGGATCGACGACGTGGATTGCGAGCTCGTCAAGCTTCTCAACGAGCGAGCGGAGATCGCACTCGCCATTCGCGAACTCAAGCCGAAGGTGCATCTGGGACTCTACGATCCACGTCGCGAGGAGGAGATCTTCGCACACCTGGCATCGTGCAACGAGGGCCCGCTCTTCGCGGAGAACCTCCGCGAGATCTACGAGGCGATCCTGCACGTCATGAAGGAGCTCTGATCGTCATGTCCTCGGAGGCGCGCGCGACGGCGGCCGTGCAGCGCGACGGTGACGTGACGATCATCGCCGGTCCGTGCTCGGTCGAAAGTCGCGAGCAGATGCGTGAAGTTGCTTCGGCATGTAGGGAACTCGGCATTCGCGTGATGCGAGGCGGTGCATACAAGCCGAGGACCTCGCCGTACTCGTTCCAAGGCCTCGAGAAAGAGGGTCTCTTCGTGCTGCGGGAGGTGGCGGACGAATACGACCTTCTTGTGGTCACGGAGGTCGTGGACTCGGCTCACGTGGAGCTGGTCGACGAGTACTCGGACATCCTTCAAGTGGGGACCCGCAACATGGCCAACTACTCGTTGCTGAAGAAGATCGGCAAAGTGACGGCGAAATCGGGCAAGCCGGTGCTCTTCAAGCGCGGGATGGCAGCAACCATCGAGGAATGGCTAGGGGCAAGCGAATACGTGACTATGCAGGGCAACCCGAATGTCTTGCTGTGCGAGAGGGGTATCAGGACGTTCGAGACCGCGACCAGGTTCACGCTGGACATAACGGCCGTCCCGGTGGTCAAGAAGCTCTCGGTCCTTCCTATAGTCGTGGATGTCTCGCACCCGACGGGGCAGGCGGACCTCGTGCCGGCGGTGTCTCGCGCGGCCGTGGCCGTCGGAGCGGATGGCATCATGGTCGAGGCGCACCCGAACCCCCGCGAGGCGTTGTGCGACGGCCCGCAATCGCTCGATCTCGTGGGACTGGGGCGTCTTGTCGCCGAGTTGAAGCCGATAGCGGCGGCCATAGGGCGCAGGATTGCCTGATGAGTAGTGTGTGGACGGCAGGATGAACAATCCTTGACGTCGAAGTAGTATCAGACGTCTTCCAAGGGGCGTCGCAAATCCGGCAAGCCACCGGTTGGGGGCGGAGTTGAGCAACCTTGGCCTCGGCAAGTTCTGCCCGCACTGTGGAGCTGTGGGGACCAGGCGCTTGGGTCCCTGCAATGTCTGCGACTTGGCTGCATGCGAGAAATGCGGGAACATCCAACATGTCGGAGGAGAGAAGCAGATAGTCCATGACGAGTGTCTACACAAGTCGGGCGAATCCTTCTCGATGATTAAGTTCGTGAAGTAATGTGGTATGGGACGCAAAATCACTTGAATCAGCCGGGGGGACCATCGTGAACGAACTGTACGACCTGGTGCAACGGGTCAACGCCGAAGTGGACCGGAGGGGGTTGGACGCCTTCCGGGTCCGCGGAGAGATTGCCCTCAAGGTGGGATACTTGATCTCGTTGGTGGACGAACAGACCCCTTCGGAACCGGACAAGGTGGAGCAGCTCAGGTTGGTGGCCAAGGAGGTTCTTGGCGTCGATCTCTAGCTGCCGATCGTCGCCGATCTGGTCGGCCATACTCCGATACTCTCTTGAGCCCGTGTAGACTGAGTTCTCAATGAGCATCTTTCTCGACGACCTCAATCCTGCCCAGCGCGATGCGGCAACGACCACGGAAGGGCCCTTGCTCGTCCTTGCCGGTGCCGGCAGCGGCAAGACCCGAGTGCTGACGTATCGCGTGGCCCACCTCGTAGCCGATCTGGGCGTGTCTCCGCACGAGATCCTCGCGATCACCTTCACCAACAAGGCGGCCGAGGAGATGAAGACACGCCTCGGGAGTCTGGTGGGGCCTGTCGTACGTGCGATGTGGGTCATGACGTTCCACGCTTTCTGCGTGCGCATGCTGCGTCTCGACGCGGAGCGTCTGGGCTACGACCGCAACTTCACCATCTACGACGAAGACGATCGCAAGCGCATGATCTCAGCGGTCATGGGGGAGCTCGAGGTCGACCCGAAGCGATTCCCCCCCAACGGTGTCGGCGTGCGCATCTCTTCGGCCAAGAACGAGCTGATCGGCCCGCGTGAGTTTGGCGAGCAGGCCGTGACTCCACCCGACAAGATTGCGGCAAAGGTCTACGAACTCTACCAGCGGAGGATGCGCGTCGCCAATGCGATGGACTTCGACGATCTGCTTGTCGAGGGGCATCGTCTGCTGGCCGAGCACGCGGACGTTCTTGGCGCCTATCACGATCGGTTCCGGTACGTACTGGTCGATGAGTATCAGGACACCAATCACGCGCAGTACCGCATCGTCAACCTGCTCGCCGAGCGCAGCCGGAACCTAATGGTCGTAGGCGACGACGACCAGTCCATCTACTCATGGCGCGGGGCGGACATCCGCAACATCCTCGAGTTCGAGCGCGACTACCCGGAAGCGACCGTGATCCGCTTGGAGCAGAACTACCGCTCGACGGCCACGATCCTGGCGGCGGCGAACGCCGTGGTCGCCAACAACAGCGGGCGGAAGCCCAAGACGCTTTGGACTGCGAATGCGGGCGGTGAAGCGATAAGCCGCTACTACGCGAGCGACGAGCGCGACGAGGCGCGTTTCGTGGCCGCCGAGATAGAGCGGCTGGTCTCCGGCGAAGGCCGTTCCTACGCCGATTTCGTGGTCTTCTACCGTACCCACGCCCAGTCGCGCGTGCTGGAGGACCTCTTCCTGCGGGCGGGAGTACCCTACCGGATTGTGGGCGGAACGCGGTTCTTCGACCGCGAGGAGATACGCGACGTCATGGCGTATCTGAAGGCCGTCGTGAATCCTGCCGACGAGATCTCGCTCAAGCGCATCATCAACAAGCCGAAGCGCGGCATAGGCAAGACGACGGTCGAGGCGCTCGAGTATGCCGCCATCAAGAGCGGCATCCCGTTCGTGGAAGCGGTCGAGCGCGCCCAGGAGCTGCTCGAGGGGAGCAGGACTGCACCACGCGTCACACAGTTCGCCGAACTCATCCGCACTCTGCGTGCCGTGGCCGGCGAAGGCTCGCTGCGCGACTTGGTCGAGGAGGTCGTTCAAGGCAGCGGCCTCGTCTCCGCGCTGCAAGCGGAGCAAACGTTCGAGGCAGATGGAAGAGTTGAGAACATCCGAGAGTTCTTCGGCGTGGTGGAGGAGTTCGCTCAGCTGCACCCTGAAGCCGATCTTCCGGAGCTCATGGAATGGCTGGCCCTGCGCAGCGGTGTAGACGCCCTCGTAGAGGGCGAGCGCGCGGTGACGCTGATGACGCTTCATACGGCCAAGGGCCTCGAGTTCCCTGCTGTGTTCATCGTGGGAATGGAGGACATGATCTTCCCCCACGCCAACTCCATGTTCGACCAGGCTGGTCTGGAGGAGGAACGTCGTCTCTGCTATGTGGGCATCACTCGTGCACGCGAGCGCCTCTACCTGACGCACGCCCACTCGCGCTCGCTCTTCGGCACGACGCAGTACAATCCGCCGAGCATGTTCCTGGCCGAGATACCCGAGGAGCACGTGAAGGCGGCAGGTGCAGGTTCGGGTGCGCTGGCGGGTTCCCGCCTCGGGCGACATGCGGCTTCCGGGCGCGGCACCGGGTACGGACGCGGTACTGCAGCGGGTGGCGAGGGACGCGTCTTCGGGGCGGGGATGCCTCCGGTGCCGCGTGCACCGAAGCCCGCCGAGGAGATCGAGGCGTTCGAGCCGGGTGACGCTGTCGAGCACAAGACGTTCGGCCGGGGCACAGTGCGCGAGGTGAAGGGCGACCGCGTCACCGTGGCGTTCGAAAGGGCGGGCGAGAAGAAGCTTCTGGCGGGTTACGCTCCCTTGAGGAAAGTGCGAGACTGAAACCTGGTCAGCGCTGTGCGAGCAAGGCGAGGAGGTCGGGGCTGATCTGGAAGAAGCAGATAGCTGCCCCGCTCGTCGAAGGCGCATCGTGAGGGAGGGCTCGTGACTCGGATCGTCGAGGACTCTTGGCGCAAGGATCCCCGCGCGGGGGTTCTCGTGATCGTGTTCGGAGTCGCGATTGTCAGCTTCGTGCTACTGGTCGTTGCCGCGATGCTCTTTCCGTCGTTCGCGGCGCTGGATGAGACGGCCTCGTCCGCCTTCGCTTCCATCGACAGCGACTTCCTCGACAGCGCGTCTCGCGCTTTCACGCGTCTCGGCGACATTGAGATCATGATGTTGCTGACAGCTCTCGCGTCCGTAGCACTGTGGTATACAGGCAGGCGCCCCGAGAGCATCCTTCTCGCCGCGACGGTCGCGCTGGGAACCGGGCTGGGCAGCCTGTTCAAAGACATCTTCGAGCGAGCGCGCCCCGATTTCGAGTACGTGCGCATCCCGATTCCGGATACCTACAGCTTCCCGTCCGGGCACGCGCTCGCGAGCTTCCTGTTGTTCTCAACGATCGCGTTCATCGTTGTCCTCGAGGCGGAGCGCTTCGCCACACGCGTTTGGGTGACCACAGCCTTGTTGACGCTCGGAGTGTTCGTCGGGCTGTCGCGTGTGTATCTGGGAGTACACTACTTCGGCGATGTGATCGCGTCGTGGATGCTCGGCTCGGCGTGGATGACGGTGACCGTGGCTTCGTACTTCTGGCTGACGCGTCAGCAGGCCGAATAGTAACAGGGCGCGCTGAGGGGGAATAGCACGCCCTGTCTTACGAGCGGCGTTTCCCGCCCCGAGGGGGGGAAGTGAAGGGCGGGTCGCTCTGCTCTACGGGACGCTGAAGCAACTGGCGTGCCTATTATGCGCTTCGAGGCCGGAGCTATGCACTACGATGGGCTATTCCGAACCCGACAGCCTCTCCTTCAGCATTCCGGCCGACCCGACCTTCGATACTGCGAGCACGTGGTCGCCCACGTGCAGCACCGTCTCCGGTCCTGGAACCAGGACTTCGCTATCGCGCACGACGGCAACGAGGCGAGCGGTAGGAGGCACGCCGAGCTCCGCGAGCGGCACTCCAAGCGCCGGGGAGTCGTCGGCGATTTGGAGTTCGACCAGCTCGAGCCCGCCCTTTAGAACGGTGAGTAGCGTGACGATGTGGCCGAGCCCGACCTCCTCGGTGAGCAAGCGAGCGATGATGCGCGTGTTGGAGACCGCGATATCGACGCCGAAGCTCTCGTCGAAGAGCCATTCGTTGCGCGGGTCGTTGACTCTAGCGATCGTGAGCCGCGCCCCGTACTCTCGTCTGCCGAGGAGGCACACAACCAGGTTGTCCTCGTCGTCGCCAGTGACGGCGGCGACCGCATCGGCCCTGCCGACTTCCGCAGACTCGAGTACCGCAGGCTCGCACCCGTCGCCGCAAACCACGCGTACGTCCGTCATCTCTTCGGCAACACACTCTGCGCGTTTGCGGTCCTGCTCTACTATCACGACCTCGTGTTTCGCGTCTCGAAGCATCTCGGCAAGGTTAGCTCCGAGCTTCCCGCCCCCTACGACCAGAACGTACATCTGAGGCCTCCCTTACGGCGCGAGCATGCGCTCGAGGTGCTCGAGCGCCGAATCCGCCACTGCGATGTGGATGATGTCGCCGGCGTGCATGGCTGCGCCGCCCGTCGGCAAGAAGGACTTCCCGCTGCGCACTATTGCCACTACGGCAATCTCTCCCGTGCGCGAGAGTTCGTCGATGGTGCGGCCGACCCATCTCTGGGGGACCTCGATGCTCACGAGACGCGCTTCGCCGTCGCCGAACGTGATGCTTGCTGGGAGTTCTGAGTGCAGAAGGAGCGCCAGGACCTCATGGACGGACCACGTGACCGAGGCGACCGCCTGCACGCCGAGACGCCGGTATATCTCCGCGCGTCTGGGATCGTATATGCGTGCAACCACCTGCGGGACGCGGAAGACCTGCTTCGCGACCATCGCCGAGACGACGTTCGAGTTGTCGCCGCTCGTCACCGCGACGAAGGCGTCGGCGTGCTCGATTCCGGCGGCCACGAGAGTCCTGCGGTCGAATGCCTTGCCGCAGTGCTTGGTCCCGCTGAAGTCGGACAACATGCTGCCGAGCGCGGCTCTATCCTGGTCCACCACGCTCACCTCGTGTCCCTCCAACGAGAGGCGTCGGGCGAGCGTGGAACCCACGCGTCCGCAACCTGCAATCACCACTTTCACGGCGTCTCCTCCCTACAGGGGCGGCTCAGCTGTCCACCCGGAGGTGTATATCCCCCGTCCCTCCCCGCGTTGCTCCCGCCCGGGTGCGGGTGGAGGCGGCGGACGAACCATTTGCGAATCTCATCTGCGACAAGAAGAGTCGGCGCCAGGCAGGCCAGGAAGAGCCAGTCCTGTGCCGACAGCGGCACGAATCCGAATACGCGGGCCAGTGGCTCGATGTAGACAAGCGCCGCAAGCAACGCAATCTCGGATGCGATTCCGGCCAACAGCAGCTTATTGCTCAGAAGGCCGATCTGGAAGATGGATTCGCGGTTCGTGCGCTGTGCGAAGCCGTTGCCGATTTGCGTAGCGACGACCGCCGCGAACGTCATCGTTGTTGCAAACATGTAGAGCTGACCCGTGTCGGCGAGTTGCATGCCGGGTCGCCAGCCGTTGACCCAGTAGGCATAGTAGTACGCGAGCATGCAAGCGGCAGCCTGGAATGCTCCTAGGAAGAGATATGCTCGTGTCAGGACCCGGCGGTTGAGGAGCCTGTCCTTCGGAGCGCGGGGACTCCTGCGCATCACACCCGGTTCGGGTTTCTCGACCCCAAGGGCCAGCGCGGGAACGATGTCGGTACCCAGGTCGATGGCGAGGATCTGCAGCACCGTCAGCGGCAGAGGGATACGGAACAGCACGAAGAGGATGAACGGGACTATCTCGGGGATGTTGCTCGTGAAGATATACGTTACGAAGCGCCGTATGTTGTCGTAGACGGCGCGGCCCTCTTCGACCGCATGCACGATGCTTGCGAAGTTGTCGTCGGCAAGCACCATCTCTGCCGCCTCACGTGCGACATCGGTGCCGCACGTCCCCATCGCCACACCGATGTCCGCAGCCTTGAGCGCAGGGGCATCGTTCACGCCGTCGCCGGTCATGGCCACGATGTGACCCAGAGACTTCAGCGTCGTGGCGATGCGCATCTTGTGTTCGGGGGACACGCGTGCGAAGAGGACCTCCTGGCCGGAATCGAGCGAGGACGTGAGTTCCTCGACGGTCATGTCTTCGAGTTCCGAGCCGATGATGATGCGCAAGTCGGCACTGCGGACGATGCCTACGCGTCTCGCGATGGATTCGGCGGTCAGTCCGTAGTCGCCCGTGATCATGATGATTCGGATGCCCGCCGTACAACACTGCTCGACCACCTCGGCGACTTCCGGCCGCGGTGGATCCATCATCGCCACGAGTCCCAGGAACGTGAGGTCGTGCTCGATCTCCTCGGCATCGGCGCGACCAACGGAATCGAGCTGCCTCGACGCAACGGCGAGAACGCGCAGTCCTCCGACGGCGAACTCGTCGTTGGCGGCCATCGCGGCATCGACTATCTGAGGGGTCATGACTTCGACGCCGTCGGCCGAGAGAGCGTGCGTGCATAGCTCCAGCGTCTCCTTCGGCGCTCCCTTCACGAACGCGACGTAGGACTTCCCGTCACGGTGTGCGGTCGCCATGCGCTTGCGCCGCGAGTCGAACGGAGCCTCAACCAGCCTGGGCAGGCGTGACGCTTCGGCGTCGAGGTCCAGACCCGCCTTGCGTGCTGCGACGAGAAGCGCGGCCTCGGTCGGATCGCCGATGACGCGCCATGCGGGTGATGCCTCGTCGGGCTCGCGCAGGCGGGCGTTGCTGCACAGCGCTGCAGCACGCAGCAGCCGCTCGGCGCGTGCCTCTGTTTCCGCGTCCAGCGCCCGACCGTCCTTGCTCCGCAGTTCGCCGGAGGGGTCGTAGCCGGTACCCGTGACCTCTACTTCGACGCCGGGAAGGTAGACGTTGCGCACCGTCATCTCGTTCTGGGTAAGGGTGCCGGTCTTGTCCGTGCATATGACGGTCGTGGAGCCGAGCGTCTCGACCGACGAGAGCTTCTTGACGAGCGCGTTGCGCTTGGCCATGCGTTGCACGCCCATTGCGAGCGAGAGCGTTACCGTGGGGAGCAGGCCTTCGGGCACGTTTGCGACGATGATGCCCACCGAGAAGATGAACCCTTCGGCAAGACTTAGTCCTGCAAGGAAGTAGCCGAGGATGAAGAAGAGGATCCCCAAGCCAGTCGCGAGAAACGCCACGAGCCGAGTGACCCTCCCCATCTCCTTCTGAAGGGGTGAGAGGTCCTCTTCCAGGGACTGAGTCAGTGTTGCGATTGCACCGAACTGTGTCTTCATCCCCGTTGCGAATGCGATTGCGCGACCCCGACCGTATGCGACGGTTGTTCCCGCAAACACCAGGTTGGGGACTTCAGTGAGTGCCGAGAAGGACTCGGTCGCTGGCGAGGAGGTCCGCTTCGCAGGCTGTGACTCCCCGTTCAGTGTGGCTTGGTTGACTCGGAGGTCGAACTCGTCGATGACTCGCGCGTCTGCGCTGATGCTGTCGCCCTCTTCGAGCACCAGAACGTCGCCTGGGACGATCTCCGCAGCGAGGATCTCGCGCACGACACCCTCGCGCAGCACGTGTGCCTTTGCGGGCATCAGGCGCTTGAGCGCTTCGGTCGCCTTCTCAGCGCGGAACTCCTGCCAGAAGGAGAAGATGGCGTTGATGACGATAACGGCGAATATCGCCCAACCGAGTTCCGGCATGCCGCCCACAAACGCCAGCGCCCCGCCGATCCAGAGCATGATGGCAAACAGGTGGTAGAAGTTGGCGAGGAACTTCACGACAAGCGGGGTTCCGGCGACTTCGGCGATCTCGTTGGGGCCGAATCTTTCGAGCCGGAGCGCCGCTTCCTTCTCGTCGAGGCCTTGCGGGTCCGTCTCGAGAGCGCTGAAGAGATCGTCTGTGGGTATCGTCCAGTACTCTGTGCCAGGCGATGCCTCTGTCAGCGCGTCAGCGCCGGTCACTTCCCCCGCCCTTCGTGCGTCCGATAGCCTCTCTTGGAGCCGACTCACAAGTTGTACTCCTCGGCGGCTCGGGTATCAAGAGATGAGTTCGCGAGTCGTCGAGAGGTGCTACCGATGCCCGAGATCGTCGTGCGTGACGCAGATGTTGAAGACGCCGGCCAGATCGCCCGGATCTACAACCGATACGTTCTCGACTCTACTGCCACGTTCGACACCGAACCCAAGACCGCCGAGGAGAGACAGGCTTGGATCGCTCAGCACGACGAGCGGCATCCGGTCGTCGTAGCCGAGAGGGATGGCATTGCAGTGGGCTGGGGATCGCTGACTCGCTGGGGAGATCGACCTGCTTGGGAACGCACTGTCGAGGTGTCGACGTACGTCGACGAGAGTGCGCTCGGCACCGGCGTCGGTTCGGCGTTGACCGCTGTGCTTCTCGAGAGAGCGCTTCGAGCGGGCCATCATGCCGTGGTCGCCCAGATCGTCGGCGACAACGAGGCGAGCCTTCGCATCAGCGAGCGGTTCGGGTTCGAACGCGTGGGAGGGCTCGGCG
>Ga0224495_10002909_pt1 | contig 10826 bp, 9 predicted proteins | sample SF_Jul11_sed_USG_FD_168128 | JGI IMG/M metagenome (GOLD analysis project Ga0224495, IMG submission 168128) | Sediment microbial communities from San Francisco Bay, California, United States - SF_Jul11_sed_USGS_4_1 | ecosystem: Environmental > Aquatic > Marine > Sediment | place: USA: California...
GGATACAGAGTCGAAGCAGATGAATTCGATGTCGTCATTGTGGGTCTTGGGCCTACTGGCCTGACGTTGGCCCACCTGCTTGGGCGCCGAGGCTTGCGCGTCATCGCTCTTGAACGTGAACCAATGTTCTATGCCAACGCACGAGCTGTTCACACCGACGACGAATGTTTGCGTATCTTCCAGGCTATCGGCGTGGCCGACGAACTGGCAGCCGATATGGTGCTGAACAGTCCGGCGCAGTGGGTATTCGCTGACGGTTCAGTGCTGGCCCAGTTCGTACGGACTGAGGAGCTGAACGGGTGGGGGAGCACCAACTTCTTTTACCAGCCTAAGCTAGAGACTACGTTAGAGACTTTGCTTTCACGCTACCCGAACGTGACTGTGGCGCGGGGGCGCGAGTTGGCTCGATTCGAACAGACCCAGCATCACGTGATTGTGACCCATATGGCTTCTCAGGGCAGCAGCCACGGCAGGGTCGAGACAGACGCCACTCGCCTGGACGGCACCAATCAGACTTGCCGGGCACGCTACCTGGTGGCGTGTGACGGGGGCCGCAGCGTGGTCCGCACGCAACTGAGTATCGGCATGATCGGCCGGAACTTTCCGAATCCGTGGCTGGTGGTGGACATCAAGGTGAAAGACGGCGAGGAAGCCCTGCGTCATCTCCCGTACTTCAACTTCTACTGTGACCCCGCGTGCCCGACGGTCAGCTGCCCGCAACCCTACGGCCACCATCGCTTTGAATTCATGTTGATGCCGGGGCAGACGAAGGAATACATGGAAGATCCGGCCACCATTCGCCGGTTCCTGTCGCAGCATGTCGACATCGATAAAGTCGAGGTGCTGCGCAGATTGGTCTATACCTTCAACGCACTGATGGCTGAACGCTGGCGGAAGGATCGGGTGCTGCTGGCCGGTGATGCGGCGCACATGATGCCCCAATTCATGGGCCAAGGCATGAGCTCCGGTGTGCGTGATGTTTACAACTTGGCGTGGAAGCTTGCCGCTGTCTTGCGCGGCACGTGCGGGGATGTCTTGCTGGACAGCTACGAGCGCGAGCGCAAGCCACACGTCCAGGAGATGATCGACGCCTCTGTGCAGATGAAGGATTTTGTCTCGCAGGCCAATCCGGCCAAGGCTTTCCTGCGCAACGCCATCGTCAAGGCGATGCTGGCCACGCCGAGGCTTCGGAACTATATCCGTGAATTACGCTTCAGGCCGCCGCCAACCTATGCGCTGGGCAGCTATCTTGGCCTGCCGCGACGACGGCGCAGCAGTGCGGAGGGCAAGCCCATCCCGCAGCCGGTGGTGCGAAGTTTCGTCGGCCGGCGCTTGCGGCTCGACGATGTGTTGGGTGAGGGCTTCGCACTGATCGGTCACAGCGTCGATCCTCGTGACCGGCTCACACCGGATGATCTTGCCGTCTGGAAATCACTCGGCATCCGCTACGTGACGGTGTTCGCGCTCGGTGAGCGGCCTCAAGGTTACCGGGGTGTTGCCCGCCAAACTGCTCCAGGGCTAGCCGAGATTGAAGACGAATCTGGAGTCTTGTTGCGATGGTTCAAGCAGTCCGGCGCGCGGCCAGGTTGGGTTGCCGTAATCCGACCGGATAAATTCGTCTTTGCGCTCGAACCCGTGGACTCGCTGCCTGTCGTCACGCAGCAAGTGCGTCAACAGCTTGCCCTTCAAGCGGGAGAACTCCAACCGCTGTCGGCAACCATTCACAATTAGGGTCGATTAGGATTTGGGGACGGACTAAGGTTTCAGGAACTATCGATTCAACAAGACGAATAGCTATCATTTGGCTCATGACCGACACCATCCGTCGAGCCACGTTGCAAGATCTCGATCAACTCGTCCCGCCCTTTAATGCCTACCGTCAGTTCTACGGGCAGCCTTCTGATTTGAGCCTTGCGCGGCAGTTCTTGAACGATCGTCTTGCTAGGAATGAGTCGGTTGTGTTGGTCGCTGAAAATGGCGGTGGAGCGGTGATCGGGTTTGTACAACTGTATCCCATCTTTTCTTCCATTCTTGCTGCGCCGATGTATCTGCTCAGTGATCTGTTTGTCGTGCCAGAGGGCAGGCGACGAGGTGTTGGAACTGGATTGCTCAGATCTGCTGCCGAGAGCGCTCGTATGGCTAGTGCCGTACGTTTAGAATTAGCGACCGCGATCACCAATGTTTCAGCACAAAGGCTCTATGAGTCGTTGGGGTGGCAGCGGGATGAATTCTATCAGTACGGTTTGTCACTGTAGCAGAGTGATGGGCGTTAAAGCTTCTGTGCGGCAGCAGGCACGTCATCCGTCCTGATGGTTTTCACCCATTCGGCGGCAATGGTATTGCGCTCCTCCATCGACATGCCGGCGTAGGTGTGGAACATCTGAGTGCCACGGCGACGGCGCCAGGTCAGAAAACTGAGGAAATGGTCTTTGCAGACGGAACGCGTACCGGCCGGAGCATAGGGTCTCTCCAGGCAATTGGGCACGCAGCAACTGGTATCCAACATCGTGATCTCCTACGAATGTGTTCAGTATGCCGGTCGGCTATGACGATTATCAAGCCTGCAGTCTCGCTCCGCTGCTTGACCTCAAGAGCGGCATAGGGTAGGACTGCCCGATGCACGCGTCTTTTCTACCGGCCGGTATTCTACTCCTGGTCTCCTCTCTCGTCGGCTGTCCTGCTTTTTCACCTGAGCGTGTTCGATCCAGCAGCTCGTCTCAGGGAACGTCTTTCATGGGCTCAGATTCCTTGTCCCACGGTGTTGCAGTCGGCGATGTCAGTTCACAAAGTGCGTTGCTCTGGCTGCGGACCGACGGTCCGGCTTCAGTTCAGATTGAGTGGGCTACGGTCTCGGGATGGGAGCGGGCCTCGAAGCTTGCGACGGTCGTGGCCTCGGTGTCGAGCACAGCGTCCATCACAACGACTGCGGAAACGGATTATACCCTGACTATTCCACTCGAAGGTCTGAGCCCTGCCACGCGCTATCGTTATCATGTCTTGGTCGGCTTTGCTGGCCAGGACACGAGGCAGCTCCCTACGAGTTTGGCAGCCAAGGGCGAATTCACCACCCTGCCGGATGAGAAGACCTCTGCAGCGGTGACGTTTGCCTGGAGTGGAGACCTCGGCGGTCAAGGACGATGCCGCCAGGGAGTGAGCGGCTATCCCATCTTCGATGTGATCCAGCGACACAATCCAGACTTCTTCTTATTTCTCGGCGATACGATTTATGGAGACCATGTGTGTGCTTCGCCACCGAATGAGCCGGGTGCTGATTTCAAGGCCACCACACTGCAGACCTATCGGGTGCGCCATCGCTATCAGCGTGGTGCCGAGGCGCTCCAGCAATTTCTGAAGACAGTGCCGGTCTATGTGATTTGGGACGACCATGAGGTCAAGAATAATTTTTCCGGCCCGTTTGAAGAACAGATGCCGGCCGGTCGGCAGGTGTTGCGAGAGTACTGGCCCATCGCGTCTCCCGCAGACGATCCGCATCGGCTCTATCGACGTGTGCGCTATGGTGCCGACCTTGAACTCTTCATTTTAGATACCAGGCAATATCGGAGCCGCAATGCTGATCCAGATGGTCCTGCCAAGACCATGCTTGGAGCGACACAATTGGCCTGGTTGCTCGATGGGCTGCGCGCTTCAACCGCGACATGGAAAGTGATCGTGACCTCCGTTCCGCTCTCGATTCCAAAGGGTGGCGACGCCACTGTGCCCGGCAACGATGGCTGGGCGGGAGGGCCGGACGGTACGGGGTTTGAACATGAGCGACAAGTAATTGTGGATGTCATTCTCCATGACACGATCAAGAACGTTGTGTTCATCGGGGGCGACGTGCATTGGGTGCAGGCCAATGCCTATGATCCTAATCAGGATGGAGTCATCGATTTTCACGAGTATATCGCCGGACCGCTCTCTGCTCCTCCAGGAAGGTTCGCACCAACTCGTCAGGAACTGCACCCGACGCAACTGTTCTATGAGGTTGGGTATCATAATTTCGGTCTTGTTCGTGTCACTAAGGACTCGTTTGAGGTGACGGTCGTGGACGAGGTGGGCAATAAGCGAGTTTCTCACGTCGTGTCGGCGAGGCCGTAGGACTCTTTCACCGTGCAAGCCCCTTGCAATTATTGCAGATGGCCGGGTACCGTACGGTTCTCGATGTCAGTAGTCAGATCCACTATCAACGATAGAGAGGGAGTACACGTATGTCAGGATTGATGTCCGCCGATGATATTTTTTTGAAAGCGGAAGCGGCGGCCGTAGCGGCGACCGGGCCAGATGAAAAGGCTCTGCAAATCGATTATGACGCGCTGAAGGAGAAATTTCGCAGGGCATTGGGTGACCGAAAGGTTTCGCTCTACCACGTGAATAGATTTTTACCGGAAGGGTACGAAGATCAAGGTCGGTTCAATCTGGTACTACTGACGGCGGGGAATGTTGTGTTTGACATCGTCATCGGCGATTCCTATTTCCGGTACGACGTCGTGTCGGTTGGCCAGCTGGACAAGGTGCAGTTGATCGACGCGATGTGGGACAACAAGGAAAAACGCCGTGAAGAGCCCTTCTTAAGCCTGCGCTTGATGCACGGTGAGGAAGTCCATCTACTGTTGGCCTTGGACGACGAGGAACGGGCGAGTCTGCTCAAGTTTGCCTCCGCGGTCACAGCGGCACGTAATCCGGAGCGCTGAGTTTGCACTCGGATGTAGCGCGGCGGTGTTCTTCTTCCCTACGGGACGTGTGATTAATTCACGTTTGCCCTGAGATAGCAGCTCCTGAGTTGGTCGATAAGGGCAATTCGTATCAGAACGGGATCATCTGAGAGCATCTGATCGGGGTTCGCCCGCGACCCCGGGCGCATATCCGCCCGCCAGGCCACCGCCAACAAACACAGTCAAGCCACGTACGGATTTCCCAAACTTCAGCTCACGGACGGTCAATGGCCGTGGTCGGTTCCGCTCAAGGTACGACGTGGTTCATCTCGTCGAGAAACCGCTCCCGTCTGGTGGGCTTGCGAGACTCATCACGCGAGATCTCGGCCCCTGTCGATTGCTCCAAGGGTGGGACTCCTGATCCGTGTTTCGCTCTCCGTACCACATCGCGAGCAGAGAATAGATCAGACCTTTTTTAGGGTTGCTCATTCATCTGTTGCGTTGGGCTTGAATTGCTCGCGCAGTATCATCACCATCAGTCTCCTAGTCTGGGTCCTGCCTGACTGAGCCTTCAGATCCGCTAACCTGGTCAGATTGTGGCTCCTGCGTCGATCTGCCGGGAACTAACTAATGGATTTGCCACGACTGAACCTGTGAGTTGGGAAGAACAAAGACAAAGAACTTGAGGGTTTCAGTTGCTTCGTGATGGTACTGATTGCTAACGGACCACAAAGGCCGCTATCTGCATAAATACAACCCACCATTGGTGCAACTCGTCAGGCGGCCATCCCCACTGCCCCTCCAAAGCAGCATATCCAGGACATCAAAGTTGTGGCACGGTTGAATCCAACGCCAGGGAAATGAATCAACAAGAGCCGTGTTGTGCACGTTCCGCTCGCTGATGTTTCCTGGCGGAGACGGATGGTCTAGGGAAATTGTGGTGAGAGATGAGTGTGGGAGTCAAGGGGACGGCCATTCTGGCCCTCAACTTTCAAGTTTGAAAAGCGTTCTGATCATCATGCTTCTGGCGGTGCTGAACGATACCCAGCTACGGAGGAACAATCCATGTCAGATCAGGTTTCACCGGAGTACTCCACAAATCATGCAATTCTTGATCAGATCACTCTCCGGCATAGCATCGATGTGCAAGGCACGACTATGGATGGAGAGACAGTCCTGTTGGACCTGAGCACAGGTCGGTACTACACGCTCAACCGGTTAGGCAGTGTCATTTGGGAACATTGTACTGGCTATCACACAATCAGCGACATCCATGCAAGCCTCTGTGACCGCTTTGATGTCACTCCAGAGCGGGCCCTTGACGATCTCGTCACCCTGGTCAACCAGCTGGTCCAGGAAGGGCTACTTCAACCAGAAAGGAGGTGAAGCAATATGAAGAAAGAGTCATATGTGCAGCCAGTTTTGGCGAAGCACGAACTCCTACGGGATATCACCGCAGGCCGTTCGGGACATGCCAATAACGGTTTCGGTAACGGCCCTTTTGATGGCGTGCCGGGAAATTCTGGTTTCTCGGACACTACCCGTTAACCGAATCGGCAGTACTGGCTGGCCAATCCTATGGCCAGCCAGTTTTTAACCCAGTCGGGTAAGTGGGCAAAACCATCGATTTGAGGACAAGCATGACGATGTGTGTGGGTGACCAGCCTATGACCGAGTCTCACTTTTCCCTGTACGGTACGCCGGTACGGTACGTCACAACGTCTCCTTTCCTGGCGGCACCAGTGAATGAACTGCTGAGGCATTTTCGACGAGACTCGCTCGATGAATCGACTCCACTTGCCTTGTGCTTTCATGCTGTCCAGACGCGAGCCGATATTCCATTGACTCTGTCACTATCGGCGCGTCGGCTTGCTTCCGGAACAGGAGCGGCGGTCGGTGATCGACGGGAGACTAATTTGCCGTATCATGTGTTTGAGGACGGGGGGCGTTTGATTGCAGATTTTTGCGATGTCGGCATCTTGGTGATAGACAGCGCACAAGGCAGAGCAGATGGCTATCTGATCAAGCCTCGGACCATGCATGAAAGTCTGATCGAATATTTGTTTCATCTAGCCTTGATCGAACTCATGCGACGCCGGGGGCTATATACGATTCACGCCACCGCATTGGAAAAGAATGGCCGTGGGATCCTCATTCCAGGGAACAGTGGTCGCGGTAAAACGACTTCATTTATCTCACTACTTCGCTCCGGCTATCGGTATCTCTCAGATGATCATCCATTACTGCGAGATGCCGGAACCCATGTGGATCTGCTTCCTTTTCCTATCAAGATCAACGTAACCGAAGATACGGTGGCATTTTTCCCGGAACTGCGAGAGGCGCCGGATCATCTGCTTCACCCTGGTTTCCCCAAGCGAGCATTTTATGCAGAGAAACTCTATCCGACCTCGATAGGTGACTGTTGTCGCCCTGCTCTTGTATTGTTCCCACACGTCATCGACGCTCCCCATAGCCGTCTCGAATCCCTTTCCAAACCCAGGGCTTTAGAACTGCTTCTCCCGCAGGCATTATTGGTCTACGACGCCGATGTCGCCAGGCGAGAATTTCAGGTATTGGCGAAAGTCGTCCAGCAGGTGGATTGCTACCGCTTACACTTTGGCCGCGACATCCTCGATCTCCCAAAGCTCATTACCCCGCTTCTTGAGGAGGTCACGTGATGCCGGCACGAGCTATTACGAAACAGTTCCCTTTGCTGCCGGAAGCAGAACTGCTCGTCTGGTGTGCACGTACGGTCGTGTCTGATGAGCTCAAGAGATCCATTCGGCGCCGCGTGCAAGAGTCGCTGGACTGGTCCATCGTTTTGGGTATGGCTAGGTATCATGGCATGTGCCCGTTGTTATATAGAAACCTGGCCGCACTGTGTTCTGACCTCGTGCCTGCCAAACCACTCACGCAACTACGCCAAAAGGTTCAAGCCGACGCCTTGCTTAATCGCTCATTGGCTCAGGAGCTTGTTCTTCTCTGTGATGCGTTGACTTCGAATGGGCTCCCCGTCATCCCTATCAAAGGAGCAACTCTCGCAGTGTTAGCGTACGGTGATCTGGCCCTTCGCGAGTTCACCGATCTGGACCTCCTTATCCCTAAAGGGTCTATTGCGGAAGCACAGAGGGTGATTCTCTCGCAGGGCTATGAGAAGAAAGCCAATGGTGTTGAGGGGCATCAACTTGAAGATAACGAAGGACCGTATCATGTACTAATTAAGAAACGTCCGATTTCTCGGGTCGACCTTCAATGGGTGATGGCACATCAGCACTTCACCTTCCGATTGGATCGCCCCGAGTTTTGGCGGTCTCAGATTCCAGTGATGTTGGAGGGGAAAACGGTTCCAGGGTTAGCACCAGAAATTCTGTTGATCGTTCTTTGTGTTCATGGGTCGAAGCATGCATGGGAGCAACTGAAATGGGTATGTGACGTGGCAGAGTTGCTGCGAGCACATCCAGCGCTAGACTGGAATCAGATCTTTTTGTACGCATCGAACTGGCGCTGTCGAGGTATGCTCTGTCTTGGATTGTCGCTTGCTCATCAGTTACTGGATGCTCCTCTTCCCGAGATGGTATTGGGACGGCTTAAGAGTGATGTGGGCACACAGACACTTTCACTCAGGATGCCTGCGGGCTTATTGAAGAATTACCAAGAAGGAATCAATGAAGAGCAGGCCGGAGCACTGTATTTCTCTCTGAAAGACTCTTGGTGCGAGCGTTGGTGGTTTGGACTACTGCTTTGTCGGGCTCATAGTCCTGCTGCCACAGATCCCCCCTTGTGGTTTCGCTGGCGAACATCTCTCAAGTGCCTTGCTCGTCTCATTGTTCCACTTCATCGAGTAATAAAACGCCTCCTTTCACCTGCAATTCGCGGGACTCTCAATCGTTGGGTCCCAAGCGGGTAAGTACTGCAGCAAGACATAGGAAGAGCTCACTTCCCTGTATTGAAAGTGCTGTGCGAACTATTGAAACAGCGTGAGTGATGTCTCGAATACTGAACTATCGACAACATCATTGAGACAAAAATGCAGGGTGTATCATGCTAGCCGTTATTGGAAAATATTGGATGGTGTTCTGCGTGGGACTTGTGGTGCTCAGAGTTCGCCTCTTGTTGCATCTCGATAGTCTGCCAGCTCTGATCGAGCGATTGAACCCTGGATCGGTGACAAAAGACTGTGACGATGGGAGGATCAAGACATTAGTTGGCTATGTAGATCGCTGGCTCAAGTTGTTTCCTTACAATAAAAGGGGAAACTGTTTTCCACGGTCATTGGCGCTCTATAGGTTTGCTCGGCAACTAGGGTATCCGGTCGTGTTTCATTGTGGGGTACGAAAGGAAGCATGGGGTCTAGATGGTCATGCCTGGCTGACGCTAGGATCTGAAGCATTTTATGAGGCAAGTCCCCATTGGCAACGCTTCACTGTGACGTTTTCGTATCCTTCTAATTCGGCAAGGGATGTGTGCCAAATCTCCGCCATGTGAGGTTGAAGACTCTGTGGCTCCACTACTTATGAAAGTCAGCAAGAAAAGCCTCGGTTCCTTTCTTACGACGGTCCGCTGGGCACTCTCGCTTGTATGGGAGAGCAGTCAAAGTCTAGCTGTCGCCAGCATTGTCGTGCGTGTCGTCCAGGGGCTCCTTCCGTTGGTGGTACTCTATCTGACGAAGCTGTTGATCGATACCGTAACCGAAGCGCTTAAGACACCAGCCGACGACCCTTCGTTCACCCGCATACTCAGCATTCTTGGAGGCATAGCCGGTGTTGCTGCGGCCACAGCCATGTTGACCGCCTTAGGTGGTCTGATTTCCAGAATTCAGGCCCAAATCGTTACCGATCATATGTACGCGCTTCTTCAGGCCAAATCGATTGAGGTCGATCTTGAGTATTATGAGAATGCACAGTATCAAGATACGCTCCATCGTGCACAGCAGGAGGCCCCCTATCGCCCAACGGCCATTCTCAATGCTGTGCTTCAGTTAGGCCAAAATTCAATTTCATTAATCGCAATGGGCGCGGTCCTCTGGTGGCTGCATTGGGGCGTGATCCCGATCCTGATCCTGGCGGCAGTCCCGTATTTCATCGTCCGTCTGAAGCAATCTAACCGATTATTTGTGTGGGAACGTGATCGGACGCCACTTGAAAGGAAAGCCTGGTACGTTCATATGCTGCTCACACAAGCCGGTGCTGCGAAGGAAGTCCGGTTGTTCGACCTTGGTGCTCGACTCCGACAATGGTTTCTGGATGCGCGATCGGTGTTGTGTCGAGAGCGAATCGCGCTGGAGCGGCGTTGGGCACTCTCAACGTCCGTCGCTCAGCTGATCGGCGTGGCGGGCATATTGGGGGTCTACAGTTTTGTGGCGATACGAACGCTTCAGGGGCAGTTCACGGTGGGAGACCTTGTCATTTGTTTTCAGGCGGTGCAGCGCGCTTCCGGGTTCTTGGAGAGTGTTGGGCAGAGCGTGGCGAACCTCTATGAAAACAATCTGTTCCTCACCACCTTGAACGAGTTTCTGGGGGTCCAGTCCCGTTTGCCGATAGCTGTGAGACCCAAGACATTTCCCCGCCCGATGACTGAGGGAATTGTCTTCGACCATGTGTCGTTTCAATATCCACACGAAGAACGTATCGCGATTCGAGACTTCACCTTTTCGATCAGAGCAGGTGAGCATGTCGCCTTCGTCGGGGCTAACGGCGCTGGGAAGACGACCCTGGTGAAGCTCCTGTGTCGACTTTACGATCCGTCCAATGGGCGCATCATGATTGACCAAACCGATCTTCGGGACTATCCCATTGCTGAGGTCCGCGGTGCTGTGAGCGGGATCTTTCAGGATTTTGTGAAGTTTCAGCTATCGGCAAAAGACAATATTGCCCTAGGTGTGAGAACCTCCGGCGCCGACCCGTTTGCCATCGTTCAAGCGGCGAAACAGGCTGGCATCCATGAGACTATTGAACACTTGCCGAACGGGTATGAGTCGTTGCTCGGTAAGCTGTTCGATGGTGGGCATGAATTGAGTATTGGTGAGTGGCAGAAAGTGGCGCTTGCCAGGGCCATCCTGCGAAACTCACAAATTCTGATTCTCGATGAGCCCACCAGTGCGATGGATGCCAAGGCAGAAGCGGAATTGTTCGAGCGGTTTCATGAGTTGGCGCATGGGCGCACGGCGATTCTCAT
>Ga0224495_10002910_pt1 | contig 10825 bp, 6 predicted proteins | sample SF_Jul11_sed_USG_FD_168128 | JGI IMG/M metagenome (GOLD analysis project Ga0224495, IMG submission 168128) | Sediment microbial communities from San Francisco Bay, California, United States - SF_Jul11_sed_USGS_4_1 | ecosystem: Environmental > Aquatic > Marine > Sediment | place: USA: California...
CACCGAATGAGGTATTTCTTCAGAAGTATTTTCGACAATCTTCTCCCTGATGATTTCCGAGACCATGAATCTTTCCATCTGGTCGGTAACGAGGTCATCGCCGTAATATTTGGGCCCGAAAGGAAGATATTCCAGCACTTTCATGAGAAAGAGATCCACGCCGTCATTTTTAATGGCTGATACCGGAATAATTTCTTTAAAATGAAACATATTCCGGTAAGCATCAATGTGAGACAATATCTCCGGCTTTTTAATCTTGTCTATCTTGTTAAGCAGGAGCATTACCGGCTTATCTATGCTTTTGAAAGATTCAGCAATATCCCTGTCTTTGTCAACGGCATAAGGTTCGGTAACAAAAACAACCAAATCCATCTCTCTCAAAACTTCCCTTGCGGTCTTGACCATAATACTTCCGAGTGCATGTCCAGGCTTGTGGATACCAGGGGTATCCACAAAAATAATCTGCGCGTCAGGATAGTTTTTTATTCCCAATATCCTGTTTCTCGTAGTCTGTTGCCTGTCAGCAACGATGGCGATCTTTTGCCCCAGGACGACGTTGAGAAGCGTTGACTTCCCGACATTAGGCCTGCCCGTAAACGAAACATATCCGGAACGAAAAGACTCCTTCACCTAACCCTGAACTTCCAGTTTGCTTAATGCTTCCCTGATTCTTTCAATGCCTTTCCTGATATCCTCCAGAGAAGTCGCATAGGAAAGCCGTATATAATCGTCATCTCCAAAGGCTTGACCGTGTACCAGTGCAACCTTTGCCTCTTCAAGGAGATAAAGAGCTAGATCACCTGATGAAGATATCGTCTTATCTCCGTACCTGCGCCCGTAAATCCGGGATGTGTTCGGGAACGCATAAAAAGCACCTGAAGGCATCGCACAACTGATATGATCCAAGGCAGAAAGTTCACTCACGATGTAACGTCTTCTTTGATCAAATTCTCTGAGCATTTCATCAATGAAATCCTGAGGACCGGTCAGGGCTTCAACAGCAGCCTTCTGAGTAATGGAAGTGGGGTTGGAAGTTGATTGACTCTGAATATTCGTCATTGCCTTTATGATATCAGCAGGTCCCGCGGCATATCCCAATCTCCATCCGGTCATTGCATGCGATTTAGATAATCCGTTCACGACAAGGGTTTTCCCCTTCACCTCATCTCCCAGCGACGCTATGCTTACATGTCTGGCACCATCATAAATGAGCTTCTCGTAAATCTCATCAGAAATAATATAAAAATTATGTTTGACAGCCAATTCCGCTATTTTACCAAGGGTTTCCCTATTGTAAATCATACCAGTCGGGTTGGAAGGTGAATTCAGGATAAGGGCTTTTGTCTTTTTTGTCACCGCGTTTTCGAGAACTTCGGGCCTGATCATGAATGAGTCTGATTCAAATGTCTTGACAATAACGGGAGTCGCATCATTGAGCAATACCTGGTCAGGATAAGACACCCAGTAGGGGGAAGGGATTATGACTTCATCTCCAGGCCCGTACAATGCCTGCGCAATATTATACAGACTGTGCTTGGCGCCACAGGATACTATTATTTCCTCCCTGTTATAAGAAAGACCGTTGTCGCTTTTAAACTTCTCTATGATCGCGTCCTTAAGAGCATCGATGCCGCCCACCGGGGTATACTTTGTAAATCCGTCTTTCATAGCCTTCACGGCTGCTTCCTTTATATGCTCCGGGGTATCGAAATCAGGTTCCCCCACTCCAAAATTGATAACATCAATGCCTGAAGCCTTCATTGCCTTTGCCTTGGAATCTATTGCAAGGGTCGGTGACGGCTTAATCCTTGTGGCTCTTTGAGAAAGCATAAAAATTCCTTTCTTGCGTTTTTTTTATTTTAAAACATTTATTATTGTTAATAAAAGGGGTAACGTATAGCAACCCGTGATATCTCCGTAATTCTAACCGGATAGCAGGTCTCCTCAGGCATGCCCGCGGGTGAATGCTGTCCGGAGACATTTTTGCATATGCCGGTGAAGAAAGGCATATTCGAAAGAGAACGTTGTATGTTTCCCTGGATATTTTGCGTCGAAAGCAGGGCTCAACAAGCATTCGATTATAAGATACGTTCTGCGGCAGGAGGCACAGAATTCAGGTAAAGCGATGCTTGAACTGTAAAAACGCGGGTCCGCATACATTTTTCTTGCCAAAATAGGGTATAATAGGTAATCATATTTTTGTCAGAGATCAGGCTTTGGTAAACTTTTTACAGGCCTGCCTGCATAGATGTTATGCAATGCGTCTGAATACATGATTGAGGAGATATTTCGCCAATTGGAACCATTGTTATCACCACTTATAATAAAAAATAAGAAGATACCTTTTCCTATCATACAGGGGGGGATGGGTGTCGGCGTATCATTGTATCCACTTGCGGCTGCCGTTGCTAAGGCGGGAGGTGTCGGCATTGTTTCCAGCGCCTGCCTTGACAGGCTTGTATCCAAAAGAACAGGGAAGAAGCATAATACCTACGATGCTACCTATGAAGAGATTTCTCTCGCGAAAGCCTCGGGTGGCTTTGCCGGCATAAACATAATGGTAGCACTTGTCAGAGATTATGAGAACTCCGTCAGGGCTTCAATTGATGCAGGCGCTGACTTTATCATATCTGGTGCGGGTTTGCCTTTGAACCTGCCCGCCATTCAGCCTCCTAAAGATACCGCACTTATCCCCATAGTTTCCTCTGCCCGGGCATTGGAACTGATCTGCAAGAAATGGGAACGGCTGGGCTACAGGCCGGATGCGGTTGTTCTGGAAGGACCGCTTGCCGGAGGACATCTTGGCTTTAAAATCGACCAAATCGACCTCGAATCGAACAAACTCGAAAATCTTTTCCCCCCGGTAAAGGATATGGCCAGAAAATATGGTGATTTTCCGGTTATCGTAGCAGGCGGCATTTATTCTCATGATGATATCGTTCGCTTTATGCAGATGGGCGCGGATGGTGTCCAGATGGGCACACGGTTTCTTGCGACTGAAGAGAGCAGTGCTTCTCCGCTTTACAAAAGGGCGGTTCTTGATGCCAAGGAAGATGATATTATAGTGGCTGACAGGCCTGGATCGCCATGCGGGTTGCCATTCAGGGTAATAAAGCAGTCTCCGATGTATCAATCTTCACTGAAAAGACTCAGACCGCCAAAGTGTGACAAGGGATATGTGCTTTTAAAGGACTCCGAGGGTAAATTCACCCGCTGCTCCGCAAAAGAAAATAACGCAGACTTCTTCTGTATATGCAATGGCCTTCTGAGTTCAGCCGGCTACAACACAGAAAAAGAAGAGCCTCTCTACACTGTCGGAACAAACGCTTCCAGGATAGATAAAATAGTCAGTGTTAAAGCCGTCATGGATGAACTTGCCGGTAAAATACTCGTATCTCCATCCTCATAGCAGGCGATTAGTCTGTTTATACTTTTTTTCTTTATACAGCCGCATCTGTTTCCTGAGCTTCAAATAGAAGAACGGAAACAGCAGTACAATGAACTGAGTGGATAAAAACTCGAAAACACTTATCTCCTCGCCGATCAGTCTTTTTAGCAGAACAAATATATGCCGGCTTACAGAAGTGACTCCTATCCAAAAAAACCCTGTGAGCAGCAGTAAAAAATAGACAAAGATATTTGCTTCCTCAAGCACAAGAGCATAGGAAAGAAGCACAACAAAAAAAATAAATGCGCAGATGGAGACAATTCCCCAGGCTAAATAACTTGTCAATAAGCGGTCAACGTCTCCTTCGCTCATGACGTGCCGTTACAATGCTTCATATTCGGGCCACCGGCTGCAGAAGCCATACTGAACGATGTCGCCCTTCCCCGCACGAGCCCTGCCGCATTCCCCGCTATAACAGATACGAGGTACACAGGAACTGTCACGGCGTAAATAATCGCTGCGCAACTCGATTTTGCAGAATCAAAGAGACACCATCTGATTATCTCCCGGGGGTTCATGTATCTGAATACCTGTTATCCATCATTGCATTTCTGCCCTTGTATATTCAGTACCTTTATGTAAGCCGATTTCCTGAACTCACGAATAATCTCCTTAAGCCTCCTGTTCAAGTCTTTTTCTGTAAGATACTGCTCTATTTCATCACGAACATCATCATAAACTTTCCCTGAAAACATGCTGCTGTTTTCTTCATAATACGTTTCTATCTCTGTTTCAGTCACACGGATAAATGCCCTCACTTTGAGATCTATATATTCCCTGATAACCTCTTCCTGCGTAGGTTCTTCGATGCGGTATTTCTTCGCTTCCCTCAATATCAGCAACCTGTTGATCATGGTATCCAATACTTCCCCGATCGTAATATCAGGGGTTACGCTCAATGTTTTTCTGTACTGATCCTGCAATTCACTGCAGGTAATCGCCTCATCATCTACAAAAGCCGCAACCCGGTCACTGATTATTCCGGCTTTACAGTCTGAAGCGATCATGATAAATAAATATAAAAAGAGGGTTGCAAAAAAAACCAAAATATCTTTACCGAATGCGCCCTGCAGTCTGCATATCCGGAGTTTCATTTTAAAAAGCATGCCCAATGCTGAAGTGTATTTCGCCTTTGCTCTCGCCATGTTCCCTGTTCAATTTTACTCCATAATCAACCCTAAGCGGGCCAACAGGCGTATTGTAGCGCAGGCCGATACCCGTCGTATATCTAAAATCTGCGGGGTCCATATCTTTTACCTTTATCCAAACATAGCCGAAATCAAAAAAAGGTACGAGCGAAAAGCCCTTTCCGATGAATGTCCTCAGTTCCACATTCCCCATAAGAAACGCATTGCCACCGGTTGGATTGCCGTCTCCCCCCTTTGGTCCGAGGGTGTCCTGTTCATACCCCCTGACCGTCGATCTGCCGCCTAAAAAGAATCTTTCCACAAGCGGAAGTTCATCGGTTCCTCCGAATCCGAATGCCAATCCCATCTTGGCAGAGACTGCGAGAACGACTCTCCGGTGAATCCTGTTATACGTGCTGCCGCTCAGTGTGAATTTGGCAAAATGTGACTCTGACAAAAAGAGCGGTGAAGCAATCTTCAGAACAAGACCCGCGAGTATTCCCTCAGAGGGATTAAAAGGGTTATCCCTCGTGTCGTACGCAATCGAAGGTTTCACACTGCTGATCGCAAGGGTGCCGACATCTTCCCGGCTCAAAACCACATCGGGCTGCACATCGGTCGTTCTCACAAGAGAAAACTCATAATATAAATCGGCCTTTACAGAATCGGAAAGCTTCTTTTCAACACCGGCCGATACCGAATATTTTTCGCTCCTGTATCTTGTCTCCCGTTCGGGGATGGACAGCTCCTCCCTGTCTTCATACAAAAAAAATGCCCTTAACGGTAACGGACGGTCCAGAAACCAAGGCTCGTGATACTGCAGCAGCAATCTTTTTTCGAGAGAGCTCAACTCTGTTCTCAATACTACCTTCCGGTTCCACCCCCAGAGGTTCCGGTAGCTCAGCTCGAAAAAGCCTCTGAACTGCTCATAATCCGCGTACCCGAAACCGAATTCGACAGCGCCGGCGTTCCCCTCACGGACGCTAATCAAAATATCTTTTTTGTCTTCACCCCTGTCAATAGGCTCTATTTCAACATCCGTAAACAATCCCAGTTTATACAACTTCTGCCGCTCATTCGCAAGCGTTTTGAAGCTGTAAGGCTCGTTTTCTCTGTGCGTCACCTCACGATTTATTACTTCATAGCGCGTTTGCCTGTTGCCGGTAATGATCGTTTTTCCGAAAAACTTCTTTTCACCTTCGATGACACTAAATGCAACATTCGCCTTATGCATCTCTATACTGACCTTTACGAGAACATCCACAGTGGCATATCCCAGATTACTGAAATAGTCAATAATCCTGAACCTGCTGTCTGAGATATCGACCTCGTTATACGGGTCTCCCTTCTTGAGGCGTATAGTGTTCAGAAGATTGCTCTTCGTTTCGGCATCCACTCCGGTAATGTCGATAGTGTTTATCTCTGTTCTCTCACCTTCATGTATGCGTATGGTTATATCTACCGTATTCTCTTCTTCATCGATCTTTTTCTCAAACTCACTCACTTCTGTCTCAAGGTAGCCGAGTGCCCCATAGATTTCCTTTAGAGAATCCCTGTCTATTTCCAGAAAGCCGGGGTTATACAAGCCATCCTTCCTGAGGTTCATTACCATTTGCAGCTTCTCATGAGACAATTCAGTGCCGATAAATTGCATATTCTCCACCCTGTATTGGTCTCCCTCAAAAATAAAAAAAGTGATATGAATTACATCGTCCTCGGAACTGATCACCGGAGCTATCTGGGCAGATGCGTAACCTTCTTCATAATAGAGGTTAAGCATCCTGTCCACCGCTTCAGAAAGCACCACGTCATTAAATGTTTCGATTTTGAAAAAAGGCACCTCTTTCATCAGGTTTTTTTCAGAGATTGCCGTATTTCCATTCAAAGTAATCAATAATTTCTCCCCGGTCGTTACGGCAATTTCAAGCTCTCCTTCCCGGTAATAAAATGGTCCCACGGAAGGTTTGTAGTATCCCTTGTCCTTGAGATATTTTTTAATGCGCTCCAAATCATTATTCAGCACATTCTGATCATACACATCTCCCTCGGATGTTTTGATAACGTCCTTCAGGTAAAGATCGGTCCCGGTAATGCGCACAGTTTTTATAATGAGAGGAGGTCCTGCATCTATCGCGAGATAAAGATTTACCCTGTACGGTTCCTCATCCCTGTCGGTTTTCACATCAAGCTTTGCATCCGGGAAGCCGTAAAATGAAAGCTTCTCTTTTAGATTTTCTTTTGCCTCATGAACCAGATCATAACGCATAACCTGATCTTTCTTTAAAAGAAACAGCTCCAGAACCTCCTTTTTGGGTATCGGGTAATTACCTTCGACATATACATTTTTTAAAAAATCCCTTTCCCTGACGTGCACCACAATTTCATGAGGAGCCTCTTCGGAAACATCGACAGAAATGTCTTCAAAAATTCCTTTTAAAAAAGCCCTTTTAACCCCCGCTCTTACCACTTCTTCGTCAACCGGTGCCCCGGGTTTCACCCCCAACAGGGAAATGAATTCATCCTTGCCTATCGAAGAGAGCCCGCTCACCTCAATATTGCCGGCGATAACCGCTTCACTGAAACTCCATAAGGGCATAAGAAGGAAAAAAATGATAATCGGTAAAAAAAACCGTGTCGCTGCAGCTTTGTATCCCGTCTTCCTGGCAGAGCCCTCTCTGGCGCTATCTATCATTTAAATTCAAACCTGAACCTGATATCCCCACCAAGTATGCCTCTTTCATCTCTTACGCCAATCAAAGAAACATTTTTCCCCATAAAATATTCGACCTTTATTATCTGTTCTTCTATGGTGCCCACAGATGTCGTATACGTAACGAACATTTTTTCACTTAATAGTCTCTTTGAAACGGTGACTCTCGGCTCAACCGTACCGGAAGATTTTGATACGTATGGATCTATCTGAAATCTATCAAGTCCCGTTATTGACTTGAGTCTCTCTTCCATGACATCCTGCATTTTCCCGGTAACAAATGACGTAGCCTCGCTCGCGCCAACACCTCCTTCGAGTCCCTTCAACTCGCCGCTTGTCTGTCCGACCGTCAGGAGAGCAAGAACATCCATCTCTTTCAGCGGGGGATCAGAAGAAAGTGACATATTGAAATGTTCCAGTTGCCCCTCGAGATTCAGCTTTATCCTATACCCCTTTACCGCCGTCTCCGCAGAGATTTCAAAAACAGGGTTGATCCTTCTCGGATCAGCGAAATCAGCACTGGCATGAAGGATGTCGAATTGATTGTTCCTGAAATAGACGGCGCCTTCACTGGTCTCAAGCCTTCCGAAGAGAATGGGACGATATATCGTCCCGCGTAAGACCATATCCGCACTGAACACAGCCCGGGCAACGTTGTTATCAACAGATATGTTGTTCTTTGCCGCGATTTTAATATTCAATTCCGCCTTTTCAAGATTCGATATCTCGGATTTGATTTTTTCAGTGGCTTTTGCCTTTAAAAGCCAGCTTTTCCATTCCACTCTTTCCCGGTATCGGGCATTATTTATCGTAATGTCTCCAGAGACAATCTGAGCTTCCGGGGTCCCCTTGTAAAGGATATTTCCGCCGAAATTCACACTGAAATTCTTCGAAACAGACGTTGTTATATTCGCCAGTTTTGCCTCAACATAAAAACGCTTAAATGAAAATTTCTTAAGATAGAGAATTCCCGAAATGTCAATATCTCCCCCGCCAACTTTTCCCGACAGTCCTTGAAGAACCACTTTGTCATTGTCTACATAGAGATATCCATTCAGTGAGCTGATCCTCTGAGGATAGTCCTTCAGTCCAATCGCGCCGTCTTCAAGAGTCATACCACCATAAATCCGCGGGGAATCCCAGTCGCCTGTTATTTCCATAACAAAATCTGCATTTCCTTTGAGGAGACCGAGCTTCCTGGAAAGAGTTTTGAACGGAGAGAGCGAGGAACTTCCCTCAAAGGAAAGATTGTACTCACTCCCAATAACAAGACTACCTCCCACGCGCAGCAAAGTGTTTCCGCTTCGAAGCGAGAACGTATTAAATGAAAGTTTTTTGCCATTTAATTCCATCAGCATTTCGTCTTCATTCGTAAAGCTGTAGCCATACATGGAAAGCACGAGGTGCTCTATCTTTGATGACGCAGAAATATATTTTTTGGTGCCGTGCAGTTCTATGGAGCCGTTCAGGCTTACCATGAGATCCTCGGGAACGTCCTTTAAAAAGGAGGCGATGAGAAAATCGTATCTGCCCGTCTTTATATCCACTTTTGCTTTCCATGGGAAATCCGCTTCCATCCGGCCTTTCGCATCAACAGATAACTTTTCATCGATAAGCCTGGCCTTTACCTCAATGGCTTTGTCCCGTATCGAGGCCTTCACAACACCTTTTCCTATCTGCTTGCCTTTTAACACACCTTCTTTCAATTGTGCATCCACCAGAATTGTCGGATTATCAAAGGTTCCGCTTCCCTCTGTTTTAACGCTAAAAGCAGCGTCCCCCTGTATCGGCACAGGAATAAGGTCGCTGATCATAACGCTGTCGGAAAAGGCGCTATAAGAAAACCTTTTATCCGGAGATAAGCTGAAGTTGCCCGTCACAAGAGATTTGCCCTTTTTGATCTTCGCCTGAGTGAGGTCGAGTTTCTGGTCTGCATACCGCAGTTCCAGAGTGCCTGAATCAAACGCCACATCATAAAGGGAAGCAGCGTCAAGCGCAACCTTACCTTTTATATAAGGCCTGTCCTTAGTGCCGCGAATATTCAATTCAGAAGAGAATCTGCCCGTCGCTTTAAAATCGGGATAAAATATTCTTACAAATTCCCCCAAGGCGGCATTTCTGAAGAAAGCGCGCAACTTAAACTCCGCTCCTGATAATTCGAATAAATTCTTTGCGCTTTTAAAATATATATCTCCTTCAATCCTGTGCAGTTCATCTCCACGCTGCAGAACAAGCTCACTGACGTGCAGCAGGTCTTTCCTATAGTTAATATTCGCATCCATTGAGCCTGCCGGATAGCCTTCAATAACAAAATCCTTTATTTTTGCTTTTCCGCTTATAACCGGATCATCAAATGATCCGCCCAGCTTGCCGTATACTTCACCTTTGCCCTGCAGTTTGCTGTAGTATGGAACAGAGAGATCTGTTACATCCCCGCTCTTCAATGCATAATCGATATCAAGTGTTTTTCTTTCTGTATCAACAATCCCTCCCCCGCTGATATCGGATTTTTCAGAACTGATCTTTATCTCGTTCAAAGCGAGCAACTGCCCGTTCATGCTATAGGCTCCATCAATATACCTTACCCTTCCAAGCACATCGCTCCCCTTCTGTGTGCTGGTGTAGGTGAAACGGCCTGCCGGATTAAACTCTCTGCCCGAACTATGAAGAGTTCCTGTCACCTTTCCGGGCTGTATGCCGGGATTCCATCCTATGAGTTCAAATAAGGGCCTGCTGTCTGCATCAAAAAAATCAATGTCGAGCGAAAAAAAATCCACAACGGGAAGCGCTATCGAGGCAGATGCCCTGGCCTGTCCCCTGTAAAGCTTACCCCTGGCATCAGTAAAGTCCAGGTGACCGTCTGCGTAAGAAACAGCCGATTTGAGAAAATCTATATCGACCCCGTAGAGATTTCCCTTCAGCAAGGTTGCGGTACCGACACCTCTGATACTGTCCAGTTGCCCCCTGATTTCACCCTTAACGGAGACAAGACCCTCGATTTTTTCCTCCACCCCAAGAATCTCCATCAGCGTCTGAAGGTAAAATTCGCCTGCCACCTTCATGTCCAGAGAAATCTTTTTATTTCTATAAGTTATATCTCCCTTCGCATCAATCTGTCCCTCTCCGGAACTTTCCAGTTGAAACATTTCCTTGAATGATTTGAATAAAAGCTTCAAAGTGGACCTTATTTTCAAGCCGTCTTCAGCATATTCTCCTTTTCCGGCAAATTTTGAGCCGAGAGAATTGACCTGGAGTTTCTGTATCGCGACTGTACCGTCCTTCACCTGCAGGACAGAAGAAACCCCTGCTGAGACCTCTGGCCATCCCTCTTTTTTAACTGTTATTTTTTGAGCATCGATTTTTATCTTTTGAAATTTCCCGAATATTACTTCCCCGTCAACACCAGAAGCGGATATCTGGGTTTTCATGTCTGTATCAGTATATTTTGCTGTCCCTCGCTGCACCTCAACCGCCAGGACCTGAACATCTATTTTTTTCTCTTTCTCCTGAGCCAGATACTTTTTTATATTTTCAATTATC
>Ga0224495_10002911_pt1 | contig 10821 bp, 8 predicted proteins | sample SF_Jul11_sed_USG_FD_168128 | JGI IMG/M metagenome (GOLD analysis project Ga0224495, IMG submission 168128) | Sediment microbial communities from San Francisco Bay, California, United States - SF_Jul11_sed_USGS_4_1 | ecosystem: Environmental > Aquatic > Marine > Sediment | place: USA: California...
ATGAAGCCGGGAATGGTTCTTTCCAAGCTGATGCGAGGGGATGTTATCAAATATCCCATTACCATCCCGGAAGGTTTTAACCTCTTTCAAATCGGAGAAGTTTTACACCATGCTGGAGTCTGCAACAAGAAAGATTTTATGGAGAAAGTCAAAGATTCTTCCCTGGTCGCATCCCTGGGTTTGGAGGGAGACAATTTAGAAGGGTATCTGTTCCCGGATACCTATAATTTCCCCAAAGGATTAGGGGAAGAATTGGCCGTTCGCCAGATGGTGGCCCGTTTTAAAAACGTTTATACCTCCCTGGCCAAACGGGCAGAACAGTTAGGGTTGAGTCGAAAAGATGTGGTCATCCTCGCCTCTATGATTGAAAAGGAGGCTGCAGACGATCAGGAAAGAAGGCTGATTGCGGCCGTTTTCCACAACCGACTTCAACGAGGAATGGCATTGCAGAGCGATCCCACCGCAGTCTATGGCCTGAAAACACGGAAGGCCAAGAACAAAAAAATTACCAAAAAGGATCTCCTTCAAAAAACACCCTATAATACCTATCAAATCAGTGGCCTGCCCAAAGGACCCATTGCCAACCCAGGTTTTAAATCTCTGTATGCGGTCTTGTATCCTGCTGATGTAAGCTACCTTTTTTTTGTATCTAAGAACGACCGCACCCATTATTTTTCCCATACCTTAGACGAACATAACCGCGCAGTGGCTAAGTATCAGCGAAGGTCAAAGAGGGATCTGAAAAAGAAAACAACCGGAAATCCCAGTAGCCAGACACCCGCAGCAAACCCCTCTCAAACCGAGGGAGGAGTGGAACCCCAACCCACATTTCCCCTCTCAAAACCTGCCCCATAAAAAAATTGTAAAAAACACTAAATTCTTCTTGACATTCTTTTCATAAAACCTTATATTGGCCAAAAAGTGGTATAAAGTGGTTAAAAGTGGATAATAGGAGAAAATAAGGGATGTTCAGGGGCAGGTTTGAACACACCATAGATCCTAAAGGGCGCGTATCCATCCCGGTAAAATTTCGTGAATTACTTACGGAAAAATATGATGACCGATTAATCCTAACCAATTTCGATCGTTGTTTGGTCGCTTACCCTTACGAAGAATGGAGAGTTTTGGAAGAGAAGGCAAGCTCCCTTTCCATGGTTAAAAAGGAAGTGAAATCTTTCCAGCGATTTTTTGTTTCGGGGGCCGTCGAATGCCCAATTGATAAACTGGGCCGAATCCTGATACCCCCCACACTACGGGATTATGCCCAGCTGGAAAGAAATGTTGTTTTTGCCGGGATGCTGAAAAAATTTGAAATTTGGGGTATGGGGCGTTGGTTGGAGGAAATCAAACGCGCGGAAGAGGATTTTGCAGGGATGGGGACAGCTTTAGCCGATTTGGGGCTTTAAAAAGCTATGGAGGAAGCCCGACATTCACCGATCCTTTTACGAGAAGTCCTTGAATACTTGGATTGCCAGCCAGACCGAATTTATGTTGACGGAACCGTAGGCAGCGGTGGTCATGCCAGGGCCATTTTAACCAGGAGCTCTCCCACGGGAAAACTAATAGGGTTAGATTGGGATGAGGAAGCCATCCAGCGCGCCCAAAAAAATCTGGCTCCTTTTGGAAAAAGGGCAGAGTTGATAAAAAGGAATTATAAAGACCTGAGTTCAGTCCTGGAAAACCTGGCTATCGGTGCAGTGGATGGCATTCTATTAGACTTAGGGGTTTCCACAGAACAGCTTGAGGACGGAACGAGGGGATTTAGCTTCCTCCGGGATGGGCCTTTGGATATGCGGATGAGCCGGGAACTCAGGATTACGGCCCGGGACCTTTTACAGCGCCTTTCCGCCGTAGACATCAGCCGGATCTTTCGGCTGTATGGGGAAGAGCGCTGGGCCAACCGGATCGCTAAGGCGGTTGTTCGCCGGCGGCAAATTACCCCCATGCGGACGACCGGGGAACTCGTCGATGTGATCAAAAAATCTCTCCCCTCGCGCAGCGGTCGCATCCACCCAGCCACCCGCGCTTTTCAGGCCTTGCGTATCGCGGTTAACGAAGAGCTCCAGAACCTCCAAAATTTCCTCGACCGGTGTAAGGATCTTCTGAATCCTGGAGGCAGGCTGGTAATCATTTCTTTTCACTCTCTGGAAGATCGAGCCGTAAAAAATCATTTCCGACAATGGGCCAAAGGGGAAGAAGGAACCCCTCCTTTTTTTAATGTTCTGACGCCCAAACCTGTAGGCCCCTCTTCGGAAGAAGTTCTGAACAACCCCAAAGCCCGCAGCGCCAAGCTGAGAGCCGTTGAAAAAATTTTCGAGAAGACCAAAGGGAGGAAAGATGGCGGAAGCGATCTCTAAACGAATCGCCGTCAGCAGCGTAGGGAAGGCGCAAGAAGCCTCGTCCCACCCGCAAGGGGTCAACCGCAACTTAGCCTTCGTGGCCGTGGTGGTAGCACTTTTTTTTATCGCCTGTTCCCTTTTTTATGTTTGGGCGCACCACCAGATGATCTCTCTGGGATACGAAATATCGCAGAGAAACCAGGAAGAACAGGTTCTCCTCAAGGAGAATAAAAAGCTGCGTCTGGAACTGGCTGCCTTGAAATCTCCCAGTCGCATCGAGAATATCGCCTTGAAAGAGTTGGGCTTTGTAAACCCCCAGAAGGAACACTTGATTATCGTACGATGAAGCCCCTTCTGAATATATGGCTTCGATTGCGCATAACCCTCCTTCTTTGCCTTTTTTCCTTTCTTTTTTCAGTCGTCTTGGTGCGGGCCTATCAGCTTCAGGTTCTCCAGAGCCATAAACTTGCCGCCCTGGCCGAACAACAGTATCAAAGAATTGTACCCTTAGTGCCCAAAAGGGGAGTCCTCTACGATCGCAAAAAAAAAGAGATGGCCATCAGTGCCGAGGTGGATTCAGCCTTTGCCCAACCGGCGAAGGTGGAAAAGAAACAAAGAGCTGCGCAAAAAATTGGCGCCATCTTAGGAAAGAGGCGTGAGGTCTTGCTGAAAAAGTTGCGAGAAGAAAAACCTTTTGTCTGGCTGGAAAGGGGGATCAACCCGCATCAACGGGCAGCGATTGAGGCCCTGAAAATTGAAGGAATCGATTTTTTGAAAGAAGCGAAAAGATTCTATCCGCAAGGAGAAATTGGATCCCAGGTCATCGGGTTTGCCGGGGTGGACTCCCAAGGACTCGAAGGAGTAGAGTTGGGGTATGATGAATTCATTCGGGGAGAACCTGGATTTATCCTCATTCCCAAGGATGCCCTCGGCAGAACCATTACCCCTCAAACTCCGGGGGTTCGCCATTCGGAAGATGGCTGTGAAGTTATTCTGACCATTGATAAAAACATTCAATACATTGCGGAGAGGGAACTGAAAAAAGCCATCCAGGCTTGTTCGGCCAAGGGGGGCATGGTCGTGGTTATGAATCCTAAAACAGGGGAAATTTTAGCCATGTCTGCGCAGCCCTCCTTCGATCCCAACCACTTTTCTTCCTACCCGACCTACCAGCGAAAAAACCGTACTCTTACGGATACTTTCGAGCCCGGCTCCACTTTCAAGGTGTTTCCTCTGGCTGCAGCCTTAGAAGAGCGGGTGGCTTCCCCCCGTGATATCTTTTTTTGTGAAAAAGGTAGCTACACCGTGGGTGATAAGATCATCCACGATGTGGGCAAACATGGATGGCTTTCCTTGGAAGAAATCATCAAACTTTCGAGTAATATCGGAGCGAGTAAGGTAGGGAAAAAATTAGGCAGGGGAAAGCTTTATCATTACCTTAAAGAGTTTGGTTTCGGGAGTAAAACCGGGATTGACCTGCCCGGGGAAGTTGCGGGTTTCCTTCCCCCTCCGCGGTCTTGGTCTGAAGTAGGATTGGCCAACATCAGTTTTGGGCAAGGCGTTTCCCTTACGGCTTTACAATTGACCACGGCGCTGGCTGCCATCGCCAACGGCGGAGTCATGATGCGACCTTATGTGGCCAAAGCCGTAATGGAAAGGCAGGGCAACATCTTGAAGGAAAATCGGCCCAGGGTGATTCGGCGAGTGATTTCTCAGGAGACGGCAAAAACCGTGGCCTCAATCTTGAGAAAGGTCACCCAGGAAGGGGGAACAGGGAAAGCGGCCTGCCTCTCGGAATATGAGACTGCGGGGAAAACAGGCACGGCGCAGAAAGCGTCTTCAACCGGCCGGGGGTATTCAGACAAACGGATTGGCTCCTTCATGGGTTTCGCCCCGGCGGATAACCCCCAATTGGTCATTACCGTGATCATCGACGAACCCCAGGGGACCAGTTACGGAGGAGTGGTGGCCGCGCCGACTTTTAAAGCCATCGGCGAACAAGTTTTGCCTTATATAGGGGTATACCCGAAAGGGGTTACCTACCTGGTGCAGGCTACCCCAAAGCATTTCCCCTCTTCCATTCTCTCTGGCGTGGATCAGAAAACCATAAAGCCCCCCGATCAAGTCTCGGCGAAAGAAGTTCCCGGAGAACCGGGAGTTATGCCTGATTTTTCCGGAAAAACTTTGCGCCAGGTTATCCTTTCCGCGCAGAAATTGAGGCTGGATTTGAAGTTCGTAGGAAGCGGAAAGGCGGTTGCTCAAACCCCAGCACCTGGCCAGATTCTCCAGGGGGAAGTGCAGGGGATCGTCAGGTTCCAGCCGGCGATGTAATTCAAAACGATAAACTGGAAATCAGCTTCCAGGGCTGAGCTTGGGTTTTTGATCTTCCGGGGAGATAGAAGTATAATAAAAATTAGGCGTCCCTTGCGGATAAATATGAGAGGAAAATTCGCAGATTTAAACCTTTGGGGATCTAATAGAAGGAGATAACCATCGTGAGGTTGGAAGACCTCATTTTTCGCTTACCCGCGAAAGAAATTATCGGCAACGCCGCAGTGGAGGTGCAAGGACTGGCTTACCATTCTCAAAGCGTTAAACCAGGATTCCTTTTTGCAGCTATCCGCGGCTGGCGGGAAGATGGGAGATATTTCATTCCTGATGCTCTATCCCGGGGAGCCCGCTCTCTGCTATTAGAAGAACCCATCGCCAACACAGAGGTGACCCAGGTGGTTGTTCCCAATGTGCGTGGAGCCCTGGCTTGGCTTGCTTCCGCCTTTTATGGAGACCCCTCTTCTTCTTTAACTTTGGTCGGAATAACCGGGACCAACGGAAAAACTACGACTTCTTATCTCATCGAATCGATCCTTACCGCGGCCGGGAAAAATGTTGGGGTGATGGGGACGATCAATTACCGTTATCAAAAAATAATTTATCCTGCCCCCACGACCACGCCGGAATCCCTGGATCTGCAGAGAAATCTCCAGGCCATGCGAGAAGCCGGCGTAACCCACGCCATCTTAGAAGTTTCCTCGCATGCTTTGGACATGCAGCGCGTGCGTGCCTGTGATCTCGACGTAGCCCTTTTCACAAACCTAACCCGCGATCATCTAGATTACCATGGGTCGATGGAGAATTATTTTCAGGCCAAACAATTGCTCTTCACCCAGTGTTTATCGGAGAGCAGAAAGAAAACGCATTTTTCTATAATCAACGTTGACGACCCCAGGGGGAGTGAACTTTTGCAGGTGGCCTGCGGTACACTTCTGCGTTATGGCGTAGAAAGGCGGGGCGAAATCTGGTCGCAACAGATGGAGGAAAGTGAAGAAGGCTTGTGCGCCCGCGTGAGTACGCCCAGGGGCGTTTTGGACATCCACTCTCCATTGATCGGGAGGCATAACCTTTATAATATCCTGGCCGCCGTGAGTGTGGGTGAGGCTCTGGGACTTCCAGCCCAAGCAATAGCCACGGGGATCGAGAAGCTCAGCCGGGTTCCCGGAAGGCTGGAACGCATACCCGGGGGGGGCTGCATCCGGGTGTTCGTTGACTATGCCCATACCGGTGATGCCCTGGCCCGGGCGCTGGACACCTTACGTAAAGTCACGATGAGGCAGCTGATCGTCGTATTTGGATGCGGTGGAGATCGCGACCGGGGGAAACGGGCCGTCATGGGGAAAGTGGCGGCCACAGCAAGCGACTTGGCGATCCTCACCTCCGACAATCCCCGCACGGAAGATCCCTTAAGGATCATCGAGGAAGTTGAAGGAGGGATGCGGGAAACAACCCGGAAAAAATATCAGCCAGCTGATTTGATGAAAGAAAGAGTTGCGGCTCGGAATGGGGGCACAGGATACGTGGTCATTCCCGATAGGAAAGAGGCCATTTTTTGGGCCATCAAAGCAGCCCGACCTGGGGATGTGGTCCTGATCGCTGGTAAGGGCCATGAGGATTATCAAATTCTGGGGGAGACCAAGGTCCATTTTGATGACCGCGAGGAAGCCACTCGGGCGTTAGCTTCTATAGGAGGATGAAGAATCGTTAATTTTTCTGCCGGCGAGATTACCAGGATTACAGGAGGAGAACTTCTTGGCGGTGACCCCCTTCTCCGGGCGGTGGGGGTTTGCAGCGACTCCCGCCAGGTCCACGGAGGAGAACTTTTCATTCCCCTGCAGGGACCAAAGTTCGACGGGCATGACTTTATCAAAGAGGCCATGGCCAAAGGAGCCGCTGGCTCCTTGGTGCAGCGCGGCCGGCTGGAGATCCCAGGAACAAATCATTGGCCGGGGAAATTTTCCGTCCGGGTCGGGGATGTTTTGCAGGCTCTCGGTGACCTTGCTCATTCCTGGCGCTGCCGCCATTCCGTGCAAGTGGTGGCCATAACGGGAAGTAACGGGAAAACGACCACGAAAGAGATGACGGCCCGCATCCTTGCCAGAAAGTTCAATGTCCTGAAGACCGAGGGCAATTGGAATAACCTCATTGGTCTTCCCCTGATGCTTTTGAAGCTGGCGCCGGAGCACGAGGTTGCCGTTCTGGAGATGGGAATGAATGTGCCCGGCGAGATCCGCAGGTTGAAGGAAATCGCTGCGCCGCAGGTTTCCACGATCAGCAACATCGGCCATGCCCACCTGGAATTCCTGAAAGACTTGGAAGGGGTGGCCCGGGCCAAAGGGGAACTCTGGGAAACAGCAGGGGAAAAAGATTGGATTGCGGTTAACAGCGATGATCCAAGAGTGGTGAAGCTGGCGGCATCGGCCCAGTGCCAGAAGAAAACTTTCGGCATTTTGCGGAAAGCAGATATCGGGGCCGGGGAACTTTACCTGGAAAAAGGAAAGGGGATTGGTTTTTTCTTGAGCATGGAGGGGGCGAGACGCGCCGTGCAATTGTCCGTTTTCGGAAAACATAATGTATACAATGCACTGGCCGCGTCGGCTTTGGGGAAAATTTTAGGGATCAGCCTGGAAGAAATTGGAGCCGGGCTGGAGGAATTTCGGCCCTTGGCGGGGAGAGGCGAAGTTTTGCGCTTGGGCCAAAATGTACGAGTTCTGGATGATTCTTATAATGCCAATCCTGATTCCTTCCAAGCCGCGTTGGCGGCGTTTGGGGAGATGAAAGGGGAAAACCGTGGTTTACTGGTGATGGGGGATATGCTGGAGCTCGGGCCCACTTCATCCGCTGAACACGAAAAAATAGGGAAATGGGTCGCCAAGATGGAGTTGGCGCACCTGATTTTTTTGGGGGAGAAAGCCCGCCATTTGGCCGAAGGGGCTGGCGCTGCTGGAGCTGAAAAGAAAAAAGTGTTTGTCGCTCACACCCATGAAGAAGTGTTAAAAAATTTGAAAAAAAATATCGTAAACGGAGACTGGATTTTGGTCAAGGGTTCCCGAGCGATGCAGATGGAACGGATCATTAAAGGACTGGAAGATTTATTGGGGAGGGCGTGAGAACGTAAACCTCGACGATGCTCTATTTTATCCTCTACTCCTTACATGAGAAATTTTCGGTCTTTAATGTCTTCCGGTATATTACGTTCCGGGCGATTTTGGCTATTCTGACAGCTCTGGTCATTTCCTTTTTTTGCGGCCCATGGGTGATCCGTAAGCTGCAGCAGCTGCAGGTGCAACAATTCATCCGGCAGGACGGGCCGAGCACCCACCTCGGAAAAGAAGGAACGCCTACCATGGGGGGGACATTGATTTTGTTCTCCATTATTCTGGCCGTCTTTTTGTGGGCGGATCTGACCAATTTTTACATATGGGTTGCCTTGTTTGTCACGACGGGATTCGGGGTAATTGGTTTTGCGGACGATTACCGGAAGTTGACTCGCAAAAACTCTAAAGGCCTGTTCGTAAAAGAAAAATTTTTATATCAAGGTGCTGTGGCGTTGGCAGCTTCGCTCATGCTTTATTTTTACCCCACCTTCAAGAGTACGTTCAGTGTGCCTTTTTTCAAGGAATTTTTGCCCAATCTGGGAGTGTTTTATATTTTTCTGGCGGTTTTTGTGATGGTGGGAACGTCAAACGCCGTGAACCTGACAGATGGCTTGGATGGGCTGGCCATCGGGCCGGTGCTGATCGCGGCGGGAACGTTTATGGTTTTGGCTTATTTAGTCGGGCACGTAAAAATAGCCAGCTATCTTCAAATTCCTTACGTTTCCGGCAGCGGCGAGCTGACCATTTTTTGTGGGGCCATGGTGGGAGCGTCCATGGGCTTCCTCTGGTACAATACTTATCCTGCCCAAATGTTCATGGGAGACACGGGTTCGGTATCTTTAGGAGCGGCTTTAGGTGCGATCGCGGTCATTACCAAACAAGAAATCCTACTGGCCATTGTTGGTGGGCTCTTTGTCCTGGAAACACTCTCGGTGATTTTCCAGGTGGCCTCATACAAAATCAGGCGGAAAAGGATTTTTCGCATGGCACCCCTGCATCATCATTTTGAGTTAAAAGGGTGGGCCGAACCCAAGGTTATTGTGCGCTTTTGGATCATAACCATTTTTTTAGCTCTGGTCGCCCTGAGCACGCTGAAATTGAGGTGAAAAAGCATAGCGCAAAGCGCAGAGCGTAAGGCGTAAAACCTAAAAACGTGGCACTCAATACTTAGCCTTTTTTTCATTTGAAGTCTTGACCTCTTTTAGTAAAGCTATGGATCTGAAGGGTAGAAAAGTTTTGGTCGTCGGGCTTGCCCGGACGGGCGCGGCCACCGCACGGTTTTTGGCCCGTCAAGGCGTTAGGCTGAAAATTTCGGAGGCCAAACCGGCCCGGGAAATCGAGGCGGCCCGGAAAGCCCTACAAGATCTTCCGGTTGAATGGGAGTTGGGCGGGCACACCATCCAATTCTTCGGGGAAGAGGATCTCATCGTGGTCAGTCCGGGTGTGCCCATGGATATTGAGCCGCTGGTGCAAGCCCGGGCCAATGGAATTCCGGTAATCAGCGAAATGGAGTTGGCTTTCAAGTTCTTACGCCGGCCGTTGATCGGCATCACGGGTACCAACGGAAAAACGACGACTACCACTTTGATTGGCGAAATGCTCCGGGCCAGCGGGAGGAAGGCCTTCGTGGGTGGCAATATCGGCAATCCCCTCATCGAGTATGTAGGCGGTCCTCAAGAAGAAGAATGGGTAGTGGCGGAAATCAGTAGCTTCCAACTGGAAGGAATCGTGGATTTTCGGCCGCAGATCAGCATCCTCTTGAATATTACCGAGGACCATCTGGATCGATACCCCAATTTCCAGGAGTACATCCGGACCAAAGGAAAAATTCTCCAAAACCAGGGGAAAGACGACTACGCTTTGCTCAACGCAGATGATCCGCTTACTTTCCAGTTCGCCCACCGGGTAGAGTCGCAAGTGATTCTTTTCAGTTCCCAGAGGGCAGTACCCGCAGGTTGTTTTTTGGAGAAGGGAGCCATTTTTTTCCAGGGCGGGGATGGGAAAAAAGAAAGATTTGGGTTGGAGCGTTTGAAAATCCGGGGGGCCCACAATTTGGAAAACATAATGGCAGCGGTTGCAGCGGGCAAAATTTGTGGCTGCCCGTCGGAAGCTTTGCAAAAGGTGATGGAAGAATTTCCCGGACTGGAGCACCGGTTGGAATGGGTGCAGGATATTGACGGAGTAAGTTTTTTTAACGATTCTAAGGGCACAAACGTAGGTTCCGTGGTGAAATCCTTGATGAGTTTCCGGGAGCCCGTCTTGCTGATCGCCGGAGGAAAGGACAAAGGCGGAGATTATAGCCCGCTGAAAAACATGATTGGCACCCAAGTAAAAGGAATGGCCCTGATCGGGGAAGCCAAAAAAAGGATGGGGGAAGCGTTGGGGGGGCTCACGGAAACAGTCCCATTGGATACCCTGGAGGAAGCTGTACATTGGGCATCTTCCAAGGCTTCTCCAGGCGATGTCGTTCTCCTTTCCCCCGCCTGTTCGAGCTTTGACATGTTCGAGAACTATCAAGAGCGCGGGAAGCGTTTTAAAACCATCGTTCAGGAATTGAGTAAAAATTCACCGGGGAAGAAAGCTCTTGCCCATGGGCTCTGAACAAAGATCCGATATCCTTCTTCTTGTTACCGTGATGGCCTTGGTGGGGTTGGGGATCGTCATGGTCTATAGCGCCAGCTTCGCAGTCGCCGGCCAGCGGTTTGGGGATTCCTATCATTTCTTGAAGAAGCAAGCCGTGGCCGCGGCCTTGGGAATTCTTTTGATGTTTTTATTGGCGAAGATGAATTACCGGCGCTGGCAAAATTTAGCCCTTCCCCTTTTACTGCTGAGCCTGGTGCTCTTGGGGATTCTGGTACTGCCAGGTTGGCGCCATGAAGTGGGAGGATCGGCCCGCTGGTTAAAATTCTCTTTCCTGTCTTTTCAGCCGTCGGAACTGGCTAAACTTGCCCTGGTTATTTATCTGGCGCACTCCTTGGCCAGGAAAGAAGGGAGGATGAAGAGCTTTAGCACGGGTTTCCTCCCCTACGTGATTGTCCTAGGAATTTTGTTCA
>Ga0224495_10002912_pt1 | contig 10816 bp, 10 predicted proteins | sample SF_Jul11_sed_USG_FD_168128 | JGI IMG/M metagenome (GOLD analysis project Ga0224495, IMG submission 168128) | Sediment microbial communities from San Francisco Bay, California, United States - SF_Jul11_sed_USGS_4_1 | ecosystem: Environmental > Aquatic > Marine > Sediment | place: USA: California...
CCGGAAGCTCTGCAGATGAAATATAACTGATGGCTTCGCTCATCAGGCTTATTCCCGGACTTGATGACGTGGTAAAAACCCGGGCACCGCACCCGGCAGCTCCGAAAAGCATATATCCCACGGCAACTTCACTTTCACCTTGCAAAAATACGCCCCCGACCTCCGGCATCCGGCGAGAAAGGTATTCAGCGACTTCAGATTGAGGGGTAATTGGATAAGCAAAATAATTGAGACATCCGGCTCGGATTGCGGCCTCACCAATTGCCTCATTTCCTTTCATTAATATTTTACCCATATTTTCCTCCCGCTATTCTTCCGCCGCTTGAGTTTCTTCGACGACTTTGATTATGGTTATGGCCACATCCGGACACATAATACAGCAGGTCGTACAGAATATGCAGTCTTCAGGACGCGCTTGATACGCAGGGAAATAGCCCATAGAATTCACTTCATCGGACAGTTCCAGAACCTTCTTTGGACAAACGGCCACGCATAGCCCGCATCCTTTGCATCGATGATTGTCGATGGTATGTTTGTAGGACATATTTAGGCTCCTTAGAAATATATTAAGACCCAGGTTGGGCGGTTCAGTAACGCCAACATCCAACTTAATCGGTTTTTTTTGAGTGACAAGTGACAAGTAAATAGTGACAAGATTTTTTACTCGTTACTCGTTACTATTCACTGCCCTAAAGTTTATCTTTTTAGATCGGCGGCTTTTTTCCATGGTGGAACAAGCTGTCTTTCTATGGGGAGCACCGGACAGGAAAAACGTCCCGTATCTATCTCAGGCAGCAGTTCAACAGAGACAGTAATAAACTCTAGCGGTAGCCGGGTTTCGCCAGACAACGTTTTAACAAAATCATATCCGTTGTATATATCATCAACCGAAGTTTCATCGATGAGATTTGCATTACCGATAATTCCATTGATGGTCATCTTCGAAGCCCTTTCAATCTCATCACGCATTTTCAAGCAGCTTTCAATGGTATCAGTGAACGGCCGAAAGGGATTCACCACTTGCAGCATATGAACACGTTTATTGCGGAAAGAATCTGCCAGTGCCGCGAGGACGGTTGCTCCCACATCATTGCCTCCAGCGTCAATCAACGTCAGATCGCTCGGTTGACGGATTAACCCTGAAATAACCGGGCTCAAAATGGGCAAATCGGCCTGAAGGTACTTTTCCTCGGGTACAACCACCTCAATCCCCAGCTTAGCAAGAGCTTTCCTTGCCTCCCGAGTTCTAAAGTAAGGATTAACCAGATCAAGATCTGCGATCTTTACATCTACACCCGCACGCTTTTGATTCACGGCAAGGTTTATGGAAACTTCGGTCTTCCCGCTTCCGTAATTTCCGACAATGATGACGATCCCTTTAATCTGTTTCACTCCGGCAATTCCGATGGCTAACACTCAGTTAAAATTTGATAAGCGCTTCAAAAATTTAGCTGCTTTGTATTTTTATTTTATATCAGTGTCAAGTCATTTTCCGATGTATGGACTTGCTTAAAGGGAATCCGTAGATGAAGCCGTCTGGGACTCTGGCGTGAAACATCTTTAAAAACGAGAGCTGAAATTGAAAAGGGATACCGGTTACTTCTGATTGTTTTTGGCGTCTTTTTTCTTTTGTTTCAGACTACGCCACTTTTCCAACCACTGTTTTATGCGATTTTCGTAACCTCTGTCTGTGGGCTTATAAAAATACCGGCCTTCAAGTTTTTCCGGCAAATAGTCCTGGGGAACGTAAGCATCTTTATAATCATGGGCATATTTGTAATCTTTGCCATAGCCGATCCCTCTCATCAGCGCAGTCGGCGCATTTCGAATATGGAGCGGAACCGGCAGCGCTCCATGTTTATCTATAACCGCTTTAACCGCTCCGTAAGCGGTGTATATGCTGTTGCTCTTCGGGGCTGTAGCCAGATAGATGGCAGCCTGAACAAGCGCCAGCTCTCCTTCCGGATGGCCGAGAAACCGAAAGGCCTCCATGGCACTCAATGCCACCCCAAGGGCATGAGGATCGGCATTCCCGATATCCTCGGACGCAAACCTGACCATTCTTCGTGCAACGTAAAAAGGATCTTCTCCGGCGGACAGCATTCGACCGAGCCAATAGGCTGCAGCATCTGGATCGCTCCCCCTTAAACTCTTGTGAAAAGCGGAGATAAGATTATAGTGTTCATCACCGGCTTTATCATACAAAAGTGCCTTTCGTTCCATGGCACGTTCGACATATTGAAGCGTTAGTTTTATGGGCTTTTCCTTTGATGGATCTTCACGGCCCGATGCGATCAGAGATGCCGTTGTTTCAAGGTTGTTGAGTGCTGTCCGACCATCGCCGTCTGACATTCGGACCAGATGAGAAAGTGCATCCTCATCGACAATCAGATTCATTTCCCCAAGGCCCCTCTCCCTGTCTTTAAGGGCGTTGTCTAGGATGGTAGCGATATCTTCGTCAGAAAGCGGATTTAGCGTTATCACGCGGCATCTGGACAAGAGGGGCGGAATCACTTCAAATGAGGGATTTTCGGTGGTGGCACCAATTAGAGTGATGAGTCCGCTCTCCACATGGTGAAGGAATGCGTCCTGCTGGGCCTTGTTGAACCTGTGAATCTCATCCACAAAAAGAACGGTTTTTTTTCTAAATAGTGTTTGCTGGTTTTTTGCATCCTCAATAACCGATCTGATCTCTTTAACCCCTGAAAGAACCGCAGAAAAATGGACAAAATGACACCGTGTCTGGCTTGCAAAAATTCTGGCAAGTGTTGTCTTTCCGCATCCCGGAGGACCCCATAAGATCATGGAAAAAATCCGATCCTTCAAAATGGCATGCCGTATCAGTGTTCCCTCTCCAACAGCATGCCTTTGCCCGATGAACTCGTCCAGGTTCATGGGACGCATTCTGTCCGCAAGAGGTCGTGAAACATGGCCATCCTTTTGGGCGTGGTATTCAAACAGATCCATTGTTAATCCTTTTTTACAGTCCTTCCGGGCACATTCTGAGATTGAAGACACTAAGTCCGTTTTTTCAAACGAACGCTTCTTTCCTTGCCGGTGCGCTTGCGGAAAATGATTCGGATCGGTATCTTGTCAAGGCCTGCCTTGTCCCGGATCTGATTCAGAAGATATCGCCTGTAGGAAAAATGGACTGCATCCGGATAGTTTACAAAACAAACAAATGTCGGCGGCCTCACAGACACCTGAGTCGCATAGTAAAATTTAAGGCGTCTCCCTCTGTGAAGTGATGGTTGGTTTTCCGAAATCGCCTGTTCGAATATACTGTTGAGCTGTCCGGTTCCGATGCGTGATACATATTGGTTGTATACTTCTTCAACAAGATCAAAAATCTTAAAAACCCTCAGGCCGGTTAATACTGAAATGGTCATAATCGGTGCAAAGCTTAAAAATTTTGCTTCCATTCTCAAGCGATCGTAGTACTTTTTCGATGTTTTGCTGTCTTTTTCAACAAGATCCCATTTGTTTAATAAAAAAATACAACCACATCCACGGTCAAAAGCATACCCGGCGATATTAATATCCTGTTCCGTAATCCCCTGATGGGCATCGATAATAATAAGCGCAATATCACACCGATCAAGGCTCCTTAAGGCTTTGATAATGGAAAACTTTTCAAGTTTTTTTGACACCCTTGCCTTACGGCGAATGCCCGCAGTATCAATGAGAAGGTACGGTTTTCCTTTAATATCACAAACAGAATCGATAGCATCACGTGTCGTCCCCGGTGTATCACTGACAAGCAGGCGCTTTTGCCCGAGGATTCGATTGATCAAAGATGATTTCCCAACGTTCGGCCTCCCCACCACCGCCAACCGAACGACGTCACCGGCTTCTTCGGTAACTGTTTTCGGTAGAATTTCAGTCAGATCATCTAATAAATCCGAAATTCCATAACGGTGTTCAGCAGAAATAGGATATAATTTCTCTATCCCAAGGTTATAAAAATCATAAAGTCTAACCTCTTGTTCGATACCGTCGATTTTATTGACGGCAAAAAAGACCGGTTGTGATAGGGGGCGAAGGATCCTGACAACATCTTCGTCAAATGGAGAAATTCCACTCTTGCCATCCAGCAGCAGAATAATAACATCCGCATCTTCGATGGCCTGAAGGATTTGTGAACGTATCTTATGGGCAAAGTCATCCTCATCATTATCCGGGAATCCGCCGGTATCGACCAGTGTAAAATCAACCCCATTCCAGACAGCATCACTGTAATGGCGATCCCTTGTAACACCAGGGAAGTCGTCAACAAGGGCCTTCCTTGTCCCGGTTACACGATTAAAAAAGGTCGATTTACCCACATTGGGACGACCCACTATGGCAACAATCGGTTTCATGGCATATTGGGAAATAATTAAACCCTAATTAAGCAAATTTGATTACGATCAATTAAGAGTAAACGTAGTTTGGCACAAATATACATGAATCATCAACACATTGTCAAACTGCAAAACCTTGTAATGCGGGGTGTTGTGCAGCATTTCTTTGTGCCGATCAGAATGTCTTAATTCAATGTTTTGTTTGACATATAAACCGCATTTCTTATATACACGTATTTCAAAAAAGGAGGGGGTTTATCCATTAATCCAGGATTAGCAGGCCATCCTGGTCAACAAAATACCATCTAAAGAGCTTACCGCGCATCTGATTGAGTTTTATTATCCTATTCTTCAGAAAGCTTGCCGATTTTTATATCATCATGAAATTTACAATCTTCAAACGACTGACTTTCGGATATCTTGCCATAATGATGCTCGTATTGTTTCTGGTCATCTTTGTAACCATTAAGCTCAATCAGTTAACCCGCCTCACACGCGCTGCTTCATCCGTTGATGGTCAGACGGTTCGTCTGACCGAACGCCTTTCGGATAATTTGTTTTCAATGGTCAGTTTTGAAAAAAAATACCTTATTTCCAAAGACAATGACTTTTATAAACATTTTCTTAAGATCAGAGAGGACTTTAATAAAGACATTAAGCAACTGGGTCTGCTGGTAGCTGGTACTGGAAAAAAGAATATCAATTTTTTTCATATTGCCGGTTCTGGGAAAAAAGAAAGATTTTTCAAAATCAATCAGCTTTTCAATGAATATTTTTCCATCTTCACTCAGGAAATCGAAAACATTAAAAAAGGCCAGAAGTATCCATATAAGGACTATCAAATTCAAAAAGAAAAAATTGTTGAGGAAATAAATAACAATTTCAAATATATCATCTGGGAGGCAAAATCCGATAGAGACGAAAAGATAAAAATTTCCAGCGAAATCAGCAGCAATGTTTTTATAACCACATCCATTGCCGCCGGACTTTCCATTTTTTTCGGAATGTTGGTTTCATTTTTTAATACCCGTAGCATCAATCGCTCCATATTGTTGTTACAGAAAAAAACAAAAGATATTGCAAAAGGCAAATTCGAAAAGATTTTCGATATCACCTCACCTCCTGAAATAAAAGATTTAGCAAATGATTTCAACATAATGTGTGACAGACTAAAGGAACTGGATGAAATGAAGGAAGATTTCATCAGTCACGTATCCCATGAACTTCGTACGCCGCTAACCGCTATAAAGGAAGCTTCAAGATTATTGATTGAAGGACTTTTTGTCGACGATCCTGAAAGTCGAGATGAACTCTTAACCATTGTCAGCGATGAGTGCGAACGACTTATTGTATCGGTCAATAGAATCCTGGATCTTTCCCGTATGGAAGCGAAAATGATGGAGTACCATTTCAATCGTACCGATCTGATCCATCTCATACGCAAGTGTATTTTGAAACTGGCGCCCATTGCTCAGCGGAAAAATATTACACTTGAATTAACACCGCCTCCCCAACTCCCGGAGATCATGATGGATTCCGAATGGATCAGTCAATTGCTTGAAAATTTAGTCGCAAATGCTTTAAAATATACGGATGCTAAAGGATCGGTTACAGTGAGTACCTCTTTAAAAAACAACGATGATATGGCAATCGAGGTATCGGTTTCGGATACAGGTTGTGGAATTCACGAAAAAAATCTTAATAAAATATTTGACAAATTCAAACGGGTAGAGAGCGGGAAAGAAACAGTCAGAGGTACGGGTCTCGGTCTTTCCATTGCAAAACATATAATTACGGTACATGGAGGAAAAATATGGGTAGAAAGTACTCCCGGCAAAGGAAGCGCTTTTTTCTTTACATTGCCTGTTGGATAAGCCTTTTGCTTGCCGGAACCGGATGCGCCCCTTATTACAACTTATATAATGACGAACCGTTTTCGTTCGATCAGTACAGTGAAGCGAACCAGCTTTTATTAGAGGCAAAATTATCTTTTTCCAGTGGCGATTTCTTGACATCCTTAAAAAAAAATCAGGAAATGTTAAACCGTTTTCCTGAAAAATACGGCAGCCATGCACTTTATATGATGGGCCTGATATATGCCAGTCCGGAAAACACATATGTGAATTATGAAATATCGATTCATTTTTTTAAAAAACTCGTCAAAGAATATCCTGAATCCGTTTTTAAAGACAAAGCAAAAATCTGGATTTGGCTTTTAAACCAGAACATGGACTATGCAGAAAAGATCGATAAAAAAAGCAAAAGAATCGATTTGCTGGAAAATGAACTGAAAACAGAAAAAAAACAGATAATAAATTTACAAAATCAGATAAAACGTTTAAAAGAGATTGATTTGGGTATTGAAGAAAAGAAAAGAGAAGCCCTCCCAGCAATTGGACAGTAAAATGATGAACGATCATAAAGGAAAAATACTCGTTGTTGATGATGACCGGAATATTCTTCAGGTCATCCAGATGCGACTTGAATCCGGAGGATACCGCGTTACAAAGACCACCAGCGCGGAATTGGCCCTGAAACTGGCCGAACAAGAGCCGTTTGATCTGGCAATGATCGATCTGAAACTCGACGATCAAGACGGTATCCAGCTGATGCAAAATATCCGCCATATCATTCCCGACCTCCCCGTGATCATTCTCACTGCGTATGGAACGATTAACAGTGCCGTAGAGGCCATGAAAAAGGGAGCACACAGCTATTTAACCAAACCGTTTGATGGTCATGAACTTCTAATGCAGATAAACAACTGCCTGGAAACAAGCAAGCTGTCAAAAGAAGTGAAACAATTGCAGCGCCTGGTCAAAGAAAGATACGGGTTTGATAATATCATCGGCAGAAGTGAAAAGATGAAAAAAGTTTTCGAACAGGTCACACTGGCTGCTGCAACGGATTCCAATGTATATATTGAGGGGAAAAGCGGCACCGGGAAGGAGTTAATCGCAAAAACCTTGCATATGGCAAGCGACAGGAAGAATGATCCATTTATTGCTTTAAATTGCGCGGCCATACCGGAAAATCTTATGGAAAGCGAACTTTTCGGATATGAGAAAGGTGCGTTTACCGGGGCCGACAAGAATAAAAAAGGCCTTATTGCCGAGGCTTCCTTTGGTACCTTCTTCCTGGACGAAATATCTGAAATGCCGCTTTCCATGCAGGTCAAAGTCTTGAGAGTTTTAGAGGAAAAGGAATTTTATCCTGTAGGGGGAAGACAAATTGTTAAAATGCATGCCAGAATCATCGCTGCATCCAATAAAAATCTCGAACAAGAGGTCAAAAAGGGCCTATTTAGAGAGGATCTTTATTATCGCATCCATGTCATTCCAATAAAACTACCCACACTCAATGAGAGAAAAGAGGATATCCCTATTCTTTCCAGACATTTCTTAAAAAAATATTCCGAGGAAATGGGGAAAAACATAAACGCGTTTTCAACAGATGCCATGCAGAAACTGATCTCTTATCCTTGGCCGGGCAATATCAGAGAGCTCGAAAATACCATCGAATGTGCCATGGCCATGGCAAAAGGCAATATCATTACAGAAGACCTCATCCTTCAAACCCAGAATGTTCATCCTGAAAGTTTAAAATCATTTAAAGATGCTAAAGAAAATTTTGAAAAAAATTATCTTATCCAGCTGTTTGAACTGACCAAAGGCAATGTCAGCCAGGCAGCTCAACTGGCCGGAAAATATCGTGCGGATGTTTATGAACTCATAAAAAAATATAATATTAAACTCGACGATTTCAGAGAAAAATAAAACGACAATCCTGCAACCTCACCAACCCAAAAACCATCCCCTTCTCGTTCCCATTCAGCTCAATTCAGGTCACAATATCCGTGGTTGAATCCAACAACACCTGAATTTTCTACAATTTTACCCATTCATTTTTATGTTCAGAAATTATCCACAATGCCGATAAACATATAGGGCGTTGGTTATAACTCAAGTTATGCACACTCAATTTTTAGCAACGCCAATAAAGTGTAGCAGGCCGGAAAAATTTATTTCGGCCCGCTGCTTCAAAGGCTTTTTAGCAATATCGAGGTGCGAAACTTGAATCTATATTTTTTTATTCACTCAATATTCGGCAACAAATGCATTCAAAAACAATATATTACACACTTATCATTTTCCCCGTCTTATTTTTCATCTGTATGGCTGATGCAATTTTTGTATCTGATTCATCGAAAAATTATTCAATTTTGATAGATCTGATTAAACTTGAAGACAAACAAGGTCCCTTTTTCGCATTAAACGACTTTGAAAAATCTTTTGATCAAGATTTACATCAAGCAAGCATTGAATTTTTCAATCAACACCCTGACGTTGTCAAAAAGATTCAGGCAGATCTTGATGACCAACCGATTCAATGGCGTCTGAAAAATATTTCACACCGGCTCATGTATGTCCCGGAAACAAGAGAAGAATATACTGCTATATTTGAAAGGTATTGTAATGACGTAATCAAAGACATTTTGAGACTTACGGAATTTAAAAATCCGTATATCAAAATTCAGACATTGGGCGCTTCCAAGCCTATAAACTCAGCAACAAAAGGCATTAATGCTTTTATCGTTCATAATTTAGGCAAAGAATATGTTGCCACCTATGTATTTTCAAACAAAGATCAAAAAGAAATCGCTATTGAGCTGACAGGCAAAATCTTTCTGGGTGAAGTCGGTTCTTATTCCAGCTATATATCTCTGAACGAAAACGGATCCTTTGAATTTATGAGGGATCATTATACCATCTGGCAGAACAGTGCAAAAAATCCATATACAGCGTTAATAACCCCGGTTGAAGAAACACTCCATATCGTCTTAAGACAATATACTGAAAGATCGATCCAAGATAGAATCGAATATAGTGCGGCTAAAACCTTAAAGGAAGTAGAGGCCATCGTTGAAGATTGGATTTGTGTGGAAGAAGCGATTGTCGGAGGGCTGGTATACGCGTTACTGCCATCAATCGTTGAAAAATATATTCCTGATCTACCCGATTCCTTGGTTGAATCGGATATTAAAACCAAAATCGAGTTTAAAAAATACCGCCACTTAAAAAAAGGAATAAAAATTGTAGAGCAATTGGGTTACAAAAAGTCGATAAAAATGTATCAGGACGATCCCATGGCATTTCGCAATCTTTTAATGTAGACCATTGAAGCTCCCTGCAGCAAGCTTCAGGGAATCTTCGACTGTAAGGAATTCTGTTGATTTTATATTCGCTCGCTAACCCCGCAGCCCCGCGAAACGGGATTTCCGCTGCGCTCCAACAAGCTGCGGGGAATGCGCTCGCTGTTGCAGTTCAAGTTTCGTGTTTTTTATTTTCAGAGATGTCAAAAAAGCAGGGGGGAATTTTTCCCCCCTGCTTTTTTGTTTGCCCCTACCAAAGGATGACCGGTTATTCTTTTATGATTTCATAGGCGGAAACGGAAATCTGTTTCTTTCCCTCATTTTCCAGTACGGTTCCCTTTACCTGAACTTTCATACCGACATGAGTCAATAGTTCCTTGCCTTCTAGGGTGTCAGCCACATCGAAAATTTGGCCATCATTGTCCACAATCTGATTGGCATTATTGATGGTCCCGGTAATCATAAGTTCCTGGTCCTGCATTGCTGCGCCCTTTTCAGCTGAAAAGGCAACCCCTGACATCATGACAACCACAAATAGTGCACATACAACCAGACAAATTGTTCTTTTCATCACACCCTCCTTTTATTTTTGTTCCGTCTTATCCGGAAGCATTTGAAATAACAGTATAGCGCTTTAAACAACCTTATCTTACGAACTCACTGAAACTCCTTGTTATTTCATTTGCGCTGGGATGATGAATCCGTTTGGTTTGTTATGTGCAATGGCTGTGCCAAGTATAATGAACAGACATAACCAATTGTTTTATATATAAATTAAATTTATTCCATTACAAATACAAGTTGGGCATGTGAAGGGATTTTCATACGGATATTAAAAGGAATTCGAGAGGAATAAGGACAAGTTTTTGTAATTAAATGCTTATTAACTGAATGAAATTTCCTTCAATTGATTTGAATGAACGATGAAACTCATGATGCGTTCATCAGGTATTTTTCACAAAACATCTGCTTTTAATCTTGATGCAACCTTCCATAGATCCAGTTTGTTTCTTATCATAGACAATGTCCAGGCTGTTAATTTTTTAAATCGAATAGATATAATTGAGGGGTCGGAGAGTTTTTTCAGTGTAACTTTCAAAACGGTCATAAAATCATACACCATAATATGCAGACTGAGAAATTTGATCTTGGATTTATTGGAGAGAGGATTCAATAAAGGCGTTTTCCGCGATCCAAACTTCGATATTGAACCGCTTCGGCAATGTGGTCTACGCTGATGTCGGATGCATCGCCGAGATCGGCAATGGTGCGGGCGATTTTAAGGATGCGGTTGTAAGCCCTTGCCGACAAACCCAGTTTG
>Ga0224495_10002913_pt1 | contig 10816 bp, 6 predicted proteins | sample SF_Jul11_sed_USG_FD_168128 | JGI IMG/M metagenome (GOLD analysis project Ga0224495, IMG submission 168128) | Sediment microbial communities from San Francisco Bay, California, United States - SF_Jul11_sed_USGS_4_1 | ecosystem: Environmental > Aquatic > Marine > Sediment | place: USA: California...
CCTGTTCCTGCTCTCCGAGATGGATCTGGCGATGCACAAGGCGGTAGAGAAGGCTTCGTTGCCGGGTGGAATCCTCTACAAACTGCAGGGCTTGGGAAATCAGCTAATGCAGTTTAAGAAAGAGAACCCGAGTCTTGATCCTCCAGCGACGTTAGCCGGAGATGTGGCAGCACTTACCCAGCAGGTGCTGGCAGGCGAAGTGGCTGATTTTAGCTCTCCCAACCCGACATTGTGGTTCATCAATGGCCGCAACGGCCCGGATACCCTGCTGGAACCGAACGTGGCGTGGTTGCCGAATCAACCCTACAACTGTGTGCCTCGCATGCATCCCGGCACGAAGCTGTTGATGCGGGTTGTGTCGGTCGGGCGCGACATGCACCCCTTCCATACCCATGGCAACAACACCTGGTTGATAGCGCGCGACGGCAGGATGCTGGAGAGCGCACCTGGAATGGGCCCGGACCTAGCCATGTCAAACTACACCATACAGACGGCTCCCGGCGAGACTTATGATGCAACCTACGAGTGGACTGGCAAGGGCTTGAACTGGGATATATACGGACATAACCCCGGCGACCCGATGGAGGCGAACGAGTATGCGCCTGACCACGGCAAGCCTTTCCCGGAACTCAGCGCCGGTGTTTCGCTGTCCCTACCTAACGTCCTGGACCTCAACGAGGGGCAGTTCTATAGCGGAAGCCCGTTCCTGGGTAGCTCTATTGCGCGGCGTCCAGGTCAGGCAGACAATAACCAGTTTGGTGGCTACTTCCACATGTGGCACTCGCACAACGAGAAGGAACTTACTAACGACGACATCTTCCCTGGCGGCATGATGACGCTGGTCGTGATCGAACCGAACGTGGTAGATATTCCAGTTGCATCATATTAACGACGACAGTGTTCCAAGCGGCAGGATGACTCAGATGATCATCGAACCGTACGGGTTATGATTCTGAAATGAAGGGGGTACTACTATGAACAGCTCTGCAAAAACTACTAGGACATGTGGCAAGGCCATGTTAATGGCGACCTTGCTGCTGGCTAGCGCCCCTACTCTTGCAGCTGAATATTGGCTAAAAGCCGAGACGCTGAATTTACAGATGTCTGACACCACAGTGGTACCGATGTGGGGTTTTGCGGCATGCGATGCGGCTTGGACGTGTTCGGATCCCACCGTGCCGGGCCCGACCCTCGACATACCTGCCGGTGATACAAGTGGCTTGATTGTGCACCTCAGGAACACGCTACCTGAACCTGTGTCACTGGTCATTAACGGTCAAGCTACTTCTGCCAGCCCAGCGGGGACTGCCCCGGTGTGGACCGATGGCACTACTGGCCCCAGAACCAGTCGCACGCAGCGTGTGCGATCGTTTACCCATGAGGCCAGTCCCAGTGGCGATGCCGACTACTTCTGGCCTACGATCAAACCAGGCACCTACCTCTATCAGAGCGGCACTCACCCACAGGTGCAAGTGCAGATGGGCCTTTATGGCGCAATGACCAGCGATGGCGCAATCAGTGGGTCTTATGCCGGCTCGGCATCATACGATCGAGCCCTGACCTTGCTGTTTAGCGAAATCGATCCTGCGCTTCACGCGGCGGTCGGTGGAGGAACCTACGGCACATACGACGCAGAGAACAAGCCGCTTGGGCCAACCAGTACGCTCGACTACAACCCCAAGTTCTTCCTGATCAACGGCAAGTCATTTGTACCTGGCGATCCACCGCTTGCCACCGTGCTGGCTGGCGAGAGACTATTGTTCCGGTTCATCAACGCGGGTTTGCGTACCCGAGTCCCGGTGATCACCAGTGGCCAATTCAGGGTCATCGCCGAAGATGGAAATCTCTACCCATGGGGCGAGAATCCTCGTCAGCAATATTCAATCCTGTTGCCTGCGGCAAAAACCATGGATGCGCTTTACATTGCACAGGCCGTTGCTGAACAGGATGCTCGGATCACAATCTTTGATCGCAGTCTCGGCCTTGTCAGTTCCGCCGGACTGGATGGCGGAATGATGGCGTATTTTGATGTGAAGTTGCCGGACACCATTAACCCACCTGTGATAACGACTCCAGCACCGGGGACTGTTTATTATGCGACCCAAGGTTCTCTGTTCACGCAACAAATTGTGGTCGGAAGCGGCACGCAGCAAGTCGCTGTATTGAGCGCTGGTTCTTCCGAAAGGTCATCAGGTCGGCATGACTTTAGCCTGGAAAAGATGCCAGAAGGTATGAGCGTGAGTGAGAATGGAAAGGTCTCATGGGTTCCTGGCAAGCAACAAGTGGGTCGGTACGAAGTGAAAATTCGTTCTACCGACCTTACGGGCCTGTATGCTGAAACTGGATTCTTTGTTGACGTGGCTGGAAAACCAAATACTGCGCCGGTTGGTGTAGGCGACTTCTACACCATAACTGCAGGAGGAACCTTGACGGTTGCGGCACCAGGCGTTTTGTCGAACGACATCGATGCGGATTCGGATGTGTTGAAGGTATCTAGGCTCCACACTCTGCAGACCGTTGGCAAATTGTCGACAGAGGCGGACGGGTCATTTACGTATACCCCTGCTTCGGATGCCCCGGGCAAGGACGCCTTTGTCTACAGTGCATTCGATGGTAAGGATTGGAGCGCCCCTACGACTGTCAAAATCAATGTCATTGCTAATAGTCCTCCGGTGACAAACAATGACAATGCCAAAGCACACGTCCGCAAGCCACGCAGAGTTTACGAGCCGATATCCATTGATGTTCTGGCAAATGATTCGGATCCTGATAGCAGGGTCGATGCGACCAACGGGATAGTCAATTCGACCATCAGCGTAGCAAGCCAGCCAAACCGGGGTGGGGATGCCATCGTCGATGCGGCCACGGGAGAAATCAAGTATACGCCCAAGGTAAACTTCAAGGGCACGGAGAAGTTTACCTACACTGTACAGGATAGTTATGGTGCAACTTCCAAGACCGCTAATGTGACAGTGAAGGTGGAATAACAGCCAAGCAGAGCGGCCTGTTGAACAGCAGCACCAGTTTGTGTAGTCTAGAACAAGTTGAGGGTAGGCGAACATGAAACCGGGGAGGTAATGGCTCGTAGCGAGAGGGTAGAGAAGGTATGCTCAAAAAAGTTTGCTGCAGATTTGTTGCTTCACTTCTGACGCTTGCACTAGTTGTTGCATGCGCAAATACTACTCAGACCGGGCCTGTACTGGATACAAAATCCGCGATGGCCGGGCGCTTGGTCGATAAACTGGGCATAAAAGTCAGTGGCTTGCGATTGTCCTCGGCGGGTTACATGTTGGATTTTCGATACCGGGTAATTGACCCGGAAAAGGCCGCTCCCCTCATGGATTTCAAGGTCAAGCCTTTCATGCTAGTAGAGTCGACCGGCGCAAGGCTGGACGTCCCCGACACGCCCAAACTTGGCTTGTTGCGGCAAAGGCCCAGAAACAACAGTGTGGCGGTGAAGGATCATGATTACTTTATAATGTTCTCCAATCTTGGCCGTCGATTGAAGCCGGGAGACGAAGTCAGTATCGTGGTAGGCGATACCGTCATTGAGCATTTGAATATCCAGTAATCAGCTTTATTCATAACCGTGAAAGCCTGTGTCACGCAACACACAACTTTACGAAGTGTTATATAGCCTTAACCATATAAGACTATGTGATTTGGTTAGATTGGTCACATCGTGGCCTGTTTGTATTGGCGAGATGACATTTTTTCGGGCACAAATTAGAACGGTTGTGCGAAAGTTGATGCAATCAAGATATTTTCTTCGCTTCCTTCTTGTAATTTCCTTTTTGTGGTTTATAGCGCAAGCGCCTATTGCTTTTGCCGGTATTGATGAAGGGTTGGCGCGCCAATTGAAGCACCTTGCGCCATATGAAGAGGTCCCAGTGATTATTACCATGAAAGGTGCAGAAAGACCGGAACAGTATCAGGTACAGGATCGAAGGACGCGCGACGGCCGGCTGGTGAAAGCGCTGCAGCATAGGGCTAGGCTGAGTCAACCTCGCATCAAGCGGCACCTTGAAGGTAAGCATGCAAAGAACCTGAAGCAATTTTGGATAATAAACGCATTGGCTGCTACGGTCAGGGCGGATCAGGTTGAGGAACTGGCGGCACAGCCGGATGTTAAGAGCGTGCAATATGACGCAGTGGTGACATATGCCGCGCCGGTTCCCGCGACGAGTAACCCCCTTCCCGAATGGAACCTGGCAGCGACTGGCGTGCCAGATCTCTGGGCTACAGGCCAAACCGGCAAGGACATCGTCGTTGCTACTATGGATACCGGCCTAGATCCTAATCATCCGGATCTGGCGGGCAAGTGGCGGGGCGGAAACAACAGCTGGTTCGACCCCCACGGCGAGCACACTACACCCTACGATGTGGTTGGCCATGGAACTCAGGTAATGGGCTTGCTGGTCGGCGGTAATTCAAGCGGTTATCGAATCGGAGTAGCGCCTGACGCGAAGTTTATCTCGGCGAAAATTTTCAATGATGCTGGCCAGAGTACCTATAGCGACATTCATGCGGCGTTTCAGTGGCTGCTCGACCCTGACAATGATCCAAATACTGCAGATACGCCCGATGTCGTCAACGCATCTTGGGGTTTGCCGGGGACAAACAACAAATGCAACATCGAATTTGATACTGATATCCGCATGCTGAAAACAGCAGGGATAGCTGTAGTTTTTGCTGGAGGGAATGACGGGCCTGCACCTGCGACAGCGGTAAGCCCGGCTTCCAGCGCTGGGGTCATATCATCGGGGGCAGTAGATTCCGCACTCAATTTGTCTTATTTTAGCAGTCACGGCCCCTCACCTTGCGGAGGGGGCACATTTCCAACGTTCGTGGCACCTGGCGAAAGTGTTTTCACTTCGGATATTTCATCCACCGGGGCATATCCTTATATCATTGTAAGCGGTTCATCTTTTGCTGCGGCTCAAGTGGCCGGGATAATGGCGTTGCTGGCGGGAAAATACCCCAACCTGCCGGTATCAGATTTGGAAGTGGCACTCACACAATCGATCCAGGATTTGGGTGTAATCGGAGCTGATAATAGTTATGGTCTTGGTTTGGTGAATGCTGGTGCAGCCATGAGTGTACTCGATAACAGACCAGCAGGCAGCACTCCTCAAGTGACGTCCATGCCTCCGAACGTAGCCATGGTAGGCGTTCCTTACCATTATCAGGTTACGGCCAAAGATGCTGATGGCGACATCTTGTCATTCTCGCTGGATGACTTCCCTGCCGGGATGAGCATTGATAACACCGGAGGTATCTATTGGGTACCCGGTAGCAATCTGGCAGGGCAGTATTTGGTGACAGTGCGTGTGACTGACTCAACCGGTTTATACTCGAAACAGCCCTATGTCGTGGTCGTAGCCAATGTTAATGATGCCCCCGTAGCAAAGGATGACAATTATGAAATGCCGCAAGCCACTTCGTTGCGGGTTCTTCCTGATGGGGTGTTGAACAACGACACCGACCATAATTTTGACCACCTGATGGTAGACAACTTTGGCCAAGCCTCTGCAGGAGTGGTGACAGGAAAGCCGGACGGTTCTTTTGTATATAGCCCTCCCTCAGCCGGTTTCGTTGGAATTGTTACCTTCACTTATCAAGCTACCGATGGGGCGTTTAAGAGCGCTGCGGCAACAGTCACGATAAATGTGCTGGCGAGCGAAGCAAGACCATTGACGATTCCAGAAAATATTCCGACAAACATCGTCGTAAATCCCCCTGCCATTAACTGGCAATACACTCAAGAACCGGATGCCTCAGGTACACAGGACGCTGGAAGTGGCTCTGAAACATCAGATGCATCCAAGCTTGAAACTCCGCCGAAAGAAGCGAACACGCCGGCCATTACGTCCGTACCGATAACGGAAGCAAAGCAAGACGAAGGCTATTCCTACCTAGTTACCGCGACAATAGAAGAGGGGGGCGAGTTGGTTTTTGACCTGGATGCTGCCCCCAAAGGGATGATAATCAGCAGTGCTGGGGAGGTTACCTGGACACCGACAAATAACCAGGTCGGAGAACACCTTGTTGTGATCCGCGCAACGGGCACGAATAAGTTATTTGCAACACAGTCTTACACTCTGGTCGTTGAGAATGTCAATGATGAGCCCGTCGCGAACAATGACACCTTTACTCTAGTGCATGGCAGCGAGTTCAAGGTTGATGCTCCTGGTGTGTTGAAAAACGATACTGACGCGGATCATACGCCGTTAACCGTGGCAAATTCTGGCAAGGCATCGATCGGCGAAGTTGAGGTAAGCCAGGACGGCTCGTTCAAGTATAAGCCACAGACGGCGACCTATATCGGACCTGTGACCTTTACATACAGTGCGAGTGACGGCGAGCTGACGAGTAGTGATGCAGTCGTGTCGATCAACGTCATTGCTAATCACGTACCGTTGGTGAAAAACGATACTTTTACCGTTACAGCGCGCGTACCTGGTGTCGATTACCTCTCGAGACCATTACGGGTATTGAGAAATGATATCGATCCGGACACCGAATTTGACCCTGCCAACATGATCGCCCCTGACAGCTTGGCAATTGTTGTTCAACCAAATAATGGCGGCACCGTCAAGGTGGCTAAAGATGGGGTAATTAACTATGTTCCTGCGGTCAATTTCAAAGGAATAGAAACATTCAGCTACAATGTTTCGGATACGCGCGGTGCCAAGTCTAAGACTGCTGTAGTACGAGTAACACTGAAATAACGGAGGTTTCATGAAAGCTGCTTTATACATTCAAAAGTTCAAGATATTTGCTTGGGAATTTTTTGCAATTGCGTTAATGATGCCCTTGCTGCTGGGAAACTTGTCATTGGTTTACTCGCAAGAAGAGCATGCGAAACAAGATCACGCGGGTCATCACGAGCATCATATGGCTGTTGCTGCAAAAAGGTATATAAGTAATCTGACAAGCTATGTAATTCCAGAGGTTATGCTGGTTGAGAGTGATGGTAGCGAAAAGTTGCTTTCGGAAGCCATCGACTCAAGTAAAGCTGTCATGCTGAATTTCATTTTTACGACCTGTACGGCAATTTGTCCGACGATGAGTGCCACGTTTGCACAAGTGTCGAACCAGATGGCGTCGGACAAAGAAACAATACAGCTTATCTCCATTTCCGTTGATCCAGAGCACGATACTCCGGAAATGCTGACGAAATATGCGAAGAAGTTCATGGCGGGTCCAGAGTGGAGACTCTTTACCGGAACTTCCAACAATTCCATTTTGGCACAGCGCGCGTTTGATGCTTATCGAGGAGACAAGATGAATCATCTGCCGTTATTCTTCATACATGCACCTGGCTCTGAAAAATGGGTTCGCATTGAAGGGCTCGTAAGCGCGGATGAACTCATCACGGAATACAGGATGCTGGCAGGCAAGTGAGCGAGCCGAATACAAGAATTGTCATGCGTCGACTTTTGACTTATTTGATGGTGGTACTGTCCACGGTAGCATGGACGACTGAAGCATATCCTGCGGACAAAGCGCCGATTTCGTTGGTGGAGCTTGGACGACGCATCTATCAGGATGGCATCGATGATTCAGGCAAGCTTCTGCGTGGCGAAAGTGCTGCAAAAATAGTATTCCAGGGCACGCAGGCAGCCTGTATACGCTGCCATCGAAAGAGCGGCCTAGGCACGAGCGAAGGAAATAATGTTGTCACTCCCATTACCGGGGCATACCTTTTTCCAGAAGCGGTCGAAACAGATGCTAATGCGACGGCAAAAACGACGGTGGAACTTCGGGCCCTTTCACGCTCGGGTATTCCCCGGGACTCCTATACTCCCGAGACATTTGCACGATCGCTTCGCGAAGGCGTCAATAAGTCCGGCAAGGCGATGGACCCGTTGATGCCGAGATATGAACTAACTGAAAGGGAGTTGGCTGGCTTGACAGAATATTTGAAGTCATTGTCAGATTATTCGGATCCGAGTGTCGACAAGAATAGCATACACTTTGCAACGGTCGTTTTGCCAAGCGCTACACCCCAACAATCTGATGCCATGCTTGATGTTCTCAAAGCTTTTTTTGCGGACATGAACAGCGGTACCCGTTCAGAAAAGAAACGAAGGGCTGTTGCCTACGAGGCCATGTTCCGTTCCTACCGGGAGTGGAAGTTGCATGTCTGGAGGCTGACGGGTCCTCCTGAGGGCTGGAAGGCGCAACTTGATCAGTTTTATCGCCAGCAACCGGTATTTGCGGTGTTGAGCGGGATCGGGAGCGACAGTTGGCAACCGCTTGATGAGTTTTGTGAGCTGCATGAGGTTCCTTGCTTGTTTCCCAATAGCGATTTGCCGGCTACTAATGGTGGATACTATTCCTTTTATTTTTCGCGCGGCATGGGACTTGAAGCGGACGTGCTGGCCGGGCAATTTGAGCCAAAGTTGAATCGGGCGAACAAGATCGTGCAGATATTTCGCCCAGGAGATCGCCGTGGTGCTTTCGCGGCGAAGGTCTTTCGGGATCATATCGAGAAGTCTGGCAAAGGAGACTCACTGGTTGACTGGACTGTTCCCGACGATCAGATAGAAAAGTCCTGGCATAAGCTGCTGTCGGACAATCGTCCCAAGACATTGTTGGTGTGGCTGGATGGGGAAGACATGGCGAAACTTGGAGATTGGGGTACAGCTATGGCCTCGGTTCGCGAGATATTTCTTTCGGCCAGCATGTTGGGCAGTCAGCGGGTCGAGGATCCCAAATGGCTTCCCGATGATTTGTACCTTTCATTGGATCGCATAAGACTGGTCTATCCTTACAAGCTTCCCAAGAAGGCAGCGCATGACCTGCTGCGTACCAAAGCATGGCTGAAGACCAAGAACATCCCGCTTGATGACGTAAGGGTGTTGGCAAATACCTATTTTGCTGCCACCTTGACAGGAGATACCTACAGCCGCCTGTTGAGTCACTTTTCCAAGGACTATTTTATAGAGCTTATCGAGCACATGATCTCGAAATCTATAACAACTTCGGTATATCCTCAGTTGAATCTTGGTCCAGGACAGCGCTTTGCTTCGAAGGGTGCTTATCTGGTGAAGTATTCGCCTCGCCCTGATGGCGGAGTGGAGCCCCTTACCGACTGGCAGGTACCGTATTGAGTGGGTATCCCTGAAAGCTTGCGGTCAGCAGCCTTTCACTTTGGTTGCCGGCAACGAGGACTTCAGTCGGATGGTATCGCGTATTCGGATCAGGGAGAGCGATGGGGAAGTGGTTTTCAATTTTGCAATACCGCTATTTTGTTGTTAAGTAGCGGAGGTCTGCTAACATGCAAATGGCTTATGCCCAGCAAGGCATGTCTTTGCCATGGGCCGTTCAGAAAATGCTGCAGGAATGAAGCATGTGATTACGATTATGTGGGCAAATACTATGTATATAAAATATCAAGAGAGTGGTTTTACCTTGCTGGAGTTGTTGGTAGTGATGGTGATTATTGGTTTGTTGGCAGGTTATGTCGCGCCAAAATACATGGCTCAAGTCGGGAAGTCGGAGGTCAAGGTAGCAAAAGCCCAGATCGATTCATTTGAGAAAGCATTGGACCAGTACAGGTTGGAAGTAGGTCATTATCCGACGCAACAGCAGGGTTTGCAGGCCTTGGTCGTACGCCCGTCAGAGGAACCGAAGTGGGGCGGCCCATATTTAAGGAAAGGAGTGCCTCTGGATCCTTGGGGCAATCCCTATATCTACAAGATTCCTGGAGATAACAGTGAATTCGATTTGTTGTCTTTTGGCAAGGATGGTCGGTCAGGCGGATCCGGGGAAGATGCTGATTTGGGGAATTGGTAGTGTGATTCAATTGAACTCAAGGTTTGAAAATGCGTTATGAAATTAAGGCATTACGAGGATCTGAAGGTGTCCAGGCGCTGACTTTGGATGCTGCAAGTGAGAGTGATGCAAAAGAACAGATACGGGCGCTGGGATACACGTTTCTGAGTGCGATACCTCAGACCACGTTTTTACAGCTGCTACCTATGCAGAAAGCGGGGTTTCCGCTGATCCTTTTCAATCAGGAATTGCTGGCGCTGCTATCTGCCGGGCTTGCGCTGGTTGAATCGCTCGAGACTTTGGCAGAAAAGGAACACAAGGTTGAGACGAAGAAGGTGTTAGAGCAAATCGTCGAACGGCTGTACGAAGGGAATACATTTTCATTTGCCCTGCAACAATTTCCCGAACATTTCCCAAGTCTATACGTAGCGAGCATCAAGGCCAGTGAGAAAACCGGAGATATCCCTGAAGCTTTGTCTCGTTATATCGCTTATCAATCGCAACTTGATCTGGTCAAACGCCATGTAATCAGCGCATCGATCTATCCGTTGCTGCTCTTGTTCGTGGGATTGCTGGTGACCTTGTTCCTGATGGCATACGTGGTTCCTCGCTTCAGCCGGGTATATGCGGATGTTAACGCACAGCTTCCCTTTTTCTCGCGCCTGTTGATGCGCTGGGGCCAACTCCTGGAAACGCATGCGGGTTTAATATCCGTGGTGAGCATTGTGACGTTGGTAGCCCTGGTTTTTGTGTTGACTCGGCCGGCTAGCAAGCGCTGGATGGCTCAGTCGTTGTGGAGCATCCCGGCACTGGGAGCTCGGCTTCGAGTCTACCAACTGGCTCGCTTTTATCGCGCTTTGGGAATGTTGCTTCGAGGGGGTATTGCCATTGTTCCGGCATTGCAGATGGTTGCTGAACTACTGCAGGCAAGCATACGTGACAATTTGAGTAATGCTATGGTTTCGATTCGTGAAGGCATGTCAATATCCCGCGCGATGGAAAAGCACCATTTGAGTACTCCGGTAGCTGGACG
>Ga0224495_10002914_pt1 | contig 10809 bp, 11 predicted proteins | sample SF_Jul11_sed_USG_FD_168128 | JGI IMG/M metagenome (GOLD analysis project Ga0224495, IMG submission 168128) | Sediment microbial communities from San Francisco Bay, California, United States - SF_Jul11_sed_USGS_4_1 | ecosystem: Environmental > Aquatic > Marine > Sediment | place: USA: California...
CCGCAGGGTCGGGTCGTGCGGAATCATCGTCAGCCGCCGACCCTCGATCCACAGGGCCAAATGCTCCACCAGTTGCCGCTTTTTCTGCGCCGTGAAGACCACCGGATGCACAGGCAGTCCCAGCGCCGAAAGCGCTTCGCACACGGGATCCCCCACGCCCGTCGCGTCCACATACAAGGGCGCCTGCCCGTACACCCGGCAGAGCGCCGCCAGCCGCCCGGACTGCTGCTGCCAGGGAATTCCCCGCCAGCGCTCGCAGGCCACCGCCCGCTGCTGATCCACCCGTCCCACCCAGGCCACCGTATAATCCGTGCGCCGCGCCAGGTCCACCCCGATCACATAGGGCGCCCCCGGGTGTGGCGCCGACTCCGGGAGGGCCGTGAACAGTTCGCTCAGGTCCCGGAATACCGCATCCTCCCCGCTGACGAACTCCGCCAGTATTTCCTGCCGGTACGCCCGCTCGGTCATGGTGGACTTCAGCCCTTCCAGGTAATCCGCATTCAGCAAGGGGTTCACCTGGGACGGATGGCGGAAACTCCGCCAGCCTTTCCGCCCGGAGGCTTGACCCCACTGAAACATGCGTTCAAACAATCCCGGCCCCTTGGGCGCGCCAATGAAGAAAAACCGCGCCCGGGGAGATTCCGCCACCATGGGCAGCAGGGTGTTCTGATACAGGGACTCGTCGCGCAACACACTCCCGGCCTCATTGATCCAGATGTAGTCGTAGCCAAACCCTTCCAGCCGTTCCCTTTGCTCCGCCGAGCCAAAATCGCACACCGAGCCAGAGGCGAAGCGCAGCACCCCGGTTTTCTCGCTCCAGCGGTACCGCGTGCCCTTCAGCCGGGGCGCGATATACCGCTGCCAATAACGGAGAATGTTGCGCTGCGTGGCGTCGACCCAGAGGTGGCGGCTGCCGGGCTCCTCATGCGCCAACTCGATCAGCCGTGTCACCGCGCCCAGGGTGCCGCCCGCCCTGCGGCCTTTCACGTACACCACATTCGGGGCGGGGCAATCGAACACCTCAGGCTGGTGCGGAAGATAGGCGGCTTTAATGATCCTCTTCTTCCGCATCGAAGAAATATTCCGTCGCGGGATCCTCATCCGTCTCCGGCCCCTGGCCATCCGCACCGAGGATGATCCTTCGAACTTCAAACGCGTGCTCATCCCCCTCCTCGATGCCCTCCTCCTCCAGCCGCAGCAGGAGTTCCCGTTGCGCCTGAAGCTTTCCCTGCGTGGCCGCTTCGTACAGGGCCTCCTTCAGCTTGGCCCGCCCCAAAAGCCGGCCCATCTCCAGAGCCTCCCGGAGCGCCTGTTCGTCCTTGGCTTGCAGGGGAAGCTTCCATCCCAGAACCGCGGCGATTTCCTCAAAGGTCATGTCGCAGGCCGCCAGTTCCTTCACCCGGCGCACCGCCTCACGCCCCCCGGGTTTGGGGGGCGCTCCCTTGCCTTGACGGGCCATCACCCTTCGGACCGACCCGGCTGGAGGTGCCGTACCCTTGGCTGGGGCGGATCCGCGGCTGGGTTTTTCCGAAACCGGCTTTGCGCGGCGGTTCATAGCTTCCCTCCGCAGAAGCGGGACGCCTCCCATCGCACAAATTTCCTGAATTCATATAAAAAAATATACATTTGTTCACCTATTAGGCCGAAAAAAAAGTGCGCACAGGGCACACTATTCAAAACAACTCCCAGGAGGGCCTTTCAGTGGCCCACCCGGGTTTACACGGCTAGTGAATTTATTATTGCAGTTATTTCAGAAAGTTACAATGGACAACACCGGCCAAAACCGGAACAAGAAGCCTGATTCCACGAGCCAGCATCGCCCCTCTCCGCGCATCTCTTGCGGCGCACTGCCCAGGGATTTTCTGGGGCGCTCCGATCCGGCGCCTCCTTTCACACCCGTATTATTCCATATATTTCAGATAGTTAAAACATATAAAAGCGGCCGAATCCCGTATTATTCGGCCTGAATGGTCGCAGAGGTGCAAGGGAGGGGGTCCCCGCAGTCTCCCCTGGGCCATTCGACCCCAGCGGCCGAAAACCCGCAGCACCGAACTATCCCCCCGAATCACCATGCCTTCAGGGGCAATTCCGGGTGGGGAGTCACCGCTTTTTTTGCGATAGGTATCCCCTCGGAAAGGAATACCAGGGCTGATATTTTAAGTGGAAATTGGCGTTGCTATTGCATATGATAGTTTCATAGGGAATCAGGGCACTTCATTTGCCCGATCAAAGTCTTGACTGAAAATTCAAGGAGGGAAAATGGAAATTCAAAAGAATGTGGCGGAAAATACCATCCGCATCAACTACCCCGCAAACGCCATTCCCAAAAAATTTCACGAGCCGATTCTCTATCTGGCGGAGCGAATGGCCATGACAGGCGCTCCGGAAGAACCACACGCCACACGCGTGGTGGATCAACTGGCGGCACTGGTGGGCATCACTCAAATTCGCAAACAGCGCTTTTACCGGGAATTGAATGAACGAAAAGCCTGTGAAAAGCTGGATATCGACAGCGCCAAGATCGCTGCGCTGGTGGTGTTGACCCTGGTACTGAAAATGGACACCAACCGGGGAGACGCTCCCAAGGCGTTTTTCTCCCGAATGCGCAAACTGCTCAAATGTGATCCTATCGCCGCGCCAGCGGACATCGAGGAGCATAAAGCCATCGCCATAAAATATCTGGCGGGCTAACGCGGAATGGTTTCTGTCCGCATGCCGTTCTCCCTGTACGCGGGTCCTGAATTCCGGGAGTGGGCGGGTCCTGGGGGTCTCACCTGGGCCGTCGGCACAACCCGGGGTTGAACCCCCTGTCTCGCATTGCCTCTTGCTCCCTACCGCAACAGTCCTTAGAATTGGCTTGGACGCCCGTATCCACCCAGGCTTTTGAACCTACCGCCGGTCCATGCCCAGCAGGGAGTGACCCTGGGGTGTCCGTACGGGAACTTCCCCCGTGCGGCATTACACGAGCGACTCTTTTAACAACGATTTATTTTTTGGAACCTTCCATCGTGTTTAGACGAACCTACCAGTTGCGGCCCGAGGTGTTGGCCGAGCTACAAACCATCGGAGTGAACGAGGCGGGGATTAAGTTTCTTCGCGGCGTGGGGGCTCAGCGGGCCATGCGCCGGGAGGAACTGGAGCAACGGCTCCAGGACGCCGGCCCCAAGGTCCTGGCTCCGGACGAGCGGGAGGCCGTGCTGAAATACTCCCGGATCAGCCTGCTGCGCCTGGAACGGGTGATTCCCCAGCGCTCCATGCGCGAATGGGTGGAAGCCCTGATATTCGCCGCCGCCATTGCCCTGTTCGTGCGCACCTTCCTGTTTGCTCCGTTCACCATTCCCTCCGGCTCCATGCTGCCCACCATACAGGTGGGGGACTATATCTTCGCCACCAAGTACGATTATGGAATTCCCATTCCCTTCACCGACACCAAGCTCTTGGCCAGTGAGGTGAAGCGGGGCGATATCGTGATATTCCCCAAGCCTGGGGATCCCTCCGACAGTTACATCAAGCGCGTGATCGCGGTGGGCGGGGAAACCCTGGAACTGCGGGGGATTCAGATTTACATCAATGGGCAACCCCTGGATGAGCCCTATGCCTTTTACGACCCGGCCATGGTGGCGTTGTACCGCTCCAATGGCCGCGAACCGCCAGGATTTGGCCCTGTTACCGTGCCGCCCGGATCGCTGTTCATGATGGGGGACAACCGCTTCAACAGCCAGGACAGCCGCTATTGGGGCACCCTGGAGGCCCACAAGGTGATTGGCCGGGGACGCATTGTGTGGTGGTCGCATGATCCGCGGGAGAGCCTGCTGAGCGGCTATGCCCTGGGCCGCGTCGGCAGGGTGCTGCGCTGAAACCAGGCGGGGCCTGTCACCACGACCAGCGCAGCCCCACATTCTGCACGATCACATAGGGAATGCCGGGAATGGCGCTCCACACCCCTTCCAATCCCGGCCGGAACGTCCGGCGAAGCTCCAGCTTGCCCCCCACAAAAAACTTGTACTGGTACCCGGGCATGAAGCGGCTATTCTCCTTGTAAAAGGAGTCATCCGCGTAGCCGGGCACCCGGTTCCAGGATTGGCGATAGATAAAGGAGGGGCCCACCATGAACCCGAAGCGCAGGTCCGGATTCAGCACCCAACTCCAGAGAGGGCCGATGCACAGATACCCCGAGGGACGGTCCATGGAATCGCGGTAATACCCCAGGGCGATTCGCACCTCCTCCGCGCCCTTCCAGGGGGAATCCAGGGTCTCGTCATAGTACACCTCCAGCCCGGGCATCAGCACGAACCGCCCGCGGTCATCCAGCTTCCGGGGAAAGTCCTGGCCCAACGCCATGGTCTCGGAGATCAGATGCGTGGCCAGCACCACGGTTTCCACCCCCGCGCTATCGGCCCGGACCGTTTCTGCCGGAGCGCATACCGCCGCCAACAGCGCCGCGGCCAGCAGCCCCCCCCGAATCCCTGGCGCGGCGCAAGGCCGCTTCCGAGGGTCTGACCCTGGCGCCGTTGAAATTCGACCGTTCAATTTCCCATGTGTCCCCATACGGGTTATACATATCCTCGTAAGGTAAAAAATGCACGGCTTCCGGGAGACCCGTTCCAGTGGAGGGGCGCCACACCTCCCCCTGAAGCCCCCTCGGAGCGTGAACCTATGAGCACCCCGGCCGTCTTCGATCTTCACGCCGTGGAAAAATCCTTCGGCCATCGCCAGGCGTTGCGCGGGATCACCTGTGAGGTGGCCGCGGGGGAGTTCGTGCTGCTGCTCGGCAACAATGGCGCGGGCAAATCCACCCTGCTGCGAATCCTGTCCACCCTGATGCGTCCCAGCACGGGCCAGGTGCGGTTTCAGGGTCAACCCCTGCATGATTCCGGCGGCGCGGCGCGGGCCCGTCTGGGCGTGATCTCCCACGAAAGCCGGTTTTACCCGGACCTGACCGCCATGGAAAACCTGCGGGTTTTCGGAACCCTGTATGGCGTCACGGATTTGCCCACCATCCTTCGCGCCAGCCTGGCGGAGGTGCGGCTGGACGATGTCCCGGATGTGCCCGTCCGTGGATTCTCCAGCGGCATGCTCAAGCGTCTGGCCATTGCCCGGCTGCTGCTGTATTCCCCGCCGGTGCTGCTGCTGGATGAACCCTATTCCGGATTGGATCAAACCTCCATCGCTCTGCTGGATGCCTATTTGCGGCGTTTTCGCGATGGCGGCGGCACCACGGTGCTGGTGACCCACCAATTCACCGGCGGAGTGGGCCTGTGTACCCGCATCATACTTTTGCATCAAGGACGGCTGGTGTATAATCAACCCGAATCCGGTGTGACGGCGGCACGATGTGCTGAATTGCTCCAACAGTTTGGCGGTGGCGCGGTGACAACGAACGCCGCCCCGGCAACCGCCCCGCCTGTGTCGATGAGGTCCAACACCGGTCCGGCCTGACGCGGGTTCAACCGGGCGGCGTTGCCGGCAGCGCCGGATCCCCCGTGGTCCTCCCGGCGCGGCGGGTGACCCCCCTCGCCCAGGGCTGGATGCCAGACCCCGTAACCGGAGCCGCCCCCCGCGGGTTCCCTAGTCTGATCTGCTTTTTCTGGAGAAGGATGAACGACCCAAACCCCCTTGCGGCCCCCAGCCGGGCCACGCGTCTGCTGCCCTGGCTGGGCGGTATCAGCCTGGCCGGTTTGGCTGGCCTGGGTGTGCTTGTCTTTGTCTTTACCCCCATGGATGAAAACATGGGGTTTTCCCAAAAGATCATGTACATTCACGTGCCTTCGGTCTGGGTGGCCTATCTGGCCTTCTTCGTGGTGTTCGTGTGCGGCATCGTCTATTTGTGGAAGCGGCTGGCCGCCTTCGATCGGGTGGCCAAGGCCTCTGCGGAGGTGGGTGTGCTGTTCTGCGGCCTGGGTCTGCTGACCGGCGCCATCTGGGGCCGCCCCACCTGGGGCACCTACTGGGTGTGGGATGCCCGGCTCACCACCACCTTGATCCTGTTTTTGATCTATGTGGGCTACGTGCTGCTGCGGGCCTTTGCCGGACCGGGAGAGCAACAGGCGCGGCTGGCGGCCGTGCTGGGCATCGTGGGATTTTTAGATATCCCCCTGGTGCACCTGTCCGTCCAATGGTGGCGCACCCTGCATCAGCCCTCCTCGGTGTTCAAGGTGGCCGAGGGCGGCGCACCCAAGCCCGCCATGCCCATGGAACTCCTCACACCCCTGCTGCTGGGGGTGTTGGTCATCACCGTGTTTTACGTGTTCCTGCTGCTGTATCGGTTGCGGGTGGAGCATTGGGAGGAGACCCTGGAAAAACGGCTGGCTCAGCATTAGCCTCCGGGACAGCCCGCAGGGCGGCGGGGTAAGCCAAAGCCTTCGCCGAGTGAACCCCCGGGCCCTGTTCTGGGTCAAACGGCTAGGGTCTGTTCGGTTGGGACTAGCCGGTTGGCCCTAGCGCGGTCCGGCCAACTTTGAACTCACTTGCTTTCCGGGGCCGTCCCGACAGGATATGACGGCGCCACCAACGATTTATCACGGACACTTCATGAAGCGGCATTATCAATTCTTAATTGGCGGCGCCATCATTGCCGCCATTCTGGGCGCCATTGTCTATCAAAGTTTCGAGAGCACGGTGTTTTTTCAAACCCCGGCGGAAATATTAGCCGATCCGGCCCGCTTCCAGGGCAAGACCGTGCGCATTGGGGCCCTGGTTGTCAAGGAGAGCACTCAGTTCAACCCGGAAAAGATGCTGCTGAGTTTCAAGGTGACCGAGGACAACACGAATTCCATTCCCGTGGTCTTCGCGGGGGTGAAGCCGGATTTGTTTCGCGAGGGACAGGGTGTGGTGGTGGAAGGCAAACTGGATGGGCAGGGGGTGTTTCAAGCGTCGAATTTATTGGTGAAGCATAGCGAGGAATACAAAGTGGATCAAAGCCAGCGGATGAACAAGGAACAAGCCTACCAAAGCTTGATCAGACAATGACCCCGGCGGATCCGCGCCCCAGCCACCCCCGCGTCCTGGAATCATCGCCAGCGCCTTCTTGGGAGTTTTTTTCATGATCATCAATCTCGGCTACGTGTTTCTGGCCAGCGCGTTGGCGGTGTCCCTGTACGGCGTGATCGTCCCCCATCTTGGGGTTCGCCGGAACAACTGGAATCTGGTGCGCTCCGCCCAGTTTGCGTCCATCGTCAATTTTTTCCTGGTGCTGGGGGCCAGCACTGTGCTGCTGCGCTCCTTTCTGGCCAATGACTTCTCGGTGCGCTTCGTGTGGGAGAACTCCAGCACGGACTTGCCCATTTTCTATAAGATCACGGCCTTTTGGGGCGGCATGGATGGCTCCCTGCTGTTTTGGGAACTGGTGCTGGCCGGGTTCACCGCCATTGTGGCCTACACCTACCAGCGGGTGAACCGGGAGATCATTCCCTACGTGCTGGTGACCCTGAACATCATCCATGTGTTTTTACTGAGTCTGCTGGTGAGCTGGTCCAATCCCCTGGATGTGCAATCGCCCGTGCCCCTGGAGGGCCGTGGGTTGAACCCGCTGTTGCAGCATCCCGGCATGGCCATTCACCCGCCGCTGCTGTACCTGGGCTACATTGGGTTTGCCATTCCCTTCGCGTTTGCCATGGCCAGCCTGGTGCGCGGACGGCTCGACAACGCCTGGGTGATCAGCACACGGCGCTGGACTCTGGGGGCTTGGTACGCCCTGGCCATGGGGTTGATGTTCGGCGGGCAATGGGCCTATGAGGAACTGGGGTGGGGCGGCTACTGGGGCTGGGACCCGGTGGAAAACGCCGCGTTCATGCCCTGGCTCACCGGCACGGCCTTTCTGCACTCGGTGATCCTGCAAGAAAAGCGCAACATGATGAAGGTCTGGAACATGGTGCTCATCATCGTCACCTTTGGGCTGAGCATTCTGGGCACCTTTATTGTGCGCTCCGGCGTTTTGAACTCCGTTCACGCCTTCGCGCAGTCGGAGATCGGCCCGGCGTTCCTGATTTTCCTCTCCTGCGCCATGCTGGTGGGCTTCTACCTGATGTTCCTGCGCATCCGGCTGCTGGAAAGCCGGCACACCGCGGATTCCCTGCTCAGCAAGGAGAGTGTCTTCCTGCTGAACAACCTGATGCTGGTGGGCATCGCCTTCACGGTGCTGCTGGGGACGGCGTTTCCCCTGGTGGCCGAGGCCGTGCGGGGCACCAAGCTCTCCATTCAGGCGCCCTTCTTTAACACCATCTCCGCGCCGCTGGGCGTGACCCTGCTGTTTCTCATTGGCATTTCCAGTCTGGTGGCCTGGCGGCAATCCTCCTGGGGCTTCCTGGTGCGCACCTTCCGCATTCCGGTGCTGGCCGGCCTGGCGGGATTGGCGCTGGGACTGGCCGGGGGCGTTCGCCATCTGGGCGCGCTGGTGATCTTTATCGGCGCGGCTTTCACCACCACCGTCATTGTCATCGACATGGCCAAGGCCGTGCGCGTGCGCTCCAGCCAGAGCGGTGAGGGCTGGCTGGAATCCGCCCTCGCCACGCTGATGCGCAATCGCCAACGCTGGGGGGGAGCCCTGATTCACCTGGGTGTGGTCTGCGTCTTCGTGGGCTTGGCCGGCAACTACTTCAAAAGCGAATTCAACCGCACCCTGGAACCCGGCAAGCCCATTCACATCGAGGACTACACCCTGTTGTTCAAGGGTATGGCCGATGAACAGCAAGGCAACGCCCGGCTGCGTCAGGCCGTGGTGGAGCTCTACCGCGGGGAAAACCTGGTGGATACGCTCAAGCCCGCCCGCAGCTTTTACCCCACCCAGCCCGAGCCGTTGAATGAGGTGGCTATTTACCGCACCCTCATGGAAGACTTCTATATGGTGGTGGCCGGTGAGAATCCGGATGGCACCGCCACGGTCCGCATCCTGATCAATCCCCTGGTAATGGTGATCTGGATGGGGTTCCCCCTGTTCACCGTGGGTACGTTCCTGGCTATTTTCTATCGTCCACGCCGGCTGAATCAGCCCTTGTTTGAAACCGAACTGGAGGTGGCCCGTTGATCCCGATGGGCGATGCACGGTGACCGGATTGAACACTCTGAGCGAGTAAACACGGATGGCCATGTTGACCAGTTGGAAATTCTGGGCGGTGATGCTGGGGATTGTTGCCCTGACGGGCCTGTTCGCCTTCGGCTTCACCAAGGATCCCAAGCTGGTGCCCTCACCTTTGGTGAACCGTCCGGCTCCGGCCTTCAGCATCACGGAAATGAACACGGGCCAGGCGCTGTCTTCCTCGGATCTGAAAGGCAAGCCCTACATCCTCAATTTCTGGGCCTCCTGGTGCGTGCCGTGCCGCCAGGAAGCGGCGCACCTGGAAGCGGCCTATCAAAAATATGAGCGCCAGCAGGGAGTGCTGAGGGTGATTGGCATTGCCATTCAGGATGCCCCGGAGGCCGCACGGGACTTCGCCAAGCGCTATGGCAAAACCTATTTCCTGGCCGTGGACAACAAGGCCGGGGACATCGCGCTCAATTATGGGCTGTACGGCGTTCCGGAAACGTTTCTGGTGGACGCGGAGGGAATCATTCGGTTCAAGAACGTCGGGGCCACCACCACCGAGGTGATCGAACGGGATATGCTTCCCCTGATTCGCAAGAAATGACCCCGACAGGCTTCAGGCTGGCCGCGGACCCGGAACCTTCAATTGGCAACTCTCAATAGGTACTGTGCAGTGATGATGGACACCCTGATGAATGCCGGAGTTCACCCCCGCGCCCAATGCCCGGCGCCTCGCACCCACCGGACCCGGGGGCTTTTGCTGGCCGCGCTCGGACTGACCCTGCTGTTGACGGGCCTGCCCTGGGTGGCAAAGGCACAATCCTCCCCCCTGAGCGGAGAGGCGCTGGAGATCCGGGTGCGCCAAATCACCGACCAGTTGCGCTGCCCCACCTGCCAAGGCATTTCCGTCAACGACTCGGAAGCCTCCTTCTCCGTGCAGATCAAGGATAAGGTGCGCCGGATGCTGGAGGAAGGGCAGAATGAGGAGCAGATCAAATCCTACTTTGTCTCCCGCTACGGGGAATGGATTCTGCGCGCCCCCATGAAGGAGGGGCTGGGATTGGTGTTGTGGGTGCTGCCCTTCCTTATGATCATGCTGGTGGGGGGATGGCTGATGCTGCGGGTTTACCGCAACCAGCATGGCTCCAAGCACGCCGGGGCCGATGCCGCCGCCGCGGAGGTGGCGCCCAGCGCCGTTGGGCTGACGCCGGAGCAGCAGGAGCGCATCCAGCGCGATTTGAAACGTTTTGAGGAGCAGGATTGAGCCCATGCTGATTTTTATTCTGGCGGCCCTGGTGCTGCTGATGTGCGCGATGGTGGTGGCCTTCCCCCTGGTATTTGAGCAGCTTGAAACCTATGGTGTCGAGGAAGCCGACCCGGATGAGTTTGACGAACGCGATGCGTTGCTGGATGCCCTGAGCGAACTCGAGCAGGATTACAAGAGCGGCAAGCTCTCCAAGGCGGTGTTCGAGACCCAACAGGCCCACCTGCAACAGGGTTACCTGGAGGAACTGGAGCGGCAGAACGCCTCGGTCCGGGACTAAGCGCCGCGACCCCTGCCTGAACCCTATCCCTGGTGCGCTGCAGGGAGGTTACATGCGGGGAGATTAAAGGAGCGCCTCAACATCCCCTCCCCACCCGGCCCCCTACTGTGGAGGCCTGGGAACGCAAGGGGAGGAACTCCCTGTCGACTGTGAGGGGCTGAAGGGGAAAGGCGGGGGTTCGGCACGTCTCCGCCCACCCGATGGCGGACGGCGAGGGGGCGCTTCCCTGTATCCGCAACGCGCCTG
>Ga0224495_10002915_pt1 | contig 10809 bp, 10 predicted proteins | sample SF_Jul11_sed_USG_FD_168128 | JGI IMG/M metagenome (GOLD analysis project Ga0224495, IMG submission 168128) | Sediment microbial communities from San Francisco Bay, California, United States - SF_Jul11_sed_USGS_4_1 | ecosystem: Environmental > Aquatic > Marine > Sediment | place: USA: California...
CTGCTGTCCCTCAGCCTTCTCTGATTATGCCACAAACCGGCCGGAAGCGCAAATCGGGACTGAGGTGACCTGTGCCCCTGACGCGAGGAAGGAGGTGAAGCGAAAAAGTGAACCTGACAGGGTGACGATGTCCGCTGGGGGCTTGGGGTCCCCGCGGCGAAGCTATTGGATCAAAGTACCGCGTGTGCAGATAGATCAAGGAGGATAAAAATGTCTGAAGAGAAAAGACAACCGCTGACCCGCCGGGACTTTCTCAGGATCGCAGGCGGAGTGGCAGGCGGTGCGTTGCTGGCAGCCTGTGGCCCCACGCCGACCCCGGAGGTCATAGAGAAGGTAGTCAAAGAGACCGTGGTGGTTGAAAAGGAGGTCGCGAAGGAAGTCACAAAAGTGGTCGAGAAGGAAGTAGAGAAGGTGGTGACGGTCACGCCGATGGCCAAAGAGCCAGCGACGTTGAAGCTCTGGGTCACTGATCGCCGCACTATCAACAACATGACCAAGAACTTCATGATGCCGGAGTTTATGGGCCGCCATGCGCATATCACGGTCGAGTCCGAGTTCATGCCTGAGCAGGACCTGATGACCAAGCTCAACACCACGGCCCTGGCCGGCAACCCCCCTGACATCGCCAGCATAGACGAGCAATCGCTGCACATCCTCATCACCCAGGGCATTCTGCAGCCCATCCCCGACGATCTGATTGACGTAGAGCAGGAGATGGGCTCCCGGATAGCCGCCTGGTACAAGCTCCCGGTCGGCGATCCCAATGGGAAGTACTACGCTTTGCCCAATGGGACGATGACCAGCGGTCTCTACTACAACGAGGAACTCCTCGAGCAGAATGGCTACACCTGGGAGGACATCCCCAAGAAGTGGGACGACTTTATCAAGTGGGCCCAGGAGTTGACCATCTGGGAGGGCGATGAGGTCAAGCAAGCAGGCTTTGCCTTCAACAAGCAGGAGTATGCCGTGCAGCAGAGCGCTATGTACCAGCAGGGCGGCTTCTACTTCAAGAACGCCCAAGAGCTGGCCATCAGGGATGAGGTCGTTCTGGACAGCTATCAGTTCATGCTCGACTTCTACGACAAGTACAAGCTGGACAGCCGGACCAGCCCGCTCTGCCGCGATCTCTTTACTCTGGGTCAGGCGGTGACCGCCGTCTCGTGGACGTGGTGGAACGGATTCCTCGTGGAGCAGTTCCCTAATCTTAAATGGGGTACGGTGCCCTGGCCGACCTTCACCGGAGAGCCACCCTATACCCGCGCCGATGACGACGTGGGCTTCGTGGTGGCCACCCAGTCCGATGACCCCAACCACCTCGACGCCTCCTGGGCGCTGTGGCGCTTCCTGGTGGGGCCTGATTACCAGAGGCAATATTGTGTGCTCCGCGGCGTTCAGCCCGCTCTCCTCTCCGTGCGAGGCGAGGAGCAGTTCACGGAAAAGAGTCCTCAATGGCAGGCTGTAGCCATCACTATGCAGCCGGGCAACTATATCTCCGAGGGCATCTGGGCCAAGGAGTTGGACGACATCGTCAAGACAACTCACAGTGCCGTTCTCGAAGGAACGCCTATCAAAGAAGCGATAGAGCAGGTTGCGAAACAAATGGAGCAGATCATGCCTACCCTCGAGCAGCCGCTGCTCTGGGGCAAGGACGGCTGGGCGGCTCATCCCGAGTGGGAGCAGATGTAGCAGTCCAGGGTGGGGTGGGGCGGTGCGGCAGAGACAACGCCCCACCCGTCCTTTCATCAATCAGGAGCACGCGTCTGCCCTCTATCAGAATGCGATGAAGAGAAAGTCGGTGGGTAATCCCACACCCTGTGATGTAGAGCCTTGTCAAAGTCTCGCAATAACCGTTGCGCGTGACGCCGACGGCGAAGGGAGCCTGACATGCAGGATCAGAGTTTTTTCCCCAAAGACAAGACAGCCATGGTGGTGTTGCTCGTTGCCGCTGCCTTTTTTGCCCTGGTGAGGTTATATCCGATCTTCGATGCGCTCGTTCTGAGCCTTCAGCACAAGGTCGGTGCCCAGCAATACTGGGTGGGTTTAGAGAACTTCCGCACCCTCTTTAAAGACACCATATTTCTCAAGTCTGTCTTGAACTCTTTTCGGTATACAGCGATGGCCGTGCCTGGTGTCGTGGCGATGGGCTTGATCTTGGCCATGCTGGTGAACGGTGTCAAGAACACCCTCTTGCGCGGTGTCTTCACTGCCTCCTTCTTTCTGGCCTATGTGGTACCCCTGGTAGCTGTGGCCGTGATGTGGCGCTATCTGTATTTGCCCTCTCGCATGGGGCTTTTCAACGCCCTTCTGGGTCTCATCGGCTTGGGTCCCGTCAGATGGTTGGACAGCCCAAAGACCGCTTTGCTGTCGCTGGCCATCGTAAGAGTCTGGAAATACGCGGGGTATGCAATGGTGCTCTTTCTGGCGGGATTGCAGGCCATTCCCGACACGTTCTATGAAGCAGCCATGATTGATGGCGCCAACCGGTGGCAGCGGTTCCGGCACATTACCCTGCCCCTCTTAGCACCGACTACCCTTTTTGTGGTGATGGTCAGCATCCTCAGCGCCTTCATGATGTTCACTGAAGTCTACGTGATGACTGGTGGGCAAGTGTCGGGCGCCGACGTGCGCGGCGGCCCCCAATACTCCACCACCACGATGGTCTTCAACATCTATACCACAGCCTTCGAACATTTCAAGATGGGGTACGCCAGTGCTATGACTGTCATTCTGCTGATTCTTATGGTGATCGTGAGCGTCATTCAGTTCAAGTACTTGCGCCCTACTTGGGAATATTGAAAGAAGCTTGGCCGTCTCCGGGGTAAGAGCGAAACGGGTGAATGCTTTCCACGATCCTGGCTCGTTGGTTAGGAATTTGACCATTGTAGACGGGATCTCTCAGACGCCTGAGGAGGTGATAAGGTGGAAGGTCCGAAACTTCTGGCAGGGCGGGCCGGGAAGGATTTGAACTGGGCGGGGGCTCTGTCCAGCCGCATGGGGGTCAGGGTGGAGAGGAGAATCGAGAGGGTTGTTCTCTATCTGGTATTGGCTGTTGTTGGGGCGATCTTTTTCCTTCCCTTTTATTGGGTGATCACGGCCTCTATCAAGACCAGTGCAGAATTGAATCGAATGCCACCTACCTGGTGGCCCCAAACTTTTACTTTGGAGCACTATCCCCAGGCCCTTAACCCGGAGTTCGGCCGGTATTTCCTGAACTCACTCATTTACGCCACAGCAACGACGATCATTGTCGCCGCGACTAGCACCTTGCTCGGCTTTATTCTAACCAAATTCACATCCAGGTTCGGAGAAATCTTCTTTTTAGCCATCATCGGCAGCATGGCAGTGCCATTCGACCTATATGTAGTCCCTCTCTTCCTGTTGCTTCTCCGCATTCAGAAAACCACCGCCGTCCCTATGTTGAACACTTACTGGGGGATGGTTTTCCCCTGGCTTGTTTACCCGTTCGGCACATTTCTGATGCGGCAGGCGATGCTCAGCATTCCCAACGAGTTGCTCGATTCGGCCAGGATTGATGGAGCCTCCACCCTGCGTATTTTCTGGCAGATTGTGCTCCCCCTGGTCAGGCCCAACGTGGCAGCTCTGTCCATCTTTGTTTTCATCTGGCGCTACGACGAGATTCTGTGGCCGCTGGTGGTGGCCTCTGAAAGCAAGATGTACCCCATCTCTGTGGGCCTGGTGGAATACGTCGGGGAATACTTCATTGAATACGGGCAGTTCACGGCCGCCTCGGTCGTCGCCATTCTCCCTATCTTCGTGATATATATCCTACTCCAACGGTACATCATCCAAGGGATCGCTCTGACGGGCATGAAAGGGTAGCACGACCCGTGACCAAAGTGTTCAGTCTCGAACCGAAAGAGGGCCAGGAGGTCAAGATCGGGCTGGTAGGCGTAGGCCCCGGCAGCATCGCCCAACGAGTGCACATCCCCAGCCTGAGAAGGATCCCAGAGGCCGATATCGTGGCTGTGACCAGTCGGTCGGGCACAGACATCGGCCAGCCGGCCAGGATGTACACGGACTGGGCTGAGATGCTCGATACCGAGCCGCTCGACCTGGTGTACGTGATGACGCCCACGGTCGCCCATCCGCCCGCTGTGATGGCCGCCCTGAAACAGGGCATCCACGTGGTCTGCGAGAAACCACCGGCCCTGACCGTGGCTGAAACCAGGGCCATGGTCGAAGCGGCCAAAGCCCGGGGTCTCAACCTGCTTTTCTGCTTCAACCGTCGTTTCGCCCCCACCTACGTGCGATTAAAGCAGCTCGCCGACGAGCGCGGCTGCCACACCCTGATCCTGGAAAAGACCCGAGGCCAGACCCAGGCCGTCACCCCGCAGACGATGGAGGCAGCGAACGAGGGTTGGGAGGAGGAGGCTGCCCGCGAGGGAGGGCCTATCTTTGAGTTCGTGCCTCACCTCTTCGACCTGGCGCTGTGGGTCAACGGGCCGGTCTCCGCCCATACCTTTTCTGTTCGCCGGCTGTATGGAAGCTCGGTCAACCTCAGCGCCCTGGGTTACCTGGAGCACGAAAACGGTGCGCGATCCGTGGTCGTGTACGAAGAGATCACCGGGCAGGACACTGAACGGGTGACGCTCTACGGGCCTGCCATCACTGCCGAAGCCACGGGAGGGATGTTCGCCCGTAGCCAGTTGCGGGTGGATGACCGGGGTCAGACAGAGGTGTTCTCCAGTCCGGAGGATCGCCTGGAGTACGGCGGTTTCCTCCAGATGTCGCAACACGCTGTTCAGCGTGTGGCCAAGGGTCAGGCAGTGGATTTTGATCCAGCGGATGCCATCGAGGCTATGCGGTTGGCATTGGCCTTCGATCCCCCAGCTTATTTCGAAAACCTGTCCGAACGCATAGGTCTCTGAAGTCGGTGTTCTCTTGCTGATAGGAGGCATTTTCCTCAATGGGCCCAAAAGAACTGGCAGGAAGGACCGTGGCCATACTGATAGCGGATAATTTCCATGTACTTGAAACTTTTTATCCTTATTTTCGCCTGAAGGAGGAAGGGGCTGGCGTTTTTTTCGTCGCTGCCCAGGCTGGCGCTGTTTATAGAGATTCTGGTGGAGAACCGGTAACAGCTAATCTTTCTGTCGAAGAATCTCTTTCTGTAAAGTTTGACTTGATTCACTGCCCTGGAGGCTTTGCCCCACTCACTATGCGGGCCAATCCGGCCATGCTGGAACTTGCCCGGAATCATTTTGAAAGAGGCGGTCTTTTTGCAACCATATGTCATGGTGGATCCTTTCTGGTTTCTATGGGAATCCTAAAGGGAAAGAAAGCCACCTGTTATAAAACCCTGAAAGATGATCTGGTGAACGCCGGGGCAGAATACATAGACGATGCGCCTGTAATTGATGGAAACCTCATTACCGGGCGGACTCCAGCAGACCTGCCTGTGTTTATGGAAGCGGTTGTAGCTGCCATGAAAGGAGGACAGCAATCCAAAACTGATCTGGCAGGTACAAAAGCTGCTGTTCTGGTGGAAAGTCGCTATCAAGTTCACGAGGCCTGGTATTCCTATTTCCGCCTGAAATCTAAACACGTCGACACAGTTTTTATTGGGCCTGACGATGAAAAGACAGTTTTCAGTCGGTATAGTAAATATCCCCTTACACCGGACTTGACGATCTCCTCTGACACTTCCACTCTCTATGATGCGGTCGTTGTTACTGGAGACTGGGCCTCAGACAAGATGAGAATTGAACCTCCCTTCCTTGATTTCCTTAAAAAGCATCATCGTGCTGGTAAGATCGTCGCATCCATCGCAGAAGGCCACAGCGTTCTCGTTTCGGCTGACTTGCTATCGGGCAGAAACGCTGCCTCTCTCCCGGAAATGCGTCCGGATGTTGAGAATGCCGGAGCTAGATGGGTCGGTCCAGCCACTGCTGTAGACGGCAATCTTGTCACTGCAGGCGGTACATTGAACCTCCCCAAGTTCTTACCAGAGCTCATCAGAAAGATGGAGATGGGATAAGGGTTGACCCTTCGGAAAGGACGCCATCTACAACCAAAGGAATATCGTCTATGACACATCATGAAAGGTTTGATTTCAAGAATCTGGCGGACCTGGAGGCCAAGATCGTCTCGCTGGGCCTCGATATCCGGCTGGATACCGACCTCAAGCCGCTGGGCCGTCGGGTTAAGATCGGGGCGCTGGAGACGCCCAACTCGCTGGCCATTCACCCTTTGGAGGGCCGTGACGGCACGCCTGGCGGCAAGCCAGGTGAATTCACCTTTCGCCGTTACCAACGCTTTGCCGAAGGCGGTGCGGGCCTCATCTGGTTTGAAGCTACGGCTGTCGTGCCCGAGGGGAGGGCCAGTCCTCGCCAGCTTTTGCTCAACGAGGAGAATCTTTCTGCCTTTAAGGAACTGTTGCTCAGGGTGGAGCAGTCGGCGGTCGCCGCTTACGGCCCGGCGCATCGGCCAGTGACCGTGCTTCAGTTGACCCACTCCGGGCGATCCAGCAAGCCCGTACCCGTCATCGCCGTTCACGATGAGACTCTAGATGCAAAGTTGGGCTTGCCCTCAGACTACCCACTCGTCTCCGATGGAGAGCTAGAGGCGTTGGAGGACCGCTACGTCGAGGCAGCGAAATTAGCGCACCAGGTTGGCTTTCGAACTGTTGACATCAAGGCCTGCCACGGCTACCTGGTCTCTGAGTTATTGGCCGCCCGCATCCGACCGGGCAGGTACGGCGGCAGCTTTGAGAACCGAACCCGGTTTCTGATCAACATCGTGGAGAAGATACGGAAGCAGGTAGGTAGCGACCTGGCATTGACTGTCCGACTGAACGCCTACGATGGCATCCCCTATCCCCATGGCTGGGGCGTGAGCCAGGGGGACATGGCCCAGGAAGACCTGGCCGAACCTATTCGACTGGTACGGCTGTTGTACGATCAGGGCGTGCGTGTGGTCAGCATCTCGGCCGGCAACCCCTACTACAATCCACACTTCAGCAGGCCCTTCGACATGCCAGTTCAGGGGGGAGCGATCCCCGGCGAGCATCCCCTCCAGGGAGTAGCCCGCCTGTTTCGCATCACGCGCCAGATCCAGCAGGCTGTGCCAGAGATGGTCATCGTGGGAACGGGCTACAGTTGGCTTCGGCAGTTCCTGGGCTACGCGGCCGCGGCCAATATCCGCAACGGATGGGTGACTATCGTCGGGGTGGGACGCGAAGCCTTGGCCTACCCGGACTTTGCCCGTGATCTGCTGACAAAGGGCGAGCTAGATCCAAAGAAGACTTGCATCACTTGCAGCCGGTGCAGTCAGCTCATGCGTGACGGTGGCGCGGCCGGGTGCGTGACCTTCGACCCAGAGGTCTATCGTTCCATCTACAAGAGGTTGAGAGCTGAAAAGGAGTAACATGGCCGATTCTCCACTATCTCCCTGTCTGCGCCATCACCCGGCGGTGCAGAAGGCACACGCCCTGTCCCGCTCACCGGATGACCCCGTAGGACCGTTATCCCTCTTCCGGCTGCGCCTGGCCCATCCAGATATGGATCTCAAAGTCCTCCTCTTCCAGGCGCTGGATGCCGTGCTGTGGGTAAGCGGCCAGCGGGTGACCCGCCTGCGGTTGCAAGGAGCCGGAAACGGCACTCAGGGCTTGCTGGTCCTGGGCGACGGGTGTTTGTGTACCCTCGAGCTGTGGGCTGAGCAGCCCGCAGTCCTGGCCTTTGAGCTGCATGGCCAGCGGGGACTGCTGCAATACGACGACATGGCCCACTACGGCATCTGGTTCCAACCGCCGACCGAGCCCGCCCGCAACCTGATGGCCTGGCCGGAGCAGTGCCAACCAGGACCCGAAGAGGCGGAAGCTTTCCCTTCGCAGGCCGATGTCGAGAGGACTCGGCGGGCGGCCCTGGACAGCCTGGCTGGTGGGCAGGTCTGGCAGGCAGCGGAGGTGCCAGTATGAAGCCGATTCGCGTGGGACTCATAGGCTTTGCCAACTCTCATCAGAAAGACTGGTCAGAGTACTTCCACCGCCACTCCGACGTTGAGGTGGTCGCTGTCTCCGATCATTCCTCTTTCGGCACCTATGGCGGCGAAGAGTACGCCCGGCGGCTAGGGGTGGACTATCATCGGGACTACCGTGACCTGCTGGAGCGCAGCGACGTTAATGTCGTCTCCATCTGCTCTGAGACGGCTCTCCACGCTGAACAGACAGTCACGGCCTGCCAAGCTGGGAAACATATCTTCTACGACAAGCCCTTTGCTGATACGTTGGAAAACGGGCGAACCATCGTGGAGGCGGTGGACTCGGCGGGAGCCAAGTTTTTCATGGGCTTTCACCTCCGCCTCGACCCGGTCTTTCGGCGTGTGCGCCAGGTGCTGGCCGGCGGGACGCTGGGCCCCATCCGTCACATTGACCTGGTTGGAGAGTGGGGACGGTCGGCCAGCATTCACACGCCCTGGATGCATAACCCGAAGGCGGCTGGCGGCGGTGCACTGATCAACTTTGGCGTGCACGGGCTGGACCTGGTCCGCTATTGGACCGGTGACGAGGTGGCCGAGGTCTACGCCGAATTGGGCCATCGCACCTACCCGGAGTACCCTGTGGAGGACACCGCTGTGGTGCAGATGCGGCTGCGTGGTGGGGCCACAGTGACTCTAGTCGCCGGTTGGGGCAAGCCACTGGAGCGATACACCCACGCCTACGACGCGCGCGTCGAGGTGCGTGGCCAGCACGGAACGCTACGCGCCGACTTTAGCTCGGCCCAGCACCTGGAGGTGTGTAGCGAGACAGCGCCCTACGACCGCACCACGTGGATCACCGTCGGGGGCTACCATGACATCCGCGCCGAGGCAGTGGACATGTTTGTGGCCTACTTGAACGGCGAGGGCCAACCGCTGGCCTCGCTGGAGGATGGCTACCGCAATACCGAGTTAATTGAAGCGGCCTACCGAGCTGCCTGCCAGCACCAGCCGGTGACGCTTCCTCTGACTGGCTAATCTGTGGAGGGCCAGGTGAAAGCTCAGATCGCCCTGCTAGAGGAATTCAACCAGCCGCTGACTATTCGTGAGATAGACGTGCCCCCATTGGAGCCAGGGCAGGTGCTGGTGCAAGTCGAAGCGGCGGGGGTGTGCGGCTCCGACGTGCACATGTGGCGCGGAAAGGACCCACGCACGCCACGACCTATCATCCTGGGCCACGAGGGCGTAGGGCGTGTGGTCGAGGTGGCGGGGGAGAAGCGTGACGTGGATGGTGTCCCGCTGCGTCCAAGTGAACGAGTGCTGTGGAACCGGGGGGTGACGTGCGGGGCGTGCTACTACTGCATGGTGGTCAAGGAACCTTCTCTCTGCACGGGCCGCTGGGTGTACGGCATCTACCGCTCGATTCACGAGCCGACCTTCCTCAACGGCTGCTATGCCACACACATCATCCTCGATGCACGGACAGACGTCTTCCATGCCGATGAGGCCCTTGACCCCGCCGTGCTGGTGCCGGCCTCCTGCTCCGGGGCGACCACGGCCCACGCCTTCGAACTGACGCCGGTTGTCGTGGGCGATACGGTCCTCATCTACGGTCCCGGTCCGGTGGGTGCCTTCGCCGTGGCTTTCGCCCGGTCCGGTGGCGCGCGCCACATCATCGTAGTAGGGGGCACGCCCCAGCGCCTGGCGCTGTGCGAACAACTGGGGGCCACGCTGATCCTCAATCGTCACCAGACCGATGCGAAGGCCCGCCGTAAAGCCGTGCTTGACCTGACCCACGGGCGCGGCGCCGACCTAGTAGTGGAGGCCTCGGGCAGCGTGGCGGCCATGCAGGAGGGGCTGGACTGCGTCCGCCATGGGGGAGCGCTGTCGTTAGTCGGCTTCGGCACGCCGGTGGGTGACGTGACCTTTCCACCCTTTGAAAAGATCGTGCGCAAAAACCTGCACCTGCAGGGAGTGTGGGTCAGCGACACACGTCACACCCGGCAGGCCATGGCCCTCATCGAGTTGCGGCCGGAGGCCTTTGCTGCCCTGGTTACCCACCGCTTCCCGCTGGCCGAGGCCACAGCCGCCCTGGAGACTGTGGCCCGCCGCGAGGCGATGAAGGCGGTGCTGATCCCGTGAAAGATAGAAGCTTTGAGGCCATCAGCGAGAAGGTCCAGCAAGTGATCGGCTGGATCAGAAAGGTGCGCAGCGAGGAAGCTTGACACATGTGCCAAGAGTGCGACGTACTGGTCATTGGCGGGGGCGGAGCGGCCCTGCGGGCGGCCATCGCTGCTTACGAATCGGTCCCAGACCTGCGCATGGTGCTGGTCACCAAAGGGAAGCTGGGTCAGAGCGGGGTGACGGCCACCGCCTGTTCCGACTGCATGGTCTTCCACGCCACCCTGCCCACCACCGAGCCGGGTGGCGCCGACGCCTGGCGCTACCACGCCGAGGACATCTATCGCATCGGCGGCTGTGTCTCCGACGCGGACCTGGCCGAGGTGCTGGCCCGCCACGCCGCCGAAGCCTTCGACTACCTCGACCGGCTGGGCGTGCCCTTTGTCCGCCGCGCTGACGGCACTGTAGACCAGTTCGTCACCGACGGCTCTAAATACGCTCGCGCCTGCTACACCGGCCCCCACACCGCCAACCACATCCACGCCGCGCTGCTGGACCGCTTCCGCGAGCTAGGGCTGGAAGCCTGGGAGCAGACCACGGTCGCCGAGTTGCTGCCCGCGGTTGGCGGCCAGCGGATCGCTGGAGCGCTCCTGGTTGACGAGCACAGCGGCAAGCGCGCGGTGGTGCGGGCCAGAGCGATGGTGCTGGCCACCGGCGGCGCGGGGGCGGCTTTCGCCCTCAACGTTTTCCCCG
>Ga0224495_10002916_pt1 | contig 10801 bp, 11 predicted proteins | sample SF_Jul11_sed_USG_FD_168128 | JGI IMG/M metagenome (GOLD analysis project Ga0224495, IMG submission 168128) | Sediment microbial communities from San Francisco Bay, California, United States - SF_Jul11_sed_USGS_4_1 | ecosystem: Environmental > Aquatic > Marine > Sediment | place: USA: California...
CCCTACTGTCGAGCCATGATCATGCGAAGCGCGGCCTCATCGTCCTCGATCAGTTCTCCGCTCGCGTCCACCACGACCTTGCGAAGCACGCCCGTGAACTCCGCCGGCGGTGAATAGTCGGGGGTTACCGGCGCGCCTGTGGCCCGCCCGACCATCACGCCGCCCGTTAGACCAAGAGCGAGCGGTGTCGTGACCGGCACTTCGGCAGCACCCACGAGCTCGCCGTCGACGTACAGCTGCGCCCGGCCTCCGGCACCCTTGCCGGCGGGAACGTCAGGTGGCGCTGTGACCTCGAACTCGAAGCGGAGCTCATGCTCGCCTGCAGGTACTACATCAGTTGACTCGACGTAGTGACGCTCCTTGTCCACGTAGTTGTGGCACCACTTGAGCTTGCCGCCGACCATGTAGAACGCATAGCCAGAGTCGATACCGCCTTGCGACAACAGCACGCCTTCCGCCCCACCCTCGGGGACATCGACGATGGCAGTGATGCTGTGCGAACGGTTGAGGACTCTCACTGCAGCGTTGGTCGCAACGCTCTGCGTGCCGGGGTAGTACGTGTAGCTGGTGCGATCCCTGGCGATCACGGGCCTCTCTTCGGCAAAGCGCTGGACGCCTCGCCCGTCGACCGGCAGAACGTTGTACTTGCCCGCTTCGACGTACCACTGCCCGATCATCTCGATGAGCTTGTCCCGGTTGTCTGCGGCGACGTTGTTGTTCTCTGCGAAGTCCTCGGCAACGTGGTAGAGCTCCCAGTGCCTGGCATCGAGTTCCGTCAGCTTCTCGTACGGAATCGGTGTGCCGAAGGGCATGCCCGCCTCCGCGAACGAGGTCCCCGGCCACGGGCAGACCGCCCGCCATCCGTCCTGGTAGATGGAGCGATGGCCCATCATCTCGAAGTATTGCGTGTGCCGCTTCGTTTCGGCGGAACCGTCTTCGAGCGTGTGCGCGAAGCTCACTCCCTCTATGGGCGACTGCGTGACACCCTTGATGGTCGCGGGCGGCTCTAGGCCGAGCGCATCGAGCACGGTGGGCACCATGTCTACCGCATGAGCGTACTGGGTACGCACCTCCCCGCGCGCCTTGATGCCGGCGGGCCAGCTCACGATGAAGGGATCGCTGATTCCGCCTCTGTAGGTCTCCCGCTTCCAGCGACGGAACGGCGTGTCGCCGGCCCACGTCCAGCCCCAAGCGTAGTGGTTGAACGTCGTCGGACTGCCGAGCTCGTCGATTCGCGCGAGGTTCTCTTCGAGCGACTCCGGCACGTTGTTGAAGAACAGGTTCTCGTTCACCGAGCCGGTCGGGCCACCCTCCGAAGAGGCGCCGTTGTCCGAGATAGCCATTACCAGCGTGTTGTCCAGCTCCCCGATCTCGCGCAAGAAATCAAGCACGCGCCCGATGTGGTGGTCCGTGTGCGTCAGGAATCCCGCGAACACCTCCATCATGCGCGCGTACAGGCGCCTTTCGTCGTCGGATAGCGTGTTCCACTCCGGAACGTCCGGATCGTGTCGCGACAGCTCGGCATCCTCAGGCGCTATGCCGAGCTCCTTCTGGCGGGCGAAGACCTTCTGGCGGTACGCGTCCCAGCCATCATCGAACTGCCCCGCGTACTGGTCCGCCCACTCCTTCGGAACGTGATGTGGTGCGTGTTGCGCGCCTGTAGCGTAGTACATGAAGAACGGCTTGTTGGGCGCCACCTGCTTGGCGTCGGCGATGAACGAGATCGCTCTGTCCGCCAGGTCCTCGTTGAGCGTGTAGCCCTCCTCGGGGGTCTTCGGCGGCTCTACCTGGTGGTTGTCGTAGACGAGCTCGGGATAGTACTGATGGGTCTCCCCGCCGAGGAAGCCATAGAAACGCTCGAACCCTCGCCCGAGCGGCCAGCGATCGTAGGGACCGGCCGCCGAGATCTGCTCGGCGGCGGTCAGATGCCACTTGCCCAAGGCGTATGTGTTGTAGCCGTGCTGCAGGAGCATCTCGGCGAGGAATCCATTCTCGAACGGGACGTAACCGTTATAGCCGGGGTAGCCCGTCGAGGCCTCGGTGATACAAGCCATGTTGTTCGAGTGATGGTTGCGGCCCGTGAGGATGCAGGTTCGCGTCGGCGAGCACAGGGCCGTGGTGTGCATGTTGTTGTAGACCAGTCCATTCACTGCAAGCGAATCAAGGTTGGGCGTCTTGATCGGACTGCCGAAGCACCCAAGCTGCCCGTAGCCCGTGTCGTCGAGAACGATGAAGAGCACGTTCGGCGCGCCCCCTCTGGCACGCAGTGGCTCGGGCCACGCCGGCTCGCTGACATCGAACGTGCGGCCCACGACTCCGGGAAACGCAGTCCCAGGCCTGTACTCGGTGAGTGACATATCTCTGCGCCTCCCTCGTGCGGTTTCCCTCCCACGAATCTTTCCCGGAACCCCATGCCCCTATCTCTTCGTCAAGGAGCACACTCGCAGCGCCTAGGAAAGAAGGCCCTGCAATCCATCGGCCAGAAGCTTTACCCCAAAGACGAGCAGCAGAACGCCCATCACCGCTGCGTTGTTCGCGATCAGCCACGTCTTCATCGAGTCGAGAGTCGCCTTCGCGCGCTGACCCGCCACGAGGTAGTAGGCGACCGGCAGGGCGACCGTTATGCTGGCGAGCGCGACAAACACCGCCAGGGCCACCCATTCGCCGGTCGGCTCCAGGCCGCCCTGCATGATGGTGACGACGCCGGCTGCATTGAGCGCCAGGTTCTTGGGGTTGATGCCGGACAGTAGCGCAGCGATACCTAGAGCCTGCCCCGCCGAGAAGGCGTCGATCGACCGCATCCACTTGGGCACCTCGGGCTGCTCGTCCGGTCCGGGTCTACATCGCCACTGCCGGACTCCCACGAACAGCAGCAGCACGCCGAGCGCGGTCCTGACCGCGAGCGAGAGCTGGGAGGGATCCTCGCTCGATCCGGCCGAGTCCCCTCCGAAGAGCAGCAAGGCACCCCCGACGACCACAAGGCCGCCGATCCATCCCAAGACGAACGCGAGCCCGTTCGTCCGCGCCTTCTCCGAGAAGAGCATCAGGATCACGGCGGCGATGGGAACCGGGCTGAGCGCGATGCCCACGGCTGCGGGAAGTACGTCGCCGAGCGACAACTCGGCACTCACGCAGGCCTCCCGCGGACCGTCTCGAAGAGCGCTTCTTCTCTCCTCATGATCGAAGACCTCCCCGATGCGCCGACATTCAGGTCGTACGCTGCTTCATACCCAAGTCCAAGCGCGTGTGCAGGGAAGCGATGCGTAGAGCATCGATGACTCTTCCCCCGTCGCACGGGAGACGCACCGGGCACGCGACATTTCGGTTTGCGACATTCGCAAACGGGCACGACTTCTGTATCCGGCAACTAAGGGAGGACACATGTTCAGGCGAAGTGCAATCCTGGCCGCTTTGGTGGTCGCGACCTTCCTGGGTGCTTGCTCCATCGGCGACGACCTCAGCGGCTCGGGCGACATCGAATCGAAGGAGTACGGCGCCGATGGCGTCACACGCATCGTTCTCGCCGCTCCCGGCGACCTTCGAATCGTCCGCGGCGATGCAGAGAAGCTGGTCGTCGAGACGGACGACAACGTGATGGAACACGTGGAGGTCGACGTGCGAGGGAACACGCTCGAGATCCACCTTGACCGCGGAACGTGGGACCAGATCAGGCCGACTCGGCTCGATCTTGAACTCGAGATCCCGGCGCTTGAGAGCATCGCCGTCGAGGGATCGGGTTCGGTCGAGGCAGGCGATCTCGAGATGGGCGATCTCGAGCTGACCGTGTCTGGGTCCGGGACGATCTCGGACGACAACGTGGACTGCGAGAGCCTTCGCGTCGGCATTTCTGGCTCAGGAATGGTGCGGCTAGCCGGAACGTGCTCCGATCAGGAGATAGACGTGTCCGGCTCCGGCAGCTTTGAGGCCTTCGATCTCGAGGTCGACTCGGCATCCGTACGCATGAGCGGTTCGGGCAAGGCGGCAGTGTGGGTGAAGGACGAACTCGATGCGAATGTATCGGGGAGCGGCAGCATCGAGTACTACGGCAAGCCCATGGTCGATTCGTCGACTTCGGGCAGCGGAGAAGTCCGGAGCAAGGGCGAGAAGTAGGCAGCGCGAGACAGCATCCCTGTCGACATCTATGACGCGATGTTTGCGCCCCTCTTCACGAAAGTGCCGTCCCGGTACTCCCGAAAGGCGGCGCGCAACTCCTCCTCGGTGTTCATGACGATCGGCCCACGCCAGGCAATGGGCTCTCTCAGAGGGCGCCCCGACAGGAACAGGAAGCGTACCGGACGCCCGACCGTCTCTATCCGAACGATGTCGCCGTCGGAGTACAGCACGGCCTGGTAGTTGCGGAGCCGTGTGCCCGGCGCGAACTCGGCCTCGCCGTCGATGCAGTACGCGAACGCGGTGTGTCCCGGCTCGACAGCGTGCTCGAACGCGCTGCCCGGAGGCACGCTCACGTCCAGATACTCGGGATCGATCACGACGCCCTCTACAGGGCCGGTGACGCCGTCGACCTCACCCGCGATCACGCGCACCACCGCCCCCTCGGCAGTAGCGACGATGGGGATCTCGCAGCCGGTCAAACCCCTGTAGTGCGGATCACGCCTCTTCTCGTGCGCCGGCAGGTTGGCCCAGAGCTGGAAACCCCACATGTGGCCGCTGTCGCCCTTCGGCATCTCTTGATGGATGATGCCGCTTCCCGCAGTCATCCACTGCACGTCACCCGACCCTATGACGCCGGAGTTGCCCAGGCTGTCGCCGTGTTCGACGTCACCACGAAGAACGTAGGTGATGGTCTCGATGCCGCGGTGGGGATGCCAGGGGAATCCTGCCTCGAACTCGGACGGGTCGTCAGAGCGGAAGTCATCGAGCATGAGGAATGGGTCGAACACCCGCTCGTTTCCGAAGCCGAACACTCGCCGAAGATGCACGCCCGCGCCTTCGACCGTGGGCCGTGCTTCGAACACCGCACTTGCCGAACGCCGCTCTTGCATGATTGGTCACCTCGCCCGTTGGCCGCTTGGGCATCTGGGTGCCGCAAGGCGCGTGCCAATTCATATGTCCACAATCAGGTTTCTGAAGCGAGCAGTGGGATGCCCGACAATATGCCTGTCTAGCTGCTAACTCATCGTGTCCTTGCCCCCATCAGAAGAAGTTGTTCCTTGGGTATTGACAAAATAGAATGTGCGTTCTATATCTAGAATGCCCGTTCTATTTACGGAGGAACCATGACGCCGAAGGTACCCGAGAACTACCGAGAAGCCCGCCGGGCACAGATCCTCGACGCCGCTGCCGAGTGCTTTCTCGAAAAGGGTTTCCACCAGACGACGATGCAGGACATCTTCCGCGCGAGTGGGCTGAGCGCGGGCGCCGTCTACAACTACTTCGAGAGCAAGGACGATATCGTCACCGCAATGGGCGAGATCTCGAGGAACCGCAATGTGGCGATGGTCTCGGCAACGCCGGGGCCCGACGACGAAGCGCCACTCGCCAAGATTCTGGAGTCCTTCTTCGGGATCATGAACACGCCGGATGCCGAGAAGTGGGCACCGCTCGATCTCGAGATCTACGCGGAGGCTGCGCGCAACGAACGCATCCGCAAGAGCATCGCGGACAACGTGCGAATGAGTTCCGACGCGCTCATCCCGCTCGTCGAAGAGCTGCAGGCGCGAGGCGCCTACTCCGCCGACCTGGATGCGCGCTCGATCATAGTGGCGTTTTCGATGCTCGTGCAGGGCATGCAGATCCTGCATGTGGTCGATCCCAAGGCGGATCTGGATGCCTACGTGGAGGTCTGTCTCGCAATCGCTCGCGGAACCTTCTGTGCCGCGCCAGCGACCAACTCGAATTCGAAGGAGGCGTGAGCAATGGTGCTCAAGATCACCGATCTCGTGAAGGTGTACAGGGGTGGCACGCGTGCCAACGACGGCATCTCCATGTTTGTCGAGCCTGGCGAGATCTATGGCCTGCTTGGACCCAATGGAGCAGGCAAGACCACACTTGTGAAGCAGGTTGTCGGACTCGTCGCCCCGACGAGTGGAACCATAGAGCTCGACGGGGTCGATGTTGTGCGTAAGCCACAGTGGGCCAGGAGGACGGCGTCCTTCCAGCCCCAGTCCACCGTGCCCATCGACGGGCTGACGGCGTTCGAGGCCATACAGCTCACGGGTCGCCTGCGCGGTCTGGATTCTCGGACCGCAAGTGCTCGGACACGCGAACTCATAGCCGCGTTGGAGATCGAGGAGTGGACGGATAGGCCAGGGCAGAGCCTGTCCGGCGGCGTCCGGCGTCTCGTTGGCTTCTGCATGGGAGTCGTCGCGCCGGGCAAGATAGCGATACTCGACGAGCCCACGAACGATGTCGACCCGCTTCGGCGCCGGCACCTCTGGAAATGGATCCGCAACCTTGCGGACTCTGGTACCACCGTGCTTCTCGTGACCCACAATGTGCTCGAAGCCGAGAAGGCGGTAGACCGGCTGGCCGTCATCGACAAAGGGCGAGTCCTCGCCTCGGGGACACCCGGGGCGCTGAAGGGCGAGACCGCGGGCGGTCTGCGTCTCGAGCTCGCGACGGCGCACGACGCCGCCCCGCTGGCTCTCCCTGCGACGTTTCGCGCGTACAGTGCGGGGCGTCGAATCCGCGCATCGATACCGGCTGAGGACGTGACCGACGCGATCGAGTGGGCCGCCGCCCGGCAGCGAGAAGGTGTCGTCGAAGAGTACTCCCTCGCACCTGCGAGCCTCGAGGACGCGTATGTGCGCATGATCGGCCGGGCAGACGTCCTCGAAGAGAGTCAAGTCGGCAAGCCCATCGCAACGGTCGCGTGACGCACCGCACTACGAAGGAAGGGACCCGCAATGACGCACGCAATCAGGAGCTTCGGGCTCATGACCAAGTGGCAGCTGCTCAGCCTGAGAGCCATCTTGCCGTTCATCGTGGTCATCCAGTTGATCATCGCCGGTGGCACGGTCTACGGGCTTGGATACCTCTTCCCACAGATCGACCCCGTGTCGGCGCGTTACATCGTGACGGGCGCAGTGACGATGACGCTTATCGCCCTGGGTCTGACCCTCGTCCCGCAACACATCGCCCAGATGAAGCAGAAGGAGACGTTCGACTACCTGTGGTCGCTGCCGATCCCCCGCGTGGTGTTCTTGGCTTCTGACTTCGTGGTGTGGACGGCCGCAGTGGCCCCTGGAGTGGCCGCCGCTCTGCTCATCGGGTCCAACAGGTATGGCTTCTCCCTGGACATGACGGTGTGGGCGGTCCCTGCATTCCTGCTCGTCGCGCTCACGTCCGTGACCGTTGGAATGTCCATAGCCCACCTGTCACCGTCGCCGATGCTCACCGGCATCATCACCAACGTCGTCATCTTCAGTCTGTTCTTGTTCTCGCCGGTGAACTTCCCGGTGGAGCGCCTCCCTGAGTGGTTGCAGGCCGTCCACAAGGTCCTGCCCATCGTCTACATGGCGGATCTCGTGCGCGGAACGGCGACCAGCGGCATCGTGGACGACGTGGGACGGGCAGCCCTTGCAGTCGGCGCCTGGTGCGTCGCGACCACAGCGATCCTGTTCGTCGTGTTTACCCGCCGAGGATAGACCGTTCGGCCGAAGCGGATCGGGCTAGGCGCGCCGCTTCTTGTTCGAGTAGCCGCCCCCGCCGTACGAACCGAGATCCGCGAGCAGCGCGATCACGAGGAAGACCCAGTCGAACCAGACGATACCCCCGGGGAACACGACCACGTACACAAGCGTGGTCCACGGAAGGAAGATGACACCGAGCAACGGCCACATGAAGGCGTCGAACGTCCAAGTGATCCGACCTGGCTGGAATAGCCACCACAACAGGAAAGTGAGTCGCGGTGCGCCCGCGAGCGCCGCGGCGAGAAGACAGCAACCCATTGGACTCTCCCCTCTTCGGCAAAGCCGAAAGTCGCGACCGAAGTCCAACTACCTCATGCGTTCGATCTTCTTGGCGCGACCTTCAGAATGGAACATACCCACTTCGCGCGCTTCGGCCCAACAACAGACACTGAGCGCTCGCCTCGCGTGACATGCCGACCAGACGAGGGAATCACCATCTTGTAGACAAGCGAATCGGGAGGAAGACGATGAGCGCGGAGGAGAAAGCCCCGATGGAGGAGTCGGAAGCCGCAAAGACCACGGTGCGCAACTCGGTTGCCTCCAGCGTCGTCGCCGAGCACGACGCGGAAGTCACCGGCAGTCTGGCTGGCGTCGTGAACGCGCAAGGCGATGCCACGGTAAGCCAAACGGGATCGCTCGCCATCATGGCCAGGGGCGATGTCGAGGCCACCCAGACCGGCGCGGGTGCCATTGTGTCCCGAAGCATGTCGGGTGAGGGCATCTACAGCTGCATTGCCGCCGCAGGAGATATGAGCGTACGTCGCGGCTGGATAGGCGTTGCCATCTCGCCGAAGATGGAGGTGTCCGAAGACTCCCGAGTCTTCATCGGCCCTCGCGCCGCCTTCATCATCGCGGCAGCGATTCTCGGCATCTTCGGTATCGTGGCCGCATTTGGAGTGATAGCTGCGCGGAAGGCAATGGGCTGGCGCCCCAAAGTGCCCTCGGTGTCATGGCATCGCATGGGCGAGTGATGTCGGACGGCTGACCCTTCGCTCGGGTCGCTATGCCGTCTTGCGCCCTGCCCGCCGCCAAGGGACCACGCCCTCGATCTCGACCTCCAACGAGAAGCTCAGGAACGTCCGAATGAGCACGATGGCACCGAGAACCAGCACGTTCTCGAGCGTGGGTTCGACCGCGACCGTTCGGATGAGGTCGGCGGCAACCAGGATCTCCAGACCGAACAGGATCGATCGGCCGAGGTACCTTCGCACGCGCTCGTACGCCTCGTTGCCGCCTCGTCCGATCAGCATGTCGCGCACCGCCCGCGCAATCGCAAGGGCTATGCCTGCGATGATGACCGTAACGCCCAGTGCCTCGACGACCACGGTCACCCGTTCCATCACATCGACGTACGACATGGGGGCTCCTCAACTCCTCGGGGCTCGCCGTCCTCTAGAGGGATGTGCCGAAATGCGTCAATCGTCTGCATCTGGAGCGGTAGCCAGACCGTACCTTGCGACCGCCCACCCGATGATCGCCCCGACCAAGTTCGCGATTAGATCCTGCTGGTTGTTGGCGTAGTCGCCGACCTGGGTCGATGCCAGAACAAGGGTCCCGCCGTACTCGATGATCTCGACGAGCGCCCCGAATCCGCACGCCGTCATCACAACGACGAGTCCCTCCCAACCCCCGAGCCTCAACCGCAGGTGTCTGAAGAGCACCGTCAGGAAGACGGCTCCGGCTGCCGAGTTGAAGGCGTGGATGAGCTTGTCGCCACGCAGACCGAGGACTTGGGTGTGGTAGAGCTGCACGCCGTCTGCAACGACTAGACGACCGAGGATGTGTCCCAGAAACGCGAGTTGGAGCGCGACTGTCGCGAGGATCGGTGGGTCGTAGCGCCTCAGTGTGAGCCACGCTACAACGTAGAGAGCCAGTATCGCGGAACCGTAGAGTACGAAGCCTGTTTCGGCATCCTTGAACTGCAGCGCTTCGCTCACGAGCAAGCCGATGAAGTTCGCCGCCGCGACAGCGTCGAACACTGCCCGCCGACGACTGTAGCGACGGGAGCCTCGGTCCGCCCGTGTCCCCGCAGCGATGGTCGATCGAGCCGACACGACCTCACCCCGCCAGGCGTGCCCGAAACCGCTCTACCTAGCACACCGCACGCCGCTGTGGATATACCCGCGCGAATCTATGCGCAGACTTGGGCATTTGGCGGACAACACCGCTCCGGCGCCTGCGAGGACTCTAGGTCTCCTGCGATCCCCAGAGGCGGCGACTAGTGATAGACGCCAATCCCGCCGTGGCAGCGCGTGCAGACCGCGTCGAGGTTGTCCTCGGTGATGACCGTGCTCGTCTCGACGGTCCCTTGGTTCGAACCGGTAAACCCGACGACGGAATACGAGCCGAGCAGCTTGATGCTGTCCGTGTCACCCGAATGCGGGAAGTCCGCATCGACGTGGTTGGGACTGCCGGGATTGACTCGCTGCTCCCAGTAGTCTCCGGTGCCGTAGTGGCACTGTCCGCAAGCCGAGTTCGTCGGGCTCAAGTCGCCACGATGGCACGTGTAGCACTGTCCGGGGCCTTCGTGCCCACCGACCATCGGCACCGGATGCGTGCGTTCAGTGTGAGCCTTGAAACCGAGCTCCGGGTTGTCGAGCCGTTTCGAGTAGCCGATGTTCAGGTTGTGGCAGTCCGCGCACCATACCGATAGGGCCATATTGCTGATCGCGCTCGAACGCTGAATCGGGCTGTCGACGTTGAACAGGATGTCATTGACGCCCGAACCCCAGATGGATCCGTGGCACTTGAGGCATTCTTCCCAGCTACCCCATCCCGGTTGGTTGACGTATGGCGCATCGACGATCGGCACACCACCGTTGAAGTCCTGGGCGACCCAGTTGGGTGCCGCACGCCCGGTCGCCGCAACGACGAACCCGGCACCAACCTCAGTGGAGAAGTTGACGTCGGGCGTGAGCGTCGTCTCGGGAACGCGAACCGCCTGCCACGCATCGTAGTACCCGTAGCTGTTGGGGGCACCCGTGGTTGTGCCGGAGGGAAACGCCTTGAGGAGCTTGTAGCTTACGTTGGGAGTCCTGTGCAGACCGTACCAGTCGTATACCTCTGCAGTGGTCCACACCTGGTCTGTCGCGTTGTGTACCTGGTGGCAGCTCATGCAGCGAAGCGCGAGCGGGCCGATCTTGGAATAG
>Ga0224495_10002917_pt1 | contig 10800 bp, 11 predicted proteins | sample SF_Jul11_sed_USG_FD_168128 | JGI IMG/M metagenome (GOLD analysis project Ga0224495, IMG submission 168128) | Sediment microbial communities from San Francisco Bay, California, United States - SF_Jul11_sed_USGS_4_1 | ecosystem: Environmental > Aquatic > Marine > Sediment | place: USA: California...
TTTGCCGCGACGATGCTGTCGATCGGCTATTTTCATTATCAATATTCCTGGACCGCATTTGCGTTTCCCCTCGCTGCGGGCCTCGCGGTGTGCGCCCTCTGCGTCGCGGAAATCATCGCGATCTTCCGTGCGCGCGGAAGCGAAGCCCCGCGCGCGGGCGCTCCGCCGCCGATATCGGCGGCCGGCGCGGCATGGTTGTTTGCGTTGGCCGCGTTTCTTTACGCATTGGGTTTCGTCTTCGGCGCAGCGTTGTACCTGCTCGTCTGCCTGAAGGGGAACGGCTGTTCGTGGCGGCTTTCGGCAGGTGCCTCGGCCGTATCGCTGATCGTGACCTGGGGGCTGTTCATCAAGCTGCTGGGGGTACAGCTTCCGCTGTACCCGTTGTGGATGGGCTGAACCACGGACCCAAGACGCGGCCCGGCACACCGGCCGTCGCGCCGGGTCAGAACCCGGCGCGTGCGAAATGAAAACCGCCGACAACGAATTGTCGGCGGCATCGAACCCGCTATTGCTCCATCGAACTTGCGGCGAACACTTCCTCGAGCTGGATCCGGCGCGGGGTCAGACCCTGTTCGTGCGAGTACCGCGCGGCGGTGTCGAGCGTCATGCGGTTGGCACGGATGCCGTGCTGCACGAGCGGTGTGCGCAACGCCACCGCGGCTTCGGGTGCGAGCAGGCCCGTGGCGAGATGATACGAGGCGTGCTCGAAACGCTCCTTGTTTGCGATGTCATTGGCGTTCTCGAACGCCTTGAGGAGATTCAGCACGGTCCAGGGGTGCTTTTCCGCGATCTCGCGGCGGATGACCATGCCGTGATTGATCGGCAGAATACCGGTCTTGCGATAGTAGCGGATGCCCTCGGCAACGGGATCGGGAAAGAGCGGTTTGACATCCGGGTGGTTCCACAGATCAGCGGTGCTGCGGTCCACCAGGTTGGGATCGACGATGTAATGCAGCGCGGCGTCCAGTTCGCCCGCGAGGATCATGCCGCCAAGGCTCTTTTCCGCCGGAATCTGCCTGATGGTTACCCCTGGCGGCGCGTCGAAACCCAGCGCACCCCGATGACTGTGAGTGGGCATGCGCTCCATCCAGAATTCCATGTCGCGGGGATGCACCCCGAACTCGTGCTGCAGCGCGCCGCGCGCCCACAGCGCCGCAGTCTGCTGGTACTCGGGAACACCGACGCGCTTGCCCTTCAGGTCCTCGGGCTTCGCGATGCCGGCGTCGCGGCGCACCAGGATGCCGGCGTGATAGAGCTTTCGCGTGGTGAATACCGGCAGGCCGATCCAGCGCGTGTCGCCCTTCGCCTTTGCCATGATCAATGAGGAAAAGGACATCTCGGAAACGTCGAAGTCCGCGAACCGCAGTTGCCGCCAGAACAGTTCCGACGGATGGACGCGACTGGGCAGCAGGTCGATGCCGTCGGGTTTCGCCCTGCCGTCGAAGATCGGCCAGGTGCGCGGGTTCGATGCGATGCCGATGCTGAGTTGGAGTTTCATGCGGAGAGGGAAGATCCGGTCCTAGTAATGGGGCGGCGTCTCATGAGGTATTTCGCGCGACACCGGCAGTCCGTCATCCGGCTGCAGTTGTCCGCGCAACGCACGCAAATCCCGCTGCAACTGCTCGATCTCTTGCTGCTGACGAAACACGGTTCGGTTCATCGCTTCCAGAAGATCTTCCGCAAGGCTCAACTTGGTTTCGATCTCCACCAGGCGAGGTTCAATGGTCTCTGCGTTGGTCATCTCAACTCCCCCGGACGACGACCCGGATGCCCCGGCACGCCACCGTCTGCCCGGATCGGATCTTGGCGGTTCTGCGGTTCTCCGGCCGCCCATCCACGGTCACCAGGCCGTCGGTGACCAGCTGCTTTCCCTGCGCGCCGCTCGTGGCAACGCCTGTTGCCTTGAGCAGGTCGCACACCCGTATGTGCTCACCATGCAAGTGAAATTCGATGGGTTCCGCGAAGATCCCGGGCATCACTTGCCGTCCTGGTCATGTACCGGTGTATGAATCCCGGGGCTTGCGCGATCCAGTCGGTGGCCCGGTTCTTGCCGACGCGAGCGGCTACTTCTTCGCCACCACCTTGACCGCGATCTCCTGCAGCTTGGTCGGCTTGATGATGTGCCCGTCGAGCCCAGCCTGCTTTGCGCTCGCGCCGTAGGCGACCGCCAGCAACTGCGAGTAGTACGCGACCGGCATGTTGAACCGGGTGCCCTGCTTGCGGTTGATCTCCGACTGGTAGACCTCGACGTTGGCCTGGCATAGCGGGCACGGGGTGACGATCATGTCGGCGCCCTGGTCGTAGGCGGACTCGACGATCTGCTTGATCTGCTTCTGGCTCTTGTCGGGTTCGGAGAAGGCGAGCGCGCCGCCGCAGCAACTCACCTTCTGCTCGTACTTGGTGAGCGCTTCGCCGCCGACGGTCTCGACCATCTTGTCGAGGTACATCGGGTTTTCGAAGGATTCGCCCGCGATGCCGAAGGGGCGATTGGTCTGGCAGCCGACGTAGCCGGCGAACTTGATGCCTTCGAGCGGCTTCACCACCGGTTGCGCGATGCCTTCGTAGCCGACGTCCTCGATCAACACTTCGACCATGTGGCGCACTTCGGTGCCGCCTTTGTAATGGAGACCGGCCTCCTTCAGCGCCTCGTTGGTGTCGGCCATCAGGACGCTGTTCGCGTCGAGCTTTTCCTTGGTCTCCTTCGCGCCGAGCCAGCAGGCGGCGCAGGTGGCGACCACATCCTGCCCCGGCAGGTGCTCGGCGGAAAGAGCGAAGTTGCGCGCGTTCATCACGTGGCGCGACAGCTCGCCCGCGCCCGCGTAGCTCACCGAGGCGCCGCAGCAGTTCCAGTCCGGAATCGGCGTCATCTTGATGTCGAGGGTGTCGCACATCGAATTGACGCTGGTGAGGTAGTTCGAGGCCGAGCCCTTCAATTGCGAAGAGCAGCCGGGGTAGAACGCGTATTCCTTTTTCGCCATCTCAGTTCCTTTCGTGCCACTCGCGGAACTATCGCGAGCGGCCCTGAAGTAGGGGAGCACGAGGGGAGTATTCCCTCGTATCGTTCATCGTTCTCCGAGGCCGAGGCGCTTTGCCTCGATCTCCTGGGCCTTCTTCAACATGCGGTGGATGCCGGCCTTGTCCTTGCACTCGTGGCCCTTGATCAGCTCGAAGGGATTGAGCCGCTTGGCGAGCAGCAGACCCAGGCCGATGTTGCGCATCGCCCAGGCCTGCTTGATCCCCGAGACGAGACCGTCCTTGAAGTACAAGCCGAGGGTCAGCTTCAACTCGTTGACCCGCCCGGTCTTGGTGCAGTTGTCCCAGAAGAGGAGCGACCACTGGCGCGTCGGCTGCATCTTGGGAGCGAGGCCCAGGCGGTTGGCGTAGGTCGCGAGGCCGTGCATGATCTGGGTGATCGGCAGTTTCCGCGGGCAGCGCACCACGCAGTTGTAGCAGGAGGTGCACATCCACATGGAATCGGATTTGAGCACCTCGTCGCGCTTGCCGGCGCGGATCATCATGAAGATCTTCTGCGGCGAGTGCTCCCAGTGCGGGCCGAAGGGGCAGGAGCCGGCGCACACCCCGCACTGCATGCACATCTTGACCCATTCGCCGTCTTCCACGCGCTCCTCGACCTCGCGCAGGAAGTCGTTGCCGTAACGGGAGAGCGCGACCAGGTTCAGTTCGTTCGGGGCATTCATCTCAGGCGAATCCCTTCATCGGTGACAGTCCGATCTTCTCGATGGTGGCCGCGTAGTCGTCGATCAGCTTGCCGACACGCACCATGTCGGTGATCGCGACCTCGTGGGTGATCACCCGCTCGTTCTCCAGGGCGAGCTGCTTCAACGTGTCGCCGATCTTCGCCATGCGCACGTTCGCCAGTTCCGAGCCCTTGACGAAATGGCACTGGTAGTCGTCGCCGTGCTTGCAGCCCATCAGCATCACCCCGTCGTAGCCGCCATTCAAGGCGTCGGTGATCCAGATCGTGTTCACCGAGCCGAGACAGCGTACGGGAATCGCGCGCACGTAGGCCGAATAGGTGTGGCGCTGCATCGCCGCCATGTCGAGCGCCGGGTAGGCGTCGTTTTCGCAGGCGAGGATCAGGATGCGCGGCTTCTCTTCGGTCTCGTCGGGGATCTCGACCGCCTTGATCTGCGCGCCGACCGTGTCGACCGAGTAGTTCTCGAACGAGATCACGCGCACCGGGCAGGCGCCCATGCAGGTGCCGCAGCGCCGGCAGCGGCTCTCGTTGAACTGCGGATAGGTCTTCTCGTCCTCGTCGATCGCGCCGAACGGACATTCGACGGTGCAGCGCTTGCACTGGGTGCAGCCATCGAGGCGCACGATGGGAAAGGACAGGTCACCCGAGCGCGGATGCGCGGCGCGGCCGAGGCTCGCGTTCTCGGCGGCCTGGATCGCCTTCAGCGCGGCGCCGGTCGCGTCCTCCGTCGCCTGGGCGATGTCCATCGGGCGGCGCACCGGACCCGCGGTGTAGATGCCGGTGCGGCGCGTCTCGTAGGGGAAGCAGATGAAGTGGGAGTCGGAGAAACCCTGTTTCAGCTGCGGCAGATCCGCGCCCTGGCGGTAGCTGAGATTGAGGATCGAGATCGGTTTCGCGCCGTTTGCGTCCTCGGCGTCCGGCTTGTCGATGTTGACGCCCGAATTGGGCACCTGTCCGGTGGCGAGCACCACCAGGTCGGCGTCTTCGATCGTGGTCTCCTCGTCGAGGATCAGGTCGCGAAAGCGGACCTTGGCCTGGCTGCCGTTCGGTTCGACCGCGCCGACCCGGCCCTTGGTGAAGGTGACGCCCTTTTTCTGCCCCGAGCGATAGAAGTCCTCGCCCGCGCCGGGCACACGCAGGTCGGTGTAGATCACCACCGTATCGACCGCGTGGTTGGCATCCTTGAAGTACATCGCCTGCTTGATCGAGGTCGCGCAGCAAAAGCCCGAGCAGTAGGGCAGGTGTTTGCCCGAGTCGTCGCGCTGTCCGGCGCACTGCACGAAGACGACCTTCTTCACCTCGGCGCCGTCCGAGGGCCGGCGGATCGCCTCGCCCTTCGCCGCGGCCTCGCGCGCGAGGCGTTCGAGGCCCGCCTGGTCGACGATGTTGGGCGATTTTCCATAGGAGAACTCGGTGAGCCGGCTCGCGTCGTAAGGCGTGAAGCCGGTCGCCTGGATGATCGCGCCGACTTCCTCGATACTCGTGCCGCCGCTTTCGGTCGCGATGCTCGCGCTGAAGCGCCCCGGCGCGCCCGAGGTCTTCGCGAGCGTCGCGTTGAGCATGATCTGGATGCGCTTGTCCTTCGTCACCGCCTCGATCAGTGCGGCCACGCCGGTATCCACGGGCTCGGCAAAGGGTTCGCGCTCGGGCACACGGCGGTGCAGTTGCGCGGCCCAGCCGCCGAGCGCGCCGCGTTTCTCGATGAGCAGCACCTCGTAGCCCGCCTGCGCCGCCTCGCGCGCCGCGGTCAGTCCCGAGACGCCGCCGCCCACCACCATGAGGCGCGTGTTCTTCGCCGCCTGCGGATTGCCGGCGGGGACCTTCATCTTCTTCAATTCGGCGCAGGCCATGCGCACATAATCGTCGGCCATTTCCTGCGTGGTCTCGCGCGCCGCGTCGGTCGCGGGTTGCGCCCAGATCACGCCCTCGCGCAGGTTCGCGCGCGAGAGCGCGACGCCCGGGAAGTCGAAGGCCTCGGTCTTGGCGCGCCGCGAGCAGGCGGCGAGCGCGACGTGGGTGACGCCCTCGTTTTCGATGTCGGCGCGGATCGTCGCCACCCCCGCGTCGCTGCACAGGAAGGGATGCTCGCGCACCAGGTTCATCTTGCCTTCGCGCTCGGCGATCTTCGCCAGTTGCGCAGTGTTCAGGCGCTCGGCAAGGCCGCAACCGCCGCAGACGTAGGCCGCCGTTTTCATCTCAGCCATGGTCAGCCCTCCGCCCGTGCGCTGCGATTGACGATCTGGATCGCGCGCAGCGCCGCCGCGGTGGCGCTTTGCGTCGAGCGGTTCACGTCGAGCGCGCCCGAGGCGCAGCCGGCGCCGAAGACAGCCGCGTTACCCGGGCCCTCGCCGAGGCTGAGGAATCCGCTCGAATCCTCGAGTACTTCGGCGGGGACCTCGGCGCCCTTCACGGAGGGCTCCATGCCGATCGCGAGCACCGCGAGGTCGTGCGCTTCGGCATAGCGGTGATAGCCCTCGGTGTTCACCCCGTGCAGGATCACGTTGCCGGTGGCGCGGTCCTCGTCGATCCGGGCGGGTTTGGATTTGACGAACTTCACGGTCTTGTCGGCCTGCACTTTCTTGTAGAAATCCTCGAAACGGTCGATCGCGCGGATGTCGATGTAGTAGATCGTCGATTGCCCCGCGTCGCCGTAGGCTTCGCGCACGAACTGCGTCTGCTTCAGCGAGGCCATGCAGCAGATGCGCGAGCAGTGGCGCAAATGGTTCTCGTCGCGCGAGCCGGCGCACTGGATGAAGGCGATGTTCTTGGCCTCCTTGCCGTCAGAAGGACGGACAATCTTGCCGCCGGTGGGGCCGTGCGGATCGGCCAAGCGCTCGAATTCGACGCTGGTGATCACGTTCTTGAAGCGGCCGTAGCCGTAGGGCTGGATCTTCGCGGCGTCGTAGGGCTTCCAGCCGGTCGCCCAGACTACTGCGCCGACCTTGATGGCGAGCGTTTCTTCCTGCATACCGAGATCGATCGCGTTGTACTTGCACGCGGCCTTCGCCTTGTCCGCCCCGGGTGTGCCGATCAGCGAGGGATCGAGCACATAGCGCTGCGGATAGGCCATCGCGTGCGGCAGGTAGGCTGCCTTCATCTGGTCGAGCCCGTAGTTATAGGGGTTCGGCACGGTCGCTTCGACCGCCTCGGCACAGGCGCCGCATGCGGTGCAGTTCGAGGTGACGTAGCGCGGCCTGACTCGGATCGTCGCGGTGTAGTCGCCGGGTTTGCCCTCGATCTTCGTCACCTCGGCAAGGGTGACTACTCGAACATTGCGGTTGCCCTTCAGGCGGCGCAGATTGATCTCCAGGCCGCAGGTCGGGTGGCAGAGCTTGGGGAAGTAGCGATAAAGGAGCGCGGTGCGCCCGCCGAGCGTCGGCGATTTCTCGACGAGAAACACCTGCTTGCCGCATTCGGCCGCTTCGAGCGCGGCCGTCATGCCGGTGATGCCGCCGCCGACCACCAGGATCGTCTGGCCGGTTGCGATGATGTCTGCCATCTCGTTCCGCCTCTTGTTCTTTCAGTAGGTGCGTAATTTTACGAGCAGCACGGGCGCCTCGGAGGCCCACGATGCTGAATATTCGCTATGCGAGCATAGACGGGGTAAATCCGACTGCGCAATGGTGATTTGACGGTAACTGGCGGTGTAGCCGGGTCGCGCCGATTATCTTCGGCGCGTTTTGGGCCGTTATCTTCGTATCAGGCGAGTGTTCGGATCGCGAAACTCATCGTCTCCAGCTCGCCGAGCACCCAGGTTGCAGGGGCCGCCAGACCGGCAACCGTACCGGGATTGACGAGCCAAGTGAGAGTTCCTTTCACGTTTCTCACCTGATCGATCGCCGCGCGGTGGCTGTGGCCGCAGCAAACCAGACGCCAGTCTCCGGTACACGCCATCGCATGACCGTATTCCGGGTAATGCACGACGAACACGCGTCGATCGGCAAGCGTCAGCCGCGCGTCGGCGCCGTGGTAGCGGACAAGGCCGCAGGATTCCTGTGCGAGCGCGTAGAGTGCCGTTGGGTCGCCGAGATTGTTTCCGTGAATGACGTGCAGCGGCAAGCCGATTCGCGCCGCCGCGCGCAGCGTGTTGGCGCCGATCACGTCGCCGCAGTGGACGACCGCCTGCGCGCCTGCCGCGGCAGCCTCGCGTACGGCACGCTCCAGCAGGTCGGCGCGGTCGTGGCTGTCAGAGACAATCGCGATCTTCATCGTCGCGATGCGAGCCGGAGTGGAAATGGCGCGAGCGGTTGCCGGTGCGCGATACGCGAATTCGGCATGGCAGGCGCCAAGATCGCAGGCGAATCCGGAGGAGGGAAGTGATAGGCAGAAATAGTGGGAAATCCAGCAGAAGGCAACGGGTGTGCAACCGCAATAATTGTTGACTAATTTAGTCCGGATATATATAGTACTCCGGGATGATACCCCGGGGCTGGCCATAGGTATCTGTTGTGCAACGCATTTTCGATGGGTGAGCGATGAAACTGACGACAAAGGGGCGGTTCGCCGTGACTGCGATGGTCGACCTCGCCATGCAGCCCAGCCGTGAGCCGGTGACGCTCGCGGAAATCAGCCGGCGACAGAAGATCTCGCTGTCCTATCTCGAGCAATTGTTCAGTAAACTGCGCCGCCACGATCTGGTCGACAGTCTGCGTGGTCCGGGGGGCGGTTACCGCCTTGCGAAGGACATCGGGCAGGTTTCGATTGCCGAAATCATCCTGGCCGTGGACGAGCCGATTGACGCGACGCAATGCCGCGGTAAGGAAGACTGTCACGGCGACAAGAAGTGCATCACGCACGATTTATGGACCAGACTTAACGAGCACATATTTGACTACCTGGGCGCTGTGACGCTGAAGCATTTGGTCGATGACCAAAATGCGACGCAGCGTGGAGTCGCGCAGGCGGTACAGGACATGCGCGGTCTGCCCAAGCGCGAGCGCAGCACGCTCGCTGCCTGATCCGATGGGAATGGCAGAATGACGCCTTGCAACGGAGAATAGTGATGTCGATTACTTTGACCGAGAGCGCAGCAAAACGGATTCGGACGCAACTCGCCAAGCACGGCAAGGGACTGGGCTTGCGTGTGGGGGTGAAGCAAGTCGGCTGTAACGGCTTCGCCTACACATTCGATTACGCCGACGAAGTGCGCGCGGATGACCGGGTGTTCGAGTCGAATGACGCGAAACTGGTGGTCGACACGGGCAGCCTGTCGTACCTCGAGGGCGCGCGCATCGATTTCGTCAAGGAGGGGTTCAAGGAGACGTTCAAACTGGACAATCCCAACGTCGAGTCGATGTGTGGTTGCGGCGAGAGCTTCAATCCGAAGGTGGCAGCCAAGACCTAGCCGAACAGGACGCGACGGCATTTCTCCTAGATTAAGGATTTTCGGGGATCTTGCGTCGCCCGTCCGGTACCCATCGCGGTTCAGGATTATATTTTCGGTCTGGATGCCGTCGGAGCAAATTGAATGAGTTCGGCACTACAAAATCTGGTCAATCAGCCCTACCCCCACGGGTTCGTCACCGACATCGAATCCGATGTCGCGCCTAAAGGGCTCAACGAGGACACGATTCGGCTCATTTCGGCCAAGAAGGGCGAGCCGGCGTGGCTGCTCGAATTCAGGCTCAAGGCCTTTGAGCAGTGGCTCAAGATGGAAGAGCCGACATGGCCGAACGTCACCTATCCGAAGATCGATTTTCAGGCGATCAGCTACTACTCGGCGCCCAAGCAGAAGCCGAAGCTCGCCAGCATGGACGAAGTCGATCCCGAATTGCTGCGCACATTCGAAAAGCTCGGCGTGCCGATGCACGAGCGAGCCGCGCTCGCCGGTGTCGCGGTCGACGTGATCTTCGACAGCGTGTCGGTGGCGACGACCTATAAGGAGAAGCTCGCGGAGGTTGGGATCATCTTCTGTTCGATTTCGGAGGCCGTGCGCGAGCATCCCGAACTGGTGCGTGCGTATCTCGGTACGGTGGTGCCGGCCGGCGACAACTACTACGCCGCGCTCAATTCGGCGGTATTCACCGACGGCTCGTTTTGCTTCATCCCGAAGGGCGTCAAGTGCCCGATGGATCTGTCGACGTATTTCCGCATCAACACCCAGGCGTCGGGGCAATTCGAACGCACCCTGATCGTTGCCGAGGCGGGGGCGTCGGTATCCTACCTCGAGGGCTGCACGGCGCCCAAGTTCGACACCAACCAGCTGCACGCAGCGGTGGTCGAACTCGTCGCACTCGACCACGCCGACATCAAGTATTCGACGGTGCAAAACTGGTATGCGGGCGACGAACACGGCGTTGGCGGAATCTACAATTTCGTCACCAAGCGCGGCCTGTGCAAGGGCGTCAATTCGCGTATTTCATGGACTCAGGTGGAAACCGGTTCGGCGATCACTTGGAAATATCCTTCCTGCGTTCTGCTCGGTGAGAACTCGGTCGGTGAATTCTATTCGGTCGCGGTGACCAATCACCATCAGCAGGCCGATACCGGTACCAAGATGGTCCACATCGGCAGGAACACGCGCAGCACCATCGTCAGCAAAGGCATTTCGGCCGGCCATTCCAACAACAGCTATCGTGGCCTGGTGAGGGTTGCGCCAACCGCCGCCGGCGCGCGCAATTACTCGCAGTGCGACTCGATGCTGATCGGTGAGCAGTGCGCGGCCAATACCTTTCCCTACATTCAGGTACGCAACCATAGCGCCAAGGTCGAGCACGAGGCGTCGACCTCCAAGATTGGCGAGGACCAGTTGTTCTATTTCGCGCAGCGCGGTGTCGGCGCCGAGGAGGCGGTGTCGATGATCATCAATGGATTTTGCAAGGACGTATTCCAGCAATTGCCGATGGAGTTCGCGGTCGAGGCGACCAAGCTGCTCGGTTTCAAGCTCGAAGGGAGTGTCGGATGATTTCCGAGAACGCCAAAACGCTGCTCGAGGTTCGGGGCTTGTGCGCAACCGTGAACGGCGTCGCGATACTCAAGGGTTTGGACCTCGCCGTGAGGGCCGGCGAAGTGCACGCGCTCATGGGGCCCAACGGTTCGGGCAAGAGCACGTTCGCCAAGGTGCTCGCCGGCCATCCGGCATA
>Ga0224495_10002918_pt1 | contig 10799 bp, 7 predicted proteins | sample SF_Jul11_sed_USG_FD_168128 | JGI IMG/M metagenome (GOLD analysis project Ga0224495, IMG submission 168128) | Sediment microbial communities from San Francisco Bay, California, United States - SF_Jul11_sed_USGS_4_1 | ecosystem: Environmental > Aquatic > Marine > Sediment | place: USA: California...
ACCCCCCTGCGTCTGGCCGGACTGGGTGATCTGATAACCACCGCTACCAGCACCGGATCCCATCACCACGAGCTGGGGCGCAGACTTGCCAGAAGAGAGACAGAAAATATCAACGGTGAAGGCATACATACGCTGGCCATGGTCCGGAAATACCAGCTATTCGACAGCGTGTCCTATCCCTTGTATATGCTGGTCGATACGGTAGTGCAAGATCCGCAAAATGTCGAACTGCTATTCCAAGACTATATAGAAGGAATTAAGGGAGCTTAAAAGGTCTGGCAAGTTATCTTCACCCTGCACCTAAAAATATCGTAAGATAAAATCTATGAGATCGCAGCAATCATGCAGGACGAAGCAAGTTATTCAACAACCATAATTCAAAATCGGGGAGAACGAGTATGGCAAAGAAGAATGCTTTTTACGCACAATCCGGCGGTGTCACCGCAGTCATCAATGCATCGGCCTGCGGCGTGATCGAAACTGCGCGCAAGCACAAGGACAAGATCGGCAAGGTGTATGCCGGCCGCAACGGCATCATCGGCGCGCTGACCGAAGAGCTGATTGACACCACCAAGGAATCAGCGAGGGCGATTGCCTCACTGCGTCACACACCGTCCGGCGCATTTGGTTCATGCCGCTACAAACTCAAGAGCCTGGAAGCCAACAAGCGCGAATACGAGCGCCTGATCGAAGTGTTCAAGGCGCATAACATCGGCTACTTCTTCTACAACGGCGGCGGTGATTCCGCCGACACCTGTTACAAGGTCTCGCAACTTTCCGAAAAACTGGGATATCCGGTGCAGGCCATCCATGTCCCCAAGACCGTGGACAATGACCTGCCGATCACCGATTGCTGTCCCGGCTTCGGCTCGGTTGCGAAATACATTGCCGTTTCCACTCTGGAAGCCAGTTTCGACGTCGCCTCGATGGCCAAGACCTCTACCAAGGTATTCGTGGTGGAAGTGATGGGCCGCCATGCTGGCTGGATCGCGGCGGCGGGGGGACTGGTGGAAGATCATGGTATCCCCGTCGTCATCCTGTTCCCCGAGATAGAGTTCGACCAGAAGAAATTCCTCGCCAAGGTGGACGCCATGGTCAAGAAGCACGGTTATTGCAGCGTGGTGGTCTCGGAAGGCTGCCATTATCCGGACGGGAAATTCCTCGCCGAACAAGGCACGCGCGACGCCTTCGGCCACGCACAACTCGGCGGTGCGGCGCCGGTAGTCGCCAACATGATCAAGGAAGCGCATGGATACAAGTTCCACTGGGCCGTAGCCGATTATTTGCAACGCGCCGCGCGCCATATCGCATCGAAGACCGACGTGGACCAGGCCTATGCGCTGGGCAAGTCCGCAGTGGAACTGGCAATCAAGGGACAGAACGCGGTGATGCCCACCGTCGACCGCGTCTCCGACAAGCCCTACAAATGGAAGATCGGCGTCGCACCACTCAGCAAGGTCGCTAATGTGGAAAAATTCATGCCGCGCGATTTCATCACCGCCGACGGTTTTGGTATCACGGCGAAATGCCGCACCTATCTCACGCCGCTGATCAAGGGCGAGGACTATCCGCCGTTCAAGGATGGTCTGCCGCAGTATGTACGCCTGAAAAATGTTGCGGTACCGAAGAAGCTGGCCAGTTTCAAAATCTAGGGGAATACTGAGCAAGCAATACAACCCCTACCGTATCAGCTCTCATCAAAAGTGCCGGGGAATGTGCAACAACAATTCGGTTGTATCAAGAGCGAGCGTTTTAAAGGCCGCGATGACTGCATGCTTCAGGATAGCGAATTAAGGGCTATACCGTCCCGCTTTGTGCCATAAGCAGGCAGTCAAGCTTGTCCTCCGATTGGCTCTAATCTCCCATATTGAGTCTTGATACTCCTGCCCGCATTATTAGCCTTGAATGTTTAGGGCAAAGTGGATAGTCTTCTTCGCATCAATAACTGATGGGAAATATCCCGTGTCCCCAGTATCAAAACATGGCCAGGCAGATCTGTGATACGAATAATTGTTAGGGACCACGTATCTGAGCGCGTGCTGGGACCCGACTACAACCGCCGGGAAAACTGACATGCTAGGTACATCTCTTTATCTCGCTGCCGCTTTCACGGGTCTAAGGGGCGTCACCCATTTCTTTGCGGCCAAGGGGGTAGTTACAAGGTTTGGGGATATCTCGGTCGACAACAGGCGCATCATCACTATGGATGGGATCGTTGAGGGTGTGGCCCTCATATCCATTACATCCTTTGTCCTCTGCGCAACGCTGGTTGATCCGAATGCCGAAGTGTCAAGATTTGTATACGCGGCGGCCATTGTAGCCTTGTTGTACTGGCACTTGTCTCAGTGTTTACTTGCTTTCGCCTCTGTCCGTTCATATTTGGTGGGTCGGCCGCGCTCATCGTATAGGGTGCCTGAGGTTGAGTGCGGCGACGCCTAACCTTTAGCTCCGGTTACATCGTTTGAAAATATGATACGGCACTTGATAACCACCATAATTAGCATGTCACACCAGAGATATTTCTTGATTCTTTCCCTGATCTTTTCTGTTGCGTTTATCACACTTTCGATATCGCCGTATGACCGAGCAGACTGGGCATTAGAAAATGCACTAGTAATAGTTTTTGTGACAATAATGGCGCTTTCCTACAGGAAATTTCCGTTGTCGAGAATATCCTATAGCCTGATCTTTGTTTTCATGTGCCTGCATGAGATAGGAGCACACTTTACCTACGCGAAAGTGCCTTATGATGCGTTTCTTATATCGCACTTAAATTTTAGTCTAAATGAGTATTTAGGGTGGAGTAGAAATAATTTCGATCGCTTAGTGCATTTTTCATACGGCCTATTATTGTCTTATCCAATTCGAGAGCTGTATTGCAGAGTTGCAAATGCAACTGGATTTTGGGGGTATTTTTTTCCGTTAGAACTTACCATGGCAACATCGATGACGTTTGAACTGTTTGAGTGGGCAGCGGTTGAAATGTTTGGCGGTGACTTGGGAATGGCATATCTAGGAACCCAAGGTGATATCTGGGACGCACACAAGGATATGGCGCTAGCTAGCTTTGGAGCGTTTCTTGCCATGAGCATAACTTTATGCATCAACATGCGTATTCAAAAAGACTTTGCTAAAGAGTGGCAACTAAGTGTAAGGGTTAAAAACAATAGACCGCTAGGTGAAGACGAGGTCAGGAGATTGCTAGAAGATCAGAAAAATGATGCGAGAAAAATGTGACAAATCACTTTAGCCAAGTACCGCCATTAAGGTGCATCGCGCCCGTTGGATCAAATTTTGAGTGATTGCCTCCGGGAATCTGTGTTGTCAACTGAGGGCGCGTTGCAGAAATCAGCAAGGGTCTAGTTTGGAGCGGAGAGTTTACAGTGCTGCAAACTTCCTTGCGTCGTTAGCTGCTTGTGACTAACTTCCGCTTTGATGCCACATAAACATCTTTATGCCGGCAACTGCTTTAGTGCAAGATATTGTGTAAGTCGAAGTGCGGCTCTGTGCTGACATTTATTTGAGCCTGGCTCCTTTGACTCGTTATGATTTGTTTTACCCCGGTCGGCGATTCGTTATGCATCAAAATGAACAAATGAATCTTGTCAAACTTGGCAAACAACATCCCCAGCGTGGCAATCGAGTCAGCAAGTGGTTTGGGCGCATGCTGTTGCGAATGTGTCACTGGCACACTGAAGGCAAGATCTCCGAAGCTCCCAAACTTATATGTGTCATGGCACCACATACATCGTGGTGGGATTTTACGACAAACTTGGGCGTCATGATGGCGACAGGATTGCATGCTTCTTGGTTTATTGCGAATAAATATACCAAAGGTCCTCTCGGCCAATTGCTGGTTTTCCTTGGTGCGATACCGATCGATCGCACTAGTCATAACGATGTGGTTTCACAAATGGTGGAGTTGTTTAACTGCAACGAGCGACTTGTGCTGGCCATCTTTCCAGAAGGAACACGCAAGCCCGTGGCGACATGGAAAACAGGTTTTTGGCACATCGCCAAAATAGCACAAGTACCCTTGCAACTTGTGGCGGTTGATTACGCTAAGCATGCGACTGTGTTCGGCCCGATCATTCAATTATCAGATGACATGGAACGGGACATACAACAGATGCGGCTCTATTTTAAATCCGTGACTGCAAAAAGGCCTGAGAACGCAGTTTATGAAGATATTTTTTAAGCTTGATTGATATAGAAGAGACGTCTAATAATTATTGGCATTTAAGGTAGTTAAAGTGGCCAGGCTCAAATTATTGTCAGCTCACAGGATACTGTAATGTAAATAATTGGCGCGCTTGGGAAATCAGCGAGACTAATTTGGGAAGTAAATTTACGGGGCTGTCTGTCCACAATGTGTCGATAGTACTCATACGACGATAACAAAGTGGATATTGCGTTCTGATCTCTCCAGAAAAATCTATAGGTGTTCGGAATTTCTGATAAAAATCTCGATTTCGCAAACTTTAGGCCCGAGCTTGGTCGCCACTATCCTATTTAAAATATTTCGAATCACAGAAACTCATCGCAGGAGGCGGTCAATAATTAGATTCTGATTTGGCGCGTAGATATCCGCCAGATGCTAACAACGGCTTGACAGAACGGTGTTAATACACGCTTCGCTTCATTGATTTACTGCATAATCGGGCATATATTGCGTCAAGCATTGATGACTAAGCTACCTCAATCTTAAGTACACCTGGCAGGAGCATACCATGCGTCAACTTAACCTTTTCAGTCAGGCATCTCGATCGATAATCTGCCTCATCGTTCTCTCCAGCCTGGCGATCACTGGATGTGGCGGGGGCGAGAGCGCTGTCCACACTCCGACAATTAGCATCAATGAGCCAACTACCTCCTCCAGTTATTCGACAACCCAGACTTCCATAAGGCTTGGGGGCGTTATATCGATCGCAGGTATTGTACGCGTACTAAATTCCTCCACTGGTTCCACAACTGATGGATATGTAATTTACGACAACCAAAACCATGGCTCCTGGTTTGCCGATGTATATGGGCTAGGTTTCGGAGACAACCTGATCACAGTGACGGCCTATGCGGATGGAAGAACAACGAGCGCGAAGATCACCATCACCCGGCCACTTCGGCCTGCAGAACTGATCATTAATGGGCCTAACCTGTCTTCTGCCGGTACGCACTGGACTTGTGCCAGTTCATTTGGCGGATCCCATGAAATTTCGCTATTTGAAGACGGTACGGGCAGATCGACTTCTGGCTCCACAACTTCGGAAGTTGCTGGCACCGTTGCAGACTTTACGTGGAGCTACAGCAGCAGTCCAGACTCAATCATCATTACAAATTGTTCAAATTGTTCGTTTCAAAAAATTTCCCGGATACAGGGGTCTCTTAGTGAAAGGTTTTTTTACGGTCAGATAGACACCGTGGGCGGGGCTGGAAATTCCACTTTGGACTACTTTGAATTAACTGATAGTATTCTATGACAAATCAGCCAACCGCTGCGTAGACCCTTGATAAACGATTCGGATCGCAGAATATCGGCATTTTTTCTATTAACTCGCGTTTGTATTAAACGTCGGGAGCTTGCTCTCGAGGAAAGAGACATTCTGCTGTGTTTCGTTAGCAGCATTTAACGAATGTCTACTTTCTGGCTTCGAACTTGATGATATGAAGTTCAACATTTCTCCTCAACGGATTTCAATTAAACATTCTTGAATATGAATCCACTCATCACAACAAACCAGCTGCAGGAACTCTTGGATAATGGTGCAAACGTTTTGATCTGCGATTGTCGCTTTGACCTGGCCAAGGTATCGGCCGGACGGGAAGCGTACGCACATGGCCATATCCCAAGAGCGATCTATGTTGATCTGGATACCGATCTATCGGCCGCTAAAACCGGGACCAATGGACGCCACCCGCTGCCGGATTCTGATGATTGGGCATCGACTAGGCAGCGTCTGGGTATCGGCTTCAACACTCATGTGATCGCCTATGACAGCCAAGGATCGGCCTTTGCAAGCCGCTTGTGGTGGATGTTGCGGGCCATCGGTCATGACAAGGTGCAAGTACTGGATGGAGGATGGGATGCATGGAGGAAGGAGGTCAGCACAGCAATCGTTTCCCCTGCTCCGCTTGCAAATAAACCAGACCTTATGTCGTACCAGGGTCTGGTATTGGTCGAAGAGGTTGTTAAAAACGTTGCATCGCGGCGCAGAATAGTCATCGATGCGCGCCCGCCGGATCGTTTTCACGGACAAAACGAAACGCTGGATCCGGTGGCCGGGCATATACCTGGCTCATTGAATCGATTCTTCAGGAACAATCTGGAAGGAAGCGAATTCAAGCCTGCGGCAATCCTTGGCAAGGAATTTTCAGAATTACTCGTAAATATCCGGGTATCCGACGTGATTCATTCGTGCGGCTCCGGGGTAACGGCATGCGTCAACCTTTTGGCAATGGAACATGCCGGGCTCGGCGGTTCCCGGTTATATGCGGGCAGCTGGAGTGAATGGTGCGCCGATCCAAAGCGCCCGGTTGAACTCTAAGGCACATATTGCGATAGTCGCCAAGTTCCGGTAACACACAGTCCATCAAAGTGATGCCAATAACCTACCCGGACACAAACTTGGAGAAGCTCATGCAGAGCCTGCTTGGCACCGTTGATTAAGAGTTATGGATATACCCCCTGAAACATGTTGCAAAATGCGATGTTCTGCTACCAGGATAGTGGTTTGAGAATGATTCAAAAAGATACCAAATAAAAAGTAAAGAAACCTGCGTTTACTGCAACTTCCAAAATTCAGGGTCCCCGATCCCTGCGCACCCTTTTACGACAGGACGATAAAATGGCCATCGACCTTATTTTCAGGCATGAATGGATGTTCACTTTCACAAGCCGCCATGTCGGCACAAGTTCCTTTATTGGCTGCGTAAAATGATTAAGCTCACTGTCAATGGAAGGTCTGTCGAATTGAAGGATGGCTCGACATTGCTCGATGCGGCCAGGGAAGCAGGCGTACATATTCCCACACTCTGTCATTATCCTCGACTGCCATCCCATGCCGTATGCCGCATGTGTCTCGTGAATATTAAAGGTGCGCCCCACCCACAACCTGCCTGTGTTACGAAGGCAAATGAGGGTGATGTCGTGGAGACGGACTCCTTGGATCTGCAGGAGTTTCGTAAAACAAATGCAGAATGGCTACTGGCACGCCATCCGAACGACTGCATGCGATGTGAAGTGAACGGTTCCTGCAAGCTGCAGAGTCTTGTCAGCGAGAACCAACTGGAGGACAGATGGGAGAATGTCCCGAGAGGATCAGTAGAACACCCGGAGCATAAGCTGACTGACCACACATCGCCTAGCATATGGCGTGATCTGTCAAAATGCATCGAATGCGGCTTGTGCGTAGAGGCGTGTGGCGATCAGGGACAACAGCAATACGTGATCGGCTTTGCGGAACGTGGATCAGGACGCTTGCCTGTAACCGTATTCGATCGATCCCTGGCAGCCACAAAATGCATATCCTGCGGTCAATGCACGCTTGTGTGCCCAGTTGGCGCTTTGATCGAGACACCACACTGGCACGATGTTCTTCATACCCTTGATGCACACAGACGGATATCTGCGGTACAGGTTGCACCTGCAACACGCATTGCCATTAGTGAAGAGTTCGGAATGAAGCCCGGCACTGTGAGCACGGGAAGAATGATCAATGCCCTGAGGAAGCTGGGTTTTGATTACGTGTTCGATACCAATTTCGGTGCTGATTTGACGATCATGGAGGAAGGAACGGAGTTTGTGGCACGGCTGAAGAAACAAAGTAACTTACCGCTTTTCACTTCCTGTTGTCCGGGATGGGTAAACTGGGTTGAAATCAACCGGCCCGATCTTCTGCCACACCTGAGTACGACAAGATCACCGCAGCAAATGCATGGCGCACTCACGAAACGGGGAAATTTCGCGCGTTCACTTGGCCCTGAATTTGCTGAGGGCAAGACAGAACCCTATGTTGTCAGTGTGATGCCATGCACGGCCAAGAAAGATGAGGCCATGCGGCCTGGTGTAACGGGCGATATAGACCATGTTCTTACTACGCGCGAACTGGCAAGAATGATCAGGGCGCGCAGTATTGCATTCCACACATTGCCTGAAGAAGGTGAGTTCGATAACCCGCTGGGTGAAAGCACAGGCGCTGGGCAGATATTTGGAACATCGGGTGGTGTCATGGAAGCGATTGTGCGTACCACATCCCATTTCATCGGTGAGGATGATTCACTACCTTTGGAATGGCATCAACTACGTGGCGTAACAAAGGGAATTAAAACAGCAGATATCCCCGGTATAGGGAAAGTCGCAATATGCAATGGCATCGCAGCAGCGCAACGCATGCTGGAGACGGAAACATGGCGAGATGAATATGTTGCTATTGAGGTTATGGCGTGTGTTGGCGGGTGCCTGGGTGGCGGTGGCGAACCTAAATCCATGGATCCGCTTATCCTGGAGAAGCGCATGCAGGCAATTTATGATCTGGACAAAATTTCTCTACATCGTCGTTCACATGAAAATCTGGATGTTCAAAAATTGTATGCAACAGAATTGAGGGATCCGAATTCCATCAACTCACACGAGCTGCTTCACACGAACTATGCAGCGCGGGACTCCAAGCGTTTGCTTTTGATGCGGTTTCTCGATTGTGTAGACAGGAGAGATGCCAGCGGTGCTGCCAGCCTGCTTCATCCGGATGTTTTGTGGTCTACGGCTTCACCTTTCGGTGAAATTCAGGGCGCTTCGAATATCAAAGCGTTAATCAATACTCGTTTGCCACCGCGCAAGTACGGACCGGGATATGTGCGTCATCGAATGGAATCCACCGCGGATATTGACGATCTAACTGTCGTGACGCCCGCGGGTGAACGCTGCAGGTTCAGCATGGAGGCAGACACCTTGCAAGAAGGTAGTCAGTCCAGAATGGTGATCAGAAAACTTGTGCGTGAAATCCTGTAATCAGTTTGTATCTTTTATTCGAGCTCACGTAAATTGAGCCTCGGAATTTCATATATGCCAGAACTTCGTCAAACACATCACCAGGAAGAACGACTTCCGTGTTACAAAGAGAATAGGCGTCACGGTTGTGGAATTGCCGCATCTACCAGCCAAACCTGATACCATGTTGCTCTGCTTGGCAACAAGAGCTAGTTTTAATTGATCTGTTATATTTCAATTAATCCTGCATAATCAACCGTCAAATAAGTTATTTATTTATGCAGCGGTCAACTATCTCGATCAGCCAATCAAATGCTGGCAATACACCAATCCAACTTCTAGAATAAATTCAGCAATCACCGGCACTCTATTTTATATTTTTTATAGTGAAGCGATAGACATTCATTAAGCTTGTTCAGCCCATATTAGAGGATGGCAGTACGCTATGCTTGTTTCTGCTGCATTGGCCACTTGCACACTTTCGATCTCATGGAAGATTCGTCGGATTGTTCTACTTTTGTTTAGTTTCGCTCTTTTTACAGATACTAAGGTTTGTCACGCGGATGAGTTGTACTTACAGGATGCTCAAAAGCCTTCATTTCTGCAACGACTGCAGGTACCACACTCCGAAGATCCATGGGAGATTGATGCTATTTTCGACGGCCACCGGGTAAAACTCGCTTTGCCGGATGATTTGGACAAAGTTGATTCCCTGCCATTGCGTATCAAAACCAGCGTGCGAAAAAGAATCGAGTACAGGGCGCGCAATATCAAAGTGTTAAGAGAAGCCGCAGAGTCATTGGACAGAATTTTGTCTCGCACGAAGACCACTCATTTACCGTCACACGCTCAAACACTGGAGCGTATCGTTATATCCTTGCCACCCCCACTTAAAAAAGACATTCAAGTGTCTCCGCTTGCTTTACACGAGCCACTGCTGGCTGTATTGCCAAACTATTCTGACGTGGAACTGTTTTTGCCAGAAAATCTTGTCCAGAAAGTCGCACTGCGACTCCGTAAGATTGGTATGCAGGAGAAGGTTCGGCTGTATGGCGTGCATGAATACGAGTTTGTTGAGGATGGAATCCCTATTCGTCATCACACAACCCGATGGATACGAGATTTATTATGGACTGTTGAGAGTGAGGATGGACGCACTTACCTGATTTTGCCGTTGGCTTTTTATCAAATCAACGATCTGTCCAGACCTGACAACGATTACGTGAACCAACTGGAAGACTCACAGAATGAAATTGTGCACATACCGCTTTTCTTCAAGGGAGGAAACACTTTGGTTGGTGAAATCGGCGACAAGCGTATCCTGTTTATAGGGCAAGATGAGTTGAAGTTAAACCAAGATTTCTTCTACAACGCGTTCTTCTATTTCCCGCCAAATGAAGCTGTGCTAGATTTGTTAAAGAAACTTGCCGGTGCGGATGATGTCCGGGTCCTGCCAAATAGCAACAATCTGTTCCACGTCGATATGGTAATTTCGATGCTGGATACTGGTAAAGCAGCCATGATCGAGCCGATTGATTTTCACGCACTGACTAAGGATGACAGACATGTAATTCACGAGGTTAGGAAAGTGTTGGCGGAATATGGATTTAAAATAATCGATGTCCCAACAATAGCCGAATGGGTGAGAACATTCAAGTCACCAGTTAACATCCTGCCATTTACCAATAGTAACAACAATAAATTAAGCGCGATCATCCCCAGGTTTAATGATCAGGTGATAACTTCAGGCGGTAAGACTTATTTACTTCAGGATAAGATAAAGCAATCCTATAGCGAGGCAGGTGTAGTACCGATA